>Ga0209807_1001367_pt1 | contig 11572 bp, 16 predicted proteins | sample GraSoiAngelo_154_FD_186168 | JGI IMG/M metagenome (GOLD analysis project Ga0209807, IMG submission 186168) | Grasslands soil microbial communities from the Angelo Coastal Reserve, California, USA - 14_1009_13_20cm (SPAdes) (version 2) | ecosystem: Environmental > Terrestrial > Soil > Grasslands ... | reverse complement strand
AATACTCGATGCGTTTGTATCGAAGAATCGTATGTTGCAGGCAGATCTTCCATGAGTCGTGGACCGAATTCGATGTGAGTAATGGCCTGATTCGCGTTTGGAGCCTAGAGGCGAATGAGGAGAGCAGAAACTCGTTTAACCTCACAAATCTCCGATTTGGGTAGTGAACCAAATTGAGAAGGTCTTGAGGTTCGATTTGGAACCGCTCCAGACTAACAAGACCAGGGGTCAGAAGAGGGATCACGATCTTTGCAAACCTAGGAACGTTCTCGAGCATGGATAGATCGTAGTATTCGCGGCTCGTAAACTTAGCTGACGGACCCAGGTTGGAACCCTCTAGGGCAGCGTGAGTCTTTCCCTGTTTCTACCACGACTCTGTAACGAGTCCCGGTACTCTGTCAAAGTGTTTCTTGTTCTTTGTCAAGAGGATCTGTCTATGGACTATTGCAGCGCTTGCGATGAGCACGTCCAAGTCGCCGATATGCGAGCCTTTCGATCCGAGCTCGTTGGTAAGCCTCCCGTACTTCTCGCAGACAGTGATCGACAGTTCGAGAAGCTCGAGATGTTCCAGAGTCGCTCTGACCACCTCCACCTCACCTTTTCTGCCTCTGATCGAGTATGCTCCCTCGAATAGTTCTGCTGCAGAAATCGGCGTGGTCTTCAAGGGTTCGTCCCTTTCCCGGTAGAACTGCAGCTTCTTTTCCGCGGCTGGGTTTCTCCGGACTAGATCGACGAGGAAGGAAGTGTCGAGGCAGACCAGAGTGATTACCTTCCGCTAGCTCTGAGCCGGATGAGCTTCCTCTTCTCCAAGACCCTCTCTATCGCTGATGCCAGTTCCTCATTCGGAGGCATGGACCTAACATAGTCCAATAAATCGCCACTACTCCTCCTCTTTGCGAGCCGGAGTATGACCTTCGTAAATGACTCGTCCTTGCCCTTGACCAGGGACAGTGCATTGTATGCCTCCTCCGATATAGTCAGCGTCTTGTGAGCCATGGTCAAGATTGCGTGCACTTACGTGTATATACGTGTCGCTCTGTCGGAGAATATCTTGAAGGAGGATGAAAGTCGATGACTGAAATCGTGCAAATCAGTTTCGACAGGCGGCTTTGGAGTGGTCCCAAGCCATCCAGCTTCATAGTCTACGCCCTAGACGTTGGACATCTAGCACTGGCACCTGAACCGATCCCGGAATACGAGAGGACCGCGCTCTTCAAGGAAAAAGCAAAGGCAACTCTTAACGGGCATTTTGCTGTCGAGGTCCCAGTCAGAGTTTACGGGTTCTACCGCCTGGATGAGTCCGACTATACAGCCATGGCTTCAGAAAAGAAGCCCAAGACAATCGAGATAATTCTCTGAACCCTTTCCGCATGATTTATTTGTGCACTGAATCCGTGAAGGAAAATCTGGGAAGACACACACTCGTGCTCCCCGTATAGACTCTTGAGAAGCTGGAGCTTCCCAACCTTGGCAATGTACACAATGGTTGTGGAGTCAGAGACGGTGTTACCCATTGCGTTTCTTCAAGTACTCTTCCAGATCAGACAGGTCGTATCTGTAGGGTATCTTTCTCTCTTCCAGAATCGCGATCATCTCATAGATCGAGATGCCGGCTAGTTCCGCGGCTCTAGGGAGAGTGATGGAGCCTTGACCGTACTTGTCTAGGGCTGTCTGGACCCGCCAGTCACTCACGCTGTTAGAGAAGGAGAGATACCTCTTGTTTCTTTAATGTCCTGGTCTTGGGGTCCACGGTGAATCCCAGAGACTCAAGGGCAAGAACGCTCAGCAGTGGACGTCCTTTCGTCAGGGCAATTATTTCCGTGGAAGCCTTCCTCCCGTCTAGCTCAATCCAGGCCGAACCGACGCGTTTCACACTTGTCCGGCCGTCTGCTAGTAGGAACTTACGCTTTACGGGAAACTTGATGCCCAGTTCTTTCGCGACCGCTGCCGGAATCGCTGATACTGTGGCTCCCGTGTCCACAACGGCCCCCTTCACCATCTTGCAAAGGTCCGGCTTGTCAACCCTGCACACTCTCATGTTGACCGTGGTTGTTCCCAACCGAAACGCCCCGATAGTACTAGCTATCTCCCATTATAAGAAGAGAGGGACTCAAAAGCCAACTGAACAAGACAATTACACGCCTCCTGTCCTAAACAATCCGCTACTTCGGCCATCCTCGCTTGCCGGAGGCTAATTGTCTGGTATACTTTCTCGAATTGGGTAGACGGTCGAAGCTACTTGCCCCATGTGAACGTGTCTGGGAAAGGTTGGGCCGGGATGGTGGGGTGCGTTGTTGATCCGGTATACTTTGTCTTCAACTGCCAGTGGAATGAGTACTCGTCGTCGGTCGGATATCTGACATCGAGGAAGGACCCGTCCACCAAGTATAGGCGCAGTCTAACGCCAATCACTCGTGGAGGATCAGACAGAATGTCAGCGAATTCGTCGCTCCCGATTCGAGCAAGTCTCGAGAGCCTGTCCCTCACCGGGCTTGCGTGCTGGTGGGTCAACTAAGAAACTCATTGAGTTTCTTTCGCAGAGCGTCGCCGGCGGCTTTTACGTCCGAAGAGTAGGCGATTGCGTCAAGGTAGTCCTCGTAGGCTGGATGCCCTGGAATGGCTCCTTTGGAGATTCGTTCCCTAATCTCTAGGGGCGAGTCTACATTGTACCGTTCGAGAATTTCCCGGAGGCCTTGCTTGGATATGGCGAGAAGGCTGAGCAGTGAGACTATTTGGGCTTCAGTCTTTAGCTCAGGATACCGATCGAGTACGTCGGCTACTTCTGTCATTCCCAACTCATAGATTCACCCGGCCGACCATTAAACTTGCCCCTTTGACTCTAAACAAGACATGAGTGCCTAGCAAATATCCCAAGGTCGCCAGAATCTCTGCCTTTACCGGAATTAAACAATGCTTTTCCCATAACTTTTCTTTTTCTCAAACAATTCTTTTCCACTAACTAATCTATGACCCCCCGGGGGGTTTGTTTCCCGCGCCGCGCCCTTCGTGAAACGCTGAGGATCCCACGTTCACCGGTCCCTGCCTAGCCCGTCTTCCTTCGTGGCCCGCCCATCGGTGGAAATCGCCCATTATCAGCCTTGATCGCGATTCCAAGCCCGCGATTTCCAGCCCCCTCTCTTCCACGCCTATCCCTAGGGGAATACACGGGGATCGAAGAACACGAGACAAGCCGATAACGCGCCCGTCTCGAAAAAACAAGCCTGAAATCCCACCCGGACAGAAAATAGATCTGAGAGACAAATTCGTATAACTTTTGCAGACACCTCGTCCGCGAGAGCGGGTCTATGCGGTTATTCCACGGCCTAGCGCGTTAGCATAGGCCGTTTCAAACCGCCAGTAAAAGGCGGACCCCACTCCCCCAACCGACAGCGAGCTCACTCGCCCTAACAGCCAACGCTCTTCCTCCTGATAGGACTAGAGCTTCAAGAGATACCTTCGCGGTCTACTGATTGGACCCTTATTCTTCCGGCCTGGATTGAGAGTCTTTTCGGCTGAGAGTAGGCATCGGGCCGTCTGTCTTGGGTCTAGAATCCATGATTGGCATGGTTTTTCGGATCATCTCGATAAGATGCTGTTCAGTTCGCGTATCCACCGGTTGACCGCGCCCTCTTCCACCAGTTCGGAACGTCTCACTTGAAGTGATTCCTTCAAGCTCTTTCCTGGTGCTCCGCAACCTCGCGTACAGAGCTATGGCAACGATAGTGAACAAGCCGATTGAGATTAAGACTATCCCGGTGAAGGAGATTCCTTGCAGGTTGCCGGTAAGGTATGCTTGCAGGTATGAGTTGTTCAGGTACTCCTGATAGATCCAGAACGAGAGGAACAGGATGACAACGGTCTGGAGGAGGATGATGATCTTTGCGAACCCTGGGATGCTCTTCCAGAGAGAGACATCGTATTCTTCGAGACTCGTAATCCTACCCGATCCAGAGAGATGCAGGCTGACCCTCAAGCTGATCTAGAGCGGGATCCCTCATATGGGCAACCTGTGTCCAGTGAACAGGATGATCAGATACGCGCCTCCACGCGGGTCTCGACAAGGGGAGTCCTAGTGCGTTGCAGAAGGCCTGTTCAAACCGCGAGATCCCCGTAGTTTTCTGGACAATCTCGATAAGATTCGCTTCAACCTCCTTGTCGACCGGTTGACGAAGCCCTCTTCGACTGGTCTGAACGTCCCGGTCGCAAGAATCCGGTCCAGCTCTCTCCTATAGCCCACCAGTTTCGTGAACAGAACCATCGAGGCGATTGCCAAGAAACCTATCGATAATAGGATTATCGCGGTAGAGCCGCCTGTTTGAAGGGAATCGTTAACGTATATCCGTAGGAATCGGTTGTGGAGGTATTCCTCATAGATCCAGACCAACAATAGCAGGTTGAGTATGGTCAGTAGAGGGATCGCTATCTTTGCAAACCTAGGAACGCTCTCGAGCATAGATAGATCGTAATATTCGCGGCTCGTAAACTTAGCTGACGCATCCAGGTTGGAACCCTCTAGGGCAGGCATGTGGAAGCCTGCCTGTTCAAAGCGCGGATCGAAAGCGGAAGCCCTCTTGACACAGGGATAAGACCGCTAGATTCGCGCTAGCACCCAACCGGAACAAGCCTTGAATCGCCGGACTCGCCTAGAATCAGTGCCACACAGCGAGAAACCTCAGTGGAAGGGGGTCTTGTCGACTCGACCTCGCGACGCAAGAGCGGTCTATCCGGTAGTTCTGCAGGGAGGCCGTGAAGCTCTTGCTTCAGCTTCGGCGTCTTTCCTACTCTGCATTTCACGGGACAAGTGTCCAAAAACGCGAGCCCCGTAAGGACTTTTCTTATCTAGATGATCCTCTCTGGTCCTCTATCATGAGATCTGGACGGATCCAGCTATTATCCCGGATAATGATGCCCTTGTTGATAGTCCAGTTCCTGCTGGGCATGTTCGCAAACCTCTTCGTTACATTCTCGACATCGACCGACCCGAACCCGTTGGCAGTGGTCTTCACTGGGGGATCTCCGGCGTTGATTCTCCACGTCATGATCGCGGTAATCCTCTTAATACTCGCCCTTCAAGTCCTCGTCTCAGCGGCGTTTATCCGCCGAAGACAGCTCGTCGCTATTGCAAGCGCAGGGTTCGCCTCTATCACCCTAGCCTTCTTCACCGGCATCGCCTTCGTCTACTCCGGATACGCAAACGATTCTTTGTCATACTTGATGGCGGTCGGTTTTCTTTTCGGCCTGATAATTTTCGGCTATTTTGCCGGACGAGGAGAACGCCCAACCCCAGCAACCACAAAAGAAACTACGCCATCGAACATTATCCGCCCTCGTCCTCTAGGGCTAACACTGTTACAGTTGATCGGAGGTGGAATCGTCACCTTCGGGGGCTTCGCCCTGATCGGGTTCAATCCCGGAACGATCAACACTGCACTCGGATCAATAACTCTTGTTCTAGGACTTTTCGCGGTCCTTTCGGCCTACGGGATCTGGAAGAACAAGACCTGGTCGCTCACCATCGCACGACTCGTCAACATTGCAATAGTCCTCTTCAGCACCGGTCAGGAATCATACACAGTCGCAACTGCGACAACCGCAAACACCGCAGCAGGCTCACTAGGAGGCACCGTTATCGCCCTCGGCCTCTGCATCGGAGTAGTACTCAATCTTCCCAACCGCCAGCTACAATCTTGAGGAATTTTTCTTCCCCAATATTCTCTCCACGGCAGACGCCAGTAATCTACGTTGATTCGCTTCGTTCACTACCTTTCGCATCCAAGAACCCTCGTCCAGTGCGTGGGCGAAATTGAAGCGGGTGTCCAGGCATTCTACTCTTCCATGTACAACTTGCGACTTTGCAGTGCTCGCATGGATTGGGCGACCAGCCAGTGCACCATCCATGAAGAGAGACCAAGCTTCCAAAATGAACGTGCCCATAATGGGCTTTCTTCACCAATCTAGCCCCGAAAGAGGCGTGACACGAGTGATAATCCCCAAAACGCCTATATCTAACGAACCCACTGTTCTACAAAGGTGAATCGCAGGATGCGCAATCCGTTCCGAAGGAAATCCAAGAAGACAGAAGAAGCACCAAAACAGGCATAGGCTAGTTCTACCAGAAGATAGGCTTCCCAGACGGAAGAGCCGACCTATGACGCAGGCTATGATCCGAGCGATAATCTGGGAAACGATATCTTCCCGAGATCAGCTTCGAAGATCACTTTCTGAGAATTCAGTTCTTGAAATCAGGTTTTGAAAACCAGCGATAGAATCGGCTCTTCAGAAACAGGCTTCTGAAACCGCAATTCGAAAACAGGTTATTGAAACCCGTTTTTGAAACAGCTTTCTGAAAACTGTAACCGTGAATTTTTTCTGGGGGCCACGAAGCCTACTCAAGTCTCGCGCTACTCCAACTATGCAGACCGCGCCTACGCCGCCGCTACAGATCCCCGAGGCACCAGGCCCCCTCCAAAGAAACCCTAGCACGGGGCCAACTGAGATAGGAGATTATGAGCCTAGCTCACCGTCTTCTTCCGCAACGATTTCAGAATCTTCTCTTCCTCCGTCCTTCTCTCCGCGTACCTTGCCACAATGAATCCCAGCATTGTTCCCGCGAACAATCCAGCTAACGTTCCATTGAGAAGGAAGCTTACCGGTCCAATATTCGTCTTCTCCCAGGATTGCATGAAAGGATTATTCTCGTATTCAAGCGAAACCCACACCAGCAGTCCAAGTATGACCGAGGATTCTAACCAGATCAGCTGGCGCGTTCGCTTCGCAAACTCTTTCTGTTTCAACTGTTCGAGGTCGAGCCTGTCACTCATAGCACCCTACCAATTCCACTCCGTTATATGGGTGAAGGCGCATCCAGAACCAACGCGCGGCTTCCATCAGAACCCATATCATCATCGGCCAAGTGTGGAAAACCTAAAGAACGTGATCGAGGATTCCGCGAGTAACTCCTGGGGGCATCTAGCACTCTACGTTTTGCTGGAGGCGGAAAAAACGAAGTTTGGAAAAAGAATCCCGAACATGTGCGCAATGGCTGCAATCACCATCGTGGTGTTTCTTCCCTCAGCCATCTACCTCGCCACGATTACCGCAGCTGCCCACGTGGCTCCCAACTATTGCAATAATGCTGGTGGATGCCCCTGGACCAGCTAACCTGACCACCAAAAAGACGACCTTCACCACCGCAAAATTCCCGTTAAGTCAAGCTTCCCTGAGCTCGGCAGCCAGGATCTCCCGAGCAAATTCGATAAAGTAATCGTGGTTCTTCAACAGGTTTTCGGCGAGTACTCACTCGAAATCTTTCATCGAGTACCGCCCGTATCATACGAGAAATATTCTGTTCCAGTGGATTTCTCCTGTCAGGAAGTTCTCTTGGATCGGTTGGCGTCCCTCAGGGGATAGGATTGTTGTCGATCATCTTCGGCCTAGGGCGTTTGGAAGTGAGGACTGTTCTTAAGCCGATAAGCTATCAGAGCACGGCTCTGGGTATTGGGTCGAGAGCCTGGTTGGTTCGAGGTTCAAGGTTCTGGACGCTTGTTGGAGAAATATGACCTTCCTGGGAGTGGAGACTCCCATTCATATAGTGGCTTCGGAGCCCTTTCGGGCGAGTAACTATGCAATCTCAACAGCAAACCAAAGGCGAGGTAATCGCCGAGCTGCGCGGTAAGACCGACAGCTTCAGCATCAAGGACATCAGCTCTAGCGGCGTAAAGATGGAGAACAACGACATAGGCCAGATCACAGGCAAGTACCAAGGCAATTTCATGGAGACGATCAGCATCAACATGAAATCTGACGGTACGAGCGAATGGGAAGGCAAAGGCATCCAGATGGTGGGCAAGGACATGGTCGTCGCCACAAGCCGCGGTAAGAGTAAGCAGACCCCTGACGGAAAAATCTCGTTCGAGGGAGACGTAAAGTACATGACGCAATCGCCGAGCCTATCCTGGCTCAACACCACCAAGGGCTGGATCGAGGGAACAGCCACCCAAGCCGACCAGACGTTCACCGCCAAAATCTACGCCAAGAAGTAACAACACGACCGTTCAACATCCAATCTTCTCCTTTTTTTCGCGTCCCCCAAGGCCTGTCACTACGACAAACCCAGACGAGCATGTCGACGCGCGCCTCTGACCGATCAGCCAGCCAGACCAACCATACTCTTTTCCCGACAAAGATGGAAAAGACATTTCCTCGAACAGCACCCCTCCCCTAGACGCGATCCGGCCCAGAATCACCCACCCCATTCTTTCTTTTGACAACTTTCTCTGCGAGCCTTTTCCAAAAAATTCTCTTCCAAAAAAGCATGCTTTTCTCGACCCCCCGGGGGGTCTGTTTTTCCCGCGCCCCGCCCTTCATGAAACCATGATTTCTTGAATCTTCTCTGCCGGATCTTCATGGTAACCACCATCTCCTAGCTCTCCGCCTTTCTAGCGATTCGCAGGTATTACGGGCGGACCGAGATACATCACGATCAATATTCCCGCGTAGACCGCGGCGAGCGTACCGCCTAACAAGAACCCGAACACTCCCAAGGTCCCCGCTGCCCAGCTCTGGAAGAACTGGTTGTAGTTGTATTCTTCAGCCACCCAGACGAATAGGAGGAGGATGATCATAGACTGGACGCGCACCATCATCCCTGCCCGCCAAGCCGTCTGTTCAGCCCTAAAGCCCGGCAATACCATCCCAACTATCCGGTTTCGGGGCTGACGAGGACCGGTTCCTCCCTCCTCAAGCTCTGCCCCACCACCCGCTGCCGCCTTCCACGCGCTCTCTCCTCGAGAACACGAGGCAACGTCCGGAAGACAAGAACGGCGACCAGTAACCCTGCGTAGAACGCTAGACCAGTCCCGTTCAGCAAGACCCCGAAACCACCCAGGTTCTGAGCTGCCCATCCTTGGAAGTACTGGTTGTTATTGTACTCCTCAGATATCCAGACCAGTAAGAGAAGGATCACGAGGGACTGGAACAAGGCCAGGATCCCCGCACGGCGAGCCACCTGCTCCTCCCTCAGACCCGCCAGACTAACCTCCCTAGCCATGGACACTAACATATGACAAACCAGGCTATATCCGTAGAGGAAGAAAAAAAATCGCCTATTATCAGCCCTGATCTCGAATCTGAGAGGTCATCTCAACCTCACCCCCAAGATTCGTTGGGAACACTAGCGGTTTTTCCAAAGCTATCTAACCCCGGAACACGCTTCGATCGGCAAGACTCGTCCATTATCACTACCGGACAGCAAGTGTTCTAGAAAATAGGGGGGTCTTAGCGACCGACCCTCGCGTCGCATGAGTGGGACAGTTTGCACTGGCCACCGAAAATGGTTTTCCCCGGAACCTCCATATTTCCGAACTTCCGGTCGTGTGTTAGAACCGAACACAATGTGGACGTGTCGCCCAAATAGTTCCGACCAAGTAAACTATACTTGGCGCAACACGGCGTTGAAAGGGAAATTGTGCTCGCTCCAATTTTTTTCCATCCGGCTCGCACACAACCTGTTGACCCCCTCCTCAACCGCCGTGTCCCACCTAGTCCCGAGAACGAAAAAACCAGCCGAGACAGGAGGCGAACAAACAAAAAGAGGCCAGAGAACTCTCTAGCGCCGGATTTTTTTCATTCCGGACTCCCAAGTTTTTTTTTCCAGAACGCTGGGTCTATGTCCGGAAGACTACTTACTCCACTTTTTCCTATTCTCAGTCAGCCAGTCTGGAATTATCACAGCCCGCAAGAGTTCCTGGACAGTCGCGCCCCTCTGCGAGGCCTCCTTCGCAATAGTCCGATAAGTCTCAGTCTCAAGAGTCTGCATGAACTTTTTGTTATTCCGCGGCAAGCCTTTTCACCCACAATCACACGGTCTAGCACTCTTCTAGAGGATTCTTGTAAGAGTTTGTCCGTCTCGCCAAGCCCCGACTGGGAACACTCACAATACTCGCCAGAGAATGTCTGCAACCCAACGTTCGACATTCCATAGAAACGAAAAGTCCCTCTCCATACCTGAAAGCAGTCGGCACCGGCACGACTAGCAGCAAACATCCGCCTAAGCCAACGTTTCAGTCTACATAAATTAACACGTTGCGTACAACCCGCTGACGTATCGACATTCGTCATATCGATCAACTTGCCGCAGTCCTGTAACCTGAACTGAATATTATCAGTTTCAGCGTATTCTTTATCAGCGCTATCCGAAAGCGCACGCTATGCAACGAAGAAAAATCGTAATCGCGGCTCTAAGCCTACTACTCGTAGGGCTAGCACTACCAACCGCCAACGTCAACAAGGCACACGCTTTCACTACCGGTGTCTATTCAGTCCAAATCGGCAACGTCCTGACCGGTTCGAACCTCCCTAGTGGTTTGGGAGGCGGGCCTATCGTAGCGTCAGGCTCAACAATCACAGTAACCACCACAATACAGGCCAGCTCCTTTAGCTCTCCAGCCTACCAAAGGAACGTCACGATCGGATACACCGCAGACTGGATGACAGCTTACCAAAACGCGAGCATCCTAACTCTGACCACTAACCAAATTGGTTCCGAAATAATCTCAGTGACCGTACCAACAGTAAGCGCTATCAGTCCAAGCCACACCTGGAGCGTGAAGATATGGGACGGTCCAGCGACCGGTCTTGTCGGAACATGCTCAGGCGGCGATGTCGGAAACGAGCGCGCAACAGGTTGCGTTGTAATCAGGAGTGGATCCCTCACCATAGTAACCGGCGACCAATACTCGGCAGCTCAAGCGCGGAATACAGCCAAGACGACTCTCGACAACGTCGGTAGCCTGGCCAACTCGGCAGCTAACGCTCAGCTAGATCAGGCAAACGCTGAGATTGCTCTCGGAGACTCCAGTTGGTCCAGCGGAGACTTCGCAGGTGCCAAGACACACTACCAGAACGCCCAAACTGATACCAACAACGCTCTTGCTACTGCATACAACCTCAACGGCGGCTCAGAGAACGCAAGCATTGTTAGCATCATTGAATCCGGTACGGGCATCCTGCTCTTTGGCATCGGCGGACTGTTAGCAGGATTCGGCGGCCTCATGTACCTACGACGCAAGCCAAAAGCCTAAACTCCCCAATAGAGCCCGTTTTTTCACACCGGGCAACCATTTTTCTTTTTGACTGAACTGGAATGAATCTTCCCCGCGATACTCCACACTAGACAATGCCAAGACTAGCGTGGAACGTCTACACTTTAAGGGACTTGGTCAGAACCAAAACAGTTACGCGACGCCTATTCCACCCAGACAGGGAAACAAATCATCAGGACCAACATCAATCCCTCGGTCCTTCAATCTCAATCCAAGTGAGGCCCAACGGAGATCGCGCAGAGTTCTGACCAGAAGCTGCTGGAAAAGATAGATCTACCTACTTTCATCGCTGGGCTGGTCGCCGCTTTCCTCGCTCTCAGCAGCCAGCCCTGGTGGACGCTAACTAGCCCGACGAACAGCCACGTGTTATCAATCCAGGTCTCACCGTTCTATCTTCAGATCGCCGCTACAGGTATCCCTGCAACCACTCCGCTCGCCTCCGTCCTGGGCGCGTTCACTAGAATCCTGTT
>Ga0209807_1001365_pt1 | contig 11583 bp, 12 predicted proteins | sample GraSoiAngelo_154_FD_186168 | JGI IMG/M metagenome (GOLD analysis project Ga0209807, IMG submission 186168) | Grasslands soil microbial communities from the Angelo Coastal Reserve, California, USA - 14_1009_13_20cm (SPAdes) (version 2) | ecosystem: Environmental > Terrestrial > Soil > Grasslands ... | reverse complement strand
CAGGCGCTCGACCAGCACGGGTTCCTCGAGGGCCCGGCCTTCGAGGCGCGCCGCGCCGAGGTCGACGGCACGTTCCTCGCGGCGCCGACACGGCCGGCCAGCCATGCCGGCGGCGCGTACCCGGCCGACGGCGCGGCCTTGCGCGCGATGCTCGACGGCTTCTTCGTGCCGCCCGAGGGCCCGGGGCCGATCGATGGCGGCGGTGCCCGCGCCAAGCCCGTCTGCGCGCTGATCGCGCCGCACATCGACTTTCACCGCGGCGGCCCTGCCTACGCCTGGGGCTACCGCGACCTCGCTGAGCGCTGCGACGCCGACCTGTTCGTGATCTTCGGCACCTGTCACGCCGGGATGCCGCACCCGTTCGCGCTCACGCGCAAGCCGTACGACACGCCGCTGGGCGCGGCCGCGGTCGACGTGGATTTCGTCGAGCGGCTCAGCACGCGGGCGGGCCAGGACTGCTTCGCCGCCGAGGGGGCGCACCGCAACGAGCACTCGATCGAGTTCCAGGCGGTGTTCCTCCGCTACCTCTTCGCGGGCCGCCGCGACGTCACGATCGTGCCGGTGCTGACGAGCTTCGTGCACGAGGCCATGGTGCGCGGCCGGCGGCCGGAGGACGAGCGGCGAGTGACCCGGTTCCTCGACGCGCTCGGCGAGACGGTCGCGGCCAGCGGTCGTCGCGTCGCCTTCGTGGCCGGCGCCGACCTCGCACACGTGGGCCCGCGCTTCGGCGACACCGAGCCGGTGTCGCCGCAGGAGGCCGCGCGTCTGGCCGCCGCCGACCGCGCGATGCTCGAGGCGGTGACGGCCGGCGACGCCGACGCGTTCTTCGACGACGCCGCACGTGACGGCGACGCCCGACGCGTCTGCGGGCTGTCGCCCATCTGGACGCTCCTGCGCGCGACGGGCGGGACGCCGGGCGTGCTGCGCCGTTACGCGCAGACGCCCGATCCGCAGTGCGTCGTCACCTTCGCGAGCGTGGTGTTCTGAAATGGTTGCCCTGCCGCCCGGCTTCAAGCTCCCGGACCTCCGCATCGACACCGACGGCGACTGGTATGATGAGGGGATTCAAGTAACGCATCCAGGCATTCTGGCCAACCTGCGAGGGAATTTGAAGAAAGACGCGGAGGGATACTTCATCCAGACGCGGGTCCGCATTCCGGTCAAGGTGGACGACGCACCATTTGTCTTGACCCGGATCGAGCGGCGCGGCGAGGGGCTGCACGCTGTCCTCAACGACGGCGCGGAGGAGATGGTGGATCCGGCCACGGTGAGGCTCGGCCGGGGCGACGTTCCCTATTGCGTCGTGAAGGGCGGTGCCTTCGCGGCGCGCTTCTCGCGCGCGGCCACCTTCCAGCTGCTCGCCCTCGCGGAGTATGACGAGGCCTCCGGCCGCGGGGCCCTGCGCCTGGGCGGCCGCGAGTACCCGCTGGCGAGAGCGTCGTGAGGCGCGGCGTCCTGCCGGCGCTCGCCGTCACGACCGCGGTCGTGAGCGTGCTGCTCCTCGGTGTGCAGTGGAGCGCGCGCGGCCAGGGCGCGGTGACGAAGGATGAGGTCGGCGACGAGGTCCAGATCGTTCCGCGGGGCCGGCTGCCGATCTTCGCCGGGGAGACGGACACCGGCGCCCTCTACCGGTTCGCGACGACGCGCGGCGAGGTGCTGCGCCACATGCCATGCACCTGCGGCTGCGCCGCGATCGGCCACACCTCCAACCGCTCCTGCTACATCAAGGCCGAGTCCGACGCGAGCGTGACCTACACGAGCCACGCCGCGACGTGAACGCTCTGCATGGACATCACGCGTGACGTGATGCGGCTGACGGAGCAGGGGAAGACGCCCGGGGAAATCCGCAGCTTCATCGACGCCCGGTACCTGCCGCAGGGCCGGCCGATGGACACGCCGCGGCCGCCCCGCTGATGCAGGTCGCCGGCCGACTCATCGAGATCCTCCGCGCCGCCGGCGTCGACTATCTCTTCGGCAACCCGGGCACGACCGAGCTGCCGTTCCTCGACGCGCTCGACGGCTCTGGCCTGCGATACGTCGTGGCGCTCCAGGAGGCGACGGCGGCCGCCGCCGCGGACGGCTACGCGCAGGCCTCGGGACGGCTCGGCGTCGTCAATCTGCACGTGGCGCCGGGACTGGCCAACGCGCTGTCGATCGTCCACAACGCCTCGCGCGCGAAGACGCCACTGCTGGTCACGGCGGGGCAACAGGACACGCGCCTGCTCCTCGATCACCCGATCCTCGCCGGCGACATGGTGAAGATGACCGACGGCCTGACGAAGTGGTCGTACGAGCTCCGCAACGCGGCCGAGGCGCCCGCGGCGCTGCGCCGCGCGATCCAGCTGGCGCTCACGCCGCCGACCGGCCCCGTCTTTCTCTCGCTGCCGATGGACCTCATGACCGAGCCCTGCGACGACAGCGGCGGCGGAGCGCCGGGGCCCGTCGCCGCGCGCCCGGCGCCCGAGGCGGAGGCGATCGCCCGCGCGGCGTCGCTGCTCGCCGGCGCGACGGCGCCGGTGATCGTGGCCGGCGACGGCGTCGCGCGGGCCGGCGCCCAGGCCGAGCTGGCGACGCTCGCCGAGCTGCTCGGCGCCGCCGTGCACGGCGAGCCGATCCACCGGCGGCTGTCGGTTTCCGGCGACCATCCGCTCTGGCGCGGCGGCCTCTATCCGACGGCCACGGCCGTCGCCAAAGCGCTGGAGCGCTTCGACGTGGTGCTGATCGTCGGCGCCAATGTCTTCACGTGGCTCTTCCACGCCCCCGGCTCGCCGTTCGGCGCGAGCCAGCGCGTCGTCCAGGTCGACGATGACGCGCGCGAGATCGGCCGCAGCTATCCCGTCACGCTCGGCATCGTCGGCAGCGTCCGCGCGGCGCTGAGCGCGCTCGCGCGCGCGGTGGGGGAGCAGCAGGACGACGCCGCGCGCGCGGCCGCCCGCGAGCGCGTGGCGACGCTCGGTCGCGCGCGCGAGGCGCACGCCCGGCGCCTGGCGGCGGCGGCCGATGCCGCGGGCGACCGCGTGCCGATCGCGCCGGAGTTCCTGATGCGCACGCTGGCGACCCTGCTGCCGCCGGATGCCCTCGTCGTCGACGAGTCGGCCTCGTCGCTGCCGCACGTCCTGCGGCACCTGCCGTTCCGCGCGGGCTCCGATTTCTTCGGGAGCAAGACCGGCACCCTCGGCTGGGCGATGGGGGCGGCACTGGGGGTGCAGCTGGCGCACCCGCGGCGCAAGGTCGTCGCGACCATCGGCGACGGCTCGGTGATGTACGCGCCGCAGGCGCTCTGGACGGCGGCGCACGAACCGCTGCCGGTGACCTACGTCGTCGCCAACAACGCGTCGTACGCGATCTTGAAGTCCGGGATGCTGACGTTCGGGCTGCCGGCCGCGAAGCGGGGCGTCTTTCCCGGCATGGATCTCGTCGATCCCGAGATCGACTACCTCGCGCTGGCGCGCTCGATGGGAGTCCTCGCGGTGCGTGTGGACAAGCCCGGCGCCCTGCGCGACGTGCTGGCGCGCGCGCTCGCCCACGCGGGGCCCGCGCTGGTCGACGTGGCCATCGACCGCGGGTTCGAGGCGATGCGGTGAGCCCGCCGACGGGCGGCGAATGGGTCGTGCGCGCCCTCGCCCAGGAGGGCGTGCGTCACGTCTTCGGCATTCCCGGGATCCACAACCTCGCCATCTACGACGCGCTCCTGCGCCAGTCGGCGATCGGCCACGTCCTCGCGCGCCACGAGCAGGGCGCGGCGTTCATGGCCGACGGCTACGCGCGCGCCTCGGGCACGCCGGGCGTGGTCGTGGTGACCAGCGGGCCGGCGGCCACCAACACGCTCACGCCGCTCGCCGAGTCCTATTCCGGCTCCGTGCCCGTGTTCGTGATCATGTCCGACATCGCCTCGGCGCTCGTCGGCCGCGACCTCGGCGCGCTGCACGAGGTGCCGAACCAGATCGACTGCTTTCGTCCCGTCACGCGCTGGGCCGAGGCGCTGAGCGAGACCGCGGCGATCCCGACCAGCCTCGCGGCCGCCTTCGCGCTGACGCGCAGCGGGCGGCCGGGGCCGGTGGCGCTGTCGATCCCGAACGACCTGCTCTTCGCGCGTGCCGAGGCGACGCTGCCGCCGCCCTCGACGGCGCGGCGGCCGCCGTGTCACGTGGCCGACGTCGAGGCCGCCGCGCGGCGGCTGCGCACGGCGGCCCGCCCCCTCGTGATCACCGGCGGCGGCGTGGTCGCGGCGGGTGCTGCGCACGAGCTGGCGGCGCTCGTCCGGCGGCTCGGCGCGCCCGTGGTCAGCACGGTCAGCGGCCGCGGGGCGCTCGACGAGCGCGACTCACTCTGGCACAGCGTGCTGCCCGATCGCCGCGCCACCGCCGGCGCGCTCGGGGCGGCCGACGTCGTGCTCGCGGTCGGCACCAAGCTCGGCCATCGCTCGCTCGAGAAGCTCGGCGTGACGCTCGGCGCCGGGCAGACGCTGATCCACCTCGACCTCGATCCGTCCGTCATCGGCCGCGCGTTCAAGGCCGAGATCGCGGTGGTGGGCGACGCGCGCGACGGGCTCGAGCGGCTCGTGCAGGCGCTCGGCCCGGGGCCCGCCGCCAGCGGCTGGGATCGCGCGTGGCTCGCCGGGCTGCGCAAGGACGCCGGACCGCGCTTCACGCCCGAGCTGGCCGAGGCGCTGACCGCGCTGCGGGGCGCGCTGCCCGACGACGCGATCGTCGTCAACGACCAGACGGGGCTGACCTACTGGATGGAGCACCGCTTCCCGGTGTATGCGCCGCGGACCTTCCTCTATCCCACGGGCTCGGCGGTGCTCGGCTATGCCGTGCCCGCGGCCATCGGCGCCAAGCTGGCCCGTCCCGAGCGTGCCGTCGTGGCCGTCGCCGGCGACGGTGGCTTCATGTTCTCGGTGGCCGAGCTGGCGACCGCGGTGAAGTATCGCCTGCCGATCGTGTTCCTGGTCGTCAACGACGACCGCTACGGCGCGATCAAGTATCTGCAGCAGCGCATGTTCGAGGGGCGCTGGGGCGAGACCGAGCTGGCCAATCCCGACTTCCCGGCGCTGGCCCGGGCGTTCGGCGCGCGCGGCGAGCGCTTGGCCACGGTCGGCGCGCTGCCGGCGGCGATCGGCCGCGCCCTTGCCGCCGACGGGCCGACGCTGCTGGAGCTGCGGATGACGATCGAGCCGCCGTGGGAGTAGAATCCTGCCTTATGAAAAGCGTGATTTCGGGGGGTGCGCTCGTTCTCGTCCTTGCCGCCGGCGTCGTCGTGTTCGCCGCTGAGGTCGACTATCCGCTCGTCGGGGCCTCCGGTGTGTACACGCTCGTGAACCTGCATCCCGACGAGCAGCGGCACCGCCTGTACTCGGTGAACTACCAGCAGTCCGGGCTGATCCCGCGCTGCTCGAAGGTGGCGATCGAGTCGGTCGACAAGCGGAAGATGACGTTCCGCCTCGAGGGCGGCCCCGAGTACGAGTACGTCTTCCACAACTCGCTGCGCGACTCGATCCCCAAGCACCTCGACAAGGTGTTCGGCAAGAAGTGTGACAAGGCGAGCGTCGAGAAGATGAGCGACGTGGATCGCAAGGGCATCCGCGCGGGCACCGTCCTGCCCGGGATGAGCAAGCGCGGCGTGACGCTCGCCATCGGCTATCCGCCCGAGCACGCCACGCCGTCGCTCGACTCCGACGTCTGGACGTACTGGAAGAACCGCTTCGGCAAGCTGAAGGTCACCTTCGCGAACGGCAAGGTCTCGGAGATCAGCGACTAGCCGCGCATGGCGCCCACGTCCGAAGTCGCCACCGCCCCGGCTTCTTCAGGCGCCGCCTCGCGCCCGGCGCGCACTCAGGCGGTGGCACACGGCTGGCGCGTGCTGAGAACCGGCGTGGCCTTCGTCACGTTCGGGGTCGGCGCGATCGTCGTGGCCGGCATCGTGTGGCCGTTACGCCTGCTGCCCGAGCAGACAAGCGCTCGCCGCGAGGTGGCTGTCCAGCGGGTCGTCCGCGCGGCGTTCCGCCTCTTCGCCTGGTGGATGAGGCGCCTTGGTCTGATCCGGGTCGCGTGGATCGGCGCCGAGGGCCTGCGGGCGAGGGCGCCGCGCCTCGTCGTCGCGAACCACCCGACCCTGATCGACGTCGTCCTGCTGCTCGCGCAGCTGCCCCAGGCCGATTGCATCGTGAAGACGGCGGCGCGCCGGAACCCGTTCATGCGCGGCATCGTGACCGCCGCCGGCTACCTCGCCAACGACCATGGTGACGCGCTCGTCGACGCCTGCGCCGAGCGGATCGCCCGGGGACGCTCGGTCGTGCTGTTTCCCGAGGGGACCCGATCGCCGCGGGGGGGCCTGCGGCGCTTCCAGCGAGGCGCCGCGCACATCGCGCTGAAGAGCGGGTGCTCGATCGTGCCGGTCGTCATCACGTGCCGGCCGCCGATGCTGCTCAAAGAGCAGTCCTGGTACGACGTACCCGATCGACGGGCGTGCTTCGTGCTGCGCGTCGGGGAGCCGATCGATCCCGCGCAGTACCTGGATGCCGAGACGACGGTGCCGGTGGCCGCGCGCCGGCTCACCGCGGATCTACAGACACTCTACGACCGGCAGCTCAGTGCCGATGAGGGGCATACATGAATCAACCCGAGGTGTCGAAGGACGAGATCTTCAAGCGATTACGCGACCTGCTCGTCGAGGGCTTCGAGCTGCGGGACGAGCAGATCGTGCCCACCGCCCGCCTGATCGACGACCTGGAGCTCGACAGCCTCGATCTCGTCGACTTTGCGGTCCGTCTCGAGCAGCGGGTGGACCTCGAGATCGCCGAGGACGAGCTGAAGGGGATCAAGACGGTGCAGGACATCGTCGACCTGGCCTACCAGAAGCTCAACACGGCACGCCCCTGATCGCGTGCGTGTGCTCGTCGCCATCGTCGGGCTCGGGTATCCGCTGCTCGTCTACGCGGGATTGCTCGTCTTCGAGCCCCGCGTCCTCGTGCTGGGCGTCGGCGTCTTCCTGCTCGCGCGTGCTGCGTCGAGCTGGCGGACCTGGAAGCGGCGGGACCTCGGCCGCGTGATGGTGCCGGTGGTCCTCGTGGCCGCCGTGCTCGTGGGGGCCGCCATCGTGAACGACGGCCGCGTCTTGCTCTTCGTGCCCGCGCTCGTCAACGGCGCGCTGCTGATCGGGTTCGCCCGGACGCTGCGCCGCGGGCCGAGCATGATCGAGACGTACGCCCGGCTCCGACACCCGGAGCTGCTCGCAAGCCGCGGGCCATACCTGCGCGCCGTCACGGCGATGTGGTGCGGGTTCTTCATCGTCAACATCACGATCTCGGCGCTGCTGGCCCTGTACGGAACGCTCGAGGCGTGGAGCGTGTACAACGGCATCCTCGCGTACGTCCTCATCGGCATCCTGCTCGCGGCCGAGCGCGTCTACCGGTACTGGCGGTTCCGCAACTATCAGGGCGGCCTGCTCGACCCGGTGTTCCGGCGGGTGTTTCCGCCGCCGACGGCCGGAGGCCCGCGCTGACGCGTTCGGTGCCGGGCGCCGGCGCCCACGCCGCGGCCGGGCCCGAAGTCCTCGGGGACTCCCGCGGCGAGCGTCGCTGCGAGCGCGTGCTGAGGATCCCCGAGGATCTCGACTGCCTGTCCGGTCACTTCCCCGGCTTTCCCGTCGTTCCGGGCGTCGCGCAGATCGGCTGGGTCCTCGAGGCCGCCCGCGAGCTGCTTCCGGGTCCCGCCCTGCTCAAGGGGATCGAGGCGCTCAAGTTCAAGCGCCTGCTGCGCCCCGCCGACGTCGTCCACCTTCGCGTGGAGGTCTCACCGGACCACACCGCGGCTGCGTTTCGACTCTGGGATGCGGCGAGCGTCGTGTCCTCCGGCCGGTTGCGCTTCGAGGCGGGATCCCCGGCGCAGCACCGCGTGAACCCGTGTCTGCTCATCCCGATCTTCAACCACAAGGAGACGATCGGCGGCGTCCTCGACGGCCTGGCGCCGCTTCGTCTGCCCTGTCTCATCGTCAACGACGGCAGCGATCACGAGACGACGGAGGTGTTGTCGCGCCTCGCGGCGCGATGGCCGTGGGTCGAGCTGGAGCACCTCGGCGTCAATCGCGGCCGCGGCGCCGCGCTCCGGCACGGATACCGGACGGCCCACCGGCGCGGCTTCTCGCACGTCGTGCAGCTGGACGCCGATGGCCAGCACGACCCGGCGGAGGTCGGCGCGCTGCTGGACGCGGCCGAGCGCGCGCCCGACGCCCTCGTGCTCGGCGATCCCCGCTTCGACGAGACCGCGCCCAGGAGCCGTCTGTATGGGCGCCGGCTGTCGCAGGTGATCGTCTGGGCCTATACCGGCTCGCTGGCCGTGCACGACCCCCTCTGCGGCTTCCGCTGCTTCCCGCTCCCGCCGACGGTCGCGCTCCTCGATCGCCATCGATTCGGCGACCGCATGGACTTCGACCCGGAGATCGTCGTCCGTCTTGCCTGGGCGGGCCTGCCGATCGTCAACGTCGCCGTGCGGGTCCGATACTTTCCGCAGGGACGCTCGCACTTCCGGCTCGTGCGCGACAACGTGCTGATCGCGGCCACGTATGGCCGGCTGCTCCTGGCGTGGCTCGGGCGGACACGCGGGCGCCGTCCCGGCCCGGCGGGCCCCGCGTGAAGGCGGGGACGGGCTGGCTCGCGGTGGCCGAGCGCGGCTCGCTGCTCGGGATGTATTTCGTCGTCTGGTGCTACCGGATCTTCGGCCGCCGCGCGTGCGCGTACTTGATCGTGCCCGTCGTCGCGTATTTCTTCGTCACGGGCCGGGCAGCGCGGCGCGCGTCGCGCCGGTACCTCATGCGCGTGCACCGATTCTCGCACGGCCACGGCGGCGCGTCGCGGCCACCGGGGCTGCGCGACTCGTTCCGGCATTTTCACCAGTTCGCGCTGAACATCATCGACCGCGTGTCGTTTCTCGTCGGCGACACGGGTGACGTCGCGACGATCGTGCACGGCCGGGAGCACCTGGAACGGCTCACGCAGGCCGGGCGCGGCACCCTGGTGGTCAGCGCCCATCTCGGCAGCTTCGATGCGCTGCGCCTGGTGGCGGACGAGGGCGGCGTGCCGCTGAACGTGGCCATGTTCCTGCGCAACGCCCGCATGATCAACGCGGTCTTCACGCGGCTCAATCCCGCGCGGCCCCTGCGCGTCATCGATCTCGCCCGCGGCGCGCCCCGCAGCGTGTTCGACATTCGCGCGTGCATCCGGCGCGGCGAGTGGGTGGGCATGCTCGGCGACCGGGTGGGGATCGGCGACGACACGCGCATCTCGTGGGTGCCGTTCCTGGGCCGGCGCGCGGCGATTCCGCACGGACCGTTCCTGCTCGCGAGCGTCTTGAAGTGCCCCGTGTTGCTGATGATCGGCCTGCGGCGGGACCACGCTACCTACGAGGTCTTCGTCGAGGTCCTGGCCGAGCAGATCGTGCTTCCGGCGGCGGACCGCGCGGCCGCGCTCGACGGGCTCGCGCGGCGGTACGTCGACCGGCTCGAGCACTACTGCCTGCGGGCGCCCTATCAATGGTTCAACTTCTACGAGTTCTGGGACGATCCGACCCCGAGCGCGACATGAGCGCCCCGGTCTTTCCCCCCGTCGAGGACGTGCTGCCGCAGGCCGGGCGCATGGTCCTCCTGACGCGGATCCTGCGTCACGCCGAGGACCGGACGACCTGCGCCGTGGAGATCTCGAGAGCGTCCGCCTTTCTCGACGGGCAGGGCGGCGTTCCCGCGTGGGTCGCGCTCGAGTATATGGCCCAGTGCATCGCCGCTCACGGCGGGCTGCGGGCGCGCGCCGCGGGCGATCCCGTGACCCTCGGCTTCCTGCTCGGCTCGCGCTCGGTGGCCCTGCACACCCCCGCCTTCCTCGTCGGCCAGGCGCTCGAGGTCGAAGCCGCCCACGTCTGGGGCGAGCAGGACTTTTTCTCGTTCGCGTGCACCGTGCGTGACGCGCGCACGCGCGCGACGCTGGCCGAGGCCACCCTGACCGTCGCGCGCGCGGCGAACGCCGACGCGCTGACCGGCCGCGGGCGCGCGGAGGCGCCGTGAGGCGCCGGGTCGTCGTGACGGGCATGGCCGGCCTGTGCCCGCTGGGCAGCGACTGGCCCGCGGTGCGGACGCGCCTGCTCGCGGGACGCTCGGGGGTCCGCGTCATGCCCGAGTGGGACGTGTACGAAGGGCTCGACACGCGCCTGGGTGCTCCCGTGCCCGAGTTCACCGTCCCCGACCACTACACGCGCAAGAAGGTGCGCAGCATGGGTCGGGTCGCGCTGCTGGCGACGCGGGCCACCGAGCTCGCGCTCGCCGACGCGGGGCTGCTCGGCAGCTCCATCGTGACGGATGGGACGACCGGTATCGCCTACGGCTCGACGAGCGGCAGTCCGCCCGCCATGGAGATCTACGCCGAGGCGTTCTACATGAAGCACAGCCTCAAGGGCATCGCGGGCACCGACTATCTGCAGTTCATGAGTCACACGTGCGCCGCCAACCTCGCGCAGTTCTTCGGCATCACGGGCCGCATCGTGCCCACCTGCAGCGCGTGCACGGCGGGCAGCCAGGGCATCGGCTATGGCTACGAGGCGATCGTGGGCGGCCGGCAGACCGTGATGGTCGCCGGCGGCGCCGAGGAGCTCCACGCCGTCAACGCGGCGGTCTTCGACATCATGTTCGCCACCTCCACGCGCAACCACGAGCCCGAGCGCACGCCGCGGCCGTTCGACCGCGACCGCGACGGCCTCGTCGTCGGCGAGGGGGCCGGCACCCTCGTGCTGGAAGAGCTGGAGCACGCGCGCGCGCGGGGGGCCCGCATCTATGCGGAGGTCGCCGGCTTCGGCACGAACGGCGACGGCACGCACATCACCAACCCCGATGCCCGCGGGATGCAGACGGTGATGGAGCTCGCGCTGCATGACGCGGGGCTGGCCCCGGAGGCCATCGGCTACGTCAACGCGCACGGCACCGCCACCGAGTCCGGCGACGTCGCGGAGAGCCTCGCGACGTACCGGGTCTTCGGCGATCGGGCTCCGATCAGCTCGCTGAAGAGCTACCTCGGGCACACGCTCGGAGCCGCCGGCGCGCTCGAGGCGTGGCTCACGATCTTGATGATGCGCGACGACTGGGTGGCGCCGACGCTGAATCTGGAGATGCCGGATCCCAAGTGCGCGCCGCTCGACTACGTGCGCGGCGAGCCCCGTGGCCTCCGGGCCGACCACGTGATGAGCAACAACTTCGCCTTCGGCGGGGTCAACACCTCGCTGATCTTCCGGCGCTGGCCCGAGGGGGCTGAGTAACGCCCCGGCCAAGCCGTTGGCTCCGACAGCCTCCTACCGCCCGTCGGTGGCTTTCAGCATTGGCCGGTTCGCGCGGCTCTCCCACTTCGGCAGGTCGTGCTCCTTCTTCCTCTGGATGCTGGTCCACTGCTTGCGCGCCCATTCCTCGGACTTCTCCGTGTTCTCGACCCACGCGCACGACGCGACGCAGTGCTGGATGATGGGACGCGCGTCGGCCGGCGTCACCGGCCGCAGCACGAACGGCTCGTCGACGTCGGGCCCGTCGAGGACGGCGACGTCGTAGGTCTTG
>Ga0209807_1001364_pt1 | contig 11587 bp, 9 predicted proteins | sample GraSoiAngelo_154_FD_186168 | JGI IMG/M metagenome (GOLD analysis project Ga0209807, IMG submission 186168) | Grasslands soil microbial communities from the Angelo Coastal Reserve, California, USA - 14_1009_13_20cm (SPAdes) (version 2) | ecosystem: Environmental > Terrestrial > Soil > Grasslands ... | reverse complement strand
AGCCGCGCCTCCTCCGACTTCACGGTGGCGAAGCGCGACATCAGCCGGCTCAGCGCCGTCGAGCCGCAGCGCGGACACGCGGGGGTCTCGGGCGAGGAGAGGCGGCGGACGAGCAGGCTCACGCGGCGCCGGCAGTCGTGGCACTCGTACTCGTAAATGGGCATTTTTGAGATTTTAGCACGCGCGTTCGGAGTGTTCCGGCGGCGGACACCCTGACGCCCGCGTGTCAGCGCACGCACATCGTACCGCCCGAAACCTGCGGCGCCATTGTCGCCCGTGGGAGCGGCACCGCTCTTGCTCCGGGCAGGGGCCATGGCGCTCAGGAATCCCGCGAACGACCCGGCGCTGCTGGACCGGCTCAGCCACCTCGTCAGCACGCTCGAAGAAGAGCGGCGACGGCTGGCGGGACGTCTGGCCGAGATCGAGGTGGAGTTGAGCCGGCTCGCATCCGTGGTCGCCTCCCGCGAGGATCTGCGCGACCCGGTCTCACCCCGCCGCTGACCGCGCGAGCAGTCCTTCCAGGCGCGTCACCGCGCGCTCCCAGTCGAATGCGCCCGTGACGAACGCCGCGCCGGCGCGCGCCAGCCGCGCGCGCAGTGCGCCGTCGGTCGCCAGCCGCTCGAGTCGCGCGGCAAGGTCCGCGACGTCACGCCGGCGCGCCACCAGCGCCGTCTCGCCGTCGCGCGCGTAGTCGCGGCTGCCGCCGTTGTCGTACGTCACCAGGGCGGTGCCGCACGCCATCGCCTCCATCGGCGGCATGCCGAGGCCCTCGTCCCACGACGGACACAGATAGATGTCGCAGCCGCTGTAGAGCGTCGCCAGCGCCTCTTGCGGGGGATCGGTGTGGAATTCGTCGTAGGGCAGCCGCTCGCGCGGCGGCTTCACGCCGAAGCCGACGAGACGCAGGCCGGCCACGCGCTCCCGGACCCGACGCACCGCCTCGAGTCCATCCGCCACGCCCTTCCACTCGTACTCGTGGTGCAGCATCAGCACGCGTGGCCGCGACGTCGTCACCGTCACCTCGACGCGATGAAAGAGCGCGTGATCGACCGGCGTGACCAGCACGTCGCTGGGTGCGCCGAACTTCTCGCGCATGATGTCGGCCAGCCACGTGGAGATGACGACCTTCCGAAGCGGCAGCCGGTAGGTCGCGTCGACCACCTTCGGCGCGCCGTGATAGAGGCTCTCGTAGTGCTGGACCAGATAGAACTTCACACCGCAGCGCGCGGGTGCGGCGGCCACCACCGGCGCCGACTGCCACGCGGTGGCGAGGATGGCCTCCGCCTCGGGCAGCGCGTTCGCATCCCAGCGCGGGACCCATCGAACGCGCGGCCGGAAGCCCGGGACCCAGGCGGGTCCGGCGCCAGCAATGTTGCGCCAGGCGGCCCGCGCGCGGCCGCGCGCGGGCACGACCATGGTGACCTCGTGGCCGCGGGCGGCCAGCCGGTCGGCATAGGTGAGGATCGCGCGCACGCCGCCGGCGATGCGCAGGTGCGGACAGAGGACGGTGAGTCTCAGCTCAGATCGCCATCGACACCGTCCCCGTGTTCCGGTAGGCGGCCGGATCGAGGACGACGTTGACACACCAGACCTCGTTGCTGCCGAGCGCCTTCTCGAGCGCCGGGCCGAGGTCGCGCGGCTCGCGCACGAGCACGCCGCGCGCGCCGAGCGCTTCCGCGAGCAGATCGAAGCGCGTGACCGGCAGCGAGGTGGCCACCGCGCGCGCCTCGCCGTAGAACGAGAGCTGCGGATTGCGGATCTGGCCCCAGCCGCCGTCGTTGCCGACCACGCAGACGAGCGGCAGCCCGAAGCGCACCGCCGTCTCGAGCTCCATGCCGTTGAGTCCCAGTGCGCCGTCGCCGGCGATCAGGATGACGGGGCGGTCGGGATGCAGCAGCTTGGCGGTCAGCGCGAACGAGGGACCCACGCCCAGACAGCCCAGCGGACCGGGATCGAGCCACTGACCCGGCCGGTGCAGCGCGACGATCTTCGAGGCGCAGCCGACCACGTCGCCGCCGTCGCCGACCACGATCGTCTCGGGTGAGACCACGCGGGCGATCTCCGCGGCGAGCCGGTAGTGTGTGATCGGCACGTCGTCGGCCGCGCAGAACACCGCGAGGCGCTGTCGACTCTGGACCTCCTCGGCGCGCACGGCGGCGAGCCACGGCGCGACGCGCGACGCCATCGAGGTTGGGACCACGTCCAGCGCCTGGCGCAGGACGACGCCGAGGTCGCCGGCGAGGCCGAGCGCCAGCGGACGATTGCGCCCCAGCTCGGCGGCGTCGACGTCCACCATCACGACTTTCGCGTCGCCGGCGAACGTGGGCGGCCGGCCGTATCCGAGCCGGAAGTCCAGTGGCGTACCGAGCACGACCACGACGTCGGCGCGCGCGAGCGCCATGGAGCGCGCCTGGGCGAAGGCGTTGGGGTGGCCGGCCGGCAAGGCGCCGCGGCCGGCGCCACTCATGAACACCGGAACGCCGGCGCGCGTCGCGAAGGCCGTCAGCGCCGCCGCCGCGTCGTCCCACCAGATCCCGCCGCCCGCCACCACGACGGGGCGCTCGGCGTCCGCGAGCAGCCGGCCGAGCGTCTCGAGCGCGGCGGGCTCCGCGGCGCCGCGCGGCCGGTGGACGTACGCGGTCGGGATCGGCGCCAGCCGGTCCTCGAGCGTCGTCATCAGGAGATCGACGGGAATCTCGACGAAGACGGGGCCGGGGCGGCCCGAGAGCGCGGTGCGGATCGCCGTCGTGAGGACCGCGGGAATCTGCCGCGCCTCCGCCACCGTGAACGCGCCTTTCGTGATCGGCCGGAGCAGCGCGACCTGCTCCATCTCCTGCAGCGCGCCGAGCCCGCGCAGGCCGAGCGGCGCCGCGCCGCCGATGAGCAGCATCGGGCTGCGGGCGGCGAAGGCGTTGGCCACGCCGGTGACGGCGTCGGTCACACCGGGCCCCGGCGCCACCATCGCGACGCCGATGCCGCGCGTGAGGCGGGCGTACGCGTCGGCGCAGTGCGCGGCCGCCTGCTCGTGGCGCGTGTCGATGACGGCCACGCCCTCGTCGAGGCAGCCGTCGTAGATCGGCAGGATGTGACCGCCGCAGAGCGTGAAGACATGGCCGACGCCGGCCTGCTTGAGAACGCGCGCGACAAGCCGGCCGCCGGTCAGGTCCGCCATGGCGTCAGGTGCCATGGAGAAGAGGGAGCACCTCGGCCGCGAGGCGCTCGACCTGCTCGCGCTCCTGGGTGGCGGGACCGATCGGATTCAGGATGACGTAGTTGCAGCCGGCGGCGCGGAAGCGCTCGATCGCCTCGGCACACTGCTCGGGGGTGCCGAGGATCCCGTATTTCCGCGCGAGGGGCTCGAAGTTCTGCGCGTACCGCTTCGTGAGCGCCTCGGCCCACACGGCCTTGGCCGACTCGTAGTCACGGCCCACGGTGACGAACGCGAGGTGCGCGGCGGCGAAATGCGCGAGATCGCGTCCGGCGGCGCGGGCCGCGGAACGGATCTTGTCGAGACTCTCCGCGTACCGCTCGGGCTGCACCACGTACGAGACCCAGCCGTCCCCTTGCCGGCCGGCGCGCGCGAGGGCGGCGTCGGAACGTCCGCCGATCCAGATGGGCGGGCCGGGCTTCTGCACCGGCTTGGGATCGAGCGAGACGCCGGAGAACTGCGTGAACCGCCCCTTGAACGTCGCGGGCGTGTCGCGCCAGAGCGTGCGCACGACGTCGATCGCCTCGCTCACGCGGGCGCCCCGCTCGCCGTGCGGCACGCCGCAGACCTCGAACTCCTTCGGATTCTCGCCGCCGACGCCGACGCCGAAGATCAGCCGGCCGCCGGACAGCGCGTCGAGGGTCGAGGTGATCTTCGCCGCGATGGCGGGCGGCCGCAGGGCGAGCAGGTAGACGGCGGTGCCGAGGCGCACGCGGCTCGTGATCGGCACGTAGCTGGCGAGCAGCGTGAGCGACTCGTACATCGGATTGTGGAAGGAGACGTGGTCACCCGTCCACACGCTGTCGAAGCCGAGCGCCTCGATGCGACGGACGAGGTCGAACTGCTCGTGCGGTGGCTTGAGCGAGAGCTGGACGCCGAAGCGCAGGCCCTGGGCGCTCACCGCGGGAAGGCGTCCTTGACGCCGCCGTCCACGGTGAGCGTGCAGCCCGTCGTCTTGGACGCGCGATCGGAGGCGAGAAACAGCACGGCCTCGGCGACGTCCTCCGGCAGGATGCGCGCGCCGAGCAGATTGCGCTTGCGGTAGAAGTCCTCGAGCTGCTCGACGCCGATGCCCTGCGCGGCCGCGCGCTCGCGACGGACGTCGTCGGACCAGAGCTTGCTGTCCTGGAACACGGCGTCCGGGTTCACGATGTTCGAACGGATCGCGTGGGGCGCGCCTTCGAGCGCCAGCACCTTCGCCAGCTGGGCCTCGGCCGCCTTCGCCGCCGAGTACGCGGCGAAGTCCTTGCCCGGGGACATCACGTTCTTCGTCGCGACGAAGACCAGGGCCCCGCCCAGGTCCTGCGCCTTCATGATCCGCATCGCCTCGCGCGCGACGAGAAAGTGGCCGGTGGAGTTCACCGCGAACGAGCGCTCCCAGTCGGCCAGCGCCATCCGATCGACGGGCGCCGAGTGCGCGATGCCGGCGTTGGAGACGAGGACGTCGAGGCCGCCGTAGGCCAGCACCGTCGTCTCGAAGGCGGCGCGCACGGACGTCTCGCTCGTCACGTCCATGGGCAGCCCGATGGCCCGGCCACCGCCGACCGCCGCCGTGACCTCCTCGGCCGTCTTCTTCGCTCCCGCCTCGTCGAGATCCCCCACGACCACGTGCGCGCCCTCGGCGGCCAGCCGCTTTGCCACCGCGCGCCCGATACCGGAGCCGCCGCCGGTCACCAGCGCGATCCGCCGCGCCAGCTCCTTCTCCGGCGGCGCCAGCGTGAGCTTGTAGAGCTCGAGCGGCCAGTACTCGACGTCGTAGGCGTCCTGCGCGGTGAGCGAGACGTAGCGGCCGAACGCCGACGCATTGCCGATGACGTCGATCGTGTGGTGGACGATGTCGTCCACGATGCCGGCCATGCGGCGGTCACGCCCGGCCGTGAACATCCCCAGGCCCGGCACCAGCACCACGCGCGGCAACGGGTCCGTGAGCTCGGCGCCCGGCTCGCGGTGCGCCTGGAAGTAGGCCGTGTAGTCGCGGACGAAGGCCGCGATCGCGCCGTCGACGGCGGACCACAGCGCGTCGGCGGTCTCCGACGCACGCTCGAGGGGCGCGAAGCACGGCACGCGCCTGGTGTAGATGGTGTGGTCGGGCGTGGCGGGGCCGACCTGCGAGAGCGCCGGGGCCTCCAGCGACGAGGCGAACTCGGTGACCTTGTCGGCGTCGTCGAAGGTCACGATCACGCGGCGGTCGTGTCCGAGCCGGCCCCGCAGCCGCGGGGCCAGCGCCAGCGCGGCCGCGCGACGCGCGGCGGGATCGAGCACGGGCACGCGCGGGCCGCCGAAGAGCCGGCGGCCTCGCTTCTTCTCGGCGATCGCCTCCTCGGCCCGCGTGATCAGCTCGATGGTGGCCTCGTAGGCATCGCGCACGCCGGCGCCCCAGGTGATGGTCCCGTGGCGCTCGAGGACGAGGGCGCGCGCCTCGGGGTGCTCGGCGATGGCGTCCGCCACCTCGCGCGAGATCTTGAAGCCCGGCCGGCGGTAGTCGAGCGCGATGACGTCCTTGCCGTAGACGGCGGCCAGCACCTCGCGCGGCCGATCGTTGTTCGTGAGCGACACGATGGCGTCGGCGTGGGTGTGGACGACGGCGTGCGCGTCGACGAAGCCGTGCAGCAGCGTCTCGATCGACGGCCGCACGCCGCCGGGATCTTGCAGCGCGTGGGCGAGATAGCCGACCATCTCCTGGTCGCCCATGTCCTGCCGCTCGAGCAACGCTCGGATGTCGTCCATCCGCACGCCGGGGAAGTCCTTGCGCTGGACGGATTTGAGGTCGGAGCCGCTGCCCTTCACGCGCAGCACGGGGATCGCACGGCCGCGGTGATCGCGCTCGACGGTCTTGATGGAGGTGTTGCCGCCACCCCAGACGACCAGCGAGGTTTCGGCACCGACGAGCCGCGAGGCGTAGACGAGGAGGTCGAGGCCCTCGAGCTTCGCGGCCTCGGCGTCGTTCCAGCGCGACTTCATCGCGCGCTCACCATATCACAGCGCGTGAAAACGCAGGGGGCGCGAGAAGCGCGCCCCCGTCTCGTTCGTCGCAGCGACCGGTGTTACCGGACGCCGTAGACCTGGATGCGGTCGCCGCCGGTCGCGGGCGCCAGCGCCTGCGCCGTGCCCGCGGGCGACGCCGGCGCCGCCGCGTTGAAGCCGTTGGCGCCGCCGAAGATCGTGCCGCACTCGTTGTTCGTCTTGTACGCGCCGTACCCCGTGCCGAGCGCCGCGCCGGCGATGCCACCGAGGAGCGCGCCCTTGCCGGCGCCGTTGCCGCCCTTCACCACCGCGCCGCCCGCGGCGCCGAGGCCGGCGCCGAGCAGCGCGCCGATGGCGCCCGGCTTCGCGATGCGCATGGCGCGCTCGCCGCCGGTGCTGCAGTCCGCCGCCGCCGTCGATGCGACGCGGGTGACCGGGGCGGGAGCCTCAGAGCGCGCGACGGCGAGATATGCGCGCGGCGTCGACGGCGACACCGTCGCGACGTACTGGGTCGCGGGACGCACGGTCGGGGCCGGCGTGGCCTGTGCCTGCGCCTCCGTCGTCGGCCGCAGCATCCACGCCGTGGTGAGGCCGGTGCTCAGAGCCGTGACACCCGTGAGGGCGATGCCGATTGTTGCGAGCTTCCAGTGGTTCCTCTCCATGGCGATGTCCTCCGTCAGCGGATGAGACGGTCGCTTCGAAAACGCTATTCGGCCACATGGCCGAATAGCATCTTTACAATGGGCGCGGGTGATCCGAGAGAGTGGACGGCGACGAGCCTCAAGCCTTACCCTTACCGGCACGGCGAGGGCCGGGATCCGTTCGCCGGGAGAGATGGCACCGGGAGGGCGCCGATGACGCCTCAGCTCGACAACCTGATCATGAACTACCCGCTCACGCTGCCGCACTTCTTCGAGCGGACGCGGCGCATCTTTCCGAAGAAGACGCTGGCCACGCGCGTGCCCGGGGTGGGACTGGAGCGCATGGACTACGGCCGCTGGGCGGAGCGGACGACACGGCTGGCCGGCGCCCTGCAGGCCCTCGGCGTGCGCAGGGGCGACCGGGTCGGAACCTTCGCGTGGAACTCGCACCGCCATCTCGAGGTCTACTTCGCCGCCCCGTGCATGGGGGCCGTGCTGCACACCGTCAACATCCGGCTCTCGGCCGCCGACCTCACCTACATCGTCAACCACGCCGGCGACAAAGTCCTGATCGTCGACGCCTCCTGCTGGCCCACCCTCGAGCCCATCCGCAAGCAGCTCAAGACCGTCGAGCACGTGATCGTCATGAAGGACACGCCCAACGCCCGCATCCCTGCGGGCACGCTGGACTACGAGGCGTTGCTGGCCGACGCACGGCCGATGGAGACGTGGCCGACGCTCGCGGAGACCGATGCGGCCGGCATGTGCTACACCTCGGGCACGACCGGCCACCCCAAGGGCGCCGTCTACACGCACCGCGCGATCTTCCTGCACTCCATGGCCTCGTCGATGACCGACCTGCTGGGCATCAACGAGCGCGACGTCATCCTGCACATCGTGCCGATGTTCCATGCCAACGCCTGGTGCGTGCCGTTCGCGGCCGTCCTCAACGGCGCCACGCAGATCTTCGGCGGCCCCAACCCCCAGCCGCGCGACATCGTGGAGATCGTGCACAACGAGCGGGTGACCTTCGTCGGCGCGGTGCCCACGGTGTGGATCGCCATCGACGCGATTCTGGAGTCCGAGCCGCGCTGGGACATCTCGTCCATCCGCTGCATCCCGATCGGCGGGTCGGCGGCGCCGCGCACGCTCATCGAGAAGTTCGACAAGAAGTACGGCGCGCCGATGCTGCACGCGTGGGGCATGACGGAGATGAGCCCGCTGGGCACCGTGTGCCGGCTCAAGTCCTACATGGACGCGCTGCCCGACGAGGAGCGCTACGCCATCCGCGCCAAGCAGGGCTACGTCGCGGGCGGCGTGGACATGCGCATCGTGGACGACGCGGGGGTCGAGCAGCCGTGGGACGGCAAGAGCGTGGGCGAGATCCAGGTGCGCGGGCCGTGGGTCATCCGCTCCTACTACGACAATCCCGAGTCGGTCGACCGCTTCACCGCCGACGGCTGGTTCCGCACGGGCGACGTCGCATCCGTCGATCCCGAGGGCTACGTGCAGATCACCGACCGCACCAAGGACCTCATCAAGTCCGGCGGCGAGTGGATCTCGTCCATCGACGTCGAGACGATGATCATGGACCATCCCAAGGTGCTGGAGGCCGCGGTCATCGCGGTGCCGCATCCGAAGTGGGTGGAGCGCCCCCTCGCCTGCGTCGTGCCCAAGCCCGGCATGACGCTCGATCCACGCGAGATCGTCGAGTACCTCAGGCCTCGGCTGGCGAAATTCGCGCTGCCGGACGAGGTCGTGCTCATCGAGGCGGTGCCGAAGACGAGCGTGGGGAAGTTCGACAAGAAGGTCCTGCGCGAGCGCTTCAAGGGCTGGACGCCGAAGGACTGACGAGGATGGCCGACGCCACCGCCGCGTTCGTCGGCAAGATCCCGGAGAACTACGACCGCTATCTGGCCCCGCTGTTCTTCGACGCGTTCGCGGCCGACCTCGTCGGGCGGCTGCCCGTGAGCGACGGCATGCGCGTGCTGGAGGTCGCCTGCGGCACCGGCATCGTCACGCGGCGCCTGGTCGAGCGGCTCGGCGGGCGCGGGACGGTCATGGCCACCGACCTCAACGAGGCGATGTTCGCCCACGCGCGGACCCGGCTGCCGGGCCCGCACGATGCGAAATACCGCACGGCCGACGGCACGAGCCTGCCGTTCGAGAGCGGCTCCTTCGAGGCCGTCGTCTGCCAGTTCGGGCTGATGTTCTTTCCGGACAAGGCGGCCGGCGCGCGGGAAGCGTTCCGCGTGCTGACGCCGGGCGGCGTCTATCTGCTGAACGTCTGGGATGCGCTCGAGCGCAATCCCGTGCCGCGCATCACCCACGAGACGATCGCGAAATTCTTCCCGTCCGATCCCCCGAGGTTCTACACGGTGCCCTTCAGCTATCACGACCCCGCCGTCCTCGCATCCCTGCTGCGCGACGCCGGCTTCGCGGACGTGCGGTGCGAGCGCGTCGCGAAGGAAGGTCAGAGCCCGTCCGCGACGGAGGCGGCCATCGGGCTGGTCGAAGGCAACCCCGTGTACGGCGAGATCATGCAGCGACGGCCGGAGGCGTTGGCCGAGATCGAGGCCGCGGTGGCCGCGAATCTCGCGCGCGAGCTCGGCGACCGGCCGCTGCGCGCGCCGCTGCGCGCGCTCGTCGCCACCGCGCGGCGCCCGTAGTCCGCTACAATCACGAGCCCATCTCGCGTCCCCCTAGAGGAGGGTCCCCATGACGCTGTCGCGACGTCGCTTTCTCGGCACCACCACCGCCGGTCTCACCGGCATCCTGGCTTCGCGCACGGCGCCGGCTGTCGGGCAGACGCGTGAGATCAGCTACCTCTGCTGGAACAACTTCGCCCCGCTCTCGGACAAGAAGCTGGCCGAGCTCGGGCCGCGCTTCACCAAGGACACCGGCATCAAGATCAAGATCGACCACATCGCGGCGCCCCAGCAGGCCGCCAAGTACGCCTCCGAGGTGCAGAGCCAGGCGGGTCACGACCTCGTCGAGATGCGCATGCACGTGCCCTGGCTGTACGAGCAGCAGCTCGTCGACGTCTCCGACCTCGTGAGCGGGCTCGAGAAGCAGTACGGCAAGGCCATCGGCTCGGGCTACGAGGCCGCGCACGTGCACGGCGTGTGGCGCGCGGTGCCGCAGTACCACACCGTCTTCCTCTCGGCGTATCGTGAGGACCTCTTCAAGAAGGCCGGCCTCAAGGCGCCGAACACGTGGGAGGACCTCTACACCGTCGGCAAAGAGCTGAAGAAGATGGGCAACCCGATCGGCATCCCCATCAGCCAGAACTTCGACTCGATCTCGACGGGCTCGGCCGTCATGTGGTGCTACGGCGCCAAGGAAGTCGACAAGGACGGCAAGACGGTCAAGATCAACGCCCCGCAGACCGCCGAGGTGATCGAGTGGTACAAGAAGGTCTACCGCGACTGCATGGAGCCCGAGGTGCTGTCGTGGACGGACGCCAGCAACAACGAGTCGTTGCAGCAGGGCAAGGCGGGCTGGATCCACAACCCCGTCAGCGCCTACATCGTCGCCCGCGACAAGAAGCTCGTCACCGCCGACGGTATCAATCATCACCAGAGTCTGGCCGGCCCGGCCGGCCGCCACGACACCGACGCGCCGCGCTCGATCGGCATCTGGAAGTTCGGCAAGAACGTCGACGCGTCGAAGGAGTGGATCCGCTACCTGCTCGGCAAGAAGGACGTCTACGACGAGTACCTCATGTCCGGCGGCGGCTTCAACCAGCCGATTTACACGAAGATGCAGGACCACCCCGTCTTCAAGACGGACCCGAAGCTGGCCGTGCTCAAGGGCGAGGGCGTGCAGTACCACACCTACGGCTATCCCGCGCCGGCGTCCGACAAGGTGCAGCTCATCACCAACTCCTTCATCCTGCCCAACATGCTGGCCAAGGCGGTCACGGGCACGTCGACCAAGGACGCGATGGCCTGGGCGGAGAACGAGATGAAGAAGATCATGGCCTGATAGGGCACGGCGCCTTGACAGGTTGCGCCACCGGTCCTATCCTCGGTCACTTGTTTCGACAAAAACCCCCCGGCCCAGGCAGCGGCCGAGAGGAGATCCCATGACACCGCTCTCGCGACGACGATTCGTCATCGGCAGCACCACCGGTCTCGTCGGCATCCTCGCCACACGCACGGCGCCGGCCGTCGGCCAGACGCGTGAGATCAGCTACCTCTGCTGGAACAACTTCGCGCCCAACTCCGACAAGAAGCTCGCGGAGATCGGCCAGCGCTTCACGAAAGACACGGGCATCAAGCTGAAGATCGATCACATCTCGCACATGGGCCCGCAGCAGGCGAAGTACGCCTCCGAGGTGCAGACGCAGGCCGGCCACGACCTCGTCGAGATGCGCATGCACTTTCCCTGGCTCTACGAGCCGCAGCTCGTCGACGTCTCGGACGTGGTGGCGGGGCTCGAGAAGCAGTACGGCAAGGCGATCTCGTCGGCGTACGAGGGCGCCTACGTCAAGGGCGTGTGGCGCGGGGTGCCGCAATACCACGGCATGTTCGTCGCCACCTATCGCGAGGACCTCTTCAAGAAGGCGAGCCTCAAGGTGCCCGACACGTGGGAGGACCTCTACGTCGTCGGCAAGGAGCTCAAGAAGATGGGCAATCCCGTGGGGATCCCCATCAGCCAGAACTACGACTCGATCTCCACGGCGGGGCCCGTGCTGTGGTCGTTCGGCGGCATGGAAGTCGACAAGGACGGCAAAACGGTGCGCATCAACTCACCCGCCACCGTGCAGACG
>Ga0209807_1001355_pt1 | contig 11627 bp, 11 predicted proteins | sample GraSoiAngelo_154_FD_186168 | JGI IMG/M metagenome (GOLD analysis project Ga0209807, IMG submission 186168) | Grasslands soil microbial communities from the Angelo Coastal Reserve, California, USA - 14_1009_13_20cm (SPAdes) (version 2) | ecosystem: Environmental > Terrestrial > Soil > Grasslands ... | reverse complement strand
CCGGCGCCTGCGCGTGCATGACCGCAAGCCGCTCCACGGGCTGTTCGGCGCGGACGAACTCGATCATCCGCGCGATCGCGCGCGAGCGGGTTCGCACCCGGTCGACGGACTTGATCTCGCGATTCGCGACCAGGAGCAGCGGCTTCAGGTCGAGCATGGTCCCGATCATGGCCTGCGCCCGGCTGACCCGACCGCCCATCTCCACGTAGCGGAGCGTGTCCAGGAGCGCGAGCACCCGGCACCTCGGCACGCGCTGCTCCACGGCCGCGGTCGCCTCGGCCAGGCTCGAGGATTCCGCCGCGATGCGGCACAGAAACGCGATCGGCATGGACACGGTCTCGCTGTCGACGACGTTGACGGTGAATCCGTCGACCGATGAGGCCCCGACCCGTGCCGCCTCCGCCGTCGCAGAGAGCTGCGCGCCGATGTGAATCGAGATGCAGCCGTCGTGATCTTGCGCCAGGCGTCGATAGACATCGGCGAACTCTCCGGGCGAAGGCGCCGATGTCGTCGGCAGCGACGTCGAGGCAGCCAGGCGCCTGAAGAACTCCTCATCGGTCATGTCGACACGGTCGCGAAACGTCTCCTGGCCGAACAGGACTTTGAGCGGGACGATCTCGATTTCGTACCGGTCACGCCACTCGTTCGGCAGGTCGGCAGTCGAGTCGGTGACGACCGCGAAGCTTCGCCTCAAGCGCCGGCTATTCGACCGAGAGGATGAACGGGTAGTGCTGCTGGTCGCCCTGCTGCACCTCGACCTCGAGGCCTGGATAGTTCGTCCGGATCTCTGACTCGAGACGCGCGAGCTCATCGTCGCTCGCCTGCTCGCCGCGATAAACCGTGACGAGCTCGTATGCGTCCGGCCCGAGCTTGCCCAGCGCCTTCTTCACGACTTCCGGATAGTCGTCGCCTGCGAACTCCAGCCGGTCGTTGATGAGACCGATGACGTCGCCCTTCTTGACCCTGACGCCGTTGGACCGTGTGTCGCGGACCGCGTGGGTCACCTCGATCGTCTGCACGCGTTCAGCCTCCGCCTTCATGGCGCGGAGGTTCTCATCGCCGCGCCGCTCGGGCCGAAACGCGACCACCGCGGAGACGCCCTGGGGCACGCTGTGCGTTTCGACGACATGCAGCTTCTTCTTGGTCAGCCCCACGACCTGCTTGGCGGCGGCGATGACGTTGCCGTTGTTGGGCAGCAGGAGGACTTCGTCGTACGGGACCGATTCGATGGCCGTGAGCATGTCCTTCGTGCTGGGATTCATCGTCTGGCCGCCTTCGATGATCGCGTCCACGCCCAGGCCCTTGAAGATCTCGACCAGGCCGCGCCCCGCGACCACCGCGACGAGGCCGACACCGTTGGCGCGTGCGGGACGGGCGCCCGACGCGGCGCCAGCGGTCTCGAGGATGCGGCGGTGCTGCGTCGACATATCGCCGACGTTGAGCTTCAGCAGCTTGCCGTAGCCCCCCGCGAGGTTGATCACGCTGGTCGGGTCGTCGGTGTGCACGTGCACCTTGACGAGCTCGGGCTCACCGACCACGAGCACCGAGTTGCCGAGCGATTCGATCTGGCCGCGGATCAGCTCGGTGTCCAGGTTGTCGCCCTCGATCAAGAACTCCGTGCAGTAGCCCCACCCGCCCTCGGGCAGGTCGAGCGAGACCTGCGACGCGGGTGAGGCCGGCCGCCTCGTCTCAGCGATGGAGGACGGCGCGGGCTCCGATTCCTCCATCGACTTGAGCATCCCCTCGAGGATGAGCTGCAGTCCATAACCGCCGGCGTCGACGACGCCCGCATCGCGGAGGATCTGCAGCTGGCTTGGCGTCTTGAGCACCGCGGCCCGAGCACCGGCGGCCGCCGCCGCGATCACCCGAGGCACGCTCGCCTCGGGGCTGCTCGCCGCGGTGGCCGCGGCGCGACCGGCCTCGCGGGCGACGGTCAGGATCGTCCCCTCGGTCGGCTTGTTGACCGCCCGATACGCGGCGTTCGCCGCCTCTTCGAACGCCGTCGCCAGCTCTGCCGGCGTCAGTGAGCCCTTGCCTTCGACCGCCCGCGCGAAGCCGCGAAAGATCTGGGACAGGATGACGCCGGAGTTGCCGCGCGCCCCCATCAGGCTCCCATGCGAGGCGAGCTTGGCGATCTTGCTGACCTCCGCGGCATTCGACTCCTTCACGTCCTCGACCGCCGACTGCAGGGTCAGCAGCATGTTGGTGCCGGTGTCGCCGTCCGGAACCGGAAAGACGTTGAGCCGGTTCACCTCTTCGTGGTTGGCGGCCAGCCAGTTCAGGCTGCCCAGCAAAGCCCGCTTGAAAAGCTGTCCGTCCACGCCTGTCGCCTTGAGCGCGGCCACCAATCAGCTGCGCTCTTCGCGAACGCCCTGCACATTGACGTTGACCTTGACGACAGGCACGTTGACCGAGCGCTCCACCTCGAACTTGACCGTTTCCTGCAGGTTGTGCGCCACCTCCGAGATCCGGATGCCGTACTGGACGATCACGTACACATCGATGGCGAGCCCGTCTTCGACCTGGACCACGTCCACGCCCTTGTCGGCGTTCTCCCGGCGCAGAAGCTCGGCGAAGCCGTCACGCAGGCCGCGACCGGCCGTGCCGCTGATGCCGTAGCAGCGCATGGCGGCGTGGCCGGCGATGGCGGCCACGGCGGAGGGAAATACCTCGATGCGGCCCCATTGCCGCGACTGGATCAGCGCCGGCGTCGTTTTCGAGGCCATGAGAAGCCCATGGTACAATTCACGTCCGCGCGCAAGCGATCCTGCGCTGTTGCGCGCCTCCCCAAACCCCAGGCGAAAGGTAACCCATGGCCAAACGTTGCGAGATTTGCGGCAAGACGCCGCAGTACGGACATCACGTCAGCCACGCCAAGAACCGGGTCAACCGGAGGTTCATGCCCAACCTCCAGATGGGCCGTGTCACAGTGGGCGGCAAGACAGTCCGTGCCCGCGTCTGCACCCGCTGCCTCAGGACGTACTCCGCCTAGGCCTCTCACCCTGACCTTCCCCGCGATGGGGGCAGGGAAAAATCGATCCCGTGGACCTCGCCCAGCACGCGAAGGTCTCTCCGCAAAGCAGTCCACACCCGTTCCTGCGCCGGCGTGTCGGGTACGACCGTCGTCGGGTCGTTGACGTCGGCGGCCAGGTCGGGACGCTCGACCATCTCGGCAAACAGAAGCGTCCAGGCGCGGGGCACGACCTCATAGATGGCGTAGCCGCCGCCACCAAGGGCCAGCCACCTGCCCTCGCACAGCTCGTGCGCGAGCTCATGGAAGGCGCGGCCCACATGGGGCCAGATGCGCGTGGTCGCGGCCAGATGCGCAAGCGGGTCGAGGTGGTGCGTGTCGCAGCCGTCCTGCGTCACGAGCACCGTCGGCTTGAAGCGGCGCAGCAGCGCGGGCACGACCCTGTCGAACGCCATCAGCCACGGCTCGTCCCACGTGAAAGGCACGAACGGCATGTTGGCGGCCGAGCCCTTTCCGGCGCCGACGCCCGAGTCTTGCGGAAACCCGGTCCCGGGGAACAGCCAGCGCCCGCTCTCGTGGAGACTGATCGTCAGCACGTCGGGATCGCTCTGAAAGATCGCCTCCACCCCATCCCCGTGGTGCACGTCGACATCGACGTACGCGACACGATGCCCGCGATCTTTGAGCCAGCGGCAGGCGACCGCCGCATCGTTGTAGGTGCAGAATCCCGAAGCGCGGTCGCGGTGCGCGTGGTGCAGCCCGCCGGAAGGGCTGAAGGCGTGCAGCGCGGCCCCGCTGTCGATCGCTTCCGCCGCCACCATCGATGCACCGACGACCAGCGACGTGCCTTCGTGCAGCTCGTCGGAGATCGGGTTGTCTGCGGACGCGAAACCGGCGGCGTCGATCTCGTCAGGGGAGACATGTCTTCGGCCTGCGGGATCGCTGAGCTTGCGCACCAGGTCGATGTATTCGCGCGAGTGCACGAGCGCGAGCTCGTCGATCGTGGCGGCTCGCGGTGGCACGAGGTGGCTGTGCTCGATCAGGCCCGTCGATTTGATGAGGTCCACCGCCAGCTTCACCCGGATTGGCTGCAGCGGATGCTCGTCCGAAAGGTGATGCTTCATGAGCGCGTCGCCATAGACGAGCGCGACCGGTCCGGGCACTGCAACTTACGCTAGCGGTTCGAATGGCAACAGGCCTGTTCGAGTCGGTGCCCAACTTTTCCGAAGGCCGGCGCGGCGACGTGATCGATGCGATCGCGGCGGCCGCGGGCATGGCCTACGTGCTGGACACGGATCCAGACCCCGACCACAACCGGGTCGTGGTTTCGCTGGCAGGCTCCAGGGCCAGGGTGGTCGACGGGCTTCTGGCCGCGATCGGCGTCGCGACCGAGCAAATCGATCTGCGTGCGCACAGCGGGGTTCATCCTCGCGTCGGCGCGGCTGACGTGGTGCCCATCGTGCCGCTCGGCGGGACCACGCTCGACGAGTGCCGTCAGGTTGCTCACGCAGTCGGTGAGCGGGTCTGGTCGGAGCTCAAGGTCCCGGTTTACTTCTACGGCCACGGGGAGAGCCACAGCCTGGCCGACATCCGGGCCGGCCGTGCGAGACCGGACCTGGGCGGGCCTGATCTGCATCCCAAGGCCGGCGCCGTCTGCGTGGGCGCTCGCCGGATGCTGGTCGCGTTCAACGTGGTCTTGTTCGACGTCGACCTCGTCGCCGCCCGCGCGCTTGCACGCACGATCCGCGAATCCTCTGCCGGGCTGCGGGGCGTGCAGGCGCTTGCGTTCGAGCTGTCAGGTCGGCGCGTCCAGCTGTCGATGAACCTATTCCGGATCGACGAGACGGCGCCCGCGGATGTGATCGCCGAGTTGGAGCGGCGTGGGGTCGCGATGGGCGCCGAGCAGGTGGTCGGCCTTTGCCCGGCGGTCGCGGCCACGCCGGCCGCCGACGGCCGCATCTTGGAGGGCCGGTTGGCGAGCGCCGCCGCGGCCGCCGGCGCGATGCGCTGCAGCGAGCGCGGCGACGATGAGCGCGTCGCGTTGGGGTCGCGTCTTGCCCGCGAGGCGGCCGAGCTGGCGCGGCTTCCAGCCGGCCAGGATGAGATCCTTGCCGGGGCGGAACGAGCGGCGGCCCTGATCCCGGTTCTGCGCGCGGCCCGGGTCCTGGATGGCGAGCTCGAGACGATGCTCGACGTCGCCGCCCGCGGTTTTCGCAAGGCGGTGACTCCCGCGACCGAATCGATCTACCGTGCCCGGATCGACGCCCTCGACGCCCGCCTACGCTGACTCGGTGGCCGTGTCGAGGGTCACCGTGCACGACCCTCCATTGACACGGAGCCGGTAGCCATCGGCTGCTCCGCTGAAGCCGGAAGTCTCGTAGTTGACGTTTCCGATCGAGTGCATGCTCTTGCCATCGGCGTCGAGGCTCACCGCTCCCCCGGAAACCTGGACGGAAGCGTTGGTCCCACTCGGCCGGTGGACGTGAACGGTCAGCGATCCGCCGTTGACGGTGACCGGCACGATGCCTGACGCCGAGCCAAGCGTGATCTCGTTTCGGCTGGCGCCGGTGTTGAGGGTCAGCCCGGTGAGGTGCAAGTGGGGGACGTTGATGGTGCTCGTCGTGGCTCCGCTGTTCAAAGTGATGCTCCACGGGATGCTGGGGTTCAGATCCAGGTTCAGCGCGAAGCGACGGTTCTGAAAGGTGAGGAAGCCGTTGTTCGGCTGGTCGATCTTCAGCCGGCCGCTCGGGTCCAGCCGCACCTCAGGCTTTGGCCCGGCGTACTCGATGTGAGCGTGATAAAGGTTGGCGCCAAGGTTGGCGCCGGCCGCCACGTTGACGGTCGCCGCACCCGCGTCGATCTCGGCCGAGGCCTCGGTGACGCCGCCGACCTCTGACGATGCATCGAGCGTGCCGGTCGTCGCCGGGACTGGGGTTACGGTGACGTAAACCGCAGCACCCACCACGGCGAGCAGCACGATCACGGCCGCCGCGAGGTCGCCCGCCGGGCCGTGCACCGAGCGGCGGACGATCAGCTCGAGGCCGATCACGATCAGGATCACGGGCCAGAGGTTGACCAGCTCGAACACCCGGTCCGCCGAAAGCTGGCCGGTGTTGACGAGCAGCGCGAACACGCCGACCAGGATCAACACCGCGGGCCAGAAGAAGCTGCGGTAGCGGTTGGTGCGGATCAGGGTCTTCCGCGGCGGATGACGAGCCAGATGCCCAGGGCGATCAGGACCAGTGGCCAGAAGATGTCGGCGCGGAGCCAATCCAGCCACCCGAGGTTATGGAGCAGGAAATACACGCCCACCACGATGAGGACGGCGGGCCAGAAGAGCTCATTCCGCCAGAACTGCCTCACGGGCGCCAGTTTAGTTTGCGGTGCCTATACCGGCGCGACGACCTCGAACAGGCCTGGCCGTTCCTTGCGAGCTGCTTCGATCAGATCCGGGCCGGCCACTGTCGTCTGCACCGCCGGCGCGGACATCAGGTAGGCGCGCGTCACGCGGCGCAGGTCGTCCGCGGTGACCTGCAGGAGGCGCTGCTTGAAACGCTCACGCGCCTCCCTCGTGAAGCCGGTGGCGCGGTTGGTCGCCTCGCGCCGGCCCTTGATGTCGGGCGACTCGAGCGGGTCGACGTCGCCGCACGCGCCGAGGATCGCCTCCTTCAGGGCTTCGCCGTCGATCTCGGTCTCGGTGATCCACCGGGTCGCCTGGTCGAAGACCTCGTACGTGCGCACGATGTTCGGGTCGCGGAACGATCCGAAGTAAAAGGTCCCGCTCGCGACGCCCGCCTGAGCGTAGGCGCCGTACGCTCCGCCCTTCTCACGCAGCTCGCGATGGAGGAACGTGTCGCGCAAATAGTTGGAAAGCACCAGCAGGGCCGGACCGTCGGGGTGGGTGTAACGCACGGTCTTGAAGACGCGGACGTTGAACGCCACCGGCACCGGCGCGGTGCGTGCCTCCGGGGATACCTCGAGCGGGCCGGGCCTGACCGGCTCGCCGCCGTCGCCATCCGGCGGTAGGGAGCCGACGAGCCCGCTCAGGAGCTCCTCCAGGGGCTGGATCATCGCCTCCTCGCACGTCACCACAATCCGAAGCGCATGGCTCTTGAAAAGCCGGGTCCGGATCTCGTCCAGGCGCGCGATCACATCGCCCAGGTCCTTCTCGCCCAGCTTCGCCAGGCGGCGCATCGTGTGCAGCATGCCGATGCCCTGGAGGCGGTCGTTGATGGCGCCTTCGGAGCTGAGCTTGGAGTGGGCCCGAAGCACCGCGAACTGAAAGCCGAGGCCGGCCAGCGAGCTCTCCAGGCGCGTGCTGATCTCGGCGATGATCTCCCGCAGCCGCTTCGGCTCGACCTCCAGCCGCGCGATCAGGTCGGTCATCAGCTCGATGAAAGGCTGCGCGTTCCGGTCGAGGGCGCGCCCAGAGATGACGAAAGACTGCAGGTAGTCGTCGCGCGCGGCCAGGGACTGCACCTGCGGCGCGGCGCCGATGCCACCGGTGTGGGACGCGATGCGAGCTGCGATCTGCACGTAATCCTGCCCGGCCGCCCCGCTCTGCGTGAGCACGCGGCTGAGCAGTGGAAGCAGGTCTTTCTGATCCGTCGAGAGGACTGAAAAGTCACTGCGCAGGTCGAGATACGAGATGCCGTTGGTGGGCTGTGGGTAGAACTCGACGGTCGCCCGCCGCACGTTGACGTCTTGGCTGGGCACGTCCTCGAACTTCATCGGGATATCGCTCAACTCGAGCGTCGGCAGTACGGAGAGATCGTGCTTTGCCTCCTGGTCTTCTTTCAGGCGCAACGCATCGGCCACGATTCGCGCGCGGTCGGCCTCGCTCAACGTCGACTCGATCGCGGCCAGCCGGTCCAGCTCGAGCCGGCGCTGCCGCTCCTCGAGCTCGGTGTCCGGGACGGCCGTCACCAGCGCGCGGTGCGGGTTGTCGAGCAGCTCGGCGCGGATGAGGTTCTCAAAGAAGCGCCCCTCCGTGCGGGCCGTCTCCAGGCGCTCCAGGTCGCGGTCGAAGTTGAGCCCGGTGAACGGATCGCCGCCGTACAGGTAGGCGGGCATCGATGCGAAGAGCACGCGCAGCGCGTAGGGGAGCCCGGCGTTGGAGCGTTCGCGCTTTTCGAACTCCAGGTGATGGATGGCGGCGTCGACCTGCGACGCGTCGACGCCCTGGCCGGCCAACCGATCGAGCGAGTCGAGCACGACGCCCTGCACCTTCTCGGCGTCCTCGGCCGCGACGCCCTTCAGTCCGGCACCGAAGACCGACTCCTTGTAGTCGTCGTGAAATCCGCTTCCGTCGGCGAGCGCGCTGCCCAGGCCCGAGTCTATGAGCGCCTTGCGCAGGGGCGAGCCGGCGTTGGACAGCAGCACCTCGGAGAGCACTTTCATGGCGAGGGTCCGAAACGAATCCGCGCTCGGCACCGTCACCCAGGCGGTCAGCGCCTGCGCCTTGCGGTCGTTGTCCTCGCCCGCTGCGGCGGGATACGGCTCCGTGGCCGCCGCCGGCCTCATCAGGCGGGTGACGTTTGGAATCGACGAATCGACCTCAATCCTCTGGAACCGCGACAGGGCGGCGCGCTCGATCACCTCAAGCGTGGTCTCCAGCGATTGGTCGCCATACGTGTAAAAGCGCGCGTTGCTCGGGTGGTAGTAGCGCCCGTGAAAGCGGCGCAGCTGCTCCCAGCTGAGGTTCGGGATGTCCTGCGGATCGCCACCCGAAACGTGCTCGTAGGGAAGTCCCTGGAACAGCGTCTTCCCGATCGCGCGATCGATCGCGGCGCCAGGGGTGGCGAGCGCTCCCTTCATCTCGTTGAAGACGACGCCCTTGTAGCGAAGACCGCTCTTGGGGTCGGCCGGGTCCTCGAACTCGAAGCGGATCCCTTCCTGCTTGAACGAATCCTCGGAGAGATGAGGGAAGAAGGTGGCGTCCAGGTACACGTCGAGCAGGTTCCTGAAGTCCTTCGCGTTGCGGGTGCTGAACAGGTACATCGTCCAGTCGGAGCCGGTGAGCGCATTCATGAACGTGGCGAGCGAGCGCCGGGTCATGCTGAAGAACGGGTCCCGGACCGGAAAGCGCTGTGAGCCCGCAAGGACGACGTGCTCGAGGATGTGAGCGACCCCGGTGGAGTCGCTGGGGGGCGTCGGAAAAAAGACGGCGAAGCCGTTGTTGTCGTCAGGGCATTCGATGTGGATGTGCCGCGCGCCGGTGCGTTGATGCTCGAGCTCCAGGTACGCGCCTTCGAGGCGCTCGAGCGGCTCACGGCGGATGATCGCGTAGCCGCCGACAGCTCCGATCGCACCGGATTTCGTTTCGGTCATGTGAATGCTTGAGTCTAGGATGTGGATGATGTTCACCGCCGCCGAGCTCGACTTCCTGCGCTCGCAGAGGATTGGGCGATTCGCGACAGTCGGGCCGTCAGGGTGGCCGCATGTTGTGCCGGTGATGTACACGATGAACGACGATGGTTCGCTCGACTTCGACGTCGACGGCGTGAAGCTGCGCAACCTCAACGCGGAGCCGCGTGCCGCGATGGTCGTCGACGGGATGGGACCGAAAAGGGGCGTGGCGATCCAGGGTCGCGTCGACCTGATCGCGGCTGACCGGGCGCGATTGAAGCCCGTCCGCAAGTTCACCTGGGGACTTTGATTCGAAGGGCAGCCCTGAGCCTAGCTATGTGCCTTGCCACGGCTTGCACGTTCGGTTCGGGCTCCGCGGTCTCCTCCCCGTCCCGAGGAACCTCAACGCCATCGCCTCCACCGGCAATTTCCGCGGAATGGGCTGAGTACCACCGGGACGCAGGTCGCTCGGGCGTTGGACCGGGCGCGCCCGCGCTGAGCAGCCCGCGGGCAGCGTGGAGCGCAGCCACAGACGGCGATGTCTACGCCTCGCCGCTCATCGTCGCCGGCCACGTCATCGTCGCGACCGAAAACAACACCGTCTACTCGCTCGACATCTTTACCGGCTCCGCCGTCTGGATGAAACACCTGGGCGACCCGGTCGACGCGCGTTCGCTGCCGTGCGGAAACATCAGCCCGGTGAGCGGGATCACGGGCACGCCGGCGGCCGATCCTGCGACAGGCAGGCTTTACGTGGTGGCGTACATGCGCACGCATCATCACGTGCTGTTCGCACTCAGCCTCGTCGACGGTTCGACGCTGTGGCAGCAGGACATCGACCCTCCGGGCTCGACCCCGACCGCGCAGCAGCTCCGCGGCGCGCTGGCGATCGGTTCGGGCCTTGTCTATGTCCCGTTCGGAGGTTTGTTCGGCGACTGCGGCGCTTATCGCGGCTACGTCGTCGCGGTGCCGCTGGCGGGCGGGCAAGCGCGAACCTACACGGTCCCGAGCTCGCGGGGCGCCGCGATCTGGGCGCCGCAAGGGCCAACGATCGGGACGGACGGCAGCGTGTACGTGGTCACCGGCAATGCGATCAGCTCGGGATTCGGCTACAGCGATTCGGTGGTCCAGCTTTCGCCGGACCTGCAGGCCGTGCGCTCGTATTTCGCCCCTTCGAACTGGGCCGCGCTCAATTCCGGCGATGTCGACCTCGGGTCGACGGGCGCGGCGCTGCTGCCGGCGCTCGGGCGGGTCGTGGTGATCGGTAAGGAGGGTGTGGCCTACGTTCTCAACGCCGGCAGCCTGGGCGGGATTGGAGGCCAGGTGGCAAGCCGCCGGGTTTGCTCGGGCGCGTGGGGCGGAACCGCGTGGGTGGACTCGACCGTGTTCGTGCCGTGCAACGACGGCTTGTACGCGCTTTCCGTGGGCGCGTCCTCGATCCAGGTCGGGTGGCACATCGCGCATCCGCAGCTCGGGTCGCCGATCCTATCGGCCGGTGCGCTCTGGGCGATCGAACCGTCCTCTGCGACCCTCTTTGCGCTCGACCCGGCGAATGGAAACGTCGTCTTCTCCACGGGTCTCGGCTCGGCTGAGCACTTCAGCACACCGGCGGCCACGGATGGATTCGTGGTCGCACCCGCGGGGCGCAAGGTGGTGGCGATCTCGGTCGCGGGCTAGCTCTAGCCCTGTATCTCGCGCAGCAGGTTGGCCATCTCGATGGCCGTCTCGGCAGCGTCGCCGCCTTTGTTGTTCTTCGGACCTGACCTGGCGAGTGCCTGGTCCCGATCCTCCGTCGTCAGGACGCCGAACGCGATGGGCACTCCGGTGTCGAGCTGGACCTGCATGATCCCCGAGGCCGCCTGCATCGCGACCACCTCGAAGTGGAAGGTCTCGCCGCGGATCACGCAGCCCAGGCAGACGATCGCATCGTGCGCACCCTTCTCAGCAAGGGCGAGCGCGGTCACCGGCAGCTCGAGCGAGCCGGGCACCCAGTAGACGTCCGATTCCTCGACCCCATGCTGCTGCAGCGACTCTTGCGCTCCGCGCAGCAGACGCTTGGTGATGTCTTCGTTGAATCTCGCCACCACGACCGCGATCCGCAGGTCGCTCCCGTCGAGGTCCGGCTTCGCGCCCTTCTCACCCACGCCCTGATTACAGCAGGTGGCCGAGCTTGTCTTTCTTGGTCTTCAGATAGCGCTCGTTGTGCGGGTTGGATTGGATGCGGATGGGGACGCGCTCGACGACCTCCAGGCCGAAGCCTTCGAGGCCGTAGATCTTCTTCGGATTGTTGGTGAGCAGCCGTATCTTG
>Ga0209807_1001352_pt1 | contig 11638 bp, 16 predicted proteins | sample GraSoiAngelo_154_FD_186168 | JGI IMG/M metagenome (GOLD analysis project Ga0209807, IMG submission 186168) | Grasslands soil microbial communities from the Angelo Coastal Reserve, California, USA - 14_1009_13_20cm (SPAdes) (version 2) | ecosystem: Environmental > Terrestrial > Soil > Grasslands ... | reverse complement strand
CGACAGCCCGAGCATGAGCAGCATGATAAAGAGCGTGCCCCATATTGTGAACGGCAGCAACTTGGCGCTCGCCGCCGCCCACACGCTCCATGCCAGCAACAGCAAGCCCACAAGCTTGGCGAGTGGATAGCCTCGGTCGGGCAGGCGGGTATACAAAGTATACAATCGCCGCAGCGGTCGGCGTGCGGCGCGTCCGGCTGAAGGGAAGCGTCGGTCACCAGCGCGCCGAGCAGCAGCCAGGATCCGAGCCGCTCGTGGATCAGGCAGCCGTTCTTGCCAATCCAGCCGATCCCCGCGTGCTGGGCGTAGACACGTTCCTGCACCGGACCCGTATCCACGTACGGGCGCGCCTCGAACGGCTCGCTGTGCGTCTCGCGCATCCACGCCAGCAACGCGTCCAGACGCCCGAGCAGGATGCCGTGGAGCCGGACTGGACATCCGACCATGCCGGCGATGGAGAGCGACCCCATGGCGAGATCCTTCCTATCCGGGGGGGCGCTCGGCAAACTCGACGTGGAAATCGCTCTCCCCCCGGGGCTGCTCGGCGTGCTCCTCGACCGCGTCGACCCGCGCGTCGGCCGGCCCTCGGCGGCACCAGGCCACCATCGACTCCACGCGCTCGGAGGGGCCCTCGAATGCGGCCTCGACCGCTCCGTCGGCGCGGTTCCGCACCCACCCGGCGATGCCGAGCGACCGGGCGCGCGCCGACGCCTGCTGGCGAAAGCCGACACCCTGCACACGGCCCCGGACGACGACGCGCACTCGCACCCGGTCAGCGGACGTGGAAGCCCTCCTCACCGATCAGCGGCACGAAGCGACACGGCACCGTGCGCACGACGGCCGGGCCTTCCGGCGTGCGGACGATCACCTGCAGCAGCTGTTCCCAGCGTCCGCCGATGGGCACGACCATGCGCCCGCGCAGCTCGAGCTGCTCGTACAGCGCCTCCGGCGGGCGGGGCGCCGCCGCAGCGACGGCGATCGCCGCGAACGGCGCATGGTCGGGAAGGCCGCGGCTGCCGTCGCCGACGTGGACGTGCACTCGCTCGCCGTACCCGGCGGCGGCCAGCCGCTCTCGCGCTCGCTCGGCCAGCTCGGGGATGCGCTCGACCGAGTGAACTTCCTCCGCCAGCTCGGCGAGAACGGCCGCCTGGTAGCCGGAGCCCGTGCCGACGTCGAGCACGCGCTCGCCGCCGCGCAATGCGAGCTCCTCGCAGATGCGAGCGACCATGTACGGCTGCGAGATCGTCTGCCGCTCGCCGATCGGCAGCGCCGCGTCGTCGTATGCGCGGCCTCGCAACTCCGGCGGCACGAACAGGTCGCGCGGCACGCGTCCCATCGCTTCTAGGACGCGCTCGTCCTCGATGCCGCGCGCGCGCAGCTGGAGCTCGACCATCGCCTCCCGGTCAGACGGCATCGGCAGTGACGACGCCGGCACCGAAATGAGCGCGCACCGCCGGTGTGATCTCGGTGATGCGGCCGATGTCGCCGGCGACCCCGATCGTCAACAGCGGCACCTCGGAGTCGCGCGCGACGAGCGACCCGTGGCTTCCGCCGCCGGCGTGGTGGCGCCCGCCGAGATCGGCGAACTCCCACCCCTCGGCAGCGGAGACGAGCAGGTCGCCGGCGTTCGGGTTCTCGAGCGCCGACCAGCTGCGCGCGAGCGCGTCCGGGTGGTCGAGGATCGACACGTCTCCGGACGTCTGCCACCCATCGGGGCCCGGACGGAAACGCAGCTCCTCGCGCTCTCGGCGTGCGACCGCCTCGTCGTCCTCGAGCCGCAGCGTCACCTCGACCGAGGGCTCGTCGTCGAGCCGCGCGGCGAGCTCCGCCGTGTCCGCGCGCGCGCGGGACAGGAGGTACACCTGGCCGGCGCGGTTGGACGCGGTGACGACGATCTCGTCCGCGAACGGTGCGAGCGGCGTCTCCAGGCGGGCGCCGCGCTCGACATGCGTCTGCCCGTGGTCGGACGCGAGCACGACCGCGTATCGCTCGAGGAACGCGTCGCCGCCTCCGGCGGCGTCGATGATCGCCTGCACGGCGGCGTCGGTGCGGGCGAGCGCGATGTCCTCTGCGAGGTCGGGCCCGTGCGCGTGCGACACGTAGTCGAAGTCGGAGAGGTAATAGGCGAGGAAGTCGAACCCGTCGCGCGTCACGAGCCAGCGTCCCACCGCCGCCGCGTATACGTCGGTCGAGCCGCCGGCGCGGTTGCGCACCGCCATCGGCGCCCCGGTCGCGTCGGACTCGAACAATCCGTAGTAGAAGAACCGCTTCGGCCCGTAGGCGGCCTTCGTCACCCAAGGGATCGTCGGCAGGTGGCGCGTGCGGCCGCGATAACACGTGATGTTCACCGCAGCGGCGACCAGTCCCGCGTCCTCCAGCGCCTCGTACACAGTCGTCGCCCGCGCGGAGAGGTGCGCGCTGTTCATGTTGTAGATCGTGTCGGTGATCGATTGCGCGATGCCCGCCGCACGGAGCGCCGAGAAGGAGGAGCCGTACTCGACGATGCGACGCTCGCCGCGATGCCACCAGACGAGATGCGGGATGTGATGGGCTCCGGGCCCGGCCCCCGTCGCGATCGACGAGAGGCACACGGGCGTGAGCGACGGGAACACCGAGGTGCCGCGCCGGTAGTCGCCGTGCGCGGCGAGGAACGCGAGCGCGGGCGCGCGCCCGTCCGCTGCGCGCTCGAATGCCGCGGGCGTCATCCCGTCGACGACGATGAGGACGACTTTCTTCGCGGGCACCGTCAGTCTCGCGCGAGCGTGCGCAGGCCGGCGTAGCGCTCCGGGGCGCGCCGGTGGAGCCGCGCGGCGAGCACGGGCAGGGAAAGCGCCACGAGGTAGCCGAGCGCCGGCACCCAGGCGAGGGCGGCCGCAACGAGCGCGGCGCCGGCGACGATGAGCGCGGTGCCGCCGCGCGTGCCGCCGCGACGAAGGGCGCCGCTCACGACCTGGACCGCGCCGAGCGCGGCCACGCCGCCGGCGAGAGCTCCGGCGACGACGTCGACCCAGCTTCCCGGCTGCCACGCGTCGATGCCGTACCCGAGTGCCGCGCCCGCAGCGACGGCGACGGCGATCGCGAGAAGGGCGACGCGAATCGCTCCCGCGAACAAGACGCCCGCGGCTGCGCCGAGGCCGGCGGCGACGCCGATCCAGTACCAGGCGCCCATCCCCAGGAGTGTAGTGACGTACCTTCGGGCAGCGCTCTTGCGTTCTATGGGCGCGTGGAGCGCAAAGCAGACACTGTCCTCATTTTCTTCACCTCACGCCGCTCGGGCCCCGCGCGGCGGATGGAGAGCCTGCTCGCGCACATCGCGCGCAAGGAGCGGGATCACCTGGCGGTGAAGAAGGTCGACGTCGACGAGCGCCCCGACATCGCCGAGCGCTTCGGCGTGCGCACCGTCCCGGCGCTACGTCTCGTCAAGGGCCGCCGCGTCGTGGCGCAGCTCGACGGCCGCGTGACGACGCCGCGCATCGAGGAGATGCTCGACTCGCATCTACGCGCTGCCGCGTAGCCGTTCGATCACCGCGAGCCCGAAGTCGGCGGCGCGCTTGCCGTCGATGACCCGGTGGTCGAAGGTCACCGAGATGTTCCCCATGCGCCGCAGGGCCACCTCGCCGTCGCGCACGACCGCACGGTCGTCGATGCGGTGGACGCCCAGGATGGCCACCTCGGGATGGTTGAGCAGCGTGGTCGTGAAGAGGCCGGCGGATCGGCCCGCGCTCGTCACCGTGAACGTGCCGTCGCGCAGCTCCTCCGGTGCGAGCGTTCCCGCGTGCGCGGCCTCCGCCAGCCGGCGCACCTCGGCATCGAGCTCCTCGAGCGAGCGCGAGGCGCAATCTCGGACGACCGGTACGACGAGGCCTTGCTCCGTCTGCACGGCGACGCCGATGTCGTAACGGTCGAGGTAGACGAGGTCGTGGTCCTCGACGCGCGCGTTCAGCTCGGGATAGTCCTGCAGCGCTGCCGCGGACGCCTTCAGCACGAGCGGCACGAGCAGCTTCAGGTCGACGCCGGTGAAGTCGCATTCCTCCACCCACGTGATCGCGGGGATGGCGCGCGCCTTCGTCAGGTGCTCGAACATCTGCCGCCTGATCCCGCGCAGCGGCTCCCGACGCCCTTCGGTGTCAGACACCCGCTGCGCGGTGTCTGACACCTCCCCGGCAGCGGCGCGCACGTCCTGTTCGGTGATTCGGCCCTGCGCCCCGGTGCCGGTCAGCGCGTCGAGGTCGACGCCGAGCTCCTTGGCCAGCCTCCGGACCAGTGGCGTCGCCCGCGCCTTGGTGTCAGACACCGGAGCAGCCGCGGCGCCGTTGCCGATGACGACGAGCACGGTGCCGACGGGAACGACTTCGCCCTCGCCGACGAGGATCTTCGCCACCGTGCCCGCGGCGGGCGAGGGGATCTCCACCGTAGTCTTGTCGGTCGCGATCTCGACGAGGGGATCGTCCTCGGCGATCTCCTGGCCCTCGCTGACGAGCCAGCGAGCGATCTCGCCCTCGGTCAATCCTTCGCCGAGGTCGGGGAGCTTGAACTCGTAGCTCACGCGCGGAGTATTGCGTGCACGCCCTTTGCGACGTTGACGACCTGCGTCACGTGCAGGTCGACGGAGACACTCGCGAGCGCGAGCGCCTCCTTGCGGCCGATGCCGAGCTCGCGCTCCATCAGGTCGAGCATCGTCTCCGTCGCATGAGCGGCGGCCGCGTCGAGGTCCTCGTCGAATCCGAATGCGACCCAGGCGTCCGGTGTGCGTGCGATCGGCATGCGCAGGTCGAGGTCGGATAGGTCGAGCGTCAACGTCGCACCCTCGAGCGGGCATTCGATCGCCGTGCCCGAGACCTCCCCGTCGCCTTGCGCGCCGTGGCAGTCGCCGGCCATGAGCAACGCGCCTTCGACGGGGATCGGGAGATACAGCGTCGTGCCGGCGACGAGCAGCTTGCAGTCGATATTCCCGCCCCAGCGCCGCGGCGGGATGGTCGAGTGCTTTCCCGGCTCCGGCGGCGACATGCCGATGACGCCGAGGAACGGCGCTGACGGGACGGCGTGCGCGCCCGTGCGCCAGGTGTCGCCGTCGAGTCTCCACTCGAAGCGCTCGCCGTCGGCGAACGTCTCGCCCCAGCCGCGCGGCGTCACTTCGTCGATTCGAACGACGAGCGTCTGGCCCGCTCTCGCCCCACGCACCTCGATCGGCCCGGCGAGCGCGTGGCCGCCGTCCTCCGGCCGCGTCGACTCGTCACCGGGATCCCAGTGCCAGCCCGCATTGAGCGCGGGGAACGAGACGGGCTCGCCCGGCGCGACCGAGGCCTCCGGCTCGTAGTCGAGGCAGAAAAAGCCCTTCATGCGCGCGGCTCCTGGATCCACGCGTCCGGCGGTGCGATGAGCATGCGCAGGCCGATGCGGCGTCCGTCGTCGCCGCGGAACTCCCAGAGCGATACCGCCTGCTCGTCGCCGCGCAGCTCGGGCGCGAACGTCGCCGGGACGTACCCCGCCTGCAGGCGCCGGTCGGCGTCCCACACGGCGACCGCGTCCGGGTCGTGCTTGTTGTCGGGCTCAGGCACGAGCGCGAGCCGACGGCCGGGAGCGAACGCGTCGTCCTGCAGCGCGTCCGAGCGGTACGACGATCCGGCGACCCTCACGACGAGCAGTCTCGGGTCGCGGTACGACAGGGCTTGCCCGGTGGCGGCGTCGCGCAGCCAGTAGCCGGACTCGCCGGGCTCGAGCCAGATTCGCAGCCGCTCAGAACTCAAGGAGCCGACGGGCTGCACTGATCACGCGCTCCACCGACGGCATGTACGCGTCCTCGATCTTCCAGTAGGGGTACGGGACGTCGAAGCCCGTCACGCGCAGCACCGGGCCGCGCAGGTCGAGGATCGCCTTCTCCGCGAGGATCGCCGCCAGCTCGGCCCCGAACCCGACGGTGCGCGGCGCCTCCTGCACGATGACGACGCGCCCCGTCTTCGACGCCGACTCGAGGAGGGCGTCCTCGTCCAGCGGGCGCAACGAGCGGATGTCGAGCACCTCGCACGACGCCTCGGCCGCGAGCTCGTCCGCAGCGGCTAGGCACACCGGGACCATCGCTCCGTAGGCGACGAGCGTCACGTCCGATCCGACGCGGGCAACTCGCGCCTTCCCGAGCGGGACGACGTGCTCGCCGTCCGGCACCTCGCCACGCTCGGTGCGGTAGATGAGCTTCGGCTCGAGCACGACGACGGGATCGGGATCGCGAATCGCCGCGGCGAGCAGCCCCTTCGCGTCGGCGGGCGTCGACGGGATCGCGAGCTTGATGCCGGGCGTGTGCACGTAGTACGTCTCCGGTGAGTCGTCGTGCAGCTCCGGCGCGCGGACGCCGCCGCCGTACGGCATCCGGATCGTGATCGGGAACTCCATCGCGCCCCCGGTGCGCCACCGATAGCGGCCGACGTGGGTGATGAGCTGGTCGAGGCAGGGATACGAGAACGCGTCGTACTGCATCTCGCACACCGGCCGCCATCCCGCCATGCACAGGCCGACGGCGGCGCCGAGGATGCCCGCCTCCGCGAGCGGCGTGTCGACGCAGCGGTTCTCGCCGAAGCGCTCGCGCAGGCCGGCGGTGGCTCGGAAGACGCCGCCGGCCCGGCCGACGTCCTCGCCCAAGACCATGACCGAGTCGTCGCGGCCGAGCTCGACGTGCAGCGCGTCGTTCACCGCCTCGACGAGAAGACGCTCAGCCAAGCCAACCCTCGCGAAGGTTCGGCGGCGGGTCGACGTACGCGTGCTCGAAGACGAGCTCGGGGTCGGGATCGGGCTCCGCCTCCGCCTCCGCGATCCCCCGTCGCATCGCCTCTACCGCCTCGGCTTTGATCTCGGCCTCGAGCTCGTCTCCGAGCATGCCGAGTCGCCGGAGGTAGCGCTCGTAGCGGCCGAGGCACTCGTTCTTCTTCTCCTGCTCCACCCGTTCGAGGTCGATGTACGCGCGCGGGTCGTCGGCGGTGGCGTGCGGTGCGGCGCGATAGGTCACCGCCTCGATGAACGTCGGCCCCTCGCCGGCACGGGCGCGGTCGACCGCCTCGCGCGTCGCTTCGTATACCGCGAGCACGTCCCCGCCGTCGACGCGCACGCCCGGCATGCCGTAGCCGACAGCCTTGTCGGCGAGCGTCTCGGCGTGCGTCTGCGCATGGAGCGGAGTCGAGATCGCCCACTGGTTGTTGTTGCAGAAGAGGATGAGCGGCGCCTGCATCACCGCGGCGAAGTTCGCGCCCTCGTGGAACGCGCCTTCGCTCGTCGCACCGTCGCCGAAGTATGCGATCGCGCACGCCGGCTCACCCTTCAGCTTCTTGCCCCACGCGAGCCCGGCCGCATGCGGCACGTGCGTCGCGATCGGGACGCAGATGGACGCGACGTTGTAGTCGGCCGGGTTCCACCAGCCGGCAGGATGGCCGCGCCACCAGTGCAGCACGGTCGCCGGGGGCATCCCGCGCAGGAGCCCGATCGCGGACTCGCGGTAGCTCGGGAAGATCCAGTCCTCGTCCGCGAGCGCGTGCACGGAGCCCGCCTGCATCGCCTCGTGATTCCAGAAGATCGCGTACGTCCCGATGCGGCCCTGCCGGTGGTAGACGAGCGAACGCTCGTCGTACGTGCGCAGCAACACCATCGAGCGGTAGATGTCGAGCAGGTCCCGCTCGCCCACCCCATCCAGCTCGCGCTCCTCGTCGATGACACTGCGGTGTGCCACCTGAGCCACGAACGAAGCGTAACTAGACGAACACCGAGACGGCTCCGCGCTCGGCCTCGAAGACCGCCTCGACGACGTCGCCGAGGTCTTCTCCGTCCGCGTGCAGCGCCGTCGGCGTGTCGCAGACGATCTCGACGCGATCGAGGTCGTGGCCGTAGAGCGTGTCGCGGCGTCCACGCGCGTGCCCCGCGAGGATGGAGAGCGCGGTCGGGACGAGTGAGCGGCGCCGCACCCGCGTCGGCGCGACGAGATCGAGGCCGTCCTCGAAGTGCGCCTCGGGCGCGATCGGGAGCGGCAGCCGCCGCGCGTACGTGTACGGGCTCCCGTTGGCGACGAAGGCGAACGCGGCGCGGCCGAATCCCTTCACTTCGAGCACCGGGTCCATGTGCCCGCGGTGGGAGGCGAGCGAACCGACGACCGCGAGCGCATACGCGACGTCGCCCGGGCGCTTGCCCTCGTCGGTGCGTCCCATCCGGTCGACACGGCGGACGGCTTCCGCGTCGAGGCCGACGCCTGCGGCGAACGCGAAGCGACGGCCGTTGACGCGTCCGACCGTGATGCGCCGCGTCCGCTTCGTGCGGATGGAGTCGGCGAGCCGCCGCGCGGCGGCAGCCGGGTTCTTCGGGAGGCCGAGAGCGCGCGAGAGCACGCTCGTCCCTCCGCCGGGAAGGAAGCCGATCGGGACGTCGCGGGTGAGGCCGTTGAGTGCCTCGTTGAAGCCGCCGTCGCCCGAGTAGACGACGACGGACTCGTACCCGCCGTCGATCGCGGCGGTGACGAGCTCGGTCGCGTGCCCGGGCCGCTCGGTGAGCACGACGAAGAGCTCGGCGGCCCGCTCGAGCTCGGCCTGCACCTCCGCGAGCCTCGCCTGCGTGACGCGCGTCGCGAACGGGTTGACGATCAGGGTTACCTTGGCCAGGCCGTCAGTGAATCACGACGGCGCCGCGCAAGAGCGAGCCGCCCAGCGCGGCGTGATGCAGCCAATCGATCCGGAACACGTCGCGTGCGCCGCCGTCGACCGCCAGAGCCTTGAAGGAGACGCGTCGACCGTCGGCGATCCCGACTCCGCGGATGACCACCGCGCGGTCCGCCCACCGCATGGAGGTGAACCGCAGCGCGCGAAACACCTGACCGCCCGCGCGCACGAGCACGAGCTTGCCCCCCGGGCCTGCGCCGAAGTCGACGCGGAACGCGCCGGCCGCCGTCACGCCCTGCGCGTGCACGACGCGGAATCGCGTGACGTGGACGCCGGCGACGCCGGAGAGCCCGGCTCCGGGGACGACTGGAGGCGAGAGCGCCTGCCCCGGCGGCTGCTGATCGGCCAGAGCCGGCGCGGCGAGGGTGAGCGCGACGGCGAGCACGAGGGCGACGCGCATGTCGTTTCGATCATACCCAGCGGAGGACCCGGGAAACCGTCAGCGGGTGGCGTAGCCGCGCATCCCGTCCACGAGAAGCGCGGTGAAGCGATCGGCGAGCGCGTCCGTGTCCACGCCCGGCCGGAGCCAGGTATACGCCCAGTTCGCCGCCGACAGCGCCAGCAGCGCGGCGGTGCCGTCGTCGAGGTCGGTGCGCAGCTCGCCGAGCTCGCGCCCCTCGCGGAAGAGCGCGCGGAACCGCTCTTCGTACCGCCGCCGCTCGGCGAGGAACCGCTCGCGGCGCTCGCCCTCGAGGTAGCGCCACTCGCGCACGAAGACGGTGGCGACGTCGAGCTGCGCGCCGACCACGTGCAGGTGCGCGCGGAGCGCGGCGCGGATGCGCTCGACGACCGGCCCGTCCTCCGGGACCGAGTCGAGCGCGGCGTGGAAGGCGGCGGCACCCTCGGCCGCGACCTCCCAGAGGAGGTCGGCCTTCGACTCGATGTGCGAGTAGAGGGAGCCCTTCTGCACGCCGAGGGCCTCGGCCAGATCGCCGACGGAGGTTCCGTGGTACCCCTTCTCGGCGAAGAGGCGAGCAGCGACGCGCGTCAGCTCGGTTCGGCGGGCGCTCATCTACACTCCAGGCTAACGATCGTTCGGAAGGGAGCTTGCGAGTGGGCGACGAGCAGGCATTTCTCGAGCACGTCCAGGGCGGCGGACAGGTGGAGACCGGCGACTGGATGCCGGACGACTACCGGGCGAAGCTCGTGAAGTTCATCGAGATGCACGGCAACTCCGAGCTCATGGGCGTCCTGCCCGAGCGCGAGTGGATCCTCCGTGCGCCGACGCTCCAGCGCAAGCTCGCACTGACGGCGAAGGTGCAGGACGAAGTCGGCCACGCGCAGCTCATCTACCGCGTCGTCGAGGATCTCGGCAAGCCGCGCGAGCAGTGTCTGGCCGACCTCGTCGACGGCAAGGCGAAGTTCCACAACGTCTTCCACTACCCGACGAAGACGTGGGGCGACGTCGGCGTGATCGCCTGGCTTGTCGACGCGGCGGCGATCATCAGCCAGAAGGCGCTCCTCAAGTGCTCGTACGCGCCGTACGCGCGGATCATGAAGAAGATCTGCTGGGAGGAGTCGTTCCACATCCTCCACGGGCGCGACGTCATCCTCGCCATGGTCACCGGGACGCCGGCGCAGTTCGAGCTCGTGCAGGAGGCGCTGAACAGATGGTGGGGGCCGCTGATGCAGTTCCACGGCAACCCCATCCCCAAAGAGGAAGACCCGATGTACGTCTGGCGCATCAAGTCGCAGGGAAACGAGGAGGCGCGCCAGCAGTTCCTCGAGGGCTACGTCCCGCAGATCCGGGAGCTCGGCCTCGAAGTGCCGGATCCCGACTTGCGCCGACGCGAGGACGGCGTGTGGGAGTACAGCGAGCCCGACTGGGGCGAGTTGAAGCACGTCGTCACCGGGCACGGGCCGCGAACGGAGGAACGGCTCGCATTCCGGCGGCGCTTCATCGACCAGGAGAAGTGGGTGCGCGACGCCGTGTTGGCCGCGTGATCTACGAAGTCTTCAGGCAGGAGCGGAAAGGTCAGCCGTTCGAGCACGCCGGCTCGGTCGTCGCTCCCGACGCCGAGTTCGCGGAGGCGTGGGCGCGGGAGCAGTACGGCAGGCGCGGCGAGTCCGTCGCGCTGTGGCTCGTGCCGCGCGACGCGATCCACGGCGTCGAGGACTGGGCGGACGAGTTCGACCTGAAGTACCGGCGCGTCGACGGCTACTCGATCAAGGCGCGGTTGAAGGAGGCTCGTGAACGAGCTGCTGCTCGGCCTCGCTGACGACGAGCTCGTCATCGGCTGGCGCGACTCGGAGTGGACCGGCATCGCGCCGATGCTGGAGGAGGACGTCGCGTTCTCGTCGATCGCGCAAAACGAGATCGGACACGCGCGCGCCGTCTACCAGCTCCTGACCGACGATCCGGACGCGCTCGCGTTCGACCGCGCACCGGGCGAGTACCGTTGCGCACCGCTCGTGGAGCTGCGGCTGCTCGACTGGGCGCACACGATCGCGCGGCGGTGGTTGTACGAGGTGGCGGACGAGATCCGCATCACCGCGCTGATGGAAGAGCTGCCGCTCGCGGCGAAGATCAACCGTGAGGAGGCCTACCACCGCATGCACGCGGAGATGTGGCACGAGCGCCTGCGCGACCAGCCGCGCTTCCAGGCGGCGGTGCGCGAGCTCTGGCCGCACGCGCTCGGCGTCGTTCTGCCGGAGCAGCGTGCCGCGCTGGCGGCGCGCGCCGGGCTCGACGAGGTGGAGGCGGTCGAGCGCGGCGTGCACACCGACGACTTCGTGCCGCTGTGGGAGGAGATGACGATGGTGCGGCGCTCGGCGCCGGCGGGCGCGCAGTGGTGACGGCGGAGCAGGTCTGGGCGGCGCTCGACGAGGTCGCCGATCCGGAGATCCCGGTCGTCTCGCTCGTCGACCTCGGCGTCATCCGCTCGGTCGATGTCTCGCGGGGCCACGTGCAGGTGGAGCTGACGCCGACGTTCCTCGGCTGCCCCGCATTG
>Ga0209807_1001349_pt1 | contig 11653 bp, 9 predicted proteins | sample GraSoiAngelo_154_FD_186168 | JGI IMG/M metagenome (GOLD analysis project Ga0209807, IMG submission 186168) | Grasslands soil microbial communities from the Angelo Coastal Reserve, California, USA - 14_1009_13_20cm (SPAdes) (version 2) | ecosystem: Environmental > Terrestrial > Soil > Grasslands ... | reverse complement strand
CTCTGGATAATCAGCACTCGTGACATTGATGCCTGCGAATTTGTGCCGCTACTTACACAGCACCATGGCGATTTCCGAGAACATTTGCGGCCAGCACCGACACAAGAAAGAATTACCGTAACCAACACCTTTAGCGGATCGAAAACCCACTCTCTCCAGGGCGATTATTCTTAATGACCGGAACGTGAAGTAATGTAAATGACCCTCATCGTGAAGATCGGTTGGGGTTTTACGGTCGTAGCACAGCAACCCTTCATTCAAGGAAGCAGTAGAGGGAAAGTAGCCGAAGGCCAACTTAACACGACGGGTCCACTTCGCGATGTTGGGAGTATCGACAATAACGACTCCACCGGGTTTGAGCAAACGATGCAGCTTTCGCAGCGTGCTGATAGGATCGAAAAGATGTTCGATGACCGCAGTCAGCGCAATGGTGTCGAAATACTCAGAAGGAAACGGCAGGGGCTCTTCTTCGAAATTATTCTCGACAATCCGAACCTGCGGATAATCAGCGAAGAGGTTCCGCAGCTCCCGAGCCCTGACTACAGATAACTCGGTGCCAACCAACTCGCGGTAACTATCGAGCAAGGTCAGCATAGTTGATCCATTTCCCGCGCCAATTTCTAAATAGCGCTCCCCAGCGAACATAGTGCTCAAATGTACCGCCATTTGAAGCCGGTCACGCGGGTACTTGACCCGTGACACGCCGCTGACCTCGCGAAAACTAGCCGAGGCATATTTCGAGTCATAATGGTCGTGCAGGCGAGTAATTACTGGCATACAGAAACTTGTGTTCACTTCTGAGCAACAAAGCAGAACTGTCCTGTAAAAAGCAGCTTCAGAGCGTTTCTTCGTTGTGCTGGCTGTCCCAGCAATCGGAGAGCCGCTTCCAAAAGCGCATTCATCGGGGATTCGATCGTGAAAAAAGGTTCGAAAAGATGCGCGAGTTTCAGATAACTGAAGCAGCGCCGGCCGATCAACGTTAATCCGTCAATTCCGGGCCGGACGCGAATCGACTGAAAACCAGTTTCGCGCAGCAGCACGCAAAAGCCATAAGGCGTGTAATTCCAATAACTGCGCGAATGGAATGGCTCAAGGTGGGACGTAGAACCAACAAATACTCCGTCAGGCTTCAGTACCCTGCGAACTTCGGCGATCAGGGGACCGGGATACCTCACGTGTTCGAAAACCTGCCGGGAGTACACGATGTCAATCGCATTATTGGGCAAAGGAAGCCGAACTCCGTCATAGGCGCAGAAAGGAAGTGGTCTTAGAGGCCGAGAAGTTACTTCCTGTGACTCGATGATGTCTAGCCCTATCCACCGTACCTTCCGAGTGCGCGCGGCAAATACGTCGTAGCTGCTGCCATGGCCGCAGCCTAAGTCCAGAAGCGTGAGTCCAGCCCCAGATCCGTTCGCTGCGCGCTCAAATACCCTCACAGCTTCCTTCAGCGCATCGGTTTGACGAGAAGTGTCGTCCGGCAGAAACTCATACATCAGCTTGCTGTCGCCCTTAGGAGTCCAGTGCCGCAACCCGTTCTTCATGCTCCACTTTCCGTGACGCCCCTGTGGGCCATGGGCCAGCCTTTCCCAGCACCTTCATGTACAGCTCTTCGAGCTTTCCGGTTTGGATTCGGAGATTGAATTGTGCGCACACGTGCGCCCTGGCTGCCGCGCCCATTCGCGCACAAAGGGTCTCGTCATCGCACAGCCTCTGCAAGTAGTAAGCAAGCGCCTCGGCGTCACGCTCCGGTGCCAGAAAGCCGGTCTCTCCGTGCGCGATGGCTTCCCTTACTCCATCCGAGGCAAAGCTGACGACGGGAAGTCCCATGGCTTGTGCTTCCGCGAACACGTTGGGATAACCTTCGGCGTCACCTGATCGTGCGCGAACGCTGGGTGCTCCGAAGACTCGTGCACGGTTCATCCAGTGTTTGACCACCTCAGGGGTTTGAAAACCCAGAAAGCGATAGTGTTGGAGATTTTGAGCGGCCAACTCCTCCAGTTCCGAACGAAGAGGACCGTCCCCGATGATCACCAACTGGGCCTGTGGCGACGCGCATTGCACCTCGGCCATGGCTCGGATCAGGTACTCACACCCCTTCTTTTCCGCCAACCGCCCGGCGAACAAGACGATCGGCTCACGCCTAACTTGGGAATCTGGATGAAAGAGCTCGGTATTCACGCCAACGTAGTGCACTACGATATTGTCGGCAGCGAATCCTTGCCTGATCATCTCGTCACGAATGAAATTCGAGACGGCGATCAACAGGGTCGCGCCTCGCTCGAGATCCTTGCGCCGCCGGACGTACACACGATGAGAGTAGTGCTTCGAAGTCCGGGCGAACTGATCGTACACGGTCGCATCATAGCCCTGGAACGTCACTACCAGGGGAATGCGCAGGGCACGAGCCAGTGGTAAGGCCCGCAGAGCTGCAGGTCCGAAGTGCGCGTGCAGCAGCGCCGGGCGAAGCTTTCTGAGACGCCGAGCAAAAAACGGAGCCAGTCCTAGCATCTTGAACGGTAATTCGGTTAGCCGGGACAAGCTGCTCTGCCCGCGGCGCATAACAAGCACTCGTTCCGTCGAGAGGGGCAGGCCGTCACGCAGATAATGCGGGCTGATGTAGTAGGGAGAAAAACGTGTCAGGGCTTCTGCCTGCGTTCGGACAAATGTCATGGAGCGCGCCAGAAGTGGCTCGGCATAAATCAACACCACAGGTTTCGCCGAGTCCGATTCCTTAAGCATAGCTCGCCTGAGGTACGGCAAATCTTCCGCCAACACGGGCCTCGCTTTGCTTCAGACTCAGAGTAGTGGCCGCGGCTACATAAAGAATGGAGCAAATACTATTAGTGCCAAGAAAGACGCTCTCCGTGAGGTTGGCTAAGAAGAGGAACAAGAGAAACATGAGCGGCCAAGCCGCCGTTGCTTCCGAACTGCTTCTCAACATCCGCAGCGCTCTTGTGACATAGTAAACAAACACAATTAGAAAAAGCGCGGTCCCGATGAGTCCTATTTCCAGCCAAAGCTCCAGAATGCCGTTGTGCGCGTGCGGAGGTTCCCAGCGTAATATATGCCAGATCCTTTGCACAGCGCCTTCATCCGGAAGCCAAAAGGCGTCAAAGCCATAGCCCAGCCATGGACGCCGCATTGCCATTACCGTGGACAGAATCCAGAGCGGCACCCGCCCAGTCAGCAGTGGGTCCTTGCCGAGAAAAGCAGTAAACGTATCGAGATGGGTCCACACATACATGACTGAGAATGTTCCCAGCGCCAGGAGGAATCCGATTCCACCAAGCGCCCAGCGTATGCTCCTCCGCAGAGTCCATTGCAGATAAGGTAGAAGTATCAACATCACCGTAAGAACGATCCACGATGTCACGTCGCGGGAAAGCGCTACCAGAACGATCGATGCCACAAGTCCTACCCTGGCGACTGCACTGTGTTTAGATTCAACTTTCTCCCAGAAGAGGAATATCAGGGCGCCCAGTGCCATATTCCGCCCAAGATGAACCTTAATAAAAAAAATACCATACCATCCTGAACCCATCTGGTAGTTGAGACCAAATAACTCGAAAATAAAGCTAAATATGATGCAGATAAGAAAGGCCCAGGCCAGAAGGCGGAATTGTTCCTTGGGCTTGAAGCGCAGAGCGAAGTAAACTCCGAAGACGACAGTCAGCGCCAGTGCTATCGAGCGGCGCGCGGTCAACGCGGGGTCTTGGGACCACAGAACCGATGCAAAAGTGAACACGATTACAGCCATAAGGGGAGAGACAGTGAAAAGGCCTCGAATCGGACTCTCGCAGCGGCGCGAATATAACAACAATGTGACCAGATAAAGAAAGGACCAAAGACCCTGCATTTTGGGCATTGCCAAATTTGGACTTTGCGCAGCACGTGTGACCATCAGGTTCTGGAAGGCTCCGAGCGAAAGCAGCAGGACCAATAAAACGAATGCTTTCTCGCCCGTCCCGGGTTCGCTTTGAATTTGGGAATTCACCTTTTCGATCTCACAAGAACATCCTAAGAACGGTTGCCGCAGCCGCCGACGGCAATCATTGCCGCGATTGAGGTCTGACGCTCTGGGAGCGACACTCCACTACGACCACTGCAATCCCAGCGACTCAAGCCAAAATTTTGTCAGCGCACTAAAGCGAACGAAAATGGACGGTTCTGATGACATTCGTACTAGTTTCCAGCTCGTATATGTCCAGGAAGTCCTATCACCACTTCGCGCGCTGTACGCCGTCTTAACATAGCCAATGTGATCCTGTAACCGGAACCGTTCCACTCGCCCTAACCTGGCTAGCACCTGATTGGCACCTTCAACGATGAGCCGATAGCGTTCCCTGGCTAGGCTACTGTCCGTTCGTTGCTGCCGATCCGCCGTCATTCTGGCGTAGACGTTTGAACCATGCATGCGGTACAAGCAGAGCGCCTGCCGGATGGCAGCGATGTGCCCGATCAGTGGCGTGCAGTAGGCAAGGCAAGCGTCAGCGCAGATGCGGAAAGGGGCCTCCGGCATCGGGATAAGTGATGCCAGCACTGATCTGCGAAAGGCCATCGCGCTCGGCGGCGGAAACGGCCAGTATCCCCCGGAGGCCAGGACCTTCTCCGCAACATTGCCTTCAAGAAAGCTGATTGGCAGTGTCCTTCCTAGTGGTCGCAGTTTCGCATCAGTACGTTGGTACGCGTGGTACAGCATTACGGCATCGGGTGCCGCTTCGGCAGCACTGACAACGGCTTCAAGTTTCGTAGGCAGCCAGACATCATCCGAATCCAGGAAACAGACAATCTGTCCCTTGCACGCGGTGAAACCTGCATTGAACGCTGAAGCCTGGCCGCCATTTTCTTTCAACACGGCGATGACCTTGTCACCGTAGCTGGCAACGATCTCTCGCGAATCATCTGTCGAACCATCATCCACCACGATGACTTCCGTGTTTGTATAAGTTTGATTTAGGGCGCTATCAATACAATCGCGCAAAAAGCGGCCATAGTTGTAATTGTTAACTAAGACGCTGACCAGCGGCCCCGGCACGCTCATGCACCCGTTCTCGAAAGCAGGATTTGCGCATATCCGTGCAGGCTGCTTCTTTCCTCAGGAAAAAGTAGCGGGAACAGCAGCACCAGCGGCGCGAGGTAAACCGCGGGGGTGCCGAGCGCGGTAAGAATGAAGACACACGTTGCTGCGCCGCACCAGATTGCGCCGATTCTGTATGAGGGGCTGCCGATTTCGTGTTGGACAAAATAGTGGAGCACCACATAGCTTGCCAGGGCGACAACCTCCCCCCAGCCGTAGCCCAAGATGCCCATACGGGGCACAAGCAAAACTGCGCTGCCCGCAATAAGAAAAACATGGACAGCATGAAACGCGGTAACGCTCCAGTTGCGCTTCAGCAGATAGAGCACTGAGGAATGTAGGTTAAAAACGGAACTCGCAAAATAGCTGAGCGCGATGAACGGATAGACTCGGATCGCAGGCTCCCATCGCGTTCCAAAAGCATGGGCTATCGTGTATGGGGCGATAATGGCAAACCCCGCCAGTGGCAGTCCGACTGCCAAAGTTTGTAGACGCATGCCCTCGGTAATGCTTTGGCGCAGACGATCGGTGTCGTTTCCCAGCTTTGCCAGGGCAGCCATAGCGATGCGCCAGGCTGCGCTCCTCACAAACGAAAGCACCTCGCAGATTCGGATCGCCAAGCCCACATATCCGACTGCCTCAGCACCAGCAAGGCGGCCGACGAGAATCGGGTTCACCAGTGACCGGAGTTGCCACACCCAGATGGAGCTTGAATAACCAAGGCCGTAGCCGAGCATTTGGCGAACCAGCGCGCGATTCCAATGCAAGCGTGGACGCAGCCCCGCAGCCTGATAGGTAAGCACACAGAGGCAAAGGTTGGATGCTACCAAGCCGAGCACCAGTGACCAAGCCCCGCCACCGGCGAGAGCCAGGGGCACGGCCACGACATATTGAAACGTCTGACTGACGAATTCATTGATAGCCACGCGTCTAAAATCGAGCGCCCGGTCAAGCTGCACCATGGCCGGTAAATAGATCAGAGCGCATGGTACGCTAAGCGCAAGAACACCGAACATCGGCTTTACTGCCGGCATCTTCACGGCTGCGGCCAGCGCTCCACGAAAGCCGTACATGAGGCAGCCAAATACCAGGCCAATGGCGAGAAGGAGAGTGAAGCCCTGGTTTAATTCTTCTTTGCTGAGATCCTCCGGCTTGCGCAGCAGATAAACATCAATCCCCCAGGTGCCAAAACTCTGGAGATAAAGAAAAATACCCATGCAAGCGGCAAATAGCCCGTACTCATAGGGCCCGATGATCCGGGTAATGACAAAGACGGCAATTAAGCGAAGACCGATCCCGAGGATCTGGCGTCCTGCCAGAAACATGCCGCCCTTAAGCGCCTTTTCCCTGAGACTCCCTTCTCCGGCCCTCTTAGCCGCGGTCAATGTTCCCCCTCACAGCTAAACCACCCCAACCATAGACCGAATTACTGCAACTTTGGTGCAATTGAGCGCACGCTTCAGAGATATCACGAACAGGCAGCATGACATGTCTGTAAGGACGTTTCGATCGCTTCTAGTCATTGCGCTTGGCCCGAATAAAAATGTCCTGAAAGCTACCGGAGCGACTTGGCAAGCAGGCAGCTAGCTCATAGTCGAATCCACAGCGCTCTAACCGACCTAAGAAAGAGGACAGACCGGGCATCTCACCAGGAAGATGGTGGTGATATTCAATGAACATCTGGCGTATCAGGGGCATCTTCCCAGAAGCCTCCAATTCGGCAAAAGCGTCGATTTCGGAGCCCTCGATGTCGGTCTTCAGCAGGTCAATGGAATCATCGATGAAGTCAGACAGGGGCACGGCTTCTACGGAAATCTCAGTGCCACCCCCTCGAAGCGCGTTAGTGCTACTGAGCAATGAATTTGGACCTGAGTAGAAGGGGACTATTCCGCGTCGACCGCTCACCGCTTTGTTTACGATTGTCACGTCATGCAGTGTTTTGACATTCTCCTTCAGAAGGAGGAATGTCTCAGGCGATGCCTCGATGCCTAGGATTTTGGACTTAGGCCAAAGGCTCTTGAACAGCAAAATGGACATACCGATGTTGCTTCCACAATCGATTATGGTGGCGGGCGGCTGCTCACAACCTCCGTAGATTTCTTCGAAAAACAACTCAGAGAACAGAAATGTAAAACTGTGCGCATCGTTGAAATGAACCTCTGTGCCGAGCAGCGACATGCGCCGCAGCGGTCGTCTGGAAAGGGCCAGGCGGAGGCGCAGATGGAGGTAAGCAGCAGCAATTGCGACGCGCTTGGGATGCGAACCGCGGACAGCGAAGCTCAATGCGGGGGCTATAACGCCTACCATACTTGAAAATCGGGCGATAGACTTTTTAAGCAACATCCAGAATTGCCACCAATGTAGCGCCATTTATCCCTAAGTAAGACATCGGCGAATACTCCGCAAGGTCTTCACTTGGTATTTAATTGTCATGAAATCCCGCTGCATGTAATCGCTACGATTGGATTATTCCGGACCGACTGATGCCTTACCCTTGCATCCCAGCGATCGATCCGAACAACCGTCGCAGTCTATTATGGTTCTCGCGGCAAAACGGCGTATCCCAAGTACGGCGCTTTATTGTGTAGAAGACCTCTTGCAATAAAACCTTCTTCTCGTCCCGTACGTCAACGCCCTCCCACACTACCTTGCCGATAATCCAGACGCTCGAGGAGACAAATCCCAGAAACAAGCCGACCAACATTATCAGCAAGCGATGCGGTGAGGACTTCTTGTCAGGAACCAGCGCAGGATCCAGCACCTGCACAGTCGGGAGTTGCCTCGCCTCCTCAACTTTGGCGATTTCATATTCTTTGGTGAGGAATTCGTAAATTGCTTGATCGATTTTCGTGCGACGAAATAGGTCGAGGTATTTAACTCCCAGGAGCGGCAGTTGGCGGATGGATGGGTAGAGCTCCGTCTCGGCCAATGAGGAGTCTTTGGCAGGGTTCACGTCCTTGCCGCCAAATTTCTCCAATTGATGCTGGAGTTCCGCCGCATTCGCCTGTAATGACTTCACACGCACATTGTTTGCGGTATAAATTTGTTGCAGCCCCTTCAGTTCCGATTGGGTAGCGATGAGTTGTGCTTGCAAATCGGCGGCAGCCGCGACCATGGCTTTTGCTTGCTCAGGAACATCGATGGCCGCATTTTGACTGGAGAATGCCGCGAATTCTTTCGCCGACTCATCCAGATCCTGCTTTACTTCTCTTATGCGTCCTTCGATGAAGACCCGCTCGCGATGCGCCGCCGATGTGTTCACCAGGGCCAGAGCGCGGTCCAACTCTTCGACGTACATCTTGGCCATGGCTGCGGCGCGCGCCGGGCTCTTGTCGTCAACCGCGATGCTGATGATCCCGCTTTTTCGGTCACTGGTAATCTCTGTTCTGTTCTCCAGTTTCTCTCGCGCGTCTTGAATGTAACGCGCCGAATACAGGTGCATTAACTCGAACTTGTCAATGATGTGGTCTTCGACAGTTTGGCTTTGCAGTACCCCGATAAACAGGTCTCCAGAGGTGTTCAATCCCAACAACTGGCTGGCGAGTCCCATCACGGAGCTACCGGCCCCACCCGTTCCGGTTCCGCTTCCAGCTCCTTCGCTCAACGCGGGCATGGCTAAAGCCATCTGGAGATTGGATCCATAGTCTGGCGGCATGAGGCGAGTACTTGCAATGTAGTGCTTGGGAAGCAGGAAGGCGATAAGAGTAAATAAGGTGAGCGCCGCGATTGTCACCCGCATTATAAAACTGCGCCGCACCCAGGTCAGTTGCAAGACTTGAAATGCTGTAATCGAATGTGCTATTGGCCTCGGCGCACTCCCATTCGAGCCGTTCGTGCCTGGCTCAAGTGTGGGTAACGGCTCCAGCTCGGAGATCAATACATCGTCAGATTGATTCACTTAGGTACGCTCCCGCAAACTTTCTAGCTACGTCACACTCCCCGCATGGCGAAGACGAGCGTATGCAGCAGAATCGCAAGGTCCATGAAAAAGTTTCGGTTCTGGATGTAGTAAAGGTCATACTCGATGTTTTCGTGGATCCGGAAGGCCCTGTCAGCGCTGAGTTGCCAGAGTCCGGTAATGCCAGGTTTGATGCGCAGCCTCTGTTTGTGTTCAGGTTTGTACTGTTCAACAATAAAGGGCATTTCCGGTCTAGGTCCCACCATTGACATACTGCCCTCGAGAACGTTTAGAAGCTGCGGCAGCTCGTCAAAGCTAGTGCGGCGCAGAAATCTTCCGATTCTTGTGATCCTGGGATCACTGGAAACATTCGGCGAGTATTGGTACATGGGCGACCCGCTGGTCATGGTACGGAATTTCCACATTTTGAAGCGCCGCCCGTTTTGGCCAACGCGAAGCTGCCGGAAGAACACAGGGCCAGTCGAATCGATTTTGATTAAAACTGCCAGCACAAGCAACAACGGGGAACAAACCATCAGCAACGAGGATGAAATCAAGAAATCGCAGAACCGCTTGGCCAATTCGTAACCCATCCAGCGCGAACTCTTGCTGAACGAAGCCAGCAGCACGCCATCAATATCTTCGTACCCAACCCAGGCATCCGAAAGTAAAGTGTGGCCCGGCACAAACGATACCCTTGCATTCGCTGCCAGGACCTCCTGCACGGTCTCAATAAATTTCGCGTGCGGGGCCGAAGGTATTGCGATTACCACTAAGTCGGCGCCATATTGCCAGACGAGTTCACGGGTAATGGGCCCTTGCACGACCGATGCCGGGCGGCGCCGTTCATAGGCCATTTCGAAGACGCTGGCGCCAACCTTGTCTGGGTTGTCGTCCACGAAAGCCAGCGGATCCAAGCCAAGTTTTGGCGAACGCCGCAGGACCGAATAAACACGGCGTCCGGTGTGGCCTGAGCCGTAGATCAGTACCTTCTCAATTCCGTATCCTTTCGAATGCAGCTTCCGGACCAGCAGGTACATGAGATTTTTTTGGACAAACAGAAGCAGCGGAACCAGACTCAAGGTGATGACCAGCAGCCATCTGGAGAACAAGAAGCTGGAAAAGAAGCTGACAGCGAACGCAACCAGAAACGCCTGCGCGGAGACGCGTACCACCTGCTCGGTCTCTCGGACTCTCAGTAGGCTGTTTCCCCGCGCGTAGGCGCCTACCCGATCAAGCATCAGGATGATGATTACCGCCAGGCCAGAGGCCACGCCCACGACCGCTTTGGCCGGGTAGTGAATGTGCTTACCGAGATCCAGTCGGTAGTAAATGAAATATCCCAGTGTTACGGCCAAAATAATCGTCGCGAAATCTGCAATAACTTCAAATGCAGCGAAATAGCGACGAAAATGGGCTGCTGCATTGTGGCGGATAGCAGGTCGTGCCAGTTGAAGATGAACGGGCGAGGGTTGGACTACTAATTCCGCCTCAGGCTTGCTGAATCCAATTAACGAACTCATAGCTGATGTGCTTCGAATCTCAAGGTGTGTTCTTGCGAGCATGCCGCGTTGGATAAAACGTCATCTGAAACGAGGCCGTGATATTTGATTTACCAGCCAGAGATAGAACCGGGAAATTCCATTGCTCATATTGCAACATCCCGGAGATAGAGACATCGGGCAGCAACATGAATTCAGTTTGCGCGCCAAAGTCATTGAGTCGGCCTCCACCAATGAATGCCCGATCCGCTTCTTGGTGGCGGTACGCGAGTTGAAGCTTGCTGCGTGGCGAGAACCAGTAGTTGGCCCAGGCTTGCCCTCCCCTTCCTTGCCGGCCAATCCAGCTTGCCAGTAGATTGTCGTCATTGGTATAGCCAGAACGATACCGGCCATTCCAGTAGAGAAATCCCCTCGTCTTTTGACCCGGCACATCGGTGTACAAACCCTCGAGCCGAAGATCGAGTTTCGGCGCCTTCGGAAGCCGAGCGAAATACATGCCCATTCGCATGGACGGACGCGTGGAACCCAGGGGCGAGGTTTCGTCCTCCACAAAAGAATCGGCGTAGATAGTCAGCCAGTCTCTCAAACCAGGCACTCGATAACTGAAGTCAAACGTCGAACGCCGATCTCCGGGATCGCGCGTACTTCCTGGAGCCACCCCATTGAACGAGGTCATGGTGCGGAGAAAGTTATGCCATGTAAACGGCAGGTCAGGCCCGCCAAATAGCACCGTGTAGCCTAATCCGAATTCCAGGTTTTCAGTCGGCTTGAATCCGATCTTGCTGCCATGAATGTAGGGCTGGGGATTTACATTCGGCCCGAATAAAGTGCCGTTTGAGAATACCCAATGTTGGCCGGATAACTGACCAAGAAAAAACTCCGAGCGCGCAGGGCCCAAGAAGCGAGAGAGTCCAGGGATCTGAACCGGCGATGTCTGATCGATGCGCAGCATCGGAATTGGTTCCGCGTTGTCGCTGAACAAAAATGGCCCGCCATTCCCGGGTCCTAGCCAGAGGCTCTGTTTGCCAAACGAGAACTGCATATTCCTGAAGGTGAGAGCCACGGACCCACTCAGAATTCGGAATCGGCCAATGCCGGCTGTGCCGTTGGATAGAGGCTGTGTGAGATCCTGAGCCGCTACTGCTTCGAGCACATTAACTGGGTCGGACTGCACGG
>Ga0209807_1001346_pt1 | contig 11658 bp, 8 predicted proteins | sample GraSoiAngelo_154_FD_186168 | JGI IMG/M metagenome (GOLD analysis project Ga0209807, IMG submission 186168) | Grasslands soil microbial communities from the Angelo Coastal Reserve, California, USA - 14_1009_13_20cm (SPAdes) (version 2) | ecosystem: Environmental > Terrestrial > Soil > Grasslands ... | reverse complement strand
AGCAACGGATTTCGCACATCGACTGCAGCGACAATTTTTGGCAGCGATAGGTTTCTTGCTCTGTCAATGCGCGCCAGCTTTGTCAGTTCGCTCACTGCACCGCGCAGTTCTTGCCCTTCCTTCTTATCTTGCTCGAAGAATCGAAAACCAAGTGCTCGCGCCATTCCGAAGCCGCCGTCGTTCGTCGCGCTGCCGCCGAGCCCGATAATGATTTGATCCGCGCCACGGCGCGCGGCAGCAATCAACATTTCGCCGACGCCAAATGTGTTGGCGCGAAGTGGATCGCGTTCACCTCCCGAGAATCGGCGCATCCCTGCTGCTTCGCTCATTTCCATCACCGCGAGTTTGCGATGCTCGATCCAGGCGTAACGCGCGTCGATCTGACGGCCGAGCGGATCGTGTGCGTCACAATTCACCCACGAACCACCGAGCGCGTCACCAATAACTTCGGCTGTACCTTCGCCGCCATCGGCCATAGGCACCATGTCGATCTTTGCGTCCGGCAAAACATCGCGCAGACCAGCTGCGATATTTTCCGCGACTTCGCGCGCGCTGAGCGAGCCCTTGAACTTATCCGGCGCAATAAGGATTTTCACGACATACTCTCAAAGGTGTTGTAGGCAGGCGCATTGCCTGACCAGTCCGTCGGCAACCGAAGATGTCCCGTTACAAATTGGTTTCGAGGCTGGGCGTTGAGCATTGGAGCCTCTTTAGTTCTTCACCTTGCGCTCCAAAATCTCGCCAGCCAACTGCGGGTTGGCTTTTCCTTTGGAAAGTTTCATCACCTGTCCTTTCAGGAAATTGAGCGACGCGGCGTTACCGGCTTTGAAATCCGCCGCCGGCTTCGGATTGGCCGCGATCACTTGGTCGCAGAGCGCTTCGATTGCGCTTGGATCGCTTAATTGTTCGATCCCTCTTTCCTTGACGATATCGTCCGGTCCTTTTCCGCTCGCGAACATCTCCGCGAAAACCTCCTTGCCTTGTTTGCCGCTGATCTTTCCGCTGTCAATGAGATTGACCAGCTCATCCAGCGCTTGCGGCGGAATCGGGCAATCATCGATGGTCTTGCCGGCGCTGCTCAATGCACTCTGCAAATCGTTCAGAATCCAGTTGGCAACGTTCTTTGGTTTTTTTGCGCCCTTCGCGGCCGTCTCGAAATAACGGGCAAGATCGAGATCGTTCGCGAGCACGCCGGCGTCATAGGCGCTCACTTCATACTGGTCGACAAATCGGGCGCGTTTCGCTTTGGGTAATTCCGGAACACGCGAGCGCGCATCAGCCAGCAGCACTTCGCTTTTTACCGGCACCAAATCCGGATCGGGAAAATAGCGGTAATCGTGGGCCGATTCCTTTGTACGCATGAGAAATGTTTCGGCGGCAACGTCGTCCCAGCCGCGCGTTTCCTGCTCTAGTTCTTCTCCGCGATCCAGCGCCTCGACTTGCCGCTGAATTTCATAAGCCAGGGCGCGCCGCACACCGCTGATCGAGTTCATATTTTTGATCTCGATCTTCGCCCCGAGTTCAGCCTGCGCTTCTGGACGAACGGAAATGTTGCAGTCGCAGCGAAGTTGTCCCTTCTCCATGTCGGCATCGCTAACCGCGCCGTAAATCAAGATTTGTTTGAGCGAAGTGAGAAACGCGAAGGCTTCCTCAGGCGAATTGATCTCTGGTTGCGTCACGATTTCCATCAACGGTGTGCCGGCGCGGTTGAAATCAATTCCCGTAGTCGATTCAAGGTGAAAACTTTTCGCCACGTCTTCCTCGAGATGAATCCGCACCAAATGAACTTCCTTGTCCGGCGTCGCGATATTTTTCTGTGCGTCTTTTGGATAAGCGAGATCATGCAGAGGCACACTGCCGTTGGTGCAAAGCGGCATGTCATATTGCGAAATCTGATAATTCTTGGGCATGTCCGGATAGAAATAGTTTTTCCGGTCGAATTTACAAATGGGCGCGATGTCGCAGCCAAGCATGAGACCCGTGAGCACCGTCATGCGGAGCGCTTCGTGGTTCATTACCGGCAACGCGCCGGGTAAGCCCAGGCAAACTGGACACGTATGCGTATTCGGCTCCGCGCCAAATTCAACCGGAGATGCGCAAAACATCTTCGAGCGCGTCTTAAGCTGGACGTGCACTTCGAGACCGATGGTCGTGATGTACTGCATTGCAGATTTCAAATTGCCGATTTCAAATTTACTGATGCTGACTTGCGGGACGCGACAAAGATTGAGACCAATTCACTCGCTTCATCGAGCAATGGCTGGACTCGCCTCGCGGGATCAGCCTTGCTTCGATGATCAACTCCAACCATAGCTGAGCCTTCGATACTTTATGCAATGCAACAACGAGTTTAATAGCGCGTAATGCGAACCGTCTCGAACGTGCTTTTAACTCATCAGGCATCATTACAATCTGCAATTTGACATTTGCAATCTACAATTACTTCTGCGTTGCGTAATCGAGCGCGTGCTGTAGATCGAATTTCTTGATTTGTTCACGCAGCATCGGGTCATTCGCTGCATCGATGATGCGCCGATCTTGCAAAAGATCGAGAACACGTCCCTGCGCGATCATATCTGAGATTTCCGGATCGTTTCGTAAAGCGACAATTTTCGGATGTTCGCTCAATTCTCGCGCACCGGGAAACATAAGAAATTTCTGCGCCGCTTTTGGGTTGGAAAAAACACTTCCCAGCTTGCCGAGCGTCTCATAGTTCTGCGATGGAACTGGGTCTGTTCGCTTGACGGCTTCTCCAACTGTCCCAAGCTCGAGCGAATTCTTTAGTCGTGCCAGCGACCTGGCGAGTGTCGTCGATTGCTCAGCTGATTCTCCAAGAAAACGCCGTCGCACATCAGGCGCATGGATGTCGGCTGCTTGGGAACTTGCCAGACTGCGGACTTGTGCGTCCCCTACTGCGCCGATCGCACGAATGCCTACCACGGTCATCCAGAGGAGAAGGGCACCAAAAAACAATCCAATAACTGCTCCGGAAAATCCATAAACAACTCGGACAAGCTTGGAATTCTGTTGGCCAATGCGTTTGAACAAAATCGTTCCAAGGCTGGCGACCAACCCATAAACGACAAGCGCAAGCACGGCGCCACCTAAAGCCGACAGGATGATATCGGGGAGTTTCAAAAATGGTCGAGCCAATGGGACAACCAGTTTGCCGCCGAGGAAAGCGGCCGCATAGGCCACGGCAAGCCCAGCGACACGCACCAATTGACGGGGCAGACCGAGTCGCCAGCCACGCACGACTTCGAACAAAATCAAAACGATGGCAAACGAGACGAAGATTGCCTGCCAAAGTGGCGACCCGGCCACCGCCTGCGGTTCTGGCCTCATTCTAACGCCGGCAAATCGATCGCTTGCTGCCGCAAGGCATGGTCGCAAAGCACGAGCGCGGCCATCGCTTCGACTATTGGGACCGCGCGAGGCAAGACACACGGATCGTGCCGTCCGCGAGCCGAGAGCTTCGTTTGCTCACGTGATGTGCTAACGGTTTTCTGTTCGTGCGCAATCGTCGCGGTCGGCTTAAAAGCGACGCGGAAGTAAATCTCTTCGCCGTTGCTGATCCCGCCCTGCACCCCGCCGGAATTGTTTGTCGCTGTCCGGATTCTACCTCTGCGCATTTCAAACGGGTCGTTGTGCTCGGAGCCGCGCATGTGCGTCGCCGCAAACCCGGAACCGATCTCAAATCCTTTGGTTGCCGGCAGGCTCAGCATCGCTTTCGCCAAATCGGCCTCGAGCTTATCAAACACCGGCTCGCCAAGTCCGGCTGGAACGCCCCGGACCACGCATTCGACCACGCCACCTACTGAATCGCCTTCATTTCGAATTTGCCCGATCAGCGACTCCATCCTCTGGGCCGCTGCAATATCCGGGCACCGCACCGCATTTTTCTCCGCGTCCTGCACCTTGACGCTGGAACGATTGACCTTCGCGATGATCTCGTGAATCTGCGCGACGTAAGCGACGATCTCGAAATTCAAATAGAGGACCGACAATACCTTTTTCGCGACTGCACCCGCCGCAACGCGGCCGATCGTCTCCCGCGCCGAGGCGCGCCCGCCGCCCTGCCAGTTACGGATTCCGTATTTAGCCTCGTAACTAAAATCGGCATGCGACGGACGAAATTTTTTTGCGATCTCCATATAGTCCTCCCTCCGAGCGTCCTTGTTGCGCACCAGGACCGCGATCGGCGTCCCGAGTGTTCGTCCCTCGAAAACGCCGGAGACAATTTCGCATCGGTCCTCCTCCTTTCGTTGCGTCGTGATTTTGCTTTGACCCGGACGACGCCGATCCAATTCACGTTGGATGTCCGCTTCAGAGATGTCGATCTTTGGCGGACAACCATCAATTACGACACCAATCCCGCCGCCGTGCGATTCACCAAACGTCGTGACGCGAAAAAGCTGGCCAAAGGTGTTACCCATTGCGTAACACAGCCATCCTGGCTGTTGGAGGAATATGAAACAGGCGGGATGCCTGTGCCACGTTAAATCGCCTCGAAGGCGAATTGCAAATCGTCGATTAAATCGCGCACATCCTCTACGCCGACTGACAGACGAACGAGAGAATCTGTGATGCCGAGCGCTTCGCGTTGCTCCTTTGGAACCGATGCGTGCGTCATGAGCGCGGGATGATTGATCAGGCTTTCGACGCCGCCCAAACTCTCCGCGAGCGAGAAGAGGTGCGTGTTCTCAAGAAACCGTCGTGTGCCGGCTAGATCAGTCTTCAAGACGATCGTCACCATTCCGCCAAATCCGCGCATTTGGATTCGCGCCAGATCGTGATGCGGATGCGACTTGAGCCCAGGATAACTGACGGACTTGATTTCCGGCCGCTCTTCCAGCCAGCGCGCAATTTCAATCGCGTTTGAACAATGACGCTCCATGCGCAGCGCAAGAGTTTTCAAACTGCGCATAACCAGGAAGCTTTCGAACGGCCCCGCGATCGCGCCAACTGAATTTTGTAAAAACGCGATCTGGTCGCCAAGTTCCTTGTTCTCGCCGACTACCACGACGCCGCCGACCAAATCGGAATGCCCATTCAGATATTTGGTGGCGGAATGGATCACCAGATCGAAGCCGGCCTCGATCGGCCGCTGAATCCACGGAGTCGCAAACGTGTTATCACAAACCGAAACGATCTTGTGCTCGCGTGCGATTTTCGCGATCGCTTCCAGATCGATCAGCTTGAGCAGCGGATTGCTCGGAGTCTCGATCCACACCATGCGCGTGTTCGGCTTGATCGCGCGCTCTAAATCTTTCGCATTGGTCAGATCGATATAGGTGAAATCGAGGTTAGCGGAATGACGACGGACCTTTTCGAAGAGTCGAAATGTGCCGCCGTAAAGATCGTCGCTCACGACGATATGCGAACCACTTTCGAGCACTTCCAGCGCAGTGGACATCGCAGCCAGCCCAGATGCGAACGCAAAGCCGCGTGTTCCGCTTTCCAAATCGGCAATACATTTTTCGTAAGCAAGCCGGGTCGGGTTGATCGAGCGCGCGTAGTCGTAACCTTTATGTTTGCCTGGGCTCTCCTGCACGTAGGTCGAGGTCGCGTAGATCGGAGTCATGATCGCGCCCGTGCTTGGGTCGGGTTCCTGTCCGGCGTGAATGGCGCGGGTCGCGAATTCGTGCTGCTTTTTCATGGCGATCTAATCTAACCGTGGATTACCCGCCTCCGCCAGTGGCTACCACGGGCAGGCAGCGGATTTCACGGATCAGAAAATTAATTAGAACCGCAGGGAATGCGGAAAGAATTCTCAGAAGATTTCAAAGCGAAACAGCTTTTTCACTGAGCTCCCGCCTTCCCGATTGATCTTAACTGAATTCGCGACTAACCGGCACGGATGACTTCGGCATGTGAAGCCGCAAATAAGAAAGCATATCGGTGCGCGTAACGAGCCCGAGAAATTTGTCGCCTTCCATTACGATTGCGACACGGCCACGATCAAATACTCCAAGCAAATCGTTAATCTTTGCCTTCGGTGAAAGCGTTTCCAGGCGATCGGTCATCGCATTCTTCACCAGATCGTTAAAGTGCCCCGGATCGCGATGCACTTTCACAAGGACGTCGGACTCATCGAGAATACCCATGGCACGACCCTTCTCATCGACCACGGGCACTTGCGAGACATCCGCCTGTCGCATTCGCTTAAATGCGGTGAGAAGGCTGTCGTCCGGACCGACTGAAATGACTTCGCCCGCTTCGTAGCGATGGGAAATCAGATCGCTTAAGTCGCCGTGGGGCGCACGATGGATGAAACCTTGCTCCGCCATCCAGAAATCGTTGTACATCTTCGAGAGATATTTGTTCCCGGTGTCGGCGACGAACGTGACGACGCGTTTCGATTTCGTTTGTTGCCGGCAGTAACGTAGCGCGCCGGCGACCAGCGTACCGGTGGATGAGCCGCCAAGAATTCCTTCCTTGCGCAAAAGCTCCCGCGCGGTTGCGAAACTTTCCTCGTCATCAATTTCGAACGCGTCGGTAACGAAAGACATGTCAGCAATTTCGGGGACGAAATCTTCACCGATGCCTTCGACGGCCCAGCTTCCCGATTCGACCAGTTTGCTGGTCTTGACCCATTCGTAAAGAATCGATCCCGTCGGATCCGCAAGAACCATCTCGATACCGCGCCGCGGTTTCACTCGCGAAAAAAATCGGCCGAGCCCGGTCAACGTTCCGCCGGAGCCGACGCCGCAGACGATTGCATCGACATCATGCCGCATTTGTTCCCAAATTTCCGGGCCTGTCGATCTTTCGTGCGCAAGTGGATTCGCCTGGTTGCCAAACTGATTGACGTAAAACGCTCCCGGAATCTCCGTGGCCAGCCGCGCGGCGACGTCTTGATAATATTCGGGATGTCCCCGGGTTACATCGGAACGCACGATGCGCACTTCGGCGCCGAGCGCCTTGACGTGGAAGATTTTTTCCTGCGACATCTTGTCAGGAATCACCAGCAGCACCCGATAACCTTTCGCGCCCGCGACCAGCGCAAGGCCAAGACCGGTGTTGCCAGCAGTTGCTTCGATCACCGTGCCACCCGGTCGCAACGTTCCATCGCACTCAGCCGCCTCGATCATGGCTAAGGCGACGCGGTCCTTGATTGAACCAGTTGGATTTTGGCTTTCGAGTTTGACGAAAAGCTGGCACGGCCCGGTGTCGATCTGGGTGATCTCGACCAGCGGCGTGTCGCCGATAAGAGAAAGGATTGCCGGCGGTTTATCCTGCGAAATCGTCGGCGCGGGAGAGGTCTCGATCATTTTCAAAATTCTAGTCGATCTTCGACTCCCCTTTATGCGACCACTCGGACTCGCTGTCGTCGAGAAATTGCTGCAAGAGCGGGAAACGGGCTTCGCCGTAGTTCAAAGCATAACGGAGATCGCCGCCTTTGTAGATCCAAGTCGTTGGAATCCACGAGAGCGGCAAACCGGCAAATTGTTTGATATGATTTTGACCGCGCGGCCCAGGATCGGCCAAAATGGTGACATTCGACTGGTCAGTGATCTCGAATTTTTTTAACATCGCGGCACCATCTTCACCGCCACTCCACACGGAAACGAAGTAAAAATGCACGTTCGGATTGTCTTTTACCATTTTGATCCAGCCGCCGCTTTTCAATTCAGCCTGGCAATTTGAACACCACGGAGCCCAGAGATGCACCACGCTGAGATGCTGCGCCTTAATCGCCTCCGCGACTCTTTGCTCTGCCACAGAGGGTTCGGCATTAAGCCGCGAAGTCGTTGTCAAAAGGGCGGTCAAGATCGAAAACCCCGAAATAATCGGAGCTCGCGGATACTTTCGGAGGCATAAGATCGACATTTTGATCGTAAGCTAAGGGGAAAACGTCCAACCCTCAACGTTCAACATGCAACGCCGAATTCAGAAGTGGAGGGACGCTCTCTATCCCATCCGAAATATTGGGCACCCTCCAAGGGACACGAGTTGACCAACCCTTTGAAAACGCCTACTATGGCGTCCCATTTCCGCTGTTTAACTGCGCGGAAAGATTGACGCTCGATGAGAGCGTCGCCGTGGCCGAAGGAGTGCCTTTTAACTTATGGTGCAAATGCAAGACGTAATGTCGAAACCGATGCCGGACTTCCGTGAAGGCAGCATCGTCAAGGGACGCATACTGGAAATTCGTCCACGCGAAGTGCTGGTAGATATCGGCTACAAATCCGAGGGCGGGATTCCGATCACCGAGTTTGAGGACATCGAAAATCTCGAAGTTGGTGATGAAGTAGACGTGCTCCTCGAGCGACTCGAAAACGACGAAGGAATGGTCGTTCTCTCGAAGGAGAAAGCCGCATATCGCCAGAATTGGAACAAGATCGCGAGCGTTTTTCACGGCGACGGCCTGATCAAAGGCAAAGTGAAATCGGTCGTGAAAGGCGGGCTTATGGTGAACATCGGCGTCGAGGCATTCTTGCCTGCGTCGCAGATCGACGTTGTTCCTCCGAAAGATTTGCAGCAGTTCGTCGGTAACACCTACGATTTCAAAATTGTCAAAATCAACGACGACCGCAAAAATGTCGTGCTCAGCCGGCGCGAGTTGATCGAGCAGGAGCGGAGCGAGAAGCGACAAAAATTCATGGAAGGCGTGAAGGTCGGCGACAAGGTGCAAGGGACGGTCAAAAATCTCACTGACTTCGGCGCGTTCATCGATCTCGATGGAATGGACGGCTTGCTCCATATCACCGACATGACGTGGGGCCGCCTCGGACATCCGAGCGAACTTGTGAAAGTCGGCCAGCAATTGGAAGTCGTCGTGCTCGACATCAACAAGGAGAAAGAGCGCGTCTCGTTAGGGCTAAAGCAGACGCAAAAAAATCCGTGGGACCAAATCGAGGAGCGTTTTCCGGCTGGTCAGCGCGTCAAAGGCAAAATCACGAACCTTGTTCCCTACGGCGCGTTCGTAGAGATCGAGGAAGGCGTCGAAGGTCTCATTCACGTCTCGGAACTTTCATGGACAAAGCGAATTATGCGCCCGTCCGACATTCTCACTGCAGGACAGGAAGTTGAAGCGGTCGTGCTTGGCGTGAACAAAGAAGAACAAAAGATTTCGTTGGGCCTGCGCCAGCTCGAGCCCAATCCATGGGATGAAATCGAAAAGAAATTTACCATCGGGAGCACCGTGCGCGGAAAAATTCGCAACATGACTGCCTACGGCGCCTTCGTCGAGCTCGACGAAGGGATCGACGGCATGATCCATGTGTCCGATCTGAGCTGGACCCGCAAGATCAATCACCCAAGCGAAGTCTTTAAGAAAAACGACGAAGTTGAAGCGGTTGTCATCGACATCGACAAAGTGAATCAGCGGATCAGTCTCGGGATCAAACAACTCGCGGAAGATCCATGGAAGAACATCGACGAGAAATACAAGATTGGTGACCTTGTTAAAGGCAAAGTCACCAAGCTCGCGAGTTTTGGCGCGTTTGTGCAATTAAACGACGACATCGACGGCCTCGTCCACATCTCCCAACTGAGTGAGGACCACGTCGCGAAAGTGAAGGATGTGCTCAAAGTCGGCCAGGAAGTCGAAGCGCGCGTCATCAAGGTGGACAAAGTCGAGCGGCGCATTGGATTGTCGATCAAGGCCGCCAACTATTCCGAGGAAGAACTGCGCAAAGAATCCGAAGCGTTCGACACGCTCAAGCCCGGTGAAGACATGGTCGGCCTGGAGAAGGCATTCGCCGCCGCCGAGCAGGAAGAATATCGCCCTGGCGATTCCAAGAAGGAATTAAACGAATCCAAGCGCGAGTCGAAGAAAGAATCCAAGAAAAAATAACTCGTTTTTGGATGTGGTCACGCCGCGCTTCACAGGTTTCGCGGCAAGGATTTTTGTGCATTGCGCGCTTTGCCTCAAAGATCGGTCATTACGCCGATCACATATCATTCCGGAATTCACGTTCGGCCCACTACGCGCCACACCCCCGGTGAGCAAAGGAACGCTTTGGCCTCGAAAACGGGTGATCGGATCATGTATTCTTCCGATCGCGTCTGAGCCATAGAGAATTCTCGCCTGTCGTCCCATTCATGTTCGACCGAAACAAGTCCCGGTTAGCGAAAATCGCTCTGGCAGTTTTGCTCTGTAATATAGCTGGTTGCGGTGGCCCCTCGCACGACATCGTTGGTAAATGGCGTATGTCCGGAGAGGCAAACGCCACGGTTTGGGAATTTTCTGAAAATGGGGGGGTCGTGATCGGGAATACCCGAGGCAGATATATTCTCGACCGCGACCGTGTGAAGATTGACACGCCGTTCGCCAAGACTGTTTATCAGATGGAATTTTCGGCCGACCGTATGATTCTGAGAGAGCCCAACGGCCCCAAGCTTGAGTTTACCAGGCTAAGATAAAATTCTCGAAATCCACGGTTATTTCGCTTTCGGTTTTCCGCAGCAGGGCACGAGAACGTTATTTTCGGGGTCACGGAATTCGGTCAGCCACAGATCGTGAGTTGCCATCGGCGCGACGAGCATCGGTTTGTTTTCAAAGTGGACGTGGCGCGACTTCAAAACTTGGTGTGTGTTCTCGATGTCTGCGGCTTTGTAATAAAGAATCAAACTTGGATGATCATGCGTGCACCACACGCATGATTGCGGAATTTATCCTGCGCCGGTCGAGACGCACCTAAACTTGATAGCGCGAGGTACGCTTAAGGATTGAGCCGTACTAGCTCAGGGGCAACCAGTTGCCCGGTTGCGGCGAGGACTTTGCCCCATTGAACGAAAGATAAGTGTATTCCTGAAGGAGACGCTCGTAGTCGGAGAGGAGTTTCATCGCATCATTTGGCTTGAGCCGATCGGATTTGATTGCGGCGTCGACTTCCGATTTGAGAAGCCGCATGAGCTCGACTTTGTCCCATTGCGTCATGGCAAGCACTTCGCCGATGGTGCTGCCTTCAATCACTTCTTCGATGTACCAACCCGATTCTTCATCGGGATCCAGGAAAACGTGCACCTCAGTCACACGTCCAAACAAATTGTGGAGGTCGCCCATGATGTCCTGATAAGCGCCCACCATAAAAACGCCGATGTAATACATCTCGCCGGGCGAGATGCGATGGAGCGGCAACGTCTCCTTCACATCCTGGAGGTCGATGAATTTTGCGATTTTGCCGTCGGAATCGCAGGTGATGTCAACGATCATGCCGTTGCGATCGGGCGGAGTGGTGAGTCGATGGATCGGCATGATTGGAAACAGTTGACCGAGCGCCCAGTGATCGAGCAGGGACTGAAAAATGGAAAAGTTGCAGATGTATTGATCTCCCAGTGAGATCTCAAGCTGCTTTACTTCCTCCGGCACAAAGCGCAGACCGCGATGCATGTTCACGATCTGCTGCGCAAGCTGCCAGTAAACGGTCTCGATCTTCGCTTTGGATTCCAGATCGAGCAGCCCGAGATCGAACATTTGCTGCGATTCTTCCTTGATCTGCTGGCTGTCATGCAGGCTTTCTATTCGGTTGCCGCGCTTCAGTCGCTGTTTCACATCGAGGATGTCGCCCACGAGTTTGTGATCTTTTTCGGTCGCTTCGACCTTGAGTTTCGGCGCGGTTCTCTCGATGGAGCTAAAAGCTTCGATCACGAGAACCGAATGATGCGCGACAATCGCGCGTCCGCCTTCGCTCACGATCGCGGGATGCG
>Ga0209807_1001342_pt1 | contig 11692 bp, 9 predicted proteins | sample GraSoiAngelo_154_FD_186168 | JGI IMG/M metagenome (GOLD analysis project Ga0209807, IMG submission 186168) | Grasslands soil microbial communities from the Angelo Coastal Reserve, California, USA - 14_1009_13_20cm (SPAdes) (version 2) | ecosystem: Environmental > Terrestrial > Soil > Grasslands ... | reverse complement strand
CTGCAGCTGCAGGCCGAGCGCGGCATCGCCTTCCTCATCGCCACCCACAACCCGGACCTGGCGCGCAAGGCCGAGCGCGTCTACCGGCTCGTCGAGGGCCGGGCGCGCGAGGTCGATCCCTCCGAGCGATGAGAGCGCCCTCACCTGCGTGCGCGCGCCGTCAGTGGCGCGGCGCGAGCCGAGGATCTTGTCGGCGAGGTGCTTCGGCGTGGACGCCTGCGGCGAGGCGAAACGGGCGTGAGCGGCGCGCCGCATTCGCCGCAGAACCGGGGCCGCGGGAGAGTCCGCCGTGGGGCCGCGAGTTGGCCACGGTTTCGCATAAGCTTTCGATGGGTTAGTTGCTCGTGAAGAAAAAGGCTAGCAGCGGTATGGGGGGCGGGCTATACTGTGGGCAACTTCGATTAACTAGGCGTCGCCCAAAGCGAAATCGGCTTCACGGAGACACGAAAAAGGGGTGGGGGACACCAGTGTTTGAACGGTTCACCGAACGGGCGCGGCGGGTCATCATCTTGGCGAGGGAAGAAGCGGGGCGGTTCCGGCACGACTTCGTCGGGACCGAGCACGTTCTTCTCGGCCTCATCCGTGACGGTGAAGGGATCGCGACCGCCGTCCTGCAGCGCTTGGGCCTCCGTCTGGAGACCGTGAAAGCTGAGGTCGAGCGCGCGCTCGCCGGCTTCCCCAAGACGCTCACGTTTGGGGAAGTTCCTTTCACTCCCCAAGCCAAGCGGGTCCTCGAATTGTCCATCGAGGAAGCACGTCAGCTCGGTCACAATTACATCGGGACCGAGCATCTTTTGCTCGGCCTGATGAAAGAGGGCCAGTCGATCGCGGCCAAGATCTTAGAGTCGCTCGGCGCCCGCCTCGACGAGGTCCGCCAGGAGACGCTGGCCCTGCTCGGCGACCAGTACTATCCGCGGCCGAAGAAGCGCTCGCAGACGCCCGTGCTCGACGAGTTCGCCCGCGACCTCACGCAGCTGGCGCGCGAGACCAAGCTCGACCCCGTCATCGGGCGCGAGCAGGAGATCGAGCGCGTCATCCAGATCCTGGCGCGCCGCACGAAGAACAACCCCGTGCTCATCGGCGAGCCCGGGGTGGGTAAGACGGCCATCGTCGAAGGCCTCGCCCAGAAGATCGTCTCGCACGACGTCCCCGACGTCCTCGTGAACAAGCGGCTCCTGCAGCTCGACCTCGGCGCCCTCGTGGCCGGCACGAAGTATCGCGGCCAGTTCGAGGAGCGGCTGAAGGCGGTGATGAAGGAGATCCGCCAGTCGGAGAACGTGGTCCTCTTCCTGGACGAGCTCCACACGCTGATCGGCGCCGGCGCCGCCGAGGGAGCCATCGACGCCTCCAACATGCTCAAGCCGGCGCTCTCGCGCGGCGAGATTCAGACCATCGGCGCCACCACGCTGGACGAATACCGCAAGTACATCGAGAAAGACGGCGCCCTCGAGCGCCGCTTCCAGCCCGTGATCGTGAAGGCGCCGTCCGTGCCGGAGGCGATCGAGATCATCCGCGGCCTGCGCCACAAGTACGAGGCGCACCACCGGGTCAAGATCACCGAGCAGGCCATCAACGCCGCGGTGACGCTCGCCGACCGGTACATCACCGATCGCCAGCTTCCCGACAAGGCGATCGACGTCATCGACGAGGCGTCGTCCCGCACGCGCCTGATGGCGCTCACGCCGCCCGCCGAGCTGAAGGAGATCGAGAAGGAGCTGGAGCGGGTCATCCGCGAGAAGGACATGTACCTCGAGGCCCAGGAGTTCGAGAAGGCCGCGTCGCTGCGCGAGAAGGAGAAGATCCTCCGCGTGCGCGAAGAGGAAATGAAGCGCGACTGGGAAAAGAACAAGGGCAAGGGCACCCAGTCGGTGGGCGAGGAGGACATCGAGTTCATCGTCTCGCGGTGGACGGGTATCCCGCTCAGCAAGCTCGAGGAGAAGGAGTCGGCGAAGCTGGCCCGCATGGAGGATGCGCTGCACGGCCGGATCATCGGCCAGGACGACGCCGTCAAGGCGGTGTCGCGCGCCATCCGCCGCTCGCGCGCGGGGCTCAAGGACGCCAAGCGCCCGGTGGGCTCGTTCATCTTCCTCGGCCCCACCGGCGTGGGCAAGACCGAGCTGGCGCGCACGCTCGCCGAGTACCTGTTCGGCGACGAGAACGCGCTCATCCGCGTGGACATGTCGGAGTACATGGAGAAGTTCTCGGTGTCACGGCTGCTGGGCGCGCCTCCCGGCTACGTGGGCTACGAAGAGGGCGGCTTCCTGACCGAGAAGGTCCGGCGGCGCCCGTACTCGGTGGTGCTCTTCGACGAGATCGAGAAGGCGCACCCGGACGTGTTCAACATGATGCTGCAGGTGCTCGACGACGGCCGCCTCACGGACTCGCTCGGCCACGTCGTGGACTTCAAGAACACGATCCTCATCATGACCTCGAACCTCGGCACCAGCCTGATCGGCAAGCGCATCACGCCCGGCTTCATGCAGGAAGGTGAGGACTCCACCTACGAGAAGATGAAGGACCGCGTGATGGACGAGATGAAGCGCGCGTTCCGGCCGGAGTTCATCAACCGGATCGACGACATCATCGTGTTCCACGCGCTGTCGCTGCCGCACATCCAGCAGATCATTCGCCTGATGATCGACAAGATCAACAAGCAGCTCACCGAGAAGGGCATCGAGCTCGTCCTCACGCCGGCCGCCGAGACGGTCCTGGTGGACAAGGGCTACGACCCGCAGTACGGAGCGCGCCAGCTGCGGCGGACGATCCAGAAGCACATCGAGGATCCGCTCGCCGAGGCCATCGTGCGCGGGCAGGTGCCCGAGAGCGCTCGGATCGAAGTGGACGTCGTGGGAGGACAGTTCGTCTTCCGCGAGGCCCAGGCCGCCGACGCTCCCCTCGAGCTTGCTGAGCACTAAGCACCACCCCGCACGAGCCTGAGCGCCGGTGACGCGAGGGGGGGGCTTGCGTCTGGCCGTCGCTGTGTTCACGGCCGTCCTCGGTCTCGCGGCGGTGGTGGCCGCACAGCAGCCGCCCGTCCTCATCAAGGAGCTCACCGTCGAGGGCAACCGCCGCGTGCAGGAGGCGGTCATCCTCGGCCGCGTGAAATCAGCCATCGGCGCGATCTTCAACCCCGCCCAGCTCTCCGAGGATGTCCGCGCCGTGTTCGCCCTCGGCTTCTTCGACGACGTGCAGCTGAAGATCGAGGACTTCGAGGGCGGCGTGAAGGTCGGGTTCGTGGTCGTGGAGCGGCCCTTCGTCCGTGACGTCGACTTCGTCGGCAACAAGCACGTGAGCACCAACGAGCTGCAGGACAAGATCGACCTCAAACTCGGCAGCGTCTACAACCCGGTGGACGTCCAGCGCGCGCGCGAGCGGATGAAGGAGCACTACGAGAGCGAGGGTTACTTCGAGGTCCAGATCACCCCGGACATCGAGAAGTTCGCCGACGGGGACGTGAAGGTCGTGTTCACGATCAACGAAGGCCGCCAGATGAAGATCGAGGAGATCGTCATCCGCGGCAACCGCGGCCTCACCGACAAGCAGATCAAGAACGCCATGGCGACCCAGGAGCGCCAGTACTGGATCCTGCGCGGCACCGTGCAGCGGCAGCGCCTGGACGAGGACGTCGACCGAATATTACAGACCTACAACGATCACGGCTACATCCAGGCACGCGTCGAGTCGCATGACGTGACGGTGGACCGCGAGAAGGCGCGCGTCACCATCAACATCGTCGTGGTGGAGGGCTCGCAGCACCACGTGGCGTCGGTAGGCTTCACGGGGGTGACGCTGGTCCCGGAGAACGAGGTCCGCCGGCAGGTGAAGCTCAAGGCCGGCGACGTGTTCTCGCGCGGCGCGCTGCGCGATTCCGTCAAGTCCATCGAGGACCTCTACTCGAATATCGGCCGCGCATCGGCCGAGGTGAATCCCAAGCTCGACGTCCAGCCCGAGAGCAAGATCGCCATCCTCTTCGAGGTCAGCGAGGGGCCCACCGTCTACGTCGAGCGGATCAACATCGCCGGCAACGTCCGCAGCCAGGACAAGATCCTGCGCCGCGAGCTGCAGATGGCCGAGGGCGAGATTTTCACGCTGCGGAAGCTGCAACGCAGCAAGCAGCGCCTCACCAACCTCGGCTACTTCGAAAAGGTCGAGGTGAACACGGCGCCCGGGTCCGACAAGACGAAGATCGTCGTCAACATCGACGTGACGGAGCGGCCGACCGGCCTCTTCTCGATCGGCGGCGGCTTCTCCTCGGCGGACGGCATCCTCGGCACCATCGATCTCTCGCAGAACAACTTCCTGGGCCGCGGCTGGCTTGCCACCATCAAGATCCGCGCGGGCGCCAACATCCAGCAGGGGCAGCTGAGCTTCACCGAGCCCTGGCTCTTCGATCGCCCGCTCGCCGCCGGATTCGACCTCTTTAGCACGCAGCGGCAGTTCTTGGAGTACGACTACCGTACCCTCGGCGGCGGTCTGCGGCTGAGCCACCCCTTCGAGGAGTTCTGGCGCTGGCACCTCGGCTACCGCCTCACCTCGGACGATATCCTGCACGTGAAGAACCCCCAGGACTCGTTCCTGCGCGATGAGGAAGGCACGCACATCACCTCGCTCGTCTCGGGCACGGTCGGGCGCGACAGCCGCGACAGCATCCAGACGCCCAGTAAGGGCGGGCAGCTCGCCTGGTCGACCGAGCTGGCAGGCCTCGGGGGTGATCATCACTACTCCAAGACCACGCTGTTCATGACGTACTTCCAGCCCGTGTGGTTCGGTCACATCATGTCGGGACGCGCCGAGGGCGGCTACGGCTTCGGCTTTGGCGACGAGCGGCTGCCGGTGTTCGAGCGCTTCTTCCTCGGTGGACCCAACTCGATCCGCTCCTTCAAGACGCGGCAGATTTCGCCGACGGACGAGTTCGGCACCCGCATCGGTGGCACCAGCGAGGTCCTCGGCAACATCGAGTACCTCATCCCGCTGCCCTTCGACATCCGGCTGGCCGCGTTCTTCGACATCGGCAATGTTTACGGCTTCAAGACCAAGTTCGATCTGACCGAACTTCGTAAGGCCGCCGGCGGCGGTATCCGCTGGGTATCGCCGTTCGGCGCGATCCGCGTAGACTACGGGTTCAATCTCGATCGGCGCCCGGGGGAGAAGGCGGCCAATTTCCATTTCTCGGTGGGGTCGCCGTTTTGAGGAGGGGTTGATGAAGGCAGCAGTCGTCTCGGTGGTAGCGCTGGCCACGCTCGCGATGCTCGTGTCGGGCACGGCCGCCCAGGCGCCGGCGCCGGCGCCCGCGCCGGCGGCGGCCGCACCGGGGGCGCCCGCGTCGACGGCGCCCGCGTCGACGAAGATCGGCTACATCGACGTCCAGCGCGTGCTGGCGCGCTCGGCGGCCGGCGTGGCCGCGCGCGAGCAGCTCGAGAAGGAACGCGCGACGATCCAGAAGGACATGGACGGGCGCCGGGTGGAGCTGGAGAAGCTCCGGGACGAGCTCGAGAAGAAGGGCGCCCTGATGACGCCCGACGCGCGGCGCGAGAAGCAGGAGCAGTTCGAGCGCAAGCGCCGCGACGCCGCGCGGGCCGCCGACGACTACCAGAAAGAGCTGGAGAAGAAGGAAGGCGTGCTGCTCCAGAAGGTGCTCCAGGAAGTCGGCGGCGTCATCGAGAAGGTCGGCAAGGAGAAGAACTACTACATGATCGTCGAGAAGCGGAACGCCGGCGTCCTCTACGCATCGAACGACGCCGACCTCACCGATGAAGTCATCCGGGCCTACGATCGTGACGCCGGAGGCAAGAAGAAGTAGCGACGATGGTCAGCCGAGCCGAGTTCACTCTCGGCCAGCTCGCGGAGGCGCTGGGCGCCACCCTCGAGGGTGACGCCGCGCGGGTGGTGAGGGGCGTCGCGCCGCTGGAGAGCGCGGGGCCGGACGACGTGTCCTTCCTCACCGACGCCCGCTACCATCCGGCCGCCCAGGCCTCGCGGGCCGGCGCCTTCGTGGCCGCCGCCGGCGTCGGCGGCCTGCCGGCGCCCGTGCTGCGCGTGGCCGCGCCGCAGCAGGCGATGATCGACCTGCTCCTGCTGTTCCACCCCGCCCCGCCGCTCGTTCCCGGCGTGCACCCGAGCGCCGTCGTGGCCGCGGACGCGCGCGTCGACGCGACGGCGGCCGTGGGCCCGCTGGTCGTGATCGAGGCGGGCGCGCGCGTCGGGCCGGGCGCGCGCGTCGGCGCGCTCACGTACCTCGGCCCCGGCGTGGAGATCGGCGAGGATTGCGTGCTGGGCCCGCACGTCACGCTGCTCGCGGGCGCGCGGCTCGGGCGCCGCGTCCTCGTGCATCCGGGCGCCGTCATCGGCGCCGACGGCTTCGGCTTCGCCTTCGACGGCGCGCGCCACCGCAAGATTCCCCAAGTGGGCGGCGTGGTGATCGAGGACGACGTCGAGATCGGCGCCAACTGCGCGATCGACCGCGCGACCTTCGGTGACACGATCGTCCGCCGCGGCACCAAGATCGACAACCTCGTACAGATCGGGCACAACGTCGAGGTGGGGGAGCACTCGATCCTGGTGGCCCAGGTCGGCGTCTCGGGCAGCTCCAGGCTCGGGCGCGGTGTGGTGCTGGCGGGCCAGGTGGGCGTCGCGGACCACGTGACCATCGGCGACGGGGCGCTGGTCGCCGCGCAGGGCGGCGTGCCATCCGACCTCGACGCCGGCGGCCGCTACCTCGGAACCCCCGCGCGGCCGATCCTGGAGGCCAAGCGTATCTTCGCCGCGGAGACGCGCCTGCCCGATCTGCTGCAGCGCGTGCGTGCGCTGGAGCGCGCGGTGGAGGCGCTCGGCGGCAGTCTCGAGCGCAAGGGCAAGCGCGGTGAGTGACGCGATCCATCCCTCGGCGATCATCGATCCGCGCGCGCGGCTCGACGCCGGCGTGCGCGTCGGCGCCTTCAGCGTGATCGGTCCCGAGGTGACGCTGGAGAGCGGCGTCGAGATCGGCCACCACGCCGTGCTCGAGGGCCGCGTGGCGCTGGGCCCGCGCGTGAAGGTCGGCCACGGCAGCGTGGTCGGCGGCGCGCCTCAGGACCTCAAGTACAAGGACGGCACGCCCTCGGGCGTGCGCGTCGGCGCCGATACCGTGATCCGCGAGTACGTGACCGTGCACCGCTCGACGCGCGTCGGGGGCTGGACCGAGATCGGCCGGGAGTGCCTGGTGATGGGGCTGAGCCACGTGGCGCACGACTGTCGTCTCGGTGACGGCGTGATCGTCATCAACTACGCCGGCATCACCGGCCACTGCGAGGTCGGCGACCGGGCGACCATCGGCGGGCTGACCGGGATGGTGCCGTTCACCCGCATCGGCGCTTACGCGTACGTCGGCGGCATGGCGAAGCTCACGGCCGACGTGCCGCCCTTCGTGCTGGTGGACGGCCAGCCCGCCACCGCGCGCGCGATCAACGTGATCGGGCTGCGCCGCGCGGGCATGAACCCGGCCGACCGGCGCGCGCTGCAGGACGCGTTTCGCATCCTCTATCGCAGTGGGCTGGCGCCGGCACGCGCTGTCGAGCGCATTCGCGAGGAGATGCCGGCCACGGAGCCGGTGCGGCTCATGCTGGACTTCATCGCCGGGGCCACTCGTCACGGGATCGTGAAGGGTGCGCTGGGCTCCATCGAGGAGCCCGAGGAGATCACGGGCTGATGGCGAATGGAGCGAAGGTGCGCGCGGGTGTCGTCGGCACGGGCCACATGGGCCAGTACCACGTGCTCGTCTACGCGGAGCTGCCGGACGTCGAGCTGGTCGGTGTGGTGGACGCGGACCTCGCGCGCGCCGCCGCCGTGGCCGCGCAGTACGACACGCGGGTCTTCCCCGACCACCGGGCCCTCGTCGGCCGCGTGGACGTGGCCAGCGTCGCCGTCCCCACCGGCCGGCACTTCGAGGTCGCGCGCGACCTGCTCGAGGCCGGCATCAGCGTGCTCGTGGAGAAACCGATGACGTCGACGCTGGACGAGGCGCGCGCGCTCTTCGCGGTCGCCGAGCGCACGGGCGCCGTCCTGCACGTCGGTCACGTGGAGCGGTTCAACGGCGCGGTGGACGAGCTGCGGCAGATCGTACGCGCGCCGATCCTCATCGAGTCGCGCCGGCTGGGGCCGTTCGCGTCGCGGGTGCAGCGGGACACGGTGGTGATGGACCTGATGATCCACGACATCGACATCGTGCTGGGCCTCGTGGACTCGCCGCCGGTGCGGCTGGCCGCCCAGGGCGCCGCCGTGCACTCGTCGGTGACCGATGTCGCCAGCGTGCAGATCCGGTTCGAGTCGGGCACCATCGCCACCATCACCGCCAGCCGCGCCACCGAGGAGAAGGTCCGCACGCTCGCGATCACCATGCCGGACGCCTACGTGCACCTCGACTACACGGACCAGGACATCCGGATCTACCGTCGCGCGAACCAGCAGTACACGATGAGCCGCAAGGCCATCCGCTACTCGCGGGCCTCCCTCGTCGAACATCTCCAGGTGCACCGCGAGAACCCCTTGAAGCTCGAGATCCAGCACCTGATCGCCGCGCACCGCCGGCGCCAGGCGGGGCAGAAGGTGGAGCTGAACCTCGCCGAGGACCTCACGTCGCTCGCGATGGCGCTCGAGATCGAGCGGATGATTCGCGACGGCGTTCCCGAGATCGCGTGGCCGAAGGACCTACCGTGGAGCGGTCGCTCGGACTGATGTGCGGCGCCGGCGAGCTGCCGGCGCTGATGGCGTCCGAGGCGCGACGGCAAGGATGGCGCGTCGTCGCCTTCGCGTTCGCCCGCGACACGGGGGCGGCCGTCCACGCCGCCCGCGTCGTCCCCAGCGCCATCGCCGAGATGGCGCCCGTCATCGCCGCCCTGCAGGAGGAGAAGGTCACGGGTGTGCTCTTCTCCGGCAAGTTCTGGATGGGCGACCTGCTGCGCACGGAGGCGGTGGACGACGCGCATCGCGCGATGGCGCGGCGCGCGGGTGGCCTGCTCGACGGCAACGTCAGGAACGTCCTGCTCACCACGCTCGGTGTCATGGGCATCGAGCTTCTGGATCAGCGGCCGTTCCTCGGCGCCGGGCTGCCGGGCGAGACGGTGCTCGGCGCGCGCACGCCGACGCCCGACGAGTGGGCGGACGTGCGCCGCGGTCTGGCGGTGGCGCGTGCGGCGGCGGAGTGGAGCGTCGGGCAGACCGTGGTCGTGCGTCGGGAGGCCGTGAGCGCGGTGGAGGCGATCGAGGGCACGACGGCGGCGATCCGGCGCGGCACGGCGCTGAGCGGCCCCGGCGCAGCGATCGTCAAGGCGGTGGGGCCCGCGCACGACTTCCGCTTCGACGTGCCGACGATCGGGCCGGAGACGATCGACGCGGCGGCCGAGGGCGGCGCGGCCGTGGTCGCGCTCGAGGCCGAGCGCGTGTTCGTGCTCGAACGGGGGACGACGACGCGACGCGCCGACGCCGCGTCGATCGCGCTGGTCAGCACGCGTGGCGCCGGCGGCTGAGCGGGCGCGCTCCATCATGCTCGTCGCCGGCGAGGCCTCCGGCGACCTGCACGGGGCGACGCTGGCCCGCGCGCTCCGCGCGGCCGCGCCCGGCGCGCGGCTCTACGGCATGGGCGGCCGCCGCATGGCCGCCGAAGGCGTGGAGCTGCTCGTCGACGTGACGGCCGCCGCCACCATGGGCGGCACTGAGGCGGTCGGCGGCGTACCGGGCCTCTATCGCGCCTACCGGCGGCTGCGGGCGGTCGTGACGGGCCCCGACCGTCCCGACGCGCTGGTCGTGATCGATTTCCCCGAATTCAACCTGCGACTGGCGCGCGCCGCGCGCCGCGCCGGGGTGGCCGTCGCGTATTTCGTCCCGCCCCAGGTGTGGGCGTGGCGGCCCTGGCGCGTGCGGCTCATCCGGCGGGTGGTCTCGCTCGTGCTCGCCGTGTTTCCGTTCGAGACCGCGCTCTATCGCCGCGCGGGCGTGCCGGTGGCGTTCGTCGGTCATCCGGTGCTCGACGCCCTCGCGGAGGCGCCTTCGCGCGCCGAAGCGCGCAAGGAGCTCGGCGTCGACGGCGACGCGCCCGTGGTGGGATTGTTGCCCGGCAGCCGCCGCCACGAGGTGGCCGGCGTGCTGCCGATGATGCGCGCGGCCGCCGGCCGGATCGTCGGCGCCCATCCCGACGCACGTTTCCTGGTGGCGCGGGCACCCACCGTCGATGCCGCGGAGCTAGGCGACGAGGGCGGGCCGCCGCTCCGCATCGTCGGCGGCCGCACCTACACGGTGATGCGCGCGGCCGATCTGCTGCTGGTGACCTCCGGCACCGCGACGCTCGAGGCCGCGCTGCTCGGCACACCGATGGTCGTCTGCTATCGGCTCTCACGGCTGAGCGAGCTGCTCTTCAAGCCGCTCGTGCGCGTGCCGTGGATCAGCCTCGCCAACCTCGCGCTCGGCCGCGCGGTGGTGCCCGAGCTCTACCAGCGCGCGCTCACGGGCGAAGCTCTCGGTCGCGCGGCGCTTCACCTGCTCGACTCGCCGGCGGCCCTCGCCGGCCAGCGCGAGGCCTTCGGGGAGCTGGCCGGCCAGCTCGGCGCGCCCGGCGTGGGCGCACGCGCCGCCCGCCACGTCCTCGAATTGGCCGCCGGGCAGGCAAGACGCCCGTGACGTCCCTTGTCGCGCGGGTCCTGCCCGTGGTCGCCGCCGGCGCGGTGAGCGCGCTCGGCGCGACGCTCTCGGTGCGCGCGGCCGGCGTGGAGGCGCTGCGGCCGCTCTGGCAGGCGCGACGGCCGCTGATCTACGCCGTCTGGCACGGCCGCATCCTGATCGTGCCGTGGCTGAACGCGCGGCTGCGGCGGAGCGAGGGCGCGCGGCGGGTGCGGGTGCTGGCCAGCCGCTCGCGCGACGGCCAGCTGATGGCGGACTTCGCGCGGCGCTTCGATCTCGACGTCGTGCGCGGTTCGTCGTCGCGCGGGGGTGTGGAAGCCCTGCGCGAGCTCGCGCGTGCGATTCGCGCCGGCGAGGACGTGGCCGTGGTGCCCGACGGGCCGCGCGGCCCGGCCCGCCGCCTGCAGGCCGGCATCGTCGCGCTGGCGGCGACGACGGGCGCGCCGATCGTACCGGTGGGCGTGGCCGCCCGGCCGGCGCGCCGCCTGCACTCGTGGGATCGTTTCATGGTGCCGGTGCCATTCGCGCGCTGCGCGGTCGTCTTCGGCGGCGCCCTCGAGGTGAAGCGCCACGACGAGCGCGAGGACGCGCGCGCGCGCGTGGAGCAGGCACTCGAGGACGCCACCGATGCCGCGGACGCCCTGGTCGGAGCGCGCCGATGACCTATGTGCTGTACACCGCACTGCTCGCCGCCGGCGTCACGGCCTACGCGCCGGTGGCCGTGGCGCGACGGCTCACGCGCGGTGTGCCGCTGAATCTGCGGGCGCGCTTCGGCTTTGGCCGCGAGCCGGGGACGGGGCCGCGCGGCTGGGTGCACGCGGTGTCCGTCGGCGAGGCGATCGCGGCGGCGCCCCTCGTGGAGGGCCTTCACCAGGCCTATCCCACGCTGCCGCTGGTGGTCAGCACGGTGACGCCGACGGGCGCGCGCGTCGTCGCCGAGCGCTTCGAGGGCACCGCGCGCCATCGCTACTTCCCGCTCGACTTTCCCGGCGCGGTACGCCGCACGCTGGCGGCCATCGATCCCGCGTTCTTCATCTGCATGGAG
>Ga0209807_1001341_pt1 | contig 11696 bp, 9 predicted proteins | sample GraSoiAngelo_154_FD_186168 | JGI IMG/M metagenome (GOLD analysis project Ga0209807, IMG submission 186168) | Grasslands soil microbial communities from the Angelo Coastal Reserve, California, USA - 14_1009_13_20cm (SPAdes) (version 2) | ecosystem: Environmental > Terrestrial > Soil > Grasslands ... | reverse complement strand
GCGTTCTCCGAAACTGTCAAGGACCGGCTTGTGCTGATGACGATATTTGCCAACGGAAACACTTCAACCACGCAGTTAGCGAGCAGGATATACACTCAAGTCGGCGCAGGGGGAGCGCAATCTAGTTGGGGCGGATCCTCTTTATCGCCTGGCTCTGCAACTCCCGACGGGCAGGGTGGAGTGCTAGCTACGTGGTCCGAATTGTTTGTCGATACTATGGATATGGTCATCGCATTATGGGACAGGTCAATTCCGTGAACGATGACGCCTCCGCCGTCCTGTGCAAACATTTGGTCGACAAAAAATCCCGGCTGCACGGCCCAGGCTGGCTGGCCGGAATTTGTGTCGAAGGCGACAATCGTGCTCGAAACCGATCCCGCTGTGCCGGGGGCACTGGTTACAAATCCAAGTCCACCATCGTCGAGAACCACGGTTCCGGGCCAGCCATTATTGGGGTCCAGCCGGGGTCATGTTATCAAGAGCGACCAAACGAAGGTCACTTTGTCCGCTGGGCGAAATGTGGATCCCACCCACTGCCACAATGTCGGACAGCTATTCAACCTTGCCGCTTCCACGCAAGCCGCCAGCCTGACTGCTACTGGCTCTAATACAGTGGTGACGGAACGAATCTCGTCCGTTCAGGATTTTAATAATGGTCTTACTACAAATGGCACGATTAGTGGTGGCGTGAGTTATTTCGGCCACGGTGCCCAAATGCCACAAGCCGATGGTAGCTACTTGTCAGTGCTGGCACCTGGACAGGGGGCAGGCGTCGATACGAATGTCTCAGCATTAAATGTGAGCACGTTGTCTAACTCGCAGCTCGGCCAGAATGTCCGTATCACTCTCAATGCATGTAATGCCGGGCTGCCTCCCATTAGGGGCGGAGGTCATTCGATTGCTCAACTGATCGCGAACCAGCTGAATAGGCCTGTTCTGGCGTGGAAGGTCGGAACGTTTTTCGCCAACGATCTAACAACTCGCTTTCCAAAGAAGCTTAATCCTCAAAGCAACCTAATCTATATGGTTCCAACTGGGGGTAGCGATATTGCTCCATGCACCTTCACGCCCAATCAGCCAGAGCCCCAACATTGTGGCGGTGTGAAATGAAACAAAGGATCCGAGTTACATACAGCGGGATCAAGGTAGAGACCGGTTTTGGAATTCTCATTTTGGTCTGTATCGCGGCGACTGTAAGCCGGACTCAGGAGTCCTCGGCAACACCAAGCAGTCCCAAGGTGGTCGTCGAAGACTTCTGGAAGATGGAAACGGCCGGCGGCAGATTGACATCAGCGGGTTGGAATAGGGGCAGTATTTTCTTCATTCGATCTGGTACGCCGCCGCCCGCAGCTCAACTCATTCATGTCATTCGAAATAGTCAAAGCGACTCCTTTGAGGAGACAGCCCGGACCGCGAATTGGGCTGAAATCTCCGTGACCACGGACGAGGTTGGGCAGATTGATTCCAAGTTGCGGTTTAGGGAAGCGCCGAAGCATGGACATCAAGGGGTCCTATTCGTCAGAGGACCAGTGATTACGTTCAACCTTGTCCTAACTGAAAAACGCTGGCCGCTTAATCCCGACGGATCAAGAGGAACAGAAGTGGTGGGTTCTCCAGCATGGCTAATAACCTGCAGTGACCGCGGAACATGGATTGATGTTGGAGCCGCTGTTCGACATATGAGAGATTTGCGAACCAAGGCGACAGATCCAGCAATCAAAAAAAATGCAGACCGTACTCTTCAGCTTTTGGATCGCCCACGGTGAAACCTAAGCTCATTGCCTGCCGAATATCTTCTATTTGGTTGAGCGCTGACTGCTGACTCCTCTCCCCTGATAAAATTTCCCGATGCACTATCGCTCCGACAACCGCGCGCCTGACCAGATGCGGCCGAGGGAACCTGGGGAACCTGGGGGACGGAACCTGGGGGACGGGAACCTGGGGGACAGACGGGACGTTCCCCGATTCCCAGAGACTGCGCAACAAAGGGCAAGCCCAGCCTGCCAGGAATCCCTGGGATTCCCAAAACTTGGAGCACAAAAAAGCCGCCTCGCGGCGGCCTGTTCTTCTTTGTCATGGAACTAACTAATCCCCTGCCACGGGCTCCGCTACTTCCGGCATCGCCTCCGGCGTAGAACCTGCCCTGAGCGTAGTCGAAGGGTGCCCATTGCCATTGGCTTTCGCCAGCGCCCCCAGCGGAATGAATCCGTTCTCCGCCACCACCGGCTTCTCCTTCAGAACCACTTCGCGATACAGCGCCGCCATGCGCGCGTTGTACGCCGGATCGTTCTTCTGTTTCGCGTCGCGCGCCCGCAACTTCTCTTCCCGGGCATTCTTGGCGATGCCCAGCTTATCAAGATCGCGCTGCTCCTCCTGTGTAACGATCCCATCGCGCAGTACGAGTGTGTGCTCAGTCGACTCCATCTTTACATTCTTGCCGCCCGCAAAGATCTCGTGCCGCCCATGCTCCTCATACCATTTAGTGAGCGTAGCGGTCATATGCATCTTCTCGATGATGTTCCGCCAGCCCACGCCGGTGTTGTACGCGCAGAAGGAAATCTCGCCTTCCTGCGTGGCATAAGGAATGATGCACTGCTCCGTCCGCCGGAAATCGTAGTTGAACAGATCCTGGAACCACATGCCCGCTATAAACAAAAAGTTCCAGCGATCCTGCCGCCGCTTCATAACATCATCAATCGTCCGCTCCGGCCCGACCTTGCCGTAATTCCGTCCCGTCACGTTGTAGTTCTTATCGAACTTGCTCAGCAGGTCCATCAACTTAAAATGCGTCGGCGACTTAAACGGATCGTAATTCTTCATCAAGCACAGCGCCATCCCGAACCCAGTCAGAAACTTCCCCCGGGACGCATCATTCACCTTGGCAATATCCTTCGCCAACTGATCCCCATGCAGGAACGCCGTAACCGGCACCGCCTCCTTCGTCTCTTTATCGATCATCACCGCCATGCCGGTCCCACAATTCGGATGGCAGCCGCAGGAGAGCTGGCCCCAGTTGTTGTTGGCGTCGTTGACGTGCATCAGGTCGGCCCAGTCGCTGAACGTGGACATGAAGCTGATCGGAAACCAATCGCGGGCGGGTTCGCCAAGGCCGGTTTGCGATTTCACGTCGTGGGCGAGGTGCGAGAGGGTATAGCGTTGAGCTATACGGCGCTCGTCGGTGATGGCTTCGTCGCGGCCGGTAAAGCTTACTGGTTGGAAGCTTAGGAAGCCGATCTTCTTCGGATTATCCAAGGCGAACTGGATGATGCGTCCTACTTGTTCGTTATTGATGCCGTTGACGATGGTGACGACGGGGACGATCTCGACTCCGGCGCGGTGCAGGTTATCTATAGCTTTGAGCTTTACGTCGAACAGATTGCCGACTTTGCGGTGCGCGTTGGCAGCGTTGCCGATGCCATCGAACTGCAGGTACGCATAGCGCATCCCGGCTTCGGCGGCTTGCTGGGCGAACTCGAAGCTCTTGGCAAATTCAATTCCGTTGGTTGCGGCTTGCACCGAGTTATAGCCAACTTTGCGGGCGTAGCGAACGGCGTCTAAGAAGTACGGCGACAAGGTTGGCTCGCCGCCGGAGAACTGCACGCTCATCTGCCGTCTCGGCTTGATCGTGATGGCGTTGTCGAGCATTTTCTTAATTTCTTCCCACGTCAGTTCGTGGACGAAGCCGACCTGGTTGGCGTCCATAAAGCAGGGATCGCACATCATGTTGCAGCGGTTGGTAAGGTCTATGGTAAGCACCGAGCCGCGGCCATACTTCACAGTCGACGTGCCATGCTTGTGCAGCTTTTCGTCGTTGTGGGCGCGAATGTCACGGCCGGGGAAAACTTCTTCCAAGTGCCGAGAGAACTCGGTATCAACCGACATCACATCTTCAAAGAGGCCGTGCTTGGGGCACTGCTTCACCATCATGACCTTGCCTTCGCGCTCGATGATGGTGGCTTTGATCTCGCCGACTTTTTCGTTGAGCAGAACTTCGTAGGGGAGTTCGCCGTCGAGAATGCGCTTGCGAATTTCCGGGACACACTTCGGGCAGAGCGAGTCCGTGGCGCGCGGCCAACCGAGCGGGGGCTTCGATTTTTCGTAGGATTTGAGCAGCGGCTTGTCCGACCACTTGGGCGTGGGCGCAGGATTGGGCTTGATGCGGTTCAGGCGATCGAAAACCGCCCACACGCCCTTGGCGCCAATCGTGACTGCCTTCTCTACATATTTAATCGGCTTGTGCATTGCGCTCCTCGTTCTTAGCGTTAATCGCTGGTCGTTAGTCGTTAGCCAAGGCTCCACAGCCGCCGTCTTTGCTTGACGGCTGAAAGCTGATGGCTGACGGCTGTTTTTGCCCTTCACCTGGGAGCGCCGGTTAGCGTCTCCGCTGTATGGACTCTCTCGACGTTATGTTATTGAGGGGTGGCGAAATCTCCATGGAGATTCCGTTAAAAGGGGAAAAATTGGGGTTCAGCGGGGGATGGGCGCAGCAGGCGGAGCTAAGTGATTGAGGAGATTAGGGGTTGAATCGGGTGGCCATACGTGCCCGTGTGGCTCGAACATTCTTGTCCGAGCAGTCTTACCCGGCTCACACAAGCCTTGCTCCACCCATAGCCAGGGGTAATCTCCTGCCTTCTCAACCAGCCCTCTCCGGACGGGATTTTGCCGAATATACTCCAGTTTTTCTTTCAGACTCTCCTGTGATCGCAAAACATGATCAAACGACTCTTCCTGTCAAACTGGTCCTGAAGTCTTCAGAATCTTGTTCACCATCCGGCTAGACGCACCCTTGAGTGACTTCAATATTCCCGGCAAGCCATACGGCCAACCTTTTTCGTCACAGAGGAGTAAGCAGAAGGTGAACATGCTCCGGCATCACCACTGCCGCGTGCAGAGAAAATCGATAGTTATTCCCCTTCAAACAACACTGCAGGATCGCATCCCTAGCCTTGTCCGGAAAGGGATTCGCTCGAAAATGCTTGCAAAAACTTATGAACACTGCCTTGCCCGGTTTTTGATAATGCGGCAGCATCCGCCGATACTCGTACATTCTGCCGAGAGGTATCCGTTTGCTCTGCATGTGTGGCTCGGATATTCCTGTCCGAGTCCTGATTTTGCTTTTTTTTCAGTCTGTGAGTCTGTGAGGTGTGAACATCAGCCTTTTTGGGAATCCCCAGCCTTTTGGTCGGACAAGAATGTCCGACCCACACAGGTCCTGCTGGTGGTCAGATAAAATCGCAGTCATGCACCCGGCCGATCTCCTGAGAAAGGTAAAAACATGAGCAAAGCTACTTACCCCTTTAAAGCTTCCTCTCTCTATCAAAAAAGGCTGCCCAGCGCCTGGCCAAAGAAGACGGAGTGTCTTTAAACTGAGCTGGAGAACTAGGGAAATAGCGGAGATGAATACTGAAGTGGGCTTGCTAACGCCTCACAAGCCAATAGGAAAATCGTACAAGCTCAAACACGAGCAACCCGAGCAGAAATAAAGCGAAGACAACCCGCGTCGAAGACGAACAAAACCGTTCAACCTTTTCAGCGAAGTCGACCTCACTGTTCCTCTTTGTCATTTCTAGACTACTCCCAAGAGTGAAGCACCCGCGGGCCGTTCGTGCGTATCGGAGGTTACCTAATGCACGCCTGCAGATGGCAAGACCCGCTTCTTCATGTCGCCGATCGCCTCCATCAGTTTCACTGTTTCTTCCATATCAAGCGTTTGTCCCTTGTACGAGAGAACAAGAAGTCCTTGAAGGTTTGACGGAAGCTTTACGCCCTCCTTCACCACTAGAACGAAACGTTCGCCAAATAGCGCCATCGCGGCGCCGATTTCGATAAGTACATTGTCATTCAGCACAACATGTTCTTTTCCATCGACATCTGAAAGATGTCGCTCGTCTTCAACGTGGATTATGGCCGCCCCGCATGAACGCATCTCTCCAATAACCTTACCCGGCACGGACTGGGACACCGTCTGTATCTGCACCGAAACAACTGCCTCGAGCTCGCTGAAAGCCAGCAGTTTCTTGATGGGATCAATCAATGCTCGATTTTTCCCGTGATAAATCGTAGGTCCGGTCCCGGTCACATCATCTTGATCCGAACCTCCCTGCCAGGCGAACAATTGTCTTTTTTGCAGATTGTACACGCGAGGAGAAATGCGGAAGACTCATTGCCGGAAGGCCGAGGGCTACAAAATCGAGGAAAAACGGGCATAAATCAGCGAATTTGGCGTGGTCGCTTGCCGCACAGCCGAAATCGGTCTTGGCAAGAGCCCGGGTGAGGGCGCAGCCGCCAGCCACCGAATCGCATCCCGAAGCAACTCTTCCCAAACGATCGTTCACGATCCACAACCTTGTTAAGATGAACGATACACCGCAGGCAAGCTTAACCTCCAACTCCCTCCACTCCGCAGGATGATTCGCTTCGCGAATCATCCTGCTCCGGGCGGAATGACAGGGGGTGAGGGGTGCATTTGGCAGGGCTGAAACGGTCCCCTTCCCGGTCGCGGTGATTTCACTGCCAAACTCTGCGCGAGGAGAACTCCTGGACACTCCGTGATGGCTTTAATCAAACGCGAGGTCCGTTCGACTCCGCGTGATCTTTCGCTAGCGAAAGATCACGCTGCGCTCAGGATGACAAAGGGTTAAGGTGGCGGATTCGGCACGGCTAAAAGAGGCTGCGGAAAAAGTCGGAGAAGCAGATTCCTCGGCGTCTGAAGCCGCGTCGGAATGACAAATCAAAACTTTATTGGCATGGGTGAACTCGTGCCCTTCCCAGCTCGCAATCGAGTTTTTCCGCGTGCTGTGAAGCCATGCCCTGAGCGAAGCCGGAGAGTCAGCCCGTCGCGTTCGAAATTCTGGACGGGCGAGGACGCCCGTCGCTACATCGAATAAGGAAGCTGGGACGAGCGGAGACAGCGGGCGGGGACGCCAGCGCTGCGTAGAAGCAAGATTCGCGGGCGGGGGCGCCCGCGCGCCACATGCGCTGCAAAAATCAAAAGCGGCGGACAGGAGTGTCCGCCCCACACACTCCAGCGGCTCGCGTCGGAGAGTGGTCCGGTTCGCGGGCACGCGGCGCTACATCAAAGGGGGGCATTTAAATGGGAAAATGGTTGTCAAGGGGGTCAAAGCGAGGATTTGGCCGGAAGTTGCTGAAGGGAATGGAAAAGTAATTTGCGAAGTGATGTCCCATTTGCCCCTTCCGAATTGATATTCTGATAGTAAGGATTGAGGAGCGCAGGCCGGTTGCGGCTTGCGCTTTTTTGTTGGGGGCCGTTCTTGCGCCCCTTCGGGGCTTGCGCATGCCGCTTGCGGAACCCACGGCTTGCGCCCCTTCGACAAGCTCAGGGCAAGCTGTGGGCTGCAATCTTGCGCCGCTTCGCGGCTCGCGTTTTGGACATGGCTTTCGTTGGGGGGCTTTCGCCCAGCCGGGCTAGCGCATGCCGTTTGCGGAACCCACTTCTTACGCCCCTTCGACAAGCTCAGGGCAAGCTGTGGGCTGCAATCTTGCGCCGCTTCGCGGCTGGCGCTTTGGAATCGCTTTTGTTGGGGAACAATCCCAACTAATCACAGGCGAATCGTTTGGGGCTGATCCCAATTTAATCAGGCAAATCGTTTGGGGTATGAGCCCACCTTAATCGAAGGAAAACTGTTGGGGCATGATCCCAACTTAAGCGAAGAGAAATGGGACCGAACATGGGAGATGAAGCTGAAGATTTGGATATGGTGCGGGCGGCGGCGGAGCGCAGGCTGCGGAACACGAAGCGCAGGGGAGAACTCTCGGAAGCGGCGTTTCTGCTGAAGGCGTCATCGCTGGGATTTTGCGTGACGCGTCCGTGGGGAGACAGCGAGCGCTATGATTTTATTTTGGATAATGGCGAGCGGCTGTGGCGGGTGCAAGTGAAGTGCACGGAAGTGGTGCGGGCGCGCGGGTACGATGTGCAGTCGAGTTATGGAATCTATGGCAAACGAAAGATGGTTTACACGGCGCGGGATATTGATGCGCTGGTGGTGCATATACGTCCGCTGGATGTGTGGTACGTGCTTCCCATCGACGCGTTTGCGCCGTGCCGGAGTTTGAGATTTTATCCGCAGGGAGGATGCAGGCGTCCGCGGTTTGAGAAATACCGGGAGGCGTGGGATTTGATGAGAGGCGGTCCCATTTTCCTCCCATTACCCGCCGAATCGCGTTGACCGTAGCGGGCGGCGGAAATTACACTAGCCTCGCTTCCCAAATTTCCCATCAGGATTGCCGTGAAAACCTATCTCGCCCCACGCACGCTTCTCGCTGAAATCGAACATATGCTGGGCGGCAATAAGCCGTCGTTTCAGCATTCACCGTTGGAGGATGTCATCGAGCTGCTTTGCCGGGGGCGTCATTACACTTGGGCGGGAATCTACTTGGCGGTTGGCGAGAGCGGGTCGCAACAGCTTCTGGGGGCTGCAGCAGGCGTGGAGCCGGCACAGGTTGAACTGCCGGAGACGCGCTCGAAAATTTTGGTATCCATTAAGCTTGCCAGCCACGAACTGGGCGTCTTGGCGGTTGAGAGCGATCGCGAAAATGCCTTTGGCCCGGAGGATCGCGTGCTGCTCGAAACTGTGGCTGATGCGCTGGCGCGATTCTTGGCGGGAAATGGGAAGTATCTGGTGAGAAAAGCGCGGCAAGTTGCCTCTGAAAATTCGAATCCGAAACGCACTCCGCAGCCTGCTTCTACCCAGGCGCTCCGATCGGCTGCGGTCGGAGAAAAGTAAGCAAAATACCTGTCACGCCTGTGTGGCTCGTCCGACCCACACAGCTCTTGCTTCCTGCCGAATGCGATCCCAGGCTCGGCGGACGTGGCGCTCCTGGGTGTTGGTTTGTCCTACGCAAAAGCGCAGCGTGAGCCGATCGTTCAGCCGCGTATGCGTGAGGTAAAGATCGCCGCTGCGATTGAGGCGATCCATCAGGTCTTGATTAATCTGGTCTCCGCCTTTGTGCCGGAAGCAGACCAAGTTCAATGGCACTGGCGCGGCCAATTCAAATTCCGCGTCTTGCTTCAGCCACTCGGCGAATTGCTGCGCCAGGCGTACGTGCTCGCGTACGTGGTGCTGAAGGCCCTGCACTCCGTAATGGCGGATCACAAACCACAGTTTAAGCGAGCGGAAGCGCCGCCCCAGGGGAATCTGCCAGTCGCGGTAGTCGATTACGGCGCCGGTTTCGGTGGCCTTATTTTTTAAATATTCTGGCAGGACGCTCAAGGTCTGAATCAGCCCCTTGCGGTCGGCCACGTAAAAGCAATCGCAATCGAAATTCGTGAACATCCATTTATGCGGATTGAAGCAGTAGCTGTCGGCGAATTCGAGGCCGTTGTGGATGTGACGAAATTCGGGGCAGAGCGCGGCGGTTCCTGACATCGCTGCGTCCACATGCAGCCAGATATTTTGTCCACGGCAAATGCGCCCGATCTCGGGAACAGGATCGATGGCATTCGACGAAGTTGTGCCGACGGTCGCGCAAACAAAGCAGGGAATCAGCCCGTTTTGGCGATCCTCTTGGATGCGTTGCGCAAGCGCATCGGGCCGCATGGCGAAGTTTGCATGCACCTCAATCAGGCGGAGGCTGTCTCGCCCCAATCCGGCGATCTGTACGGCTTTTTCAATCGAGGAATGCGCTTGCGATGACGTATACGCCGCTAGTTTTCCATCGCAACCCCGCTTGTTGCTGGCGAAATTCGTGGCCCGCTCACGCGCGGCGAGCAGTGCGCAAAGCGAAGCGCTCGAAGCGGTGTCCTGAATTACGCCACCGCCGGTATCGGTTGAGAGAAATTTTGGCGGAAGATCGAGCATTTGCCCCAGCCAATCGAGCACGTGAGTTTCCAGCTCCGTGCAAGCAGGACTGGTGGCCCACAGCATCCCCTGCACTCCCAGGCCGGAGGAAAGCAAGTCACCGAGAATCGATGCGCCCGAGTTATTAGAAGGGAAGTACGCGAAGAAGTTCGGGGATTGCCAATGGGTGATGCCGGGCAGAATCAGCTTCTCGACATCTTGAAGCATGGCTTGGAACGGCTCACCTTGCGCAGGAGGCTCGAGAGGCAGCGAGGTGCGAATCTGTCCCGGCTCCGCGCGTGAAAGTACCGGGAAAGATTCAATGCGGGTAAAGTAATCCGCAAGCCAATCCACCACCTCGTGCCCATGCCGCCGGAAGTCCTCTGGAGTCATATGAAAACTTTTATCGGATGGCAAAAGCGCCTCCTTCTCGTTATGTTCGACATTAATGGAGCCGCACAACGGCTGCGGAACAACTGGGAAAAAAAATTCCTCGCGGGCGCAAGCCCGCTCGGGATAACAAAAGGGAAGCGTTTATCGGCACGACTGAAGTCGTGCCCTTCCCAAAACACGTTCGCAATCGAGTTGTCCGCAGCCTCTGAAGTCGTGCCCTTCCCAAAAACCGGCTTGATTTTTCGCGAGCAACTCTCCAGAACCGGTCCGAATGGGAGTTTTTCCCCATCATCCAGAGAGTCGCGCGGCAAAGCTTGTGCCCTAGAAACTCATGTAATACGCCCGTAATATATCTGTGCGTTGTAATCGAAGATTACACGTCCATTCACCTGATTGGTCTCGAAAATTCGCCGCAATTCCTGCAACATCGGCTCGTATTCGAGACTGCCGTTTTGTGGTGTATAGGAGGACGATAAGAGCCTGCCCTCCAGGCCTGCGTAGTCAAACTCCTGACGATTGTCGAAAACGCGCGTTTGAAATTCAGAAGACCCGAAGAATTTTCTAGCGGTCAGGTCCCCGCCTAAGCGCCGCACCTCGTGATAATCAGTGCCATAGTTGAGCAGCAGGTTTTCGTATTCACGCGAAAATTGCGAGGCATCGATACGGCGGTCATTCCAGAGCAGAACTAGCCAGCCGCTAGGTTTCAGAAGGCGGATGAATTCCTCACGCGCTTTGCCGGGATCGAACCAATGCGCCGCCTGTGCTGCTGTAATAACGTCCACGCCGTGATCTGCTAAGGTCGTCGCTTCCGCCGTTCCATTGACGCTGGTGAAACGCGAATATCCCGTCAAGAACTCTTCAGCGGCCCGGCGCATCTCCGGGTTGGGTTCGACTCCGAGGACGCGAGCGCCATTCTCCAGCAACATGCGGGTAAATATGCCGGTGCCGGATGCAATATCTGCTATCACCGACTGTGCTGTGAGACCGCACTCTGCCATCAAGAGCTGAATCACTTCCGGCGGATAGCCTGGGCGATAGCGGATATAATCTTCGACCCGCGACGAAAATCGCTTGGTTGCATCTCTTACAGGCATGGCACAAGTTTATAGCGGGAGAGGAGTACAATCATCGTTTTCGCAGCGTGAAATCAATCTACAAAATAAGGATGTGTCAGTGCTAGAACCTGGTCAGATAGCGCCGGATTTCGACTTGCCTGCGCTGATCGGCGGCGTGAAAAAGCGTCTTCACCTCGCCGAACGGATCGGCAAGCAACGATTGGTGCTTGCGTTTTATCCGCTCAATTGGGAGCCCGTCAGTGCCCGGCAGATGATCGATTATCAAGTTCAGCGGGAAAAGCTTGTGGCTAGCGACGCAGAAGTGATCGGCATCAGCGTTGATTCCATTATGAACACCACGGCCTGGGAGCGCGAGATCGGCCCGTTTGACTACCCTTTGTGCAGCGATTTCTGGCCACACGGCGAGGTCAGCCGCAAGTACGGTGTGCTG
>Ga0209807_1001340_pt1 | contig 11709 bp, 13 predicted proteins | sample GraSoiAngelo_154_FD_186168 | JGI IMG/M metagenome (GOLD analysis project Ga0209807, IMG submission 186168) | Grasslands soil microbial communities from the Angelo Coastal Reserve, California, USA - 14_1009_13_20cm (SPAdes) (version 2) | ecosystem: Environmental > Terrestrial > Soil > Grasslands ... | reverse complement strand
CACGCAGGATCCGCGATGCCGGACCTCGGGAGGGGATTCAGCCCCGCTAGAGCGGATTGCGGGTACAGGGCACCGCTGGCTCCCCGCCTAGCACGACCAGGAACGATGGTAACGTGACCGCGACGCTCGCTCGCAGCACGGAAGAGCAGGCGGTTCCTTGCGCGGAACAACGTAGGATGCTCATGCGTTCTATAGGTGATGAAGACTTCTGGACTCCCCTGCCGCGCGAACCACGACTGCGAAGTCGTGTTTACGGTCATGCCTCAGGACTCCATGGACGCCCTGCGGGAGGCTGCTGCCAAGCGCAACGCCCACGAGCTCGAGGCGCACCAGTACACCCACATCGTCACGACGGTCCTCGGCCCGTCGACCTTCGCCCAAGGCCCGGCGGCACCGCGCCGGCGCGGCCGCAGGCGCAAGGAAGAGGAACTGAACGTCATCTAGCGACCTCTAGCTCTAGCGGTCGACCTCGATGACTCGTTCCGCGATCGCTCCAAGATCTGGCCCGACGATGTCCGGCCGGTCGAGAAGTGGGTTCCACACCGCGCCAGGCCTTTCGACAAAGGCCGCGGCGCAACCTGCTCGCATGGCTCCCTGCACGTCCCACACGTGCGCGGCGACCATGCGGATTTCTGCTGTCCGCGTCCCGAGCTCGCGCGCCGCGTTGGCGTAAGCCTCCGGGGCCGGCTTGAGGCGCTTCCCGCTGTCCGCTGATAGCGCCTTCTCGAAGAGATCGCTGAGGGCCGCGTTTGCGAGCTGCGCTTCCTCGACCTCCGTTGTCGAGTTCGTCAGGGCCGCGAGCCGGTAGCCGGCCGAGCGCAGCTGTTCAAGCGCCGGCCGAACGTCCGCGTACGCCGGCAGCGTCCGCACCCCCGCCAGGATCGCGCGCTCGTCTTCGGGGCTTACTCGAAGCCCGCGCCGCAGGGCGGTGATGGCGAGCGCCGCGCGGAAGTGGTCCCCGAACGGTTTGTAGGGACCGGTGATCGTCGTGAGGAAAGCTGATTGGAGCATGGTCTGGAACCATTCCACGCGCACCGTCGCATCGCCGAACACGCGCTGAAAATGCGGATCGAGCGCGCTCAAATCGAGGAGCGTTTCGTTGACGTCGAAAACGAGGACGCGTTTCATGCGTGCGATTAGGGCTCGTCGCTAGGCGGCTCGGGCCGAGGCGCAACTGGGCGCAGTAGCTCAGGACGCGACCATTGGTCCCAGTCGGTGGGTCGATAGATTTCCTCGAAGGCATCTTCGACGACGATCGCTGACGACTCGACAAAGCAGAGATGCTCGAAGCGCACATCGCTGAGGTATTTGGTTGCCGCCGGCCCGAACGCCTCGACAGAGAGTGGTTCGGCCGGCATCTGCCGTAGCCGCTCGTATGCGTGTCCGGCGACGTACTGGCCCATCCCGACTTTCCCCTCGCCGGAATAATCGAACGCGAACGCGCCGAAGCGGGCGGGCTCTTCAATGAAGGCCCCGGGTTTGAACTCGACGGCTTTGAGGGTCTCGATGTCTTGCATGACCGCAACCATCCCGCCGGGATCGTTCGTAACCCGAGCGGGAATCGCCCCCAACCCCGCCGTCGTGAAAACAGCGAGATGACCATCTCGGTCTGAAGCAATCCAATCAAGGTCTGGGCCCCACCCTGTCGAGGCTGCCATTGTCGTGAGTTCCCGCGTCACGGCGCGAAGCAACGCATTCCGCCGGTCAGGGTCTTCGGATAACCGCACCCGTTCACTGCGCTCCGATTCACGTTTCTTGCGGAGAGGGTGGGATTCGAACCCACGGAGCTTTCGCTCACAGACTTTCCAGGTCTGCGCCCTAAGCCGGACTAGGCGACCTCTCCATTTCAAAAGCCTATGCCGCATTGAGCCGCAATGACCGAAACCCTCTCTTCGCGCCGGGGTCCCCCCGGCCTCGGAAACCTCGGCCGGCTCCCCGTCGCGCGGGGGCCCTCGGTCATTGCGGCTCCACGCATCATCCGCTTGCGAATTCGAATGCGGAGAGGGAGGGATTCGAACCCTCGAGGCTTTCGCCTACCGCTTTTCGAGAGCGGCACCATCAACCACTCGGACACCTCTCCGCATCGAAGTCTAACTTTCGAATGCGGTCAGACGGCGATGGTGTCCCTTTCCATTTCGGGCGAGTACTGGCCCACGCGTGCGGAGGCGGTCAGCTTTGCCCGGTGGAAGAACGCGCGCTGGGCCGCTGGCACGTTCTCGGCTTTGCCCGACCACGTCTTTTGCGGCGTGGCTTGTAGGCCGCGACCGTACGAGAAGCTCAGTTCCCAGGGCGCACCCACCGTCGCGGCGTAGCGGTTGATCGCGTCAAGATTCACTGTCGCCTCTTCGTCGCCCTGTCCGCCCGAGAGGAAGACGATGCCCGGCACGGCGGCCGGGACCGACTCCCTGAAACAGTCAACGGTGTAGCGCGCGACCTCATCAGGTGACGCGCGATTCCGTGCGTCCTTCCCCGAGAGCACCATGCTTGCCTTGAGGAGCATCCCTTCGAGCTGCACACGCTGGGTCGCGAGCTGCGCAAAAACCTCCCGAAGAGTTGCTACCTCCACGTCGTAGCACTGCTTGATCGTGTGGTCTCCGTCCATCAGGACTTCGGGCTCAACCATCGGCACGAGCTCTTGTTCCTGGCTGAGCGCGGCGTAGCGCGCGAGCGCGTGCGCGTTCGTCTCGATGCAGTACGGCGACGGGATGCCGTCGCCGATCGCGATGACAGCACGCCACTTGGTGAAGGCGGCGCCGAGCCCGCGATATTCAGCGAGGCGCTCCCTCAATCCGTCGAGCCCCTCCGTGACCACCTCGGTTGGAGAAAAGGCGAGCGGCTTCGCTCCGATGTCCGCCTTAATGCCAGGAAGGATCTCCTGATCCCGAAGGATCTTTACAAGCGGCGTCCCGTCCGCGGCCTTCTGTCGGATCGTCTCGTCGTAGAGGATCACGCCACTTATGAATTGGGCGATGCGCGGCGTACGAAAGAGCATCTCGCGATATGCGCGCCGATTGGCTTCCGTGTTCTCGACACCAATCCCATCAAATCGTTTCTTGATGGTGCTAGTGCTCTCGTCCGCGGCGAGGATGCCTTTGCCGGGTGCGACGAGCGTGCGCGCTGTCTCGGCCAAATCCCGCATGCGGGACTCAGGATAGCTATGTCGTGAATCCAGCGCAGCCCGTGAACCTGCGGTCCTATGCTCCGGCCGTGACCGTCCAGCAACACGAAGTTGTCCTCCGCACCAAGCAACTGGTCAAACGATTCGGACCGATCACCGCGGTCGACGGCCTCGATCTCGAGGTGCGGCGCGGCGAGGTCGTCGGCCTTCTCGGTCCGAATGGAGCCGGCAAGAGCACGACGATCGGAATGGTCCTCGGCCTCATTACGCCGACCGCTGGAGCCGCGGAGGTCCTTGGTCGCGACGTCCGCGTGCGGCGTGAGGAAGCGCTCGCCGGTGTAGGCGCGATGCTCGAGGTCACCTCCTTCTATCCGTACCTCTCCGGCCGCGACAACCTGACTGCCGTCGCGCTTCTGCGCGGCGGCGGCGCGCTGGCGCGGGTCGACCCGTTGCTCGCCCGACTTGGGCTGGCCCAGCGCGGCGGGTCGAAGTTCCGGACGTATTCGCTCGGCATGCGGCAGCGGCTCGGCATCGCGTCGACGCTCCTCGCTGATCCGGCTCTGGTCATCCTCGACGAGCCCGCGAACGGCTTGGATCCGGCGGGTCAGCGCGAGATCCGCGAGCTCATACGGGAGCTCGCCGGCGAGAACCGCGGCGTGCTCCTCGCGAGCCATCTCCTCTACGAGGTCGAGCAGGTCTGCGACCGCGTCCTCGTCATCAAGAAGGGCAAGCTCATCGCGAGCGGCACGATCGCCGAAGTCACGCGAGGCGGCGGCAACTACTTCGAGATTGTCGTCGACAACAAGCCCCGGGCCGCCGACATCCTGCGCGGCCTTGGCATCAAAGAGATCCGGCAGACGCCGACCGGTCTCGACGTCGTCGCCGATCCGACGCGCGGGGCCGAGATCAACCGCGCGCTCGCGTCGGCCGGTCTCTACGCGAGTGCGATCGTGCCGCGTGCCAGCTCTCTCGAGGACGTTTTCATGGAGCTCACCGAGCCGGAGTCGCCGAGTGCTTCGCCTGTTTCGTAGCGAGATCTACCGGCTCCAGCGCCGGTGGATGCCGCTACTGATGCTCCTGATCATCGCGCTCGCTGCCGTGGGTATCTATCTCCTGGTCTATCTCTCGGTGCAGGCGCAGCTGCAAGCCGTCCGAACCGGCGCGATCCCCTCACCGCCGGGCGGGGAGCAGGCGATGGCTCAGACGTTGCGCCAGCTCCAACCAGATCGGGTGCAGGGCATCGGTGTCCAAATCGTGAGCAGCCTCGGAAGCCTGATGCTCATCGTGTTCGCCGCGAGCCACCTCGGCACGGAGTTCGGCTGGGGCACCTTCCGCACGTTGCTCGCGCATGGGGCCGGGAGGGGTGCGTTCCTCGGCGCGAAGGTCCTGTCGCTTGCGCTGTACGCGGCTGTCTTCGTGTTCCTCGGCGTCGTCGCGGCGATGCTCGGGAGCTACATCGTGACCGCGATCGCCGGCCAAGGCGCGGGCGGACCGGACATCAGCGCGATCGCAGACGCGGGGCGGCGGCTCTACTACACGCTCTTGCCGTATATGGCTCTCGCGACGCTCATCGCCGTGTGGTCGCGTTCCGCCGGCGCCGGTATCGCGACAGGGCTCGTCGTCTACCTCACCGAGGGACTTGTCGCACAGCTACTTGTGTCGTTCAACAGGGACTACGCGAACATCGTGAACTACGGGCTCAGTCGCAACGTGGGCGCGCTCATTCGCGGAGCGGCGAGCACGACGACAATTCAGGACCCCTCGGCCGTCGGTCTCCCCGATCAGGGGCAGGCCGCCCTAATACTCGGCGCCTACACGGTCGTGTTCCTCGCTCTCGCCTACTGGCGGCTGCGTTCGCGCGACGTGACCGTCGGCGGCTAGTCCGCCTCCGAGCCGCCGCTCCGTTGCGTGGCGAAGAACTCGCTGAGCAACCGCTCGACTTCGTCACGCAGCAATGGGTAGAACCGCCAGCGCGGGCGATGGTTCGTCCACGTCGCATCGAGCAGCTCCGCGTTCGATCGCACCGCACCGGCCTTCTCGTCGGGCGCGCCGAAGACGACGAGCGCGATGCGAGCGAGGACCGCGGCGCCGGCGCACATCGCGCACGGCTCCACCGTCACGTAAAGCGCGCAGTCCGAGAGCCGCCAGCGGCCGAGGGCGCGCGCCGCGGCGCGGATCGCGATGACCTCTGCATGAGCGGTCGGGTCGGCGTCGGCCTCGCGGCGGTTCCCAGCGCGCGCGACGGTCGTCCCGTCTCGAACGATCGCGGCGCCGACCGGCACGTCGCCGTGCTCCCCCGCCCGGCGCGCTTCGGCGAGAGCCTCGCGCATGAAGCGGTCATCGTCGGACGGCCGTGCCAGAGTGTCGGCGCCCGCGAACGGCGACCCGGTGTGTGGCCGTTCCTTCATACGCCGAGGTAGCGGGCCTCGATGTCCCGCTGCGCGGCGAGCTCGGCCGGCGTGCCCGCGAAAACGATCGTGCCCTTGTTCATGACGAGCACGCGCTGCCCGACACGCGTGGCGAGCCCGAGGTTTTGCTCGACCAGCAGAAGCGCGAGCCCCGTCGCGCGGAGCGTCGCGAGGATTCCGCCGACCTGCTCCACGAGCTTCGGGGCGAGCCCTTCGGAGGGCTCGTCGAGAAGCAGGAGGGTCGGATTCCGCACGAGCGCACGTGCGATCGCGAGCATCTGCTGTTCGCCGCCGGAGAGCTCGTCACCGCGCACCGTGCGGCGGCGAGCGAGGACCGGGAACAGCTCGAGCACCCGACGCTCGTCCCAACCGCCAGGGCTCCGCCGTGCCGCGACCGCAATGTTCTCGCCGACGCTGAGGTCACCGAAGATACGGCGACCCTGCGGCACAAGCGCGACACCCGCGCGAGCGATCTCATGCGGCGGCGCCCCGGTGAGGTCCGCCCCGCTGATGGTGACGCTCCCGCCTCGTGGCCGCACGAAGCCCGCGATCGTGGCGATCGTCGTCGTCTTCCCCGCGCCGTTCCGGCCGATGAGCGAGACGGCTTCGCCGGGTGCAACCTCGAGATCGATGCCCTGCAAAATGTGGCTCTCGCCGTAGTAGGCATGGAGCCCGTGGACCGCGAGAGCCGGGCCACTCACGCGACCGTGACCGCCTTCCCGAGGTACACGTCGTGGACCCGCATATCGCCGCGCACGTCCGCTGCGGTGCCGTCGGCGATCACGCGGCCCTCGTGCAGGACCGTCACGCGATCGGCCAACCGGAAGACGACGTCCATGTCGTGCTCGACGATAAGGATTGTGAGCGTGCGATCCAGACCGGCGATGAGCTCGGTGATGCGTGCGGTCTCGAGCGGCGACATGCCCGCCGTCGGCTCGTCGAGGAGCAGGACGCGTGGCCGTTGCGCGAGCGCGACCGCGAGCTCGAGCTGACGGCGCTCGCCATGGGACAGGTCTCGCGCGGCAACGCTCTCACGGCCGGCGAGACCGACGCGCCCGAGCACCGCCTCGCCCTCGGCATACTCCGCGCGCGGAACCGCACGAAATACGCGATACGGTCCGCGGTGCGCGGCGACCGCGAGGCCAACGTTGTCGCGAGCGGAGAGCGAGGCGAAGAGCTCCGTCCGTTGATAGACATGCGCTAGCCCGAGACGCGCCCGCTGCCATGGGCGCATTCGCGTGATGTCCCGCCCGGCGAGCCGGATCGTGCCGGCCGTCGGCGCGGTCTCGCCGGCGAGCATGTTGATCATCGTGGTCTTCCCGGCGCCGTTCGGGCCGATCACCGCGCGGCGCTCGCCCTCGGCGAGCGTGAGGGTCACGCCATCCAGAGCCACGACGCCGCCGAAAACGCGACGCAGCTCGCGGACCTCGATCATCGATGTTGTACCCGGTAATAGGCGGACCGGCCGAGCCCGACCATGCCCTGCCTCGCGAACAGCACGAAGCCGATGAACACCAGTCCGAGGATCGCTTCCGATATCCGCAGGTCCGTCGGGAGCAGCGACGGCACGACGCGCTCGATGAGCGAAACGAGAGCGGACCCGACGATCGGCCCGCCAAGCGTCCCCGCGCCACCCACAAGAACGGTGACGAACGCGCGGACTGAGTTGGCGAGTCCAGCATCCTGCGCGGATACGAAACGGGTCGAGTACGCCGATAGCGCGCCTGCGATCCCGGCGATCGTGCCGGCGATGACGAACGCCGAAAGGCGAAGGCGCGCGGTGTCGTATCCCAGCGCGCGCATGCGGCGTTCGTTCTCGCGAACTCCGCTGAGCGCTCGCCCATATGGCGACCGCGCGAGACCCCAGATGACGAGCGCGGCGAGCACGAACGTGACTGCCACGAGGACGTACATGAGGTCGGGCGCGCTGAAGTCGATGCCCGCGAGGACAGGGCGACCGACACCTGAGAGCCCGTTCGAACCGCCGGTCAGCGCGGTCCATTGGAATGCGATCGCAAAGACGATCTGCGCGAGCGCGAGCGTCAGCATCAGAAAGAAGATCCCTTCAGAGCGGACGACGAGAACGCCGATGACGACCGCGAGCAGCGCGCCGACGAGCGCCGCGGCGCCGAGGGTGACCGGCAGCTGATCGGTCCCAAGTCGCTGGCCGGTGATGCCCGCGGCGTACGCGCCCGCGCCGAAGAACGCGGCATGACCGAGCGACGGCATGCCGGCGCGCCCCACGAGCAGATCGAGCGAGAGCGCGAACATCGCCAGGATGAGGGCATCGCGCACGAGAGTGGTCGCGAAGCGCGACACCCACGGCGCACTCCAGTACGGGAACGTCACGAGGGCGACCGCGGCCGCGGCGACAAGCGCCCAACGCAGCAGTGGCCTCACCTTGCGATGCGGATTCGGCCGAGCAGACCGGTCGGCTTCAGCAGAAGTACGAGCGCGACGATCGCGAAGATGACGGCGAGCGCGACATCTTGAAAGAGGACCTTGCCGAAGGTGTCCGCCGGTCCGACGAGCACGCTTCCCGCGACCGCGCCGGAGAGTGTTCCCAAGCCGCCGACGACCACGACGACGAGCGAGTAGAGGAGACCCGGATCGGTGTCCATGCCGGGTTGCACGCCGAACACCGGCGCGGCGATGACCCCGGCGAGGCCGGCAAGAGCGGCACCGGTCGCGAAAGTCGAGGCGAAGAGCCGATTCGTGTTCACGCCGAGCGCCCCGAGCATTTCAGCGTCCTGGACGCCGGCCCGGATGAGCATGCCGACGCGCGTCCGCCGGTACACCACCGCCATCGCGGCGGCGAGCGCGACGCCGAACGCCATCACGAACAGGCGATAGACCGGATAGACGCCGCCGATCAGCGTGACCGACCCGTCGAGCCCGGCCGGCGCCGACAGCGAGCGCACTTCCCGTCCCCAGACCTGGCCGATGACATCGACGATCACGAGCGAGACGCCGATCGTCAGGAGGACCTGGTCGAGGTGCCGCCCGCGAAGGCGCCGTAAAAGCAGCGGCTCGAGCACGAAGCCGAGCAGGCCGAGGGCAAGCGGGGCCGCGAGCATCGCGAGCCAGAACGAACCGGTGGACTGGACGACAGAGAGCGCGACATACGCACCGAGCATGTAGAACGCGCCGTGCGCGAGGTTGACGACATCCATCATCCCGAACACGAGCGAGAGTCCGGAGGCGAGGATGAAGAGCAAGGCGCCGAACGAGAGACCGTTCAGCGCCTGCTGAAATACGAGCTCGGGGCTCACGCTTAGAGGCTAGCTATTTCCCGGGGTCGGTCACCTTCGCGATCTTGTCACTGATCGTGTTCACCGTCTGCCCGTTCTGCGTCTTGACCTCTCGGATGTAGATGTCCTGGATCGGGTTGTGGGTGTTCTTGTCGAACGTGAAGTCTCCGCGCGGGCTCTTGAAGGTGACGTCCTCGAGCGCCTTCACGACCTTGTCCTTGTCCGACGTGTCTCCACCGAGCGCCTTCAGCGCCTCATCGAGCGCGCGCATGCCGTCGTACTGCTGCACCGCGAAGACGTCCGGAAGCAGCGGGTACGACTTCTGGAAGTCGGCGACGAATTTCTTGTTCTCGGCGTTCTCGAGCTCGACCGCCCAGAACAGGGAGGTGATCGCTCCGTTCGCGAGATCCTTCACCTCTCTGAGGACGTCCTGCTCGGTGAGGAAGCCCGCCCCGTACATCTTGTAGCCCGCGGCGGGGAGTCCGAGCGAGTTCCAGCTCTTGATGAACCCGATCGCGTCGGCGCCCGAGAAGAACGAGTACACGTTCTTCGTCGGCTGGTTCTTGATCTGGGTGACGAATGGCGCGAAGTCGGGGTTGCTGAGCGGCGGTGCTACCTTGCCGGTGACGGCACCGCCGTTTTTGGTGATGCCGGTCGTGAAGTCGGCCGCGGACTCGGTCCCGAATCCGTAGTTCGCGTACGCGAGGAACCACTCTTTGGTGCCTTTCGCGGACAGGTAATCGCCGATCGGATAGGAGATCTGGTACGAGGAGAACGACGCGCGGAAGATGTACGGGCTCTTGCACGACGGCGTGCAGTTCGTCGTATCGCGGGTGAGCGCGTTGCCTCCGGCGTTGGTGTCGATGAAGATCAGCTTGGCCGCGTGGACCGCATTGCGGATGCCGTACGCGAGCGGGGTGGGCACCACCCCCATCATCACGTCGACCTGGTCCTGGTCGATGAATTTCTGGGTCGCTGCGACCCCGGTGGCGGTCACGTTTGCGTCGTCCGCGTAGACCGGTGTCACATGGCGATTCGCGAGCTTCTGGTCGTTCTGTTTCAAGTAGAGCTCGGTCGCGCGCCGCATCGAGTTGCCGAGCTCCGCATAAACACCGGTGAAGGGCAGGAGCAGGCCAATCTTGAGCTCCTTGCCCGGAGCGACGCTCGACGATGCGCTCGGCGTGACCGCGCCGGGCGCGCACCCGGCGAGAGCGGCGGCGGAGGTCGCGACGAGGAGCTGGCGCCGCGTGAGTCGATAGGTGTATCCGCGCTTTTCGGCAAGCTCGTTCTTACGGAATCCGCCCATGAGACCCCCTCCCATCGTGGCGAGAGGCGTAAGTATGGCTCGGGTCAGGACTCCCGTTCGAAGAGCGTCGCCAGGCCTTGCCCGACCCCGATGCACATCGTCGCGATGCCGTAGCGCCCGCCCCGCCGCTCGAGCTCGCGGAGCAACGTACCGGCGAGACGTGCGCCCGATGCCGCGATCGGGTGGCCGATCGCGATGGCGCCGCCGTTCGGATTGGTGCGATCGTCCGGCAAGCCGAGCGCGCGAATGCACGGGATCACCTGAGCCGCGAATGCCTCGTTCAGCTCGATCGCGTCGCACTCCGCGGGCGTGATGCCGGTGCGTTCGACCAGCCTACGCACGGCGGGAATCGGTCCGAGGCCCATGTAGTCGGGATGGACGCCCGCTGAAGCGCTGGCCACCACTCGTCCAAGCGCGCGGAGCCCGAGCGACTCGGCCTTCTCACGCGCCGCGACGAGCAGCGCGGCGGCCCCGTCGTTGATCCCCGACGAGTTACCGGCCGTCACGGTGCCACCATCCTTGAATGCGGGCTTGAGCTTTCCGAGCTTTTCGATCGTGCTGCCCGCGCGCGGGTGCTCGTCCTCGCTGACGAGGTCCTTGCCGTTGTGCACGGCCTGGATCTCACCGGCGAAGAACCCGTCCGCTTTGGCGCGCGCATAGCGATCCTGACTGCGCGCGGCGTAGCTGTCCTGTTCCGCGCGGCCGATGTGCTCCTTCACCGAGACGTTCTCGGCGGTCTCGCCGAGCGACATCGGGTGATAGCCGAGATCGATCATCCGCGGATTCACAAGGCGCCATCCGAGCGTCGTGTCGGCGAGGACACGCTCGCCACGGGGGAACGCCTCCGACGGTTTCAGCGTCACGAGCGGAGCACGCGACATGCTCTCGACGCCGCCCGCGATCACGAGATCGGCCTCGCCGGCGCGGATGCGTCGCGCCGCGTCGTTCACCGCTTCGAGGCCGCTGCCGCAGAGCCGGTTCACCGTGACGCCCGGAACCGTCTCCGGCAAGCCCGCGAGGAGCGAAGCCATCCGACCGACGTTGCGGTTGTCCTCGCCGGCCTGGTTCGACGCGCCGAAGATGACCTCGTCGATCTCCGCATCGCCAACATCCGTGCGGTCGAGGACCGCGCGTATGACGTGTGACGCGAGGTCGTCGGGCCGGATCGCCGAAAGCGCGCCGGCGTACCGGCCAAACGGGCTCCGCACGTAGCCGAGGATCACGGCATCGCGCGGGTGTCTGCTCATGCTCAATCTCTCGGCTTCGCCGAGGAGAACCGCTCAGGGCTGGTCGTCTCGCTCCTCACGGCAAAGCCGCTCGTCGCTCGGTTCATGCTCAATGGCCTTCCATGTTCGCGGGCCGCTTCTGGCTGAAGGCCCTCACGCCTTCAGCGTAATCGCGCGTGCGTCCCGCGCGGTCCTGCAGATCGGCCTCGTGCTCGAGGAACTCGTCGAATCCGCGCGCCGTCGCCGCGTTGAGCCCCTCTTTGGTAAGCGCGAACGCTTCAGTGGCGCCGCGGGCGAGTGTCTGCGCGAACTCGCGCCATTTCGTAGCGAACTCGGCGTCGGGCCAGACCCGCGTCGCGAGCCCGATGCGCAGCGCCTCGTCCGCGGTGACCGGTTCGCC
>Ga0209807_1001336_pt1 | contig 11726 bp, 10 predicted proteins | sample GraSoiAngelo_154_FD_186168 | JGI IMG/M metagenome (GOLD analysis project Ga0209807, IMG submission 186168) | Grasslands soil microbial communities from the Angelo Coastal Reserve, California, USA - 14_1009_13_20cm (SPAdes) (version 2) | ecosystem: Environmental > Terrestrial > Soil > Grasslands ... | reverse complement strand
CGAGCTGGTCGAACGCACCGTAGCTCGAGTGATCGGGCGGAATGGCGAAGGAGTCGTACCAGGCGCCGTTCGCGCAGGCGTAGAAGTCGTCTCCGGGTTTCACGTTGCGATTGCGCGCGGACAGGTCGAGGCCAAAGTCCCCGATCACCGCCTTGCGCAGCGCGGGCGCGGCCGCACCGGACCCGCCGGCGGGCGGGGGGTCGGTGGCGGCTTTCGCCGTGGCGCTTGGGGCGGCCGAAGTGGCTTTTGGGGACACCGCTTTCTCCTCGACGGGCTTCGAAGCGCAGGCAGCCGCGAGCGCCAGCGCTGCCAGTGGAGTGAATGACCTCGCGAGCCGCGAGGCTAATCTCGGGGGTAATCTCATGGAGCTCCGGGACCTTAAGGTTAGTTGAGCAAGGCGCGCATCATAAGGCAGCGCACGCGCGATCGGTGCGGCCGCCGCACCCGGGGAGCTGCGCGCGTTCCGCGGCGACTCGCTTCGTCGGCTCAGGCGAACGCTTCGCCGCCGGCCACGCGCTTCAGCCCGCCGTTCCCCAGTCGCGCACCCGGTCGCGCCATTCGCGGCTCTCGACCGGCGCGGGCGGCCCGGTCTCGCTGCCGAGGTACAGGAAGCCGACGATGGCATCCGTGGGCCCGAAGCCCAGCGCCCGCTTCACGAGCTCGTCGTACGCCAGGCCCCCGGTTCGCCACATCGCGTTGAAGCCGAGCGCGACGGCGGCGAGCATCATGGCGTGCGCGGCCGCGCCCGCCGCGAGCGTCTGCTCGATCACGGGAATCTTCACCGCCGGGTTGCACTCGGCGCCGACCACGACGATCAGCGGCGCGCGCAGCGCCTTGACGCGCTCGCGCTCGAGCGCCTCGGCGGAGAGCTCCGGGCGCACGCGCCGCGCGTGCTCGGCGAATAGCTTCCCGAGCCGCTCGCGCGCCGCGCCGCGCACGAGCACGAAGCGCCACGGGCGCAATCGCCCGTGATCGGGAGCGTGCGCCGCGCTCGCGAAAATGAGCCCGAGCGCGCCCTCGTCCGGACCCGGCTCGGCGAGCGTCCGGGCGGAGCGCCGGGTGAGAAGAACATCTATGGCCTGCATGCGCGCATTGTCGCAGACTCGAGCCGTGCCGGCCTTCTCCGAAGCCTGCGAGCGCAACAGGGGCCCGATTCTCGAGGTCCTGACGCGCGTCCTCGCCTCGAGCCGCAGCGTCCTCGAGATCGGCAGCGGGACCGGCCAGCACGCGGTGCACTTCGCCGCCGCCCTGCCGCACCTCAGCTGGCAGCCGACGGAGCTTAGCTGTCAGCTCGCCCCGCTCGCCGAGCGGATCCGCCTCGAAGGCACACCCAATCTCCGCGCCCCCATCGCCCTCGACGTGCACGAGCATCCCTGGCCGGTGGCGCCGGTGGACGCGGTGTTCAGCGCCAACACGCTGCACATCATGGGGTGGAGCGCGGTGCGCGATTTCTTTCGCGGTGTCGGCGAGACGCTCGGCCGGCCGGGCGTGCTGTGCGTGTACGGACCCTTTCGCTATCACGGCGAGCACACGAGCGAGAGCAACGCGGACTTCGACCGCTGGCTCAAGGCGCGCGATCCGGCGAGCGGCGTTCGCGACTTCGTGGCGCTCGATGAGCTCGCGCGCGCCGCCGGCCTCTCACTCGCCGCCGATCACGCGATGCCCGCCAACAACCGCACGCTGGTGTGGCAACGGCCTCCCGGCGGCGCTTAGCGTAGAGTGTACGGGCATGGAATCCGACGCGTTGCGCGAGATCCGGGACGCGATCCGCACCATCCCGGACTATCCGAAGCCGGGCGTGATGTTCCGCGACATCACGACGCTGCTCGGAAATGCGGGCGTGTTTCGCTCGGTGGTCGATCTGCTGGTCGAGCCCTGGCTTGGGCGACGCATCGATCGGGTCGCCGGGATCGAGGCCCGCGGATTCATTCTCGGCGGCGCGATCGCGCACCAGTTGTCGGCGGGCTTCGTGCCGATCCGCAAGAAGGGCAAGCTCCCGCACACCACCGTGCGCGTGGCTTACTCCCTCGAGTACGGGCTCGATGAGATGGAGATGCACCGCGACGCCGTGGTGAGCGGCGAGAGGATCATCCTCGTCGACGATCTGATCGCGACCGGAGGCACGGCGGAAGCCGCCGTGCAGCTCCTGCGCACGCTCGGGGCCGAGATCCTCGCCGCCTGCTTCATCGTCGACCTGCCCGACCTTGGCGGCTCGGCTCGCCTCGAGGCCCTCAAGGTACCGGTGCGGACACTTGTTGCCTTTCGCTGACACTGGAGGCGGCAGCAGACCGAACCCTGAACGTGAGCTGAATAATCCGTATTATTTTCAATAAGCTAGGGATTGCGGGTCCCCAACATTACGTTCCGGTCATACGGCGCTTGTGGGACTGGAGTCGGGTGATAATACGCCCGCCTTAGCTCCCTACCTTTTTTCTTTGGAGACCAAATCAATGTTCAATAAGCTCGTCCCAGTCGTTGCCCTGGCCCTGCTCGCGGGTCCGGTTATTGCCGCTGATGCGCCGGCCACCGCGCCGGCCGCCGAGCAGCCCGCGGCCCCGGCCAAGGCCTCGCACAAGAAGCATCACAAGAAGCCCACCAAGGCGGCTGAAGGCTCTGAGAAGGCGAAGGAACCCGCCAAGTAAACCGTCAGCTCGAGTTGACTGGTTGCGGAGCCCCGCCCACAAGGCGGGGCTCCTTTGTTTTCGGAGCCAGTCGATCAGTTTTCTGAGCCCATCGACGCGCCTCCCGCGCACGCCGATGACACCGGCTCGCGGCAGGGCTTGCGGCTTTCCGCAAACCGGTTCAAATTCTCTTCCATGGATGGGAGTCAAACCGCCGCAATACATCAAGCGCTGGTTGCCGTTCAACATGCCGTCACGAGCATGACCTTCCCCGTCTGCGATCAGGAAGATCTGATCGAAGCCATCGATAGCGTCGAGGCACAGCTGCACACGAACCACCCGAACGTGGCTCTCATGTGCCGCTTCCTCAACTCCATAGCGAGGAGCCTGCGGGCGCAGCCTGAAGCCCGCGGCGCCTGCCTCGCCATCGAGGATGCGATCGGGAAGGCCGGCATGCCCAGCACCTGGCAGTCGGGCATCTAAGCGCCCCGACCGCACACGGTGCGCCTCGGCCGCCGAGGCGCGCCTCGCGGCTGCACCGCCGCGCAGCCCGAGCCTCGCGCACGGGTTGCACCCGCTCGCCGGCGCGGTCTAAGTTCCTTCCCGATGCTCACGCCGCTCACCGAAGCCCTGATTCTCCTCGCGGGTTCCGTGTTCCTGGTGACACTCACCCGGCGGCTGTCGCTGCCGACGAGCATCGCCTACCTCGTGCTCGGAGTGGCGCTCGGGCCGCACGCGATCGGCGTGCTGTCGGACTCGGGCACCACCAGGCTCCTGGCGGAGCTCGGCGTGGCGTTCCTGCTGTTCACCCTCGGCCTCGAGTTCTCCCTGCCGCGCATGCTCGCCATGCGGCGGGAGGTCTTCGGTCTAGGCTCCGCCCAGGTCGTCGCCACCGCCTCCGTGTTCGCGGTGCTCGGACATCGGCTCGGCATCCGCTGGCTCGTCGCCGTCGTGCTGGGCGGGGCCGTCGCCATGAGCTCGACCGCGCTCCTGCTGCAGCAGCTCACCGAGCGCGCCGAGCTCAACCGCACGCACGGCCGGCTCGCCTTCAGCATGCTGCTGTTTCAGGACCTGGCGTTCGTGCCGTTCCTCGCCCTCGCCTCCGCCCTCATCGCCGGGCAGGATCGGCTGCCCCTCTCCGGCAGCCTCGCCGCGGCCCTCGGCGCGGCGCTCGCGATCGTGGCGGTGCTCGCCGCGGGGCGCTGGCTGCTGCGGCCGCTGTTTCACGAGATCGCGCACAGCCGCCTGCGGGAGCTGTTCACGCTCGCGGTGCTGCTCGTGGTGCTCTCCTCCGCGTGGGTGTCGCATATCGCGGGCCTGTCCTTCGCGCTCGGCGCATTCCTCTCCGGGATGATGCTCGCCGAAACCGAATACCGGCATCAGATCGAGGCGGTCATCCGCCCGTTCCGCGACCTGCTGCTCGGCCTGTTCTTCATCTCCGTCGGCATGCTCCTCGACATGCGCCTGCTCACCCGCCCGAGCGAGCTCGCGATCGTGCTCGCCATGCTGCTCACGCTCGTGATCCTCAAGGCGGGCATCGGCGCGCTGGTCACGCGGCCCTTCACGACCACGGACTTCAAGGCGCTGCGCACCGGCATCGTCATCGCGATCGGCGGCGAGTTCGGGGTCGCGCTCTGCACCATCCTGCTGCAGGCGCGCATGGTGCCCGAGGCGCTCGGCGAGCCGCTGCTGGTCGCGATCGTGCTCTCGATGGTGCTGAGCCCGCTGATCCTCAACAACAACAAGCGCGTCGCCCGGCTCCTGCTGCGCGAGCACGGCCCGGTGCGTACCGCGAGCGAGCGCGAGGAAGCCGCCACCCACGAGATTGCGCTCCGCGAGCACGTGATCCTCTGCGGTTTCGGCCGCGTCGGACAGAACGTGGCGCGCGTGCTCGAGGCACAGGGCTTCGAGTACATCGCGCTCGATCTCGACCCGGCTCGCATCCGCGCCGCGCGCCAGGCCGGCGACCCGGTGATATTCGGCGATTCCTCGGACGAGGAGCTGCTGCGGCAAGCAGGCCTGCCGACCGCCAGCGTGCTCGTCATCAGCTTCTCCGACCCGGCCACCTCGGTCGGGATCCTCGGCAGCGTCCGCCGCCTGCGGCCCGAGCTGCCGGTGCTGGTGCGCACCGCCGACGACTCCCGCATCAAGGAGCTGCAGGACGCGGGAGCCACCGACGTGGTTCCCGAGACCTTCGAGGCGAGCCTCATGCTGGTGTCGCACGTGCTGATGCTGCTCCACGTGCCGGTGCCGCGGGTGGTGCGCGCGCTGGAGGCCATCCGCGCCAACCGCTACGCGGTGCTGCGCAACATCGTGCGGCGCGGAGACGCGCGCCCCGTCGACGAGCTCGCCGAGCATCGCGAGGAGCTCAAGTCCGTGGTCGTGCCGCCGGGAGCGTGGGCGGTGGGCCGCAGCCTCGGCGAGCTGCGCAGCCGCGGCGTGGAGGTGACCTTCACGGGCGTGCGGCGCCACGGGATCCTCGGGCGCGAGCCCGCCGCCGATACGGTGCTGCGCGATGGGGACATCGTGGTGATCTACGGCCAGCCCGAGGAGCTCGAGCGCGCCGAGTCCGTGATGCTGGCGGGATAGGCGACACCCGGCCGCGGCCCGCGGCGCCGCACCCCGCTAAGATACGCACCCCGTGAACCGCGCCGACATCCACTTTCCGCCCAAGCACGAGCCGCTGCGCGAGGATGTGCACGCGCTCGGCGCGCTGATGGGCGAGATCCTGCTCGAGCAGGGCGGTGAGGAGCTGTTCGAGCTGGTCGAGCTCGATCGCACCGCGGCCATCCGCGCCCGGGCCGGCGAGAGCGAGGCGCGGCGCGAGCTCGCCGCCCGCATGCGCGATCGGCCGCCGGCGCTCGCGCGCGAGCTGCTGCGCGCCTTCTCCACCTGGTTCATGGCCGTGAACCTCGCGGAGCGGGTGCACCGGATCCGCCGCCGCCGCCAGTATCTGCGCGGCAGCGAGGAGCCGCAGCCGGGGGGCGTCGAGGCTGCGATCGCGGAGCTGAAGGCCCGTGGGCTCGCGGCCGCCGAGGCGCTCGAGCTCGTGCGCACGCTGTCGATCGAGCCGGTGTTCGCCCCTCACTCGACCGAGGCCAGCCGCAGGACGCTGCTGCGCCAGCAGCAGCGGGTCGCCCACCGGCTGCTGGAAAGGCTCGACCCTTCGCTGACGCCGAACGAGGTGCGCACCATCTGGAGCAGCATCCGCATGGAGCTCACCATCGCCTGGCAGACCGAGGAGCTGCCGCGCGAGCGGCTCACGGTCGCCGACGAGCGCGAGCAGATCCTGTTCTACCTGGTGGAGATCCTCTATCGGATGGTCCCGGCCTTCTACGAGGAGATTGCGCTGGCGCTGGAGAAAGTCTACGGCGCGAAGGCCGGCACGGTGCACGTGCCGGCGATCCTGCGCTTCGGCTCCTGGGCCGGCGGCGACATGGACGGCAATCCCGACGTGCACGCCAAGAGCATCCGCGAGGCGCTGGCACGGCAGCAGCAGGTGATCCTCGGCAGCTATGTCGACGAATGCCAGAGCCTCGCGCAGCGGCTGTCGCAGAGCGCCAGCCGGGTGGCGGCCGCCGCGGAGCTCACCGCCCGCATCGAGCAGTACATGCGGCTGCTGCCGGGGGCGCGCGCCATCACTCCGGCGCGGCACGACCGCATGCCCTACCGCGTGTTTCTTGCGCAGGTCGGCGAGCGCTTGCGCAGCGCCTACGAGGGGCGCGCCAACGGCTACGAGAACCCGGGGCAGTTCCGCGACGATGTGGCGCTGATGGCCTCGAGCCTCCGGGCCAACAAGGGCGTGAACGCCGGGCTCTTCTACGTCGAGCGGCTGCTGCGCCGGATCGACACCTTCGGCTTCCACCTGGCGACGCTCGACGTGCGCCAGCGCGCCCACGTCATGCACGAGGTGGTGGCCGACGGCTTCGACGATCCGGCCTGGCTGTCACGCAGCAGCCGCGAGCGGCGCGACCGGCTCGCCGAGGCGCTCGAGAAGGATCGCGGCCCGGTCACCGAGCTCGATGCGCTCGGCAAGCGCACCCTCGCGGTGTTCGACGCCATCATGCAGGGCCGCCACCGCTACGGCCCGGAGGCCGTCGGCTACTTCATCGTGAGCGACGCCCGGGGCGCGGACGATGTGCTCGCGGCGCTGCTGCTGGCGCGCTGGGCCGAGGCCTACGACAAGCGCACCGGGGAAGTGGCGCTCGACATCGCGCCGCAGTTCGAGTCCGCGCAGGCGCTGAGCGAGTGCGGGCGCACGCTCCAGGAGCTGCTCGCGGACCCGCTCTACCGGCGCCATCTGGACGCCCGCGGCCGCCGCCAGTGCGTGCTGATCGGCTACTCCGACAGCAACAAGGAAACCGGCGCCTGCGCATCGCGCGTCATCATTCACCAGGCACAGCACGACCTGGCACAGGTGCTCACCGAGGCCGGCGAGCATGCGCTGCTCTTCCATGCGCGCGGCGGCAGCATCGCGCGCGGCGGCGGGCGCGTCGAGTCGCTGGTGCGCGCCGCTCCCGCCGGGGCGGTGGACGGGACGCTGCGCATCCGCGAGCAGGGCGCGACCGTAAAACAGGGCTATGGACTGCGCCCCATTGCGATGCGCACGCTCGAGCGCGCCTTCAACGCGCTCGCGCTCACGACCGCCGCGCGGCGCCGTGGCGAGCTGCCGCCCGATTCGGCCGCGCACCTCGAGCTCGCCGCGGTGCTTGCGCACTCGAGTCGCGCCGCCTACCGGCGCCTGGTCTACGAGCAGCCGCAGTTCTACCAGTACTTTCAGGCGGTGACCCCGATCGACGTCATCGAGAGAATGCAGATCGGCTCGCGTCCCGTGCACCGCCTCGAGGGGGCGGGTCTCGAGACGCTCTTGCCGGTGCCGTGGGTGTTCGCCTGGTCGCAGACCCGCTACATGCTGCCCGGCTGGTACGGCGCGGGGACGGGCCTGCGCGCCGCGACGACGAAGTTCGGACTGCCGCGGCTGCGCGAGGCCTACGGCAGCTGGTACTTTCTGAAGAGCCTCATCGACGATGTCGAGACCATGCTCGCGCGGGCGGATCCCGACATCGCGCGCCACTACGATGCGCTCGTGCCCGAGCCTCTGCGACGCTTCTCGGGCGAGATCCGCGGCGAGTTCCAGAGCGCCTGCGAGCAGGTGCTCGCCGTCAAGGACAGCCGGGCGCTCCTCGACTCCGACCCGACCATGCAGCGCTCGGTTGCGCTGCGCAACCCGTACATCGACCCGATGAACCTGATGCAGGTCGACCTGCTCGGGCGCTGGCGCGCCCGGGGACGCGCCGACCGCGAGCTCTTCGAGGCGCTGCTCGCGAGCGTCGGGGGCATCGCCCAGGGCCTGCAGAGCACGGGCTGAGCCGTGTCGGGCGAGGTGGACCACGTACCGGCTCGCCGGGGATGCGCTCGAGCGGCTCGCGGGCCGCTGAAGCCGCAAGCCGCGGGCGCGGTGGCAGCGCCGCTCGAGGCTTGCCCGTGCGAGTCAGCGAGTTAGACTCGCGCGACCTTTGGCGGGCGTTTCGAAGGGAGGCGTCATGGGTCGATTGGGTTTGAGGCCAGGGCTGGGACTGCTCGTCACGCTGGCCTCGGGTGCCGCTCTGACGGCCGTGCCCGATGCGCCGCGGCCGCAGGACGGCAGGCAGGAGCGCCAGCCGGAAGGCGACTCGCAGAAGGATGGCCGCAAGTTCGAGCCCTTCAAAGTCGAGTCAGTCGCGAGCAACGGTACGGTCACCATCGGCGGCCATCCAATCGCCTACCAGGCGATCGCCGGCACGCTCATCGTCCATCCGAAGGGGTGGGACGACGTTCCACGCGACTCCAACGCCGAGAAGCCCGGATCCGCAGGCGGCGACGACGGCGCCGAGGGGCGCAATCCGACCGCGGAAGCCTCGATGTTCTACGTCGCCTACTTCAGGAGCGGCGGCGGGCCGCGCCCGGTGACCTTCTTTTACAACGGCGGCCCCGGCTCCTCGACCATGTGGCTGCACATGGGGGCTTTCGGGCCGCGCCGCATCGTGACGGCGACCGACGCGCACACTCCGGCCGCGCCCTATCCGCGCGTGAACAACTCTTTCAGCCTCCTCGATGCCACCGATCTCGTCTTCATCGACGCTCCCGGCACGGGCTTCAGCCGCATCGCCGGCAAGGACAAGGAGAAGGCCTTCTTCGGCGTCGACGGCGACGCGTATGCGTTCGCCGAGTTCATCTCGGAGTTCCTGTCGAAGTACGCGCGCTGGAACTCGCCCAAGTACCTCTTTGGCGAGAGCTACGGCACGCCACGCTCCGCGGTGGTGGTGAACCAGCTCGAGGCGGACCGCTCGATCGACCTGAACGGCGTGATCCTGCTGTCGCAGATTCTCAACTTTGACCTGAGCCCGGACCGTCCGACCGGCAATCCCGGCATCGACCTGCCCTACCAGACGGTGCTGCCGAGCTACGCGGCCGCCGCCTGGTATCACCACAAGCTCCCCGGCGAGCACCCGAGTCTCGACGCCCTGCTCAAGGAGGTGGAGCAGTTCGCCATGGGCGAGTACGCACGGGCGCTCGCGGCAGGATCGGAGCTGCCCGCGAGCGAGCGCGCCGCCATCGCCGAGAAGCTCCATCAGTACACGGGACTTCCGGTCGATTACATCCTCAAGGCGGACCTGCGCATCGACGGCGGGGAGTTCCGCCAGAACCTGCAGAGTGACGGCGGCATGACCACCGGGCGGCTCGACAGTCGCTTCTCCGGCCCGGACCTCGACCCCTTGAGCCAGCGTGCCGATTACGATCCGCAGTCCGCCGCTCTCAGCTCGGCCTACGTCTCCGCGCTCAACGATTACGTGCGCCGGGAACTGCACTACGGCGATGACAGGATCTTCAAGCCCCGGATTCAGACCTTCCGCACCTGGAACTTCGCCCATCAGCAGCCGGGACACAGCGAGCCGCCGCTCTCCGCGCGCCAGGGCACCAACGTCATGCCGGACCTGGCGAATGCGATGAAGCTCAATCCGAACCTCAAGGTGCAGCTGAACGCCGGGTACTTCGACCTCGCCACGCCCTTCTACCAGGGCGTCTACGAGATGCATCACCTGCCGATTCCGCAGAGACTGCAGGCCAACATCGAGTACTGCTTCTACGAGTCAGGGCACATGGTGTACGCGAAGGATGCCTCGCTCAGGCAGCTGCACGACAACGTCGCGGACTTCATCCGCCGGACGAGCAACGGGACCGAGCAGGCCCGTTAGGCGCGAGCCGTGCGCGCACCCGTGTCAGCCCGTCATGGACTGCGGTACACGACGCCGTCCTTCATGACGAACATCACGTGCTCCACCGCCTCGATATCGCGGGTCGGATCGCCGCTCACCGCGACCAGGTCCGCCAGCATCCCGGCGCGCACCCGCCCGAGGTCCTCCCCACGGCGCAGGATCTGCGCGTCGGTGGCGGTCGCGGCGGTGAGCGCCTGGAGCGCCGTCATGCCGTCACGCACCATCCACTCGAGCTCCCGATAGTTCGTGCCGTGGGCGAAGACGCCCACGTCGCTCCCGCAGCCGATGACGACTCCCGCCCTGAGCGCCGTCCTGAAGGCCTCGGCGGCCTGCTGCATGCCGGCGGTGGGCGCGCTTGCGCCGGCGACGTAGTGCTCGAAATACTCGCCATAGGCTTCCTGTGCGGTGAGCGTCGGCAGATAGGCGATGCCCCGTGCGGCCATGAGCCGGAACACCTCGGGCGTGCCGCCGAAGCCGTGCTCGATCGTGTCGACGCCCGCGAGAATCGCGCGGCGCATGCCTTCGGCGGTCGTCGCATGCGCGGCCACCGGCCGGCCGGATGAGTGCGCGGTCTCGACCAGCGCCTTGAGCTCCTCCTCCGTGAAGGTCGGCTGCTGGCTGCCGCCCGGTCCCCAGCGGTAATCCGCGTAGACCTTGATCCAGTCGGCGCCCCGTCCAGCCTGCTCGCGCACCGCGCGGATCACTTCCGGGACACCGCTCGCCTCCTCGGCGCCCTGCGGCGTGCAGCACACATCCGGCCGCAGGCTCCTGGGGGCAGGGCCGTAGGAGCCGGTGGCGACGATGGCGCGAGTCACGACGAAGAGACGCGGACCCTCGACGAGCCCGTCCTCGATCGCGCGCTTCAGCGACACGTCGGCGAAGTCGGCGCCCTCGGTGCCGAGATCGCGCAGCGTCGTGAAACCGGCGAGCAGCGTCGCGCGGGCCTGCCGCGCCGCGCGCAGCGTTCGGTACGGCACCGGCTCCTTCAGCACCTGATCGTCCCAGCGCGTCTCGTCGTAGGGATGAAGGAAGAGGTGCGAGTGCGCGTCCATGAGGCCCGGGAGGAGCGTCGCACCGGGCAGCTCGATCACCCGCGCGCCCGCTTCCGCGCGCGCCGTGCCCGCAGCACCCACCGTAACGATCCGTGAGCCCCGGATGAGCACCACCCAGCCCTCGTGAACGGGCTCGCCCGCGGTCCAAACCCGCGCCGGGCGCAAGAGCGTCGCGGCCGAAGGCGCAGCCCGACTGACAGGCGGGTTGCCGGCGGCAGCGGACGCTGCGGCCGCGGTGACCATGATGGTCAGGGTCAGTGCCGGCAGCCATCGGCCCGAGGGCGAGATCGTCATTGTTTCACCAGTCCTTATGCCTGGACCGTGGACCTGCTGCAGCTCAGGGAGCGGTGCTCAACCTCCGCCCATCAGCACCGTCGTATCGTAGCTCTCGAATCCCTGGATGGCGCGCGCGTAGGCGTTGAACACCAGCCGCTCCGCCACCTTGTCGGCCCGGGGCGCGAGCAGCATGCGCAACACCACATCGTCGGGCGGGCGCGTCGCCTCATCCGCCAGCAGCTGCTCGACTATGCGCGTCAGGCGATGGTTGAGCTCGTTGATGAATCGCAGGTGCGCGCCGTCGTGCACCTGGTCGGCGCCGGCACCGTAGGTGCCGCGCGCCTCCTGGGCGAGCTCGTGCATGAACAGGTTCAGCAGCCGCGCCTTGTCGAGGAGTCGCAGCTCCGAGTAGAACTCGATTTCCGAGGCGAGGTTCATCGTGCGCTCATGTCGGCCACCGTGCGGCTACGCCGGGAAGAAGTCGATGGGCTTGGTGGTCGTGACGGCATCGACGTCCTTCG
>Ga0209807_1001333_pt1 | contig 11733 bp, 5 predicted proteins | sample GraSoiAngelo_154_FD_186168 | JGI IMG/M metagenome (GOLD analysis project Ga0209807, IMG submission 186168) | Grasslands soil microbial communities from the Angelo Coastal Reserve, California, USA - 14_1009_13_20cm (SPAdes) (version 2) | ecosystem: Environmental > Terrestrial > Soil > Grasslands ... | reverse complement strand
CGCACCGACTCCGTTTCACCGAAAGCACAAAGGAAGGCGTCGACAACTCGCAGATTGTTTTCATTGCCGTACCAACTCCGCCTCAAGCCGATGGCAGCGTGGATCTAAGCTTTATCGAAAAAGTCGCACGTGAAATTGCTAGTGTTCTCACTGATTACCGGGTGATCGTCGATAAAAGCACCGTGCCGGTGAAAACTGGCGAAAAAGTCGCGGAATCGATCAGGCGTTACAATCGGCATGGCGCAAAGTTCGATGTCGTCAGCAATCCTGAATTCTTGCGCGAAGGCTGTGCCGTCCACGATTTGATGCATCCCGACCGGATCGTAATCGGCGCGCAAAGCGAACAGGCCTCTGACTTGATGAAAAAGGTTTACGAGCCTTTCATGGCGCCAATCCTTGTGACCGACATCAACAGCGCGGAGTTAATCAAGCATGCGGCCAATTCGTTTCTGGCGCTGAAAATCTCTTATATCAACGCCGTCTCCGCCATTTGCGAAGCCAGCGGCGCTGACATCGGAAAAGTTGCTGACGGCATTGGGATGGATCGACGCATTGGCCGCAATTTTCTTAACGCCGGGATCGGTTACGGCGGGTCGTGTTTTCCGAAGGACGTCGCCGCCTTCATCACGATTAGCGAACAACTTGGTGTTCCCTTTTCGCTTTTGAAAGAAGTGCAGCAGATCAATGCCGCACAGAAGGAGCGATTTCTGAAGTCAATTCGCGACATGCTCTGGGTTTTGCGCGAGAAAAGGATCGCGGTCTGGGGACTAACGTTCAAACCGGATACCGACGATATCCGTTCCTCGGTCGCAATTGATCTGGTGGCCGAGATGTTGCGGGAGGGGGCGCAGGTTTCGGTTTACGATCCCAAAGGGATGGAGCGGGCCCGCGAGGTCGCCGAAATCAAGGCAGCTCGCTTTTGCGAGAGCGCGCTCAAAGCCGTCGACGGTGCCGAGGCGCTCGTCATTGCGACGGAATGGGAGGAATTTGCCAACGTCGATCTGGCTGTTGTGAAAGGGAAAATGACTACCCCGATTGTTTTCGATGGACGCAATTTGTTTGATCCATCGACGATGGCGAAGGTGGGGTTCCGCTACCATTCCATCGGGCGCAAGCCGGTTGCACCACAGTGATTGGCTGTTTCAGGCAGCAAAGAATTCATTTCTATGGGTTGCATGCCACGACGGGGATGGAATCATAGCGATCTATGCGCGACGCCCGTATCGATAAACTAGCCGAACTCCTGACCGATTATTCCACCGAACTAAAACGCAACCAAAAGGTATTGATCGAGGCGTTTGACGCGCCGGACGAGATGACGATTGCCCTGGTGCGGGCGGCGCGAAACCGGGGTGCAATCCCGTTTGTCCAGCTGCAACGGGCACCGATTAGCCGGGAGCTTGCGCTTTATGCCACCGAACTGCAGTTGAATCTGCTGGCGCGTCACGAATTGGCACGAATGAAACAGATGGACGCCTACATCGCGGTGCGCGGCAGTCACAATATTACCGAGCAGGCAGATGTCCCTACCGATAAAATGAAACTGGTGGCGAAAAAGATGCGACCAGTCCAAAACCAGCGGGTTGAAAAAACAAAATGGGTCGTGCTGCGGTGGCCGACACCGGCCATGGCCCAACTCGCGAACATGAGCACAGAAGCTTTTGAAGATTTTTTCTTCGAGGTTTGTACGCTCGATTACCGCAAGCTTCGGTCGGGCATGAACGCTCTCAAAAAATTAATGGAGCGAACCGATAAGGTAAAGATCGTTGGCCCGAGCACGGATTTGCGATTTAGCATCAAAAAGATTCCGGCTGTGATCTGTGGCGGAGATCGCAATATTCCCGACGGCGAAGTCTTTACCGCTCCGGTGCGTGATTCGGTTAATGGTGTCGTTAGCTTCAACGCGCCGACGATTTATCAGGGCACAAGTTTCGATAATATCCGCCTCGAATTCGAGAAGGGGAAAGTTGTGAAAGCGACGAGCAACCAAACTAAGAAGCTAAACGACATTCTCGACGCCGACGTCGGTGCTCGCTATGTCGGTGAATTTTCCCTTGGATTTAATCCTCACATTTTACATCCGATGCGCGACATTTTGTTCGATGAAAAGATTGCGGGCTCCTTCCATTTTACCCCAGGACAGGCTTACGAGACGGCGGACAATGGAAACCGCAGCCAGGTGCATTGGGACATGGTCAGCATTCAGCGCCGCGAATATGGTGGCGGCGAGATTTACTTCGATGGCAAACTCATTCGCAAGAACGGCGAATTTGTGGTTTCCTCCCTGCAATCCTTGAATCGCGAAAGATTGCTTAAGCGGAAATAAAAAAAACTGCGCGGAAGTTCTCCCGCGCGGTTGCAAATTCTGCTCGGTCTACGAATCGCTATGCGCGTTTGGCACCCGCCGGATTCAATTGCAGCATCGCAATCTCACCATTGCTCGCCATCTGCACATTCGCGATTTCGAAAATTGGTGCGTTCTCGGCGGAAGTCGCCCCGGCGCCAGGCAATTGCACGGCCACCGTCTTAGATGTCGAATTCAGGAGGATGGCAGCGATTTCAAAGGTGGGAGAAAATTCCACGCTCGTAATCTGGAAGGCAGCGGTCAGATCGACAGATGCCTGGGTCTGATGCGACGGCGTCAATTGCAGCGGCGCCGCCTCGAATCCCGAGACCAGTTGCAGTCCGGAAATATTAAGTGAGGACGATGCGAGGGTCGCAGGTTTTTGTTGCTGCGATGGAATCAACCGCATCTGGCCGAGGCTGCCTTGCGCCGCCTGCATGTTCGAAATCTCGAAGTTGACCTGCAAATTCATCGCCCCGTGTTGCTGCGGCAAAGAGGCCAGGCGCATCGTGACAACCTTCGAGATAGGCCGCAATTGCAGCGCACCCATTTTGAAGGCGGGCGTCAATTGCATCGAAGCGATTTCGCAAGAGAGCGTGATTTGGACAGCCGGATGCATGCTGCCAGCGGCTGCTTGAGGTGCGGGCGCGGTCTGTGCGGGCTGCGTTGGACCTCCCGAGGTTCGAATAACGGGAGCCGTTGGTGTCTGGAGTGTTTCAGGCATGGTTTCGATTGTTGTTGGTTGTGAAGCTAAATCTTCTACGGCCGCTGGTGCCTGAGTTTCCGGCACTTCCGGCAACGTGCTAATACCAGCGATGGCACGGCTAACACCAGCGATTTCGGCGACAGTGGCAACTTCCGGCTCCTCTGCCCACGTGATCGCAGCCGGTTGTTCAGGGATAACGACGGTTTGATAGGGAACCGGTTGGCCCTGCTCGACAGGCTCTGGTTCTGGCGACCACTCTTGCTCTTTTCCCTCGATCTCGGTGGACGCAGTCGCCTTTGCTATCGCGGTCTCCCACGGCTCCGATTCGAGGATACTCATTTCTGCCTCAATTGGCTCTGATACTGCCTCAGTTGGCTCTGATACCGCCTCAATTGGCTCGGATACTGACTCGATTGGTTCAGCGGCTTGCGTCTCTTCGGCTACTGCCATTGCCGCCACCGGCTCTACTTCCGGTTCAAGCTCGGGCTCTGCCACAACCGGCTCGCTCACCTGTTCGACGAAGAACGGCGGAGATACAGGAAATTCGGGCGGAACCTCAGTCTCACCGTTTGTCGGCACCTGTTCGATGACAGGTCCCACGGATGATTCTTCGAAATCGACGTAGGCAGGCTCGACGGTGCGACCGCCAATGGCCGCCGTTTCTGGCTCAACCGCCCGTTTTGCCACCGGGATCACTGTGCGCCGGAGGGAGGCTTCAGAAGCTTTTAGTTCAACCGACACCTGACGCGGCCCACCGACGAAACGCTTTTGAGTTTGCAACTGTGGGGCCTCTTCTTCCGCTGCATGATCGTCGTGCAGTGATGGGCCGGTAACCGTCGCAGGACGATGTCCGATTGTCGTTCTGCCAATCAATCGACGAGCTTCCATCACTAGCCACGCCCCTCCCGAAATAATCGCTCCAAGGATAAAGAGCCAAAACACCAATGGCCGTTGTCCAGTGAATGAGCTAATTCGTTCGCCAAATGAAGGCGACGGCGTGAATCGGGCGACTTTTTCCGGCGCCAAGGCGGTCGCGGGCGTTGCGCTGCTGGCGGTAACTTCTACAGGCGTCGCTGACGGACTTGGTTGAAGTGCGACGGCAACTTCAGGTGCAGGCGTCGCGGGTACTACTTGAGGTGTTGAAGCCGCGCTAGGAGCCGCGACAACCGAAACCTCGGGCGCTGGAGTTGCAAGCACCGGCGCTGGCGTCGCAGTAAAGGATGCCAAAGCTGGCGCTGGAGCTGGGGTTGCGTTCGGCGTAGCCGACTCGACAGAAATGTCGGACGCTTGTGGCGCAGCCGGGAGATCCCCCGGTTGGGCCGAGGAACCAGTCGCTTGTGCATTCGAGACGACCACCTCCGCTGGCGTTGCATTCACAACCGCTTCGCTGGCTTTGGCCGCAGGCGACGGTGCCGGCGTCTGCGCCATTGCCAATTGCGTTGCCTCCTCAGCTTTTACTTCCGAGCCCGGGATCGGACTCGGCTCGATCGCAGGCCCCGATGGTTCGGTCTGAGTGGAGGCGATCGCAGCCGCACTCGGAGCCGGCGAGGAAATCGCGGCTGCGCTCTTCAACCAACTCAAATCATAAAATCCCGCTGCGTAGAGATCGTTCGATGCCAAGGGATAGATCTTTCGCGCCGATGTTATCCAATCGTTCGCCTTTTCCGGATTATTGTGTTGGAACTCCCACGCCGCCTGCGCGTAATAAAGCGACGGCGTCTCACCGCTGAACTGGAATTGCTCCATCAGTTTCTGAGCGCGGTTATCCTTTCCTTCCAGCAGGAAGGTGAGAAAGATCTTGAAGTTGATCAGTTGCGCGGCGTGGTTCTTGTCTCCACCGGGAGTTTGGTTCAATAACGCCTGAAAGCGATCGCGCGCCGTCGCGTAATCCTTATTTCGGAAAGGAACATCGGCCAGGTTGAATTGGGCCTCGCGAAATTTCGGGTCGCGTTTCAACGCGTCTTTAAAGAAAGTTTCAGCTTCGCCGTACTTTTGTTGCTCCAGCAGGATTTCGCCGCGCAGGTTCAAGATTTGCGGCTGGTTTGGATCGGTGTTGTCGGCCTCGGCGGCTAATTTCAAAGCGGACTCAAAATCACGCTGCTCATAAGCTTGCAGCGCCTGCTCGAATTGTGTCTTGGCCAGTGCTTTCGCCTTGCTCGTGCGTTCCTCGGGCGAGAGCAATTGCACAGCCGGCCGCTGTTGTCCCGGCTGCTTTTGCAACCAGCCAATTTCATATAGCGATTCGGCAAAGAGCTTGTTTAATTGCGGCGAGAAATTCTTTTCCGCTGACGCCATCCAGTTCTTGGCATCGGGAATTTTCTGATTTTGCAGCGAAATCGCCGCATTGGAGTAGTGAACCGCGGGCGTATCGGGCGACAACTCAAATTTCGCCAGAATCGAATCGACCATGGTGTCGTTTCCCTCCAGCAAATAAGTCAGCAAAATCTTGTATTGAATCAGCTGCGTTGCTTCGCCTTGCAGGTCTGCCGCATTGGTCGTGAGTAAATCCTGAAAACGTTTCCGCGCTTCCGACCAATCCTTTTTTAGAAACGGAATCTCTGCCAGATTGAAACGGGCATTCCAAAATTTCGGGTCAAGGTTGTTTGCTTCCGACAATGCGGCTTCCGCTTTGTCGTAGATGCCCTGGCGCATGTAGATGACGCCGCGCAAATTTTGCGAGGCCGCCAGATCAGGTTTCCGTGCGTCAATCGCATCCAATTCCTTTAACGCCTGCACATAGTTGGCAGAGTCGAACGCGCGATACGCTCTGTCGTACATTGCTTCGAGCTCCGAATTCGAAGGCGCGACATCGTTCGCGGCGAGGGTCCCAAAAACGAGCAATGAAATCCCAACAAGTTTTCGAATCTTCATGCTGGGCAGAATAGAACTATCAGTGGGGGACAGTGACAAGTTATTTCTACCGATTCCGGAAACAAATTTTTCAAGGCCAAACCAGGCAAATCCGCTCGGCCACTGGCAAATTCGGCGTTCTTCGCAACCGACTAAGGTAGGTTTCTCGCTTAAAGTTGGTTTGGGCAACACCAGCGTAACCGTCGCATGGCGAACTTTAGACCTGGCAGACCGGAGCGAGTCATCCGGTCGTGGAAGATTTTGATATGTCCGTGCGAGCGGAACCGGCCGGTTGCGTCAACGCACCAGCGACGATCTTTGTACATTGACCCAATCGTCCTGGCTATTTGACTCCAATACGCATCCGGTAGGTTGAAAGATCGGCTTCGAGCGCTTCCGCCAAGGCGGCATCAGCCTGTCCTCGCGCTAATTTTACCCCCTGTTCCGCGACATCCAGTGCTTCAGTAAGCCTGCCATTCGCAGCATAAGCGGCAGCGATGGTGCGAAGTACTTTGGGATTATTATTTCCGACGAGTTCTTGCAGTCGCTGTGCAAGTGGCAACGCTCTCACCCGCTTTTCTGACCCGGTCCCTACTGGCATGGCCAGAATCCAGGTAAGATTGTTAAGCGCATCAATATTATCGGGCTGAACGCGAATAGCCTCCTCCAATTCAGAAATCGCTCGATCGATTTCACCTTTTTGACTAAGAATCGTTGCAAGATTGTTGCGGGCCTCTACCAGGCGTGGGGACAGTTTCAACGCTTGTTCGTACTGCTTGATGGCCTTTTCTGGATTGCCTCGCTCTAGGTAGCAATTCCCCAAGCCGTAATATGCTTCCGCATAGTCAGGTCGCAGCTCAATCGTCCTTTCGTATTGTGCCATTGCTTGATTTAACCGTCCTTGATTGAGAAGGGCGATTGCCAGGTTGCATCGCGCTTGAGCGTGGTCGGGTTGAAGCGCCAGTTGGCGTTCAAACTCCTTGATTGCGTCATCGGTCTGCCCTTTTTGCAGGAGCGCGTTTCCCAAACTGTAGTGCGCGGTTGGATGGTTCGGGAGGATCTGAATTGCAGCATTCAGATGGTCCACGGCTTCATCAAGCTGACCCATTTTAGTGAGAACAAGGCCGATGTCGTTGTGAGCGTAAGGAGAACCCGGCCGGAGATAGAGGGCCGCGCGAAACTCAGCCAGTGCTTCGTTGACTTCACCGCGCTCAAAGTAGACGTCGCCCAGACCATAATGAGGGAAATCGTTATCCTTGGTCACCGCCAGACTGTGCTTCCAAAGTGCTTCACTATCGTGCCAGTAACGCACCTGAGTACGAGCGAGCCACGTTAGGCTCACCAGAAGAATCGCGGCAGCCGCAGTTAATATTCGAGGGCCCGCTCGCCGCCACGCAATCAGATCAGCTGCGCTCCAGCTCACCAGAATGTACAATCCAATCTGCGGAAGATAAGTATAACGGTCGGCATGTGCCTGGAGACCGACCTGGACAATGCCGATAACGGGTCCCAACATTACCAGATACCAGCACCAGCCGGTAAACACATAAGGCCACCGTCTTTTCCAAAGAATGACGGCACTGCTGATGCCGATGATTGCGACGCTGGCGAGCAGAATTTGCCAGGCCGGCAACTGATCTTCGGGATGAGGATAAAAGGGGGCGAGGCGTAGTGGCCAGACCATTTGCCTGATGTAGATCATGCAGGCATCTGCGGCGTTTTCTAGCCGCCAAGCGAGCGGGATGTGGCCGATTGAGACGGTGGTTGATCGCTGCGCGAACAAAGTCACGAGACACGACAGGCCAGCGAGCCCAATTAGTGGGAGCTTCTCGATGAACAATCGACGAGCTGAGGACGGATCGCTCAAACGGCGAAGCGGCCAATAATCGATGAGCAGCAGGACAAGGGGCAAGCTTACGAGCATTGGCTTGCACATCAGGCCAAGGGCATAAAGCAAAACCACCACCAAGTAACGCGCAACGGAAGGAGCGCGCGAATGCCTCACGTACGCAGCTAGCGTAAGCATAAAAAACAACGCAGATAGGATGTCTTTGCGCTCCGAGACCCATGCGACTGACTCCACGCGCAAAGGGTGAATGGCGAAGACAGCGGCGACAAATGCGGACCTCCATATTGCACCCGTCATTTCCTGCAGCACAAGGAAGAGTAGGATGGCGACGACGACATGTAAAAGCAGGCTGCTAAAATGATGCCCGCCTGCATTAAGCCGATAAAGCTGGCAATCGAGCATGTGCGAGAGCCAGGTCAGTGGATGCCAATTGCTTGAATGAAAATGGGTAAAGGCCCAGATAATCCCACTACGGGTCAGACCAGCGACAACCTTCGGATTTTCGTAGACGTAGGTGTTGTCATCGAAGTTCACGAAACTGTTCTGAAGCGCGGGAAAAAAAGCGATCGAGGTGACCAGCGCTAGACCAACACAGATATAGAATATCAAGAAACGCGGGCGATGGTCTTGGCTACTACGAACCGCGTTATCCCCGAGCTCAGGCGGTCTTTCTTTCTTATCTTTTCGTCTCGCTGAACTCATCGCCGCTGAAAGATAACAATGTAATTCTCAGCCAGCTGTGGCTCAGCATTTTCCATCGGCAGATAGTACTCGCTCGGACCGCGTGACGGCATGTTTACCAATCCAACAGGTCGATAGTTGTCATTTAGGTACTGATCGACCCACTGAAAAAGCAGCCGTTCATAGCTAGCGGCAACGCGCCATGACATTGGAGTCCAGACCCAAACGACAAAAGCTGGCCGGTTCTTTTCGACTTCTTCGATCATTTGCCGCTGCATTCGCGACGCGAATCGCTGCTGCTCCGCCAGTGGATACATGTAGATAAACCCGGTAGCGGATTGCCTTCTCGAATAGAAGTAGATCTCCGGTTCGGAGCCGAGAACAACCACACGTTCATCGGGGCGGCTATTCTCCCGAAGGAAATCCGCAACCTTAATTGCTTCTGGAAAGGGGTTCTCGCCATAGCGAAAGCGGCAAGCGTCGAGTGGGGACATGCGAAAGAAATATTCTGCGCGCGTCGCCAGCGGAAACACCACGGCAATGGCGAAGATCGAAAGGGCGATTACTCGCGTAATCACTTGCTGCGTTGCCGCACCGTACGAGGCTGCAACGCCAGCAAGCAATGACAACGCCGGTAGAAGCATGACGAAATAGTGCGGTCGAAAATACGATCCCATCGATACCGCGAGAGCAGACGCGATCGTCAAACCGACCAGAAACAGCGGCCTGAATTTGTCTGGCTTTGCCAAAGCAATGACTAGCCCGGCCGCACTCAATAGCCAGATAGGCCAACATTCTCCAAATACAACTCGGATATTGCTCAGAAACAAATCCCATCCCTCTTTGATGGAGATGCTAGTCCCGTACACGCTGGCGTATTGGACGCACCAAAACCAACAGTTCCCCAAGCTACCGGCGAACCAGACCGCACCGATTGCAGTAATTAGTGATAGTAGCGCAGCAAAGGTAAAGATCGCGAGGATGAATGAAAGGCGAGGCAGCGGTTGTTTTCGTTCTCGATAGAGTAGCCAGAAGAAACCGAATATCAGAAATATGATGCCGGGCTGCTTCATCAGAGTAGCTACTCCCAGGGACAGCCCGCTGATAAAGGTGCTCGCAAGTGAGCTGGTGTCCCCCAATAGCAGCACTAACCCGACAAGAGTAAATAAGATCACGAAATGAGTGGCGTGCGCAGCTAAGCCCAAGACGGCTGGATTGATTGCCAAAACAACGTAGGTGGTGGCAGCGGCAAGACCAGTCTCCCAATTAACCAGCCGCAATCCGATAACGAGAACAAGTACGACCGTCGCGAGGTTCACCAGCAAAAACCCGAGGTGAATGCCAACGGTTGTCTGACCAAATAGGGACATGATCATCGCGTAGAAGGCGTAGGTACCCGGAAATTTCATGTTGTAAGCAAGCTTGTAGGGAGCAATGCCATGCAGCATCAGTTGGCCGGCATACGCATACTCGCCTTCGTCACGCTCCAGCGGTAGATTGAGCAAGCGGATCCGGATGGCGATACAGGTAAGACATGTCAGGATAAACAGAACTACCATTGCGCTTCGCCCGAAGCGGTTGGTTTTCTGGTCCGATGTTGTGGTTTTCGTCAAAGCCGGATAGGAATTAGTCGCGATTCCGTTACAAACTGCTCCTGGGTCCCAATTCCGTATTCATACGACCAACCAGCCGAAGTCCTTCGAGGGTGAGGTTTTCGTGGACGATGTCCACCTCCGGTAGCTTGCGCGCGATCAATTTTGCATATCCACCTGTAGCAACGATGCGAACCTGGCCAGTCCAAGATTTTTCGGCAATGATTCGCTGCAAAATTTCACGGATCAGACCGCGATAACCAAAAATGGCGCCAGCAAGCATGGCTTGATTCGTTGATTTACCGATCGCGCTTCGTGGTTCGCGCAGGGAAATTCGTGGCAACAACGCGGTGCGATCGTAAAGAAATTTTGTCATTGTCTCCAAGCCCGGTGCAATGACACCGCCAATATAAGCGTTGCGTGGCGAAACGATGTCGAATGTCACTGCCGTCCCGAAATCAATCACAATCGCAGGCGAACCATAAAGCTCCGCTACTGCTACCGCATTGGCCAGACGATCGGCGCCGATCGATCTCGGAGTCGGATAATCGATGCGCACGTTTAATCGGGTCTTCGCCGTCAGCCAAATGATCTTTCGCTCGCGGGCGGCGCGTTTGATTTCGCGGTTTTTCTTCGGAACCACAGATGAGACGACGACGGTTAGGGGATCTCGCCGGCGTATGATGCTCGCGATCCTACGCGCGTTTAAAGAGGGAGTGGCAATTTTCGAGGCGCGTTCAATTCGAGATCGCGAAGCAAATGCCAGTTTAGTGAAAGAATTGCTGACGTCGATGAGGAGAAAGTCCGGCTTTGTCCGCCGCTTGCGAGCGGGAAATGCCGCGCGTAGCCTCGCGTTGTGCTTGTTCATCGTCCCCGCCGTTTACGCCGCACTCCGGCGATTCGCAATCTCATTCGCGAAACCAATCTGCACCGCCACGACTTCGTCCTGCCTCTTTTTGTAAGCGAGAAAATCGAATCCGCGAAAGAGATCGCGAGCATGCCTGGAATCTGTCAACATGCCGGGAAAGAAATCGCGGCCGTCGCACTACGCGCCTATGAATCGGGGGTTCAGGCCGTCCTTCTCTTTGGGATTCCGAAATCGAAAGATGAACAGGCCAGAGAAGCTTATGCCGAGAACGGGGTCGTTCAGAACGCTGTCCGGCAGATAAAAAGACACGCGCCGGATTTGACTGTGATCACCGACGTTTGCCTGTGTGAGTACACCAGCCACGGCCATTGCGGCGTGACTCGCCGTGACGGCGAGCATTTTCATGTTTTGAATGATGAAAGCGTAGAGCTGATCGCGAAGAGCGCGGTGTCACATGCCGTTGCCGGAGCGGATATGATTGCCCCAAGCGATATGATGGACGGCCGAATCGGTGCCGTTCGCACCGCGCTCGATCAGGCAGGTTTCGAGCAGACCGGAATCATGAGTTACGCCGCAAAATTCTCGTCCGTTTTTTATGGACCCTTCCGCGACGCCGCAGAAAGTCCGCCGCAGTTTGGCGATCGTCGCTCCTATCAAATGGATCCGGCGAACGCCGATGAGGCTTTGCGCGAAGTCGAGCTCGATCTGGCGGAGGGCGCAGACATTGTGCTGGTGAAACCGGCCTTGCCTTACCTCGATATCTTATGGCGAGTACGCGAGCGTTTTGGACGGCCAACTGCCGTCTACCATGTGAGCGGGGAATTTGCGATGGTGAAAGCGGCG
>Ga0209807_1001330_pt1 | contig 11737 bp, 11 predicted proteins | sample GraSoiAngelo_154_FD_186168 | JGI IMG/M metagenome (GOLD analysis project Ga0209807, IMG submission 186168) | Grasslands soil microbial communities from the Angelo Coastal Reserve, California, USA - 14_1009_13_20cm (SPAdes) (version 2) | ecosystem: Environmental > Terrestrial > Soil > Grasslands ... | reverse complement strand
CCGGCCGCGGGACGGCTACCCGGAGGACCGCGACTCGCAAGACCGCTGCCCGCCGGACACCTGCTCGGAAGACGACGGCCCGCAGAACGGCGGCCCGTAGAACGACGGCGCGCAAGACGACGGCCCGCAGAACGGCGGCCCGTAGAACGACGGCGCGCAAGACGACGGCCCGCAGGACCGCCCCGCGCCGGACGACGACGCGTCGGACGACCGGCCGCAAAACGACGGCCCGCACGACGGCTGCGCGCCGGACGACCGGTCGCAAGACCACGGCCCGCAGGACGACCGCGCGCCGGGCAATCGGTCGCAAGACGCCGGCCCGGAAGACGTCCGCTCGCCGGACAACAAACCGGCGGATCGCTGCCCGCAAAAGGGCCTAGCCAGGCCGAAGCAGATTTGACGCCGGCTCGCTCAGCGGGCCGGCGCTTTTGCGAGCCAGCCGCTATCGCGCGCCGAAGGCCGGCGCTCGAGCCGCGCCGAGAGGCGCTCCGCGGCCTTATCGTCCCGCCCGGCGCGGAGACAGGCGGCGATATAGGTGTCTTCGAATAATTCACGTTGCGCGTGGCTGCCGCCGATGCGCGCCAGCTCCGGAAGAGCGGTGCCGAGGCTCTCGGTCGCACCGTCGTAGTCGCCGCGCGCAAATGCGGCCGCGCCGGCGCACAGGGCCGGCACGATCGCGCCTTGCGGCAGCCGCCCGCCTTCGAGCAGTTCGCCCAGCTGCGTGATGCGCGTTGCAAGCGCGGCGTCGTCGCTGCTGGCGGCTTCGGCCAACGCCGCATGCACATCGGCGAAAGGGATGCCGGCGCGCGGGAAATTTCGCGCGGCATGCGCAATGACCTCGCCCCATGCATCGTCGAGTGGCGGCATCTCGCCGTAGATCTTCCAGCGCCACAGGAACGATGCCGCATCGGCCAGATTGAACAAAGGCGGCGCGTATGACACGGCGGGGCGGATCGCATCCTCGTAGAGCGCGCGAGCCTGCTCCGGCCGGCCGCACGCCAATTCGAACAGCGCCCGGTGCCACGAGAGATGGCAGTGCAACTGGCTCTTGCGGTCGTAACCCGGGAGCCACGCCTCGATGAAGGCGGCGCCGCTCTCGGCGTCGCCCGCCTCGTAATAGCCATGCGCCCGGGCATGCGCGGCAAAGGCGTTGTGTGGGTTGAGCGCCAACGCCCGCTCGACCTCATGCTCACCGGTCGCGACATCGCCCGTTTCGATGCGGGCCCAGCCGAGATAGGTCAGAAACCACCAATCCTCGTCCCATTCGGGCGCGAGCCGTTTGAGCAGCGCGAGTTGCGCCTCGTGGTGGTCGATGCGGCCGCTGAACCCCAACAGCCCGAAGACGCCGAGCGCGGGCGACAACGCCAGCGCATCGCGCGGGTAATCGGCAACATGCGCGTCGAGCCGCGCCATCGCTTGGGCGCCGAGCCCGTCGATGACGAGCGCGATCGTCTCGATATGGCCGCGTTCGCGCGGCGTGACCCGCTCGGCGAGGTCGCGGGCGCGCGTTGCGGCTTCCTTCGCCTCCGGGATCCGCGCCTGCACCTGGCAGAGCCGCGCCCGCGCGATATGGGCGAGCGCGAAGTCCGGGTCGGCGTCGAGCGCGGCGTCGAGCAGCGTCTCGGCGCCGGCATTGGCCGAGAGCATCAGGTCGACGGCACGGATGTAGCTCTCGACCGCGTGCGGCGAGTCTGTCGTCAACGCCAGCCCAAACCGATCCGTCAGCGCCATGACGCGCTCCTGCTTATTTGACTTCGACGAGTTCGATGGCTTCGCGGCTTGGGCCTTCGATCATGACGGCGCGGGTCTCTCCGAACCGATAGGGCCCTTCGAGAAACGTGACGCCCTCGCCGCGCAATTTGCCGACCCAGGAATCGAGATCGGTGACGCTCAATCCGAGATGGTCCTGCATCTGGCCTCGGCTCGGGGCGAGCGGCTTGTCGCCCTGGTTCATGTACCAGGTCAGCACGACATCGCCGAATTCGACGCCGGCGCGCGGGCTACGGAACATGCCTTCGCGGTTGAGCGCGGGCCAGGTGCGGTCGGCGCCGCGCGCGACGCGGCAATCGCTTTCGTTGAGGTCCGTGTCGGGAAAACCCTGACGCACCGGCGCGTTCAGGTGCTTCTTGTACCAGAGCAAGGCGCAGAACGGCTGCTCGTGCCACATATGCACGTGGTTGAAGCGCTCCTGCGGATAATCGCCGGCGATCTCGAACAGCGCATCCTCGGGACCGCCCGACATATAGGCAAACCCGCCCTGATGAAGCGGCTGCACGCCTTGCGCGCGCGCCTCGGCGATTTGCGCCTTTGTCAGGCCGAGTGTGTTGCCGACGCTCGGCCAGGTGTCGCTGCTGATCAGGACGGAGCCGCCTTCATCGCTCGTATAGAGCGGCCGCATCGTGACCTCGGGGCGCTCCTTGAAGTTGCGGACCGCCGCCTGCGAATCCGCGACATGCCATCCAAAATGCCAGATCGCGCTCTGCGGCTCCGTCGGCGGCGGCCGGTCGACCTTGTCGAACAGGATCAGCACGTCATTGGGCGAGTGGAGCGCCGGATAGCCGCCCCATTCTCCTTTGCGCGTGCTTGGGAACTGCCGGGTGTAGAAATCGATCGCCGCGTCGGGATCGACCGAGTTGAGGTGCAGATGATGAAAGCCGGGCGTGCCGAGCATCGCGACCGTTCCTCCCCTCAAAATTCTGGTCGCCACTATGCGCCCGACCCCGACGAAATCAACGCCGCGCGGGAGCCCGCCCGCCGCTGCTGTTGCACGCAGAAGCAGGCCAGGCGCTTGGATTTCGCGGGTCTATGTTCCGAATCCAGCAACATAATTCCTGGACCAGAAAAGCGTAGCTTGGCGGCTCAATGTTCGAATAATGCGTCAATATGGCGCATCTATAACGCATTTTGGACTTGACAATCCGGATATATGGTGGTACGAAGGAGCAAGCTGGTATCCGGGTCGATGCCGGCTTCCCACGATCAGCGGCTTAACGCAGCCGAGGCAAACCGCCCGGCCGCGTCAGGCCTGCTTGGCTTCGATGATCGAGCGGCGGATCGAGCGCGTCTTGGTAAAGCGCGCTTCGAGCGTGTCGGCTTCGCCCCAGCGGATCGCGCGCTGCAAGGCCGTCAGATCCTCGGTGAAGCGCTGCACGATTTCGAGCACCGCCTCGCGATTGGCGAGAAAGATGTCGCGCCACATGATCGGATCGGAGGCGGCGATGCGCGTGAAATCGCGAAAGCCGCCGGCGGAAAACGCGATGACTTCGGATTTGAGATCGTCGGCGAGATCGGTCGCAGTGCCGACGATCGTATAGGCGATCAGATGCGGCAAATGCGAGGTCACCGCCAGCACCTTGTCGTGATGGTCGGCCGCCATTTGCGTCACGCGCATGCCGGCGCCTTGCCAGAGGCGCGTAACCTTCTCCACCGCCTCGGGCGCGGTATCGGGTGTCGGCGTCAGGATGCACCACCGGTCGTGGAACAATTCGGGGAAGCCCGACTCGGGGCCGGAATGCTCCGTGCCGGCGACGGGGTGGCCGGGCACAAAATGCACCCCCTCCGGAATGAGCGGCTTTATGTCTTTGACGACCTGCTCTTTGACCGAGCCGACATCGGTGACGATGGCGCCTTGGCGCAAACTCGGCGCGACACGCATCGCGACTTCGCGATACGCCGAGAGCGGCGTCGCGAGCACGACAAGGTCGGCGCCGTCCGCGGCGGCGGCGGGATCGTCGGTCGTCTCGTCGGCGAGGTTGAGGCGCCGAACCGTGTCGAGCGTCTCGGCGCGGCGCGCGCAGGCGATGATGCGCGTCTCGGGCATGTCGCGGCGGATGACCCGCGCCAGCGAGGAGCCGATCAGGCCGATGCCGATCAGCGCGACGCGCTCAAACAGTTTATCGCTCATCGAGCGGCCATGAATTCGGTCAAGGCAGCGGCGACACCCTCCATCTCCTCGCCGGTGCCGATCGTGATGCGCAGGCACTCCGGGAGGCCGTAGCCGCCCATCTGCCGGACGAGGATGCCGCGCTTCTGCAGAAAGGCGAAAGCGGCATCGGCGTTCTTCCGCGGCTCCTTCGGAAAGCGCGCCAGCACGAAATTGCCGACGCTCGGCGTCAATTCGAGACCGATCGTCGTGAGCCGCTCGCTGAGCCACGGCAGCCACTCGTCGTTATGGGCGCGGGCGCGCGCCAGCGCGGCGACATCCTCAATGGCCGCGAGCCCAGCCGCGAGCGCCGGCGCGCTGACATTGAACGGGCCGCGGATGCGGTTCAGCACATCGGCGATCTCGGGCGGGCAATAGGCCCAGCCGAGCCGCAGCCCCGCCAGTGCGTAGATCTTCGAGAAGGTGCGCAGCATGACGACGTTCGATGCCCGGTTCACCAGCGACACACCGGGTTCGTAGTCGTTGCGGTTGACGAACTCGGCATAGGCCGCATCGATCGCCAGCACGACATGCGGCGGCAGCTTGGCATGCAGGCGCGCCATCTCCTCGGCCGAGAGATAGGTGCCGGTCGGGTTGTTCGGGTTGGCGATAAAGACGAGGCGGGTGCGCTCGTTAACGTGAGCCAAGATCGCGTCTACATCCGCCGTCAGATCGCGTTCCGGCACCGCGACCGGCGTCGCGCCGACCGCCAGCGCGCCGATCGAATACATGAGGAACCCGTGGCGGCTATACAGCACCTCCGTGCCCGGCCCGGCATAGGCACGCTGCAACAGCCCGATCAGCTCGTCGGAACCGGAGCCGCAGACGATGCGCTCCGGGTCGAGCCCGTGATGCCGGCCGAGCGCCGCGCGCAGTTCCGCGGCGCCGCCGTCTGGGTAGCGGTGGATCTCGCCGGCAAGCGCTTTGTAGGCGGCGATCGCTTTTGGGCTCGGCCCCAGCGCGCTCTCGTTCGACGCCAGGCGGATCGGCCGCTCCACACCCGCGGCCTTCGACTCGCCGCCGACATAGGGCGCGATGTCGAGGATGCCCGGTCCGGGCACGGGAGAGGCCGCGCGCGCCATCGGATCAAGCCTTTGCCGCGGCGATCGCTTCGGCCGGCGCCGCGGCGCGGCTGCTGGTATTCACTGCGGCGAAGACCGCCGCCGGCAAGGGCACGGCATAACTGCCCAGGCGCAGCACGCGATGAAGGGCCTTGCCGAGCTGCGCGCGGAAACCGTCGAGCCGCGGATCGTCCGCCGCAACAAAGCCGTCGATCTCGATCAGCGTGTGCGCGCCGTCGGCATGCTCGGAGGAGGTGATGGACGTGCAGGCCAGGCCCAGCTCCGACAAGGTCGAGACGATGCGGCCGCGGCTGATATCGGGCGCGTATTCGGCGGCGAAGAGCGTGCGGTCCTGCCCGGTCGGCTGCTCGCTGCCGCGGCCGATTGCCAGCGCATCGGCGCCGTCCGAGCGTGCGTTGCCGCGCGCCCCGAATGGCAAGCGGGCGATCACATGCGGCGCATTGTCGTCGGCCGACAGCAGGTGGCGCCACCACGGGTCGCTATCGTCCTCGGCCGGTATCGGCAGAACGCCGACCGCCGCTTGCCCTTCGATCACCGCGCCGATGACATGGCTCGTCGAGCGATAGGGCACCATCGGCGTGTGGCTGCCGTAATGGTCGCGGGCGATGTCCCAGTAGCCGGGCGCCTGCGGCGGCGCGTAGACCGCCACGGTAAAGGAGCTTTGCATCCGCACCGTCGCGGCGAGCAATTCGCGCCACATACGGACGAGCGTCGCGGCGGGAAAGGCGCCCTTGCTGCGGCGCACGAGGCGGCGAATGATCTCGGCCTCGCGCCAGGGCTGATGAGCTGGCAGGGCGCCCGTGCCTCGCTTATGCGCCCCGACGCTCGCGACGATCTCGGCGCGCTCGATCAGCAGGTCCTGCAGCCGATCGTCGATCTCGTCGATGCGGCGGCGCAGCAATTCGAGATCGGAGACGCTGTCAGACATTGTTTCAATTCGCTGCCCGGGGCCGGCTAGTAGTAGAGTTGTGCCCTTGCAAAATCAAAGAAAACATTGACATGGCATAGTGCCATTCCCTAGCTAGGCCGCCCAATCGGCAGGGCGGCGGCTCTCGTAACCACATTTTAGCTGGGCCACGCAAATCTGGGCTTAGAGCAGAGCATTGTCGATCGTAACCGCACCCCTGTTGAAGCGCCCCGGCAAGGAGTGGCCGGGCCACAGCCTCGTTATGCGCGAGCCGCTCAGGCTCGATTGCGGGGTCGATTTTGGCCCGTTCACGATTGCCTATCAGACATACGGAAAACTCAATCCGGAGCGCAGCAACGCGATCCTGATCTGCCATGCGTTGACCGGCGATCAGTATGCCGCCGAGCCCCATCCGATCACCGGCTCGGCCGGCTGGTGGACGACGATGGTCGGACCCGGCGGCGTCCTCGATACCGAGCGCTATTTCCTGGTCTGCGCTAATGTGCTCGGCGGCTGCATGGGGACAACGGGCCCGAAGGATATCAATCCGGCGACCGGTGAGCCCTGGGCGCTCGATTTCCCGGTCATCACGATCCACGACATGGTGCGGGCGCAAAAGCTGCTGCTCGAGCATCTCGGCATCGATACCCTGTTCGCCGTCATCGGCGGCTCGATGGGCGCGATGCAGGTCCTGCAATGGGCCTCGAGCTATCCCGAGAGCGTCTTCGCCGCGGTGCCGATCGCCGGCTCGGCGCGGCATTCGGCGCAGAACATCGCGTTCCACGAGGTCGGCCGGCAGGCAATCATTGCCGATCCCGAATGGTGCGGCGGGCGTTATCTGAACGCCGGGCGCAACCCGTCGCGCGGTCTCGCGGTGGCGCGCATGGCGGCGCATATCACCTATCTCTCGGAAGCGGCCTTGCACCGCAAATTCGGCCGCAACCTGCAGGACCGCAAGGCCGTCACCTACGGGTTCGACGCCGATTTCCAGGTCGAGAGCTATCTGCGCCACCAGGGCAGCACCTTTGTCGACCGCTTCGACGCCAACTCCTATCTCTACATCACGCGGGCGATGGATTATTTCGACCTCGCCGCCGAGCATGGCGGGTCGTTGCCGGCCGCCTTTCCGGGGAAGCAGCCGCGCTTCTGCATCATCTCCTTTACGAGCGACTGGCTGTTCCCGACATCGGAAAGCCGCGCGCTCGTGCATGCGCTGAACGCGGTCGCCGCCAATGTCAGCTTTGTCGAGATCGAGACCGACAAGGGGCACGACGCCTTTCTGCTGCACGAGCCGGAACTGTTCGCGACATTGCGCGGCTTTCTGACCGGCTCGGCCGAGCAGCGCGGCCTGACCCGCTTCTGGAGCTAGTCTGAGATGGCCGACCGCAGCGCCGCGCTGCCGCTCGGCGCAACTCCCGCCGTCCCGGGCGCGCCTGCTGCACCGGAGGAGAGGTTGCGGCGCGATCTGCGCCTGATCGCCGAGATGATCGAGCCGGAATCGCGCGTCCTCGACATCGGCTGCGGCGATGGCGCGCTCTTGGCTTATCTGGCGCGCGAGAAGGGCGTCGATGCGCGCGGCATGGAATTGAGCCAGTCCGGCGTCAATGCCTGCGTGCGGCACGGGCTGTCGGTCATCCAGGGTGACGCCGATCACGATCTCGACGCGTTTCCGGCCGGTGCCTTTGATGTTGCCGTGCTGAGCCAGACCTTGCAGGCGACGCGGCGGCCGCGCCACGTCGTCGAAGAGCTCGTGCGCATCGGCAAGCGCGCGATCGTGTCGTTTCCGAATTTCGGCTTCTGGCGAATCCGCCTCGGTCTGTTGTGGCGCGGGCGCATGCCGGTATCGGAGCTGCTGAACAATTCGTGGTACGACACGCCCAATATCCATCTCTGCACGATCCGCGATTTTGTCGTGCTATGCGACGCGCTCGGCACCAAGATCGAGCGCAGCATTACGCTCGACCGGCATGGCCGCCCGTTCTCCCTCGACCCGCGCGGCGGGCTCGCCAATCTCTTGGCCGAGCAGGGCGTGTTTGTGCTGTCGGGTAAGTCGCGCGATTGAGCGCGGCGGCTGATCGGAGCGGAGCGCCGATGATCGTTGCCCAGCTGTCGGATCCGCACATCGTCGAACCGGGGAAGTCGCCGCGGACGCCGGCCGGATTCGGCCCGGTCGATACCGCGGGATTCTTGTCGCGTGCGGTCGATGCGATCAATCGGATCGATCCGCTGCCCGATATCGCGGTGATCACCGGCGATCTGGTTGATCGTGGCGAGCCCGCCGAATACGAGCATCTGCGTCGCCTGATCGCGCCGTTGCGCATGCCGGTCTTTGTCATTCCCGGCAATCACGATGCCCGGGCCCCGCTGCGTGCCGCGTTAGGCGGCGACGGATACCTGGGGGGCGACGGTTTTATCCAATACGCGGTCGAGGAATATCCGCTGCGGCTGGTTGCGCTCGACACGCTGGTCGCGGGGAAGCACCACGGCGAATTGTGCGCCGATCGGCTGACTTGGCTCGATCGCACGCTCGCCGCGGCGCCCGACCGGCCCACCATCGTGATGATGCATCACCCGCCCTTCATGACCGGCATCGCCTACATGGACAAATACGGGTTCGACAATCCCGGCGCCCTCGCCGAAATTATCGCGCGCCATCCCCAGGTCGAGCGCATCCTTTGCGGCCACCTGCATCGTTCGATCGATCGGCGCTTCGCCGGCACGGTCGCCGGGACCGCGCCGAGCACGGCGCACCAGGTCGCGCTCAACTTGCTGCCCGATGCGCCGCTGGGCTTTGCGTTCGAACCGCCCGGATACCAGCTGCATCTGTGGCGCGACGGGATCGGGCTCGTCAGTCATACCGCCGTCCTCGGCGACTGGCCCTCTCCGTCCGCCCGGTGAGCCCGCGAGCAGGCAAGATTATTCCGGTTTCTGTGATTTCCGGATCGCGTGCGGAAGGTGACGCGTGAAGCAGATCGTCGTGCTCGGAGCGGGCTTTGCCGGGTTGATTGCGGCAGTCGGTGCAGCGCGCAAGCTCGCCGAGTTGGGCATCCCCAGGGATGAGATCTCGGTGACCGTGGTCAATCACGACCCCTGGCATGCGATCCGGGTGCGCAATTACGAGACCGATCTCAGCGATGTCCGTGTGCCGCTCGACGACGTGCTCGGGCCGATCGGTGTCGATCTGGTCATCGGAGAGGTGAGCGCGGTCGACTGCAGCCGTCACGAGGTCCTATGCAACGCCGCGAGCCGGTCGGTTGCGCTGTCCTATGATCGGCTGGTGTTCGCGCTTGGCAGCGAGTTGGTTCGCCCGCCGATCCCCGGCTTGGCGGAGTACGCATTCGACATCGACACCTACGGCGCCGCGGCAAAGCTCGGCGCGCATCTCGCCGGGCTCCCCGACCGCCCGGAATCGCCAGGTCGGTTCACCGCCCTCGTGGTCGGCGCCGGCTTGACCGGAATTGAGGCTGCCACGGAGTTGGTCACGCGGGTGCGCGACATTGCCAATGGCGCCCCGGCTCGAATCATCCTCGCCGACCGGTCGCCGCGGGTCGGCTCCAACATGGGCGAGGGCGCCTGCGCCGTTATCGAGGAAGCGCTGCGCTCGCTAGCGATCGAGACCCGATCGGGGGTCACGATCACAGCGGTGACGGAACGAGGTGCTCGTCTGTCGTCCGGCGAGGAGATCGCCGCCGCCACGGTAGTCTGGTGCGCCGGCATGCGGGCGCATCCGCTGACCGCCTCTGTGCCGGGTCCGCACGACCGCTTCGGACGTATCGCAGTCGATCGCTTCCTGAAGGCCGAGGATTGCGTGGATGTCTTTGTCGCCGGCGATTCTGCTGCCGCGCCAATCGATGCAGCTCATGTCTCGGTGATGTCCTGCCAACACGCGCGGCCAATGGGCCGCATCGCCGGACATAATGTGGTCTGCGATCTGCTCGGCGAGCCAATGCTCCCGCTCGATATCGGCACCTACGTGACAATTCTCGATCTCGGCGCGTGGGGAGCCGTATACACCGAGGGCTGGGACCGCCGGGTTGCCGTGGCCGGCGCCGCCGCCAAGCGGACAAAGCGCCTGATCAATTGCGAGCGGATCTATCCGCCGCGGTCGCGCGACACCGCCGAGATTCTCGCCGCTGCGGCGCCCGTCACCCAGACGCCGCTGCAGCGATTCTCGCTCGATTAGCGATGCGGATTTACGTGCTCTGGAAGTGGCGGATGATTTCGTCCTGCCAGAGAGCGAGCTGCTCGGGATCGTAGTCGAGCGGCGATAAGGCGGCGTATTCGAGCCCTGCTTCTTGCATTGCCTTCAGACGAGCCCGGATCTGCGCCGGCGTCCCGAGCAGATAACAGGTGCGGAGCGTCTCGAACGAGCGGTGTGAGCCCATGATTCGTTCGATCAACGGCCGCTGCACCCGCAATGCCGCGGCTTCGTCGTCGGTCGGCACGATATGCATGAAATTGACATGGCCGAAGGTGACGCTGTCCTTCGGGCGGCCGATCGCGTCGAGCCGCTGCTGGATCTGCGCCCAATCGGCGATGACGCTGTCCATCGATCCAGCGGCGCGCGCGAGCCAGCCATCCGCGTGCCGGCAGATCCGCTCCAGGACGGTCGGCGCCATGATTTCCGGGTCGGGCGACAGATCGGTCTTGATCTTCGACCCGCCGGCGAGCCACAGAAACGGCTTCCCTGGTAATGGCGGGTCGATGACGACATCCTCGAACTGGTAGTAGCGCCCGTGATGTGTCACCGGCTCCCCGGTCCATAGCCGCTCGAAAATCTGCAAGATCTCGTCGGTGCGGCCGCCGCGCTGCCGCAACGGCACCCCGGCGACCTCGTATTCATGCGCGTCCCAGCCGACCCCGAGGCCGAGCTCGAAGCGTCCGCCCGACAAATATTGCAGGCTGGCGATGTCCTTCGCGGTGAAAACCGGGTTGCGCAATGCCGCGATCAGAATGCCGGTCGCAAGCTTGATGTTGGTTGTGCAGCCCGCGGCGAAGCTGAGCGTCTCGAGCGGCGACAGCCACGCCGTGCCGTAGAGACCGCGCGCGGTCAATAAATGCTCGACGACCCAGAGCGCCTCGAAGCCTTGCGTCTCGGCCCGTTGGGCGAAATCGCGCAGCCGCGCCGCCTTCGTATAATCGAGATCGGGAAACGAGAAGCTCGGCAGGATCAGCCCGAACCGCATGTTACCTCCTCAATCCTCCTCCCGTCATGGCCGGGCTTGGCCCGGCCATCCATGAGAAAGAAACTCGTGGATCCCCGGGTCAAGCCCGGGGATGACGCTGGGGATTGGCTGAGCGTAATCTTATGATCGAGCTCAGTGCTACGGAGAACTAGGGGAGACCGCGATGACCGAGTTCGCCTACGACCACGTCCATCTGCGCAGCCCCGACCCGGAAGAGACCGCGCGATATTACGAGCGCATGTTCGGCGCCGAAATCATCAAATCGATCCAGTCGGATGGGCGCGAGCGCGTCGATATGAGCCTTGGCGGGGTCATGATGTTCATCGCCAAGGTCGATCCCGATGCCTCGCTCTCCGAGAAGCCGGCCGGCAGCTATGTCGGCCTCGATCATCTCGGACTGCGCGTCCGCGACATCGACCGGGTCTGCGACGCGCTGAAATCAAAGGGCGCCGAGTTCACGGTTGAGCCGAAGACGATCCGCCCGGGGGTGCGCATCGCCTTTGTACGCGGCCCGCAGAATGTCCTGATCGAGATCCTCGACCGCGACGTATAGTTTTTCACAATGAGACGGTGAGGCAGTGAGAGCGGTTACTCTCTCCTCACCTGCATTAATCCGCTTACCCTAACCCGTCGTCCCGGC
>Ga0209807_1001328_pt1 | contig 11741 bp, 8 predicted proteins | sample GraSoiAngelo_154_FD_186168 | JGI IMG/M metagenome (GOLD analysis project Ga0209807, IMG submission 186168) | Grasslands soil microbial communities from the Angelo Coastal Reserve, California, USA - 14_1009_13_20cm (SPAdes) (version 2) | ecosystem: Environmental > Terrestrial > Soil > Grasslands ... | reverse complement strand
CTGTGAGTAGCTGTGGTCGACGATGTGAAACACGTCGAACGCGCTCCCCTGACCCGAGAGAGCGTGCGGATAATCCCAGAGCCGGTTGACGAGCCGGTCGGCCGTATACTTCCTGGAGCGCGAATCGCCCTGACGACTGAATCGCCTGACCATGGTGGGTCGCACCAGGCGGACGTCGATCGCCTCCTCCCGCAGACTGGCGAGGGCCATGTCGGCGACGAGATCCATGCTCGGCCAGCTCTCCTCGACGAGATCGGCGATGAGCGCGACCCGAGTCATCGTTCCGCCACCGCCGGCGTGCGGCCCCACGCGGCCGCTTCCTCGAGCACGCGGCACAGCTCGCGGGTATGGCCGGTCCGCGTGAAGCGAACCGCGGTGGCGAACGCGCCCGCCCTCAATCGTGCGTGCGTCTCGGCGTCGCTCAGGCAGGCGACGATCGCCGCCGCGAGGCCGCCGGCCGTCGGCGGATCGCCGGCCGCCAACCGCCCACCAACCCCGTCTTCGAGCCATTCCGGGATGCCGCCGACGTCGAAGGCCGCGGCGGGGACGCCGTGCCGCGCGGCCTCGAGACCCACCAGTCCGAAGGGCTCCGGCCACACGCTGGGAACGACGAGCAGATCGGACTGCTTGAGCAGGGCCTCGCGCATCTGGTTGCCGGCCCAGCCGACGAACCGGACCGTCAGCCCTGCCACTCCACCTTCCAGATCGCGAGCCAGCACCCGCCAGCGCTCGAGTTCCGGGCCGTCCCCGGCGAGGGTCAAGACCACCGGCCGCCGCGCGGCGGCGGCCACGATCGGGAGCGCCTTCAACAGCATCTCGCCGCCCTTGAGCCAATCCATCCGCCCGAGAAAGAGCAAGCGCCATTCGTGGCGCAAGCGCGAGCCCGCGTCGCCCGGCGGCGTCCACTCGACGTCGGCGACGTCGGCGATTGGCAAGGGGAGGGCCACGATCCGCTGGGTCGCCAGATGGTGGTTCGCGTACTCGGTCGCGAGGTAGCGGGAGCTGGCGACGATCGTCGCGCATCCCTCGAGGAATTCCTGCCGCCGCCGCTGTCGCCGGTATTCCCGCCACATCGTGCGGGGATGCCAGCCCCCACAGCGTCGCGGATAGTACAGCGCGAGGCAGCCCGCGCCGAAGCGCCGATGGCAGGGGCGAGGCCCCGGGCTCCAGAACGTCTTCGTCCCGCTGATGCACGTACCGTGGTGATAGTTGTGCGCGTGAAAGACGACCGGCGCCAGCGCCAGCATCGCGTGTTCGACGGCCGGATCTGCCAACCCGTGGGCGTAGATGACGTCGGGCGCCCATCGCCGCAGCCTGTCGACCGCCGTCCTCCTGCCGAGATCGGCGACGCACCATCGCGGGATGCCGTCGACGATCGTGAGCGGGGCGTGATCGGCCGGCACGTCCACCTCGTGCAGAAGCGCCAGGTCGTGACCGGAGGCGCACAGCGCTCGGCCCACCGACGAGAGATAGGTCTCGGCGCCGCCGACGTGCCGCCCATTCCGGGTCACGATTGCGATGCGCATCCGTGGCATCAGTGCACGTGAGCGCCGGCGAGGTGAAGCGCCTGACGATCGGTTCGTCGGAGCGCGGCGATCGTGTGGCGGACGTCGAAGAGCCTGTCATACGCCGCCTCGCCCGCCGCGCCGAGACGCGCACGCGCCGTCGGATCAGCGAGCAGCGCCGACGCCACCGCGGCGAGCGCCGTCGGATCGGCCGCGGGCGCCAGCGCCACCGCCCCGGTCTGCCGCCACAACGGTTCCGTCAGCCGTCCGCTCGTGGTCACGGTCGGCACACCGTGGAGAAGGGCGGCCATCACGGACGTGCGACGCGTCGTCACACCTTCCACGAACGGCTGGAGCATCAGGTCGCACGCGAGGAGATGCAAGGAGGCCTCGCGGGCCGCCAGTGGCCCCGTCGCCCAGATGCGGCGCGACAGCGCCGGGCCCGCATCGACAAGGCGCTGACGCAGCGCCACGCCGCCCTCACCGAGCAGCAGTATCGACGCGTCGGGCGTCCGTTCGAGAAGCGCGGGGATCGCCACGTCCAGGTGACGCACGATCGGCGGCCCGTATGATCCGAAATGCCCGACCAATCGAGCTCCGCTTCCGCCGTACCGGCGGACGATACCGTGCGCGTCGTTTCGATCACCGACGCGCGGGATGGTGCTGGGGACCGGTAGCCACTCCGCCTCAGGTGCGTCGGGCGCGATCCTTCGCAGGATGGCGGCCCACGCAGGCGTCGAGACGAACACGCGCTCGGATGCCCGCGCGACGATGCGCGCCATGACCGCCGTGACCGATGCGAGGACTCTGTGGCGCATCGGTTGTGACGTCTCGCGAGGGAACATCACCTCGTGGAACATCGCCCACACCGACTCGCGTCGGCCGGCGAGCCAAAGACAGAATGGGATGTTCATGCCCTTATAGCCGAACGCCTGGGGAACGTATTGCGCCAGCAGACGCGCGGTGCCGCCGATGCGCTCAATCGAAGAGCCAAGGCCTCTGAGGGACGCGACGCTGAAGCCACCTCGTATCCAGTGGACCGTGACCCGCTCGTCTATCACAGATGATGCGCGGTCACAGGATGCGTTCGACCTGGGTGCCCACACGTGCACGTCGTCGCCCTCGGCGGCGAGGCGACGTGCGATGAGCCGGGAGTAGTCGCTGACTCCGCCACGTTGCGGCGGATATTCACCGGTTATGACGTGCCAGTGATCGCTCATTCGGAGTACTCGAGCGCCACGATGCCGTATTCGCCGAGCGGGTCGGTCTGTCCTGTCAGCGGGACGGCGTGCAGTCTGGCTCGGTGTAACAGTTCCTCGAGTTCGCCCCTCGAAGCACCGGCGGCCGTCCACAAGCTGGGATGAATCTCAGCCACGATGCCGAGCTGTGATCGTCTCCTTCCAACGGTCTCGAGCGCCCCACGCAACGCGGCGACCTCGTAACCCTCGATGTCGATCACCAGCCAGTCCGGCAGCACATTCATCTCCGCGCAGAATGCGTCGATTGTCGTCACCGACACCTCGACAGCGCTCGCGCGCGCTTCAGGGAATTCCGGATTTGGAGTGCCGAGCCTGCTCACTCCACTAAAATGATCGGCGGCGGCGAAGAATGTCGCGACGCCCGGTCGATCGCTGACCGCGGCCGCCACGACTTCGACACGGCCTTGCCGCCCATTGAGTCGCAGATGCTCCTGCAGGACACATCGCGAGTCTGGGTTCGGTTCGAATGCATACACGCGACCAGCCGGACCGGCCCACTCTGACAAACACAGGGCATACACGCCGAAATGCGCGCCGACGTTAAAACAGACGGAACCCAGCCGAATCCTCTCGCGAAGATAGGACAATACGGCAGGATCGTACACTTCCGGGAACAGCATCCTCCGCCGCGGATCGATTCGAAATCGCTCCTGGCCATTGAGTGTCTGTAGCATTCCCCGGCCGAGGCTCGACCAGAGCAGCCACTTCTCATAGACGGGTCGCAGCGTGGTCACGACGTGGCTCTGGCGGCCTGCTCGCGTCGCGATCGAACGAGCGGCACGCCGGATTAACCCCACGTCTTGGCCTCGCCGACAGATCCGGGCATTGCCGACCGCGTCAGTTTGAGGCAACTCAGGACGTCGGACAACTTCGATCCCAGCGGCAAGTCGCGCCAGAGTGATCGCATCGATAGCATGTATACGGTCACGGCCACCAAGCCGAGAAGAGCGCGGAACACATATTCAGAAGTCGTCCAGTCGCTCGCCGTTCCGGCAACGCCGATCACAATCAGCAGCGCTGCGAAACGCCACGCCCACGGCCACCAGAGATCCCTCATGAGCCAGCGGAGCGACAATATCGACAGACGGCGGAGCAGGAGCGCGCCGGCCGGAAGCGTCGTCATGGCACCGCTAAAGATCGGTGCGATCGCGACCCCCGCCACCCCGAACACCCTGCCAAGCACGACGGCAAACGTCACCGTAAGGATCCCATACGCGAGAGTGACGAGGCCCACCTGACGGCGATATCCGAGGACGGCCGCGCACGACACGAGGCCATGCGCCAGTGAAATAGACACGAGCGCTCCGACCAGTGCCACGTTGAGCGCGCTACCTCCGAAATAGGCGCTGCCTACCCATAGCCTGACAAATAGCGGATTGAAGCAGAGCGCCGCTATCGCTGCGGCGCCAGAGAGAACCAGATGCACACGAAGCATCCTCGCCACCACGAGACGAAGACGATCCGTGCGTGCCCCCCCATCGATTTGTGCGAGCCCCACCAGCGCGCTATCTGGCAGAACGCGAGACAGATGGAACAAGAGCTGGCTGAGCTTCGCTGTACATGCATAGACGACCACGGTCTCGGGGTGGCCAAGAGACGTAATCACGATCCCCGAAGTTGCCGCCACCATCGTCCAGCCGACGCCGCCTATCCACGCCCCGGCGCCGTCCACCACCATCGCACGGATACTCGCAATATCCGGCGCCGGCCAGCCGCGCACGGCCGCCGGCTTGATGACGCGGAGACGAAATAGACTCGCTACCGCAGCCGCCGCCGGCGGAAGAGCCGCGGCCGCGGCAATGGCGTACAGACCGTATCCCGCTGCCAGGAGCCAGACCGTCAGTCCGACACTCAGCGCCGTCTGACACACCGCGAGGCAGCCCGTGAATCTCACGTCCTGGAGGCCTACGAGTGCGGCATGGAAAATCTTCGCCGGATAGGTCGCCACCATCGCGGCGACAACGACAAGCAGAGGACCGGCGACTACCTCGAAGTCGGCCTTCCCGAGAGCAAGCGCCGACGGTACGATCGTCCACGCAGCCAACACAACGGCCGCGAGAAGCATTCCTGCTCCGACGGTAATCGCTAGAGCACGCGACAGGATGCATCGGATTTCCGCGACATCGTCCCGCCCGTCAGCCTGCGCTACCATCCACGGCAGCATTGTGAGTACACCGAAATCAAGCATTCCCGCGTAGACGAGGAGCTCACCGGTGGTCAGCCATAGACTGTACGGCCGGGTCCCCAACGACCGCAGAATCAACGGTACGAGCACAATCCCTGAGACGAGCGCGACGCCGAAGTTCACGTACGCGAATGCCGCTGCGACGAGCGCGTTCCTCGTACGGCTCATCGTGCGCTCGTCTGTCCAGCAACAAATGGATCCAGCGTCGCTTCAACGCTTTCGATGACAGTCAGGACTTCCGCCGCCATGTCGTCCCAGGACCGTCGACGAAGCACCTGGGCCAGCGCCAGCTGCGCCTCGACATAGCGATCGCGTGCGCTCCACCACTCGCGCAGTCGCCGCGCGACGTCGCGGGCATCCCGCGGGTCTGGAATGAGGAAATCCTTCAGCTCCGGCGGGATGCGCTCCGCCACGCCGGCCGTTGACGTGACGAAGGTCGCCAGTCCCGAGCACAGCGCCTCGTGGGCGGCAAGGCCGTAGGCCTCGTACCGCGTCGGCGAGATCAAGGCGTCACACGCCGCCAGCACGCCCGCCACGTCGCTCGAGAAGCCGACGAAGTGCACGCCGGCCGCCCACGGCACCTGCTCCAGCCGACGCTTCCAGTAGGGCGCGTCGGCTCCGCTGCCGATGACGGCCAGATGGCACGGCCATTGCGGATCCGCCGCGAGCTCGGACCACGCCTCGAACACGGCGTCGAATCCCTTGCGAAGATCTCCGAGCGCGCCGACGAATGCGGCGACCGGAACGTCCGGCGCCCAGCCGAGGGCCTCCCGCGCCGCGCGACGCTCGCCGGGCGAGCGCGGATAGAAGCGGGTCGCGTCGATACCGTAGTAGATCGTCCGGATACGCCGTGGCTCGACACCAAGATGGGCGTGCAGGTCCTCGGCCGTACGGGCGGAATTCGCGATGACCAGCGACGCGCGACGCAGGGCGGCGCGCTCGAACGCGAGGAACATCCGGTGCACCAGCTGCCGCCGCCACCGCGCCGCCCCGCCACGAAGCGTCTCGGGGGTGTAGGCCGCATGCACGTAGTGCACCCAATTCGTCGCCGGCCAGACGCAGTTGCCACCGTTGACAAGCACCCGCGGGCGTCGCCCGGACAGACGCCGCGCCCACCGTCTGCCGCCGATGTCGACGAAGGGCGCGGCGGCCGCATACGAGCGGGCGGGTTTCGGGACGCGATGGACGACGACGTTGCGCGCGCTCGCGAGATCCGGCGCAACCCGGTGCGCGACCAGATGGACCTCGCGCCCGCGCCGCACGGCGTAGTCGGCGAGCGCGAAGTTGGCCATATCCATCCCACCGGTCTTCACGAAGTCACCGGTGACGAAGACGTACGGGCGGTTGAACACCTCGTCCCGGAGTCGTCGCCGGAGCGTCTCGTAGGACAGCGCGTCCGCCCGTGCCACGAGCTCGGCGCCCCTCGCGCGCAGGGTCGGGCGCGCCGGGAGGCCATCGACGGCGATGGCGAGGCGCTCGAAGTATTGCTCATCCCAGGCGCCGTGGTAATCGAGCAGCATCTCCGTCGGAAGGACCTCCGCGGCCGTGCCGACACGGCTCGCCAAGACGTACTTCCCGGCCGCCATGTACTGCACGAGCTTGCCCGTGGTCCGCGCCTGCCCGACGGCGTCGTTCGTCTGAGTGGAGAGCGCGACGTCGAGGGCGGCCAGCTGGTCCCATGCCTCCGCCCCGTAGCTGGGGTCGATGAACAGGACGCGATCGCCGACGCCGCGTCGGGCAGCGAGGTCGCGAAGTCGCGGCACACCGTCGCCCGCGACCAGAAGCACCCCGATGATGTCCCGCCGGGTCGAGCGAGCGACGGCTTCGATCACGTCGCGGCCGTAGCACCACTGCCGACGCGCGTTCCAGTGCGCCGTACCCAGCACCCCGATGACGATGGTTTCGCTCGCGATCCCCCAGCGCCGACGCAGATGATCGCCGTCGCGGACGCCGGCGAACTTCGGGTCGAAGCCATCGGGAATCACGACGCTGTCCCGTCCCGACATCGCCCTCACCCGCTCCGCGAGGCCGCGCGACCGCACGACGATCGTCGTCGCCAGGCGATAGCCCAGCCGCTCGATGACCATGCCCACCAGGGCCCCGACTGCGCCGCCCCGTCCAGACGAGCGTACGAGCGCCGCCGTCGCGTCGCCCGTGTCGAGGACGACAGTCGCGCGAGACGTCAGTCTCGCGGTCAACCCCGCCAGCACCGTCGGGACGGCGCAATCCACGAGATAGACGCACGTGGGCCGACGTCGGAGGACGCTGAGGGCGAAGGCCGTCACCGCTCGCAGCCGGCCGCCACCCCGATGAAGGACCACCGCGTCGCCGGCTGCCTGCGCCACCCACGCCGCTCGCTCCGCCGTGGCGCTCCCGGGAGGGCCGTTCACCATGACCAGCACCGGCGCAGCCGCCCGCGTCATGCCGGGCCGCCCGGCGCGGAGGCGCGCGTGCCGACCCGCGGCCAGGAGATGTCGGCCGCCACCATTCCTCGAGACGGGCGCAGCTCGCGCGAGCACGCCGCGAAGAGCAGTCCGTTCAGCAGCCAGAATTGCAGGCCGAACTCACCGATGAAGAGCGGGTAGGAAAACGTGAGGGCGATGGCCCCGAGATCGTACGCCACAATGAGCGAGGCCCAGACGAACATCGGCGAGGAGGACTCCATCCGGCGACGCAGCCGCACGGCCATGATGAGCGCGGCCGCCACCGCCCCGGAGTACGCCAGCAACAATGGGATGCCGCCATCGAAGATCCAGCCCGTCCACTGGATCTCGACCCACAAGCTCGGGGATTGTCCGGCGGAATTACCGCCGCCGAAGTAATAGCTCGCCATTCCCCACCGGGCCAATCCGGCGCCAAGCGGGTAGTCGGGCAGGTTCTCCGTGAACGTCTGCTCGAGGAACTGACCGCGGTTCGCGTAATACACGGCTTGCGGCCGCTCCTCGACGAGGGTGGCGATGCGGTCGAACACCTCGGTCCCGCCGATGAGGACGGCGATGTTCAAGCTCGCCAGCAGCGTCAGCACGACGATGATGAGCGTCAGCAGCGCCCGCCGACTGCGCCGGAGCGCGAGACAGACCACGAAGGACGACACGATCAGGGCCGCGATGACCAGCGTCGACCGGAGTTGCGCGAGGTAGATCGAGGTCAGCGCCAGCGTCATGCTCGCGACGCAGAGGACCCGCATGAGGCGCCGGCGATCGACCACGAAGAGCGCGGTCCCGATGGCCGCGGCGTACAGGCCGGACACGCCGGCCGCGCCGGGAATGTCGCTCACGCCCATCGCGCGGTAGACCACGTCCCCGCGCGCGTTCGTGATGACCGAGGCGCTCGCGACATCGGGATCGATGACGGCCGACAGGTTCGGATCGAACGTGCCCGGGAACTGCACCTGGAGAACACCGAGCGCGGCGCTCAGCGAGTGAAAGGCCCAGATCAAGACGAGCACGCGCTTGAGCATCTGCGCGTCGATGTGCAGGCGCGGGGCCCAGAACAGCGGCGCCAGGATGGCGAGGTAGAGCCCGGCGTGAATCGCCCCCGGGACGTACCCGGGCGTGTCCGGATGGAACAACGAGAGACCGACGATCAGGAGCGCCGCCGTCGCCGGCAACACCGCCGGGTGTCGCGGTCCCGCCCCACGAGTCAGCGCCACGAGCACGAGACTGAACGCGTACACGGCCACCCGCAGCCAGGTACGGATTCCCGGGAACGGACCGAATGCGATCATCGCTTGACACGCGAACATGGTGAGGACGAACACCACGACCCATCCCGCGGACGACGACGGCCGCCCGGTGGCGCCGCCCCGCGCGACGGCGACGTTGGCGAGCGTCGTCGTCATGCCGGCGCCCCGACCGCGCACGCGGCGGCGACGGACACGAGAACGGAGTCGAGACGATGCATTTGCGTTGCGGCATCGCACAGCTGGCGCGCGCGTGGCGGCCCGCCGGCGCCGATCCGCGCGCGAAGCGCCGGATCGCCAATGAGCCGGCGCAGCACCGATGCCAGCGCACGCGGATCGCCGGGCGGCACCAGGACTCCACACGTGTCGTCGAGGATTTCGAGCGCGCCCCCGAGAGCCGTCGTCACCACCGGCAGGCCGGCCGCCAGCGCCTCGACGAACGCGATCCCGAACGCGTCGGGCCGTACGTTCGGCTGGCAGTGGATGTCGGCCGCTCCCAGCAGCGCCGCCACGTCGGTTCGCTGACCGAGGAAGCGCACGCGGTCGGCGATGCCGAGATCCGCAGCCTTCCGCCGCAAGGCTCGAAGGTAGGTCGTTTCGTGCGGCCGCTGCGCCCCGCCGACCATCCAGCACAGCCACCGCGGCGCGATGTCTTTCAGGAGTGACAGCGCCTCCAGATGCGCGTCGTGCCCCTTCAAGGGCTCGAGCCGGGCGACCTGGATGATCACGACGGCATCGCCGTCGACACCCAGTCCTCGTCGCACATCGGCCCGCTGCGGAAGAGGCCCGCCGTCCTCGGTGAGCACGGGAGGACGCACGACCTCCGGGCTGAGGTGCGGATACATCGAGGCCGCCGAGCGCGCGGTGAAGCGGCTGTTGCAAATGACCACGTCCGGGACTGTCAGCCGGGCCCAGCGCTCGATCCAGTGACGTCCGGCGGCCACATCGTGAAGCCAGAAGACCAGCGGCAGCCCGGCCTGGCGCACGACGGGGCCGAACATCGCCTGGGACCACGCCGAATGGCATATGACGACCTCGAACCGGCTCCGCGCCAGCACCGCTCGCAATGCGCGACGCGCGCGGGCTACGGTCCACGGCCAGCGCGCCCGAACCCGGCCGAGGTCGTGAACGCGGGCGCCGGCGCGGATCAGGTCGCGCCGCAGGCGGCCCTCGAAGCAAAGCGCGAACTCGCGCTCGATCGTGCCCGGCCCCTCCGCGATCATCGTCAGCGTCTTCTCGACGCCGCCGTAGAGGTTGCCGCTATAGATCTGGAGCGTTCGCATCTAACGGTCTACGCCGGCCACGTCGCGATACACGGAGATCGCGTCGCCGCCCATTCGCTCTCGGTCGAAGTATTTCAGGGCCGTCACCCGGGCGTGGGCGCCGAGCCGGGCCCGCAGGCCCCGGTCACCGACGGCCGTTCGGAGCGCCCGGGTCAGATCCTCGACGTTCGACTCGCACAGGATGGCGTCCTCACCGTCCCGCAGGAACTCGGCGACGCCGCTCCGTCGGCTCGCGATCACGGCCCGGCCGCATCCCATGGCCTCGGCGATGACGAGACCGAACGGCTCCGGGCGCGTACTCGCGTGCACGACGACGTCCAGTGCGCGCATCGCCGCCGCCGGGCGTTCCACAAACCCCGCCAATCCGACATGGCGGTCGAGTCCGAGCTCGGCGACCATCCGCCGCACGTCATCGAGTGAAACCTGACTGCCCGCGGTGTGATACAGGGGTCCGCCGATGACGTACGCACGGAACGTGGCGTGCCGGGCCAGCGAGCGGAGTGCATGCAGAAAGACGTCATGTCCCTTCCAGAACGCCATCGTCGCGATCAGACCGATGCGAACGACCTCGGCCCCGACCGGCGGCAGTCCACACACGGCGTCGAGATCGAGCGGGACGCCGGCCGGAGAGAACTCGTCGAGATCGATGCCGTTCGGGACGCAGTGCACCGGGATGCCGCCGCCGAACACGCGCTCGGCGTCCGCGGCCACCGCCGAGGAATTCGCAAGGGCCGCGGCGCATCGGCGGCTCAGAAGGCGCAGCAGCACGCGGCTGACCGACCGCGCGCCGATGTAATCGTGCAGATGCCAGAGCACGGGCACGCCGCGCGGCGCGGCCGCCGTGGACAGCACGTGGGTCTTGATGGCGTTACTGTGAACGAGATCCGGGCGAATGTCCTCGAGACAGCGAGCCAGGGTGCGGGCGTAGGAAGCCACTCGAACCGCCGCCAGCGTCAGGCGCCGAGCGAGCGGCAACCCGATGCGTGCCCGCGCGTCACCCAGCCGCGCCAGCGAGGCGGGGAATGGGAGAACGGCGACGTCGACGCCGAGATTCCGAGCGGCCACGGGCAGCGGCCCTTCGGACGGTACGATCACGTGAAGACACCACGACGGCTCGAACTGCCGAACGACGGCCAGGAGATCCACCAGGCATCGTTCGGCGCCACCGAGACCGCTCGACGCGGAGAGATAGGCGAGCCGCATCTACTCGCTCGGCAACGCGACGAGCCGTGTCACCCGCGGCCCCACCGCGGCGTCTGCGGTCAGCGGCGCCCCGCTCGGCGCTTCGAGGCGATATCCCCACGCGCCGAGCTCCTGGAGGACCCGGCCTGGCGCCTCCCCGCGTGCCCGGAGGATGTCGTTGTGCAGCTCCAGGAACACCGTCGGACGGCGGCCGCCGGCCGTCAGCGTCGCCCGCGCCCCGGCCAGCACGCTCGCCTCGTCACCCTCCACGTCGATCTTGAGGTGCGTCGGTGTCACCCGATACTCCGCGGCCAGGGCATCGATCGTCACCGTGGGCACCAGCGTGATATCCCGGGCCGGCCGCGAGCCGCCCGCGCTGATGAAATAGCCGCGCGCCTGAATGCCGACGTCCACCATTGGTGTGGTGCCGACGGTCCGCCCGGCCGCCGCGCGCCGGATCAGAAGGCGTCGCTCTGGATAATTCAGCGTCGCGTGCAGGCGCAGCATCCTGGCCGCGAACTCCGACGGCTCGATCGCGACACAGAACGACGATGGAGCATAGTGCAGCGCGGCGAGGCAGAACAGGCCGAAGTGCGCGCCGACGTCGAAGAACACCATGTCGGGCCGACACGCCGCCACGAACCG
>Ga0209807_1001327_pt1 | contig 11744 bp, 10 predicted proteins | sample GraSoiAngelo_154_FD_186168 | JGI IMG/M metagenome (GOLD analysis project Ga0209807, IMG submission 186168) | Grasslands soil microbial communities from the Angelo Coastal Reserve, California, USA - 14_1009_13_20cm (SPAdes) (version 2) | ecosystem: Environmental > Terrestrial > Soil > Grasslands ... | reverse complement strand
AAGATAAAGGTCAATTAATGGCGCGAGTGGCCAGAGCGCGAATCCAGCGCGTTCTTAAACCTCGCTCGAGGCCCAGAACTTTGCGAAAGCGCCTGGCCAACTTCGGTCGGTCACACTATCGCGGGCAGAGTTCGCCATGCGCTCGCGCAGCGCTCGATTGGTCACGAGCATCCGAATCGCCCGCGTGAAGTCTTGGGCATCATGCGACCTGGTGATCAAACCGTTTACGTTGTCCGCCACTAATTCTTTCGGACCACCGGAATCGGAAACCACAACTGGCAATCCGGACGCCTGTGCTTCCAGGATTACATTGCCGAAGGTGTCCGTGGTGCTGGGAAAAACAAATACATCCGCCGAGGCATATGCAGTGGCCAACTCTTTGCCCCTGAGATAGCCGGTAAAAAACGCCTCGGGCAAAGATTTCGCGAGCGCTTCGGAATACGGGCCATGACCGACGACAAAAAGTTGAACCGGCAGTCCTTCTTTGCGCAGACGGCGATAAGCGTCGGCCAACAGGTCGAGGTCTTTCTCTCGTGAAATGCGGCCAACGTAGAGCAGGCGAACCTCGCCGTTAGACGCGCCGAATTTTTCAAAGAACGCGCAATCGCGTCGACCCGGGTGGAACAGTTCGTTGTCGAGGCCGCGCGGCAAAATTTTCAGTTTCGAGGGGTCGAATCCGCGTCTGACCCAGCTTTGCCTGTACTCTTCGGAATTAACGAAAACAGTGTCGAGCTGCCCATAGAACCAGTGCATGTATCCCCATGCCACGCTTTCGAGGAAACTGTCCTCAGTCAGAATCCGGATGTATTGCGGGAAATCGGTGTGATAAATGCCGCTAGTTCGGAGATTGAGCATCTTTGCAGCGAGCAGCGCGGTTAAACCCACCGGACCTGGCGTGCTGATAATGATCTCCGTGAATTGTTCCCGCTGGACATAATCCAGCATCTGCAGGATTGGGGGGAAACTTAGTTTTTGTAGTTCGTATTCCGGCAATTCGAATTCGCCGATCGGCGGAAAGTTTTTGATTGGAATATCGGAAAGTTGAAGGTTGCTTCGTGAGGCCACAACGACCAATTCCTTGCCGGCAGCGGCTCCAGCGGAGGTCATTTTGCGGATCGTTGTCGCAACGCCGTTCACGTCTTCGAGCGTGTCGGTGAACCAGGCGCGTTTGCGATTTTGTAAGGCAACTGGAACTTCGCCGGTCAACTCTTTAAACATATTCCGCAGCCATTTGCGCGAGGGTGCCTGGCTGTGAAAGCCGTAAATGTATGGCGTCAGGATAACGAGGATCGGTGCAATGGCGCTGAGAGCCTGCATGCTCTCGACCATGTTTCCGCTACTGATTTGTTGAACGAATTTGTTGAAGAACCGAAACGCCAACTGCTCGGCGACCATGTTCGCCATGAGAAATGTGCGCCGCTCCGGTTCGCTCACCTTGTCCAGTTGCGCGGCAAGTTTTGCCTTCACCTCCGGCCGCGCGAAATAACCGGAAAGCTCTTTCCATAGCGAGACGTTTGCTGGTTTAGCGAAGTCAAAAATCTTTCCCGACAACACCCCTTGCACGATGAATTCCGTTTTCTCCTTCAGCGTGAACTCGGTCGGGTCACGGCCCTCCATGAAACGCGAAAACATTCTCTCCAGCAGCGCCCCACCGGGGCCGAGCTTTTCGTGAAAACGGTCCTGAATGAAACAGGCGACGGTGTTGTAAAAGCCATGCGACAAAATTAGTGGCGTTCCGCCCTGGCCGCACGGCATGCAATCACCATCCCGAACCAATTTCAAAAATTGTTCGGCAGACTCCGCAGCAGGCGTTTCTGTAAAAGCGCAGGCTACGAACTGCCCTCCGTGGTCGTCGGAGCCGCCCACCAGAATTTTTTTCCAGGGCTCGAAGTGCGTGGGCGCCACAGTGTGACGATTTGCGAGCGTGTCGATCTTTTCTGGTGTCAATTGTTCGAAAAGCGTCTGCGCCAGATCGCTTAGCAGCGCGTCGCGCAAACCGTTGATGCCTTCGAAATGTTTAAACAGGAGGATGAGCTGCTCGAGATGCATTGCCTCGAGTTTGCCGTTCACACTGTACAACGGATGCGCGACTGCGTGAGCGATTCGGGCACGCTGCAGGTACCGCTGCAGATCGAAGATGTTTTCGCGCACGCTTTCGATATCGTGATGCTGCTGTTCTGAAATGCCCCACACCAAAATGTGGAGTTTGCAGGAGTCGTGCGGAAAATAAGTGGTGATCTGTTCGCTGATGAAGGTCCGAGGCAGGTGCGCAATTTCCAGGCAACCATCGATCGAATCGTGATCGGTAATGGTAACGTAATCCATCCCACGTTTGCGCAGTTGTTCATACAACTGCTTTGGATCGGAATAGCTGTCGGGAAAGTCGAAGCGGCGGAAAAGCCATTCTTCCGAGCGCGCACTATGGCGCGAGTGGATATGTAAATCGCACCTGCTCACCTTACGTTCCTCGCTTCAACCTTTGTTCAGCGATCCAATCCTGATACGTCGTAGCGGTCCGCGCATTTTTCGTTGCTGCGATGAAGCCGAGAATCTGTTTCCAAATGGTCGGCTGGGAATAATCGCTTGGATGGATACTTATCCGCAACAGCGGTTTGGTATTCAAAAAACGGAACAGCGTTGCGTTCCAACTGCGACTAAGCGCGCGGCGCCAATTATTGTGAACACTGTAAACGAGCGTTCTCGCCGGAAAGATGGATTCCGAGCGGAGATCGCACACCGTGCGTAGGCGTGTCGTGTATTCCAATTCTGCATCGCGAACGGCTTGCTCTGCTTCCTTCCCCAGCAACCACGCCGGCGCGATAAAACCGCGTGGCTTGAGCCCGAGCGCACGGAATTCATCTCGTGCCGTGGTGATGCGGCGCAAAGCTTCCTCATAATTTAAATCGTAAAACTCGCCTTCATTTTGGGTATAAAACCTGGTTACGAATTTATCGCGCAAAGTTTCCTTTCTCTGAGGCGGGCGTTCGTGAAAATAGCCGTGAATGACGACTTCGTGTCCGTCCGCCTCCACAGCCCGAAGCCATGTCACAAATTCGCGGTGCTTGGCGAAGGCCCCCTCATGGTGATAATCTGGCACCACAAGAACTGAACAAACGCGCACGCCATGGGCGCCCAATTCTGAAATGATCGTGCTTGTGATTTGCTGACTGCAAGGAGCGACGTCGTGCAGAGACACGATGACGGAATCAGCCGCGGCGCCGGCGGTCGCAACGAGCGGAAGGAACTCCGTTGCCGCAATTGTACTCATTTCTCAAATTTTCTGTCTTCGAGCAGCTTTGAACAAGGCAAAAAAGGCAAAACCATTCCATTTCTCGTGCGCCGTGGCGAGGCAGCGTCCGGCGCACCAAACGGGTCGCCCGATACTAATCGTGTGCCACTGTGATTCGGGTTCCGGATATTTCGTTTTTAACGACCCCCGCGCTCAATCCCGTCCAGCGCGTCGCCCATATTTTCGATTTCCCGAAACTCTGGTTCGGCAAGAGGCATGACTGATAAACGCGATTGACGAACTAACGGAATTCCTTTCAAGCGCGAATTGCCCTTGATCTCGCGAAGTGTAACTGGCCGCGCCAGTGGTTTGACTGGGGCAAGATCGACAGTAGACCAATCGCCTTCTTTTGCCGTCGGATCTGGATAGGTAGTCCGCGTCACTTTAGCAATTCCGATCACAGCCTTTTCGTCGCCGCTGTGATAGAAGAGGACTGCATCGGCTTTTCGCATTTTCCGGAGGTTATTTCGCGCAGCAAAATTGCGCACGCCGGTCCAGCTAGTCTCGCCCTCGGCAACGAAATCAGACCACGAATAGGAAGACGGCTCCTGTTTCACCAGCCAAAAATTTTTCATGTCAAACCGTAACACAGTCTTCCAGCCTGTGCGGGCAACGCGCCTAGCTTGCCTGTTGAATTGGCGTGACCGATGGCCTCTACAGAAGCCCCGTTAGACTTTTGAGCTGCTTTGTTTCACAATCGGCAAATGCCGCGACTGCCGTTCATCACCTTCGAGGGATCAGAAGGAAGCGGAAAGTCGACTCAAGCCGACAGACTCGCGGCGCATCTTCAGCAATGCAATGTTCCATATTTCCTGACGCGCGAACCCGGCGGCACGCTGATCGGCGAAAGTATCCGCGACCTTTTGCAATTTGCTCCGCATAACTCGGACATGACACCCGAGACCGAGTTGTTTCTGTTTGAGGCCAGTCGCAGCCAGCTCGTGCGCGAGGTAATCAAGCCCGCGCTCGAACGCGGCGTGTGTGTGATCGCAGATCGGTTCTCTGATTCCACGACTGTTTATCAAGGAGCGGCACGCAAATTGGATCGCCAGATCGTCGAGCGGTTGAATGCGTTCGCCGTCGGCGATTGCGTACCGGACATCACTTTCGTGCTCGATGTGGATGCTGCGACTGCTGAGTCGCGAATGCAGCGTGAGCCACGCAAAGCGGATCGGATGGAACAACAGCCCGCTGAATTTTATGAGTGTGTTCGCGAAGGATATCGCGAGCTCGCGAGGCACGAGCCAGAAAGGATTGTTTTGATCAACGGCGCACGCCATGCAGATGAGATCGAAAGCGAAATTTGGGAAAACCTGTGCTCGCGCTTCGCAAATATGACTGCCGGTTCTCGCGAGAGATGAACGAAACCGCGATACGGCGAGAAAACCGATCCGACACTTTCGCGATTTGGAGGTTTCCGAAATGCGCTTGCGGCTGGGCCGCCGCGCGGTGGTGCGATCATCCGTTCTGAGTGATATGGCCTTCGCGCGTACGACTGCTCTCGAATTTTTGCGGCGGGCCTATGAACAGGATCGGCTTGCGCATGCGTATCTCATTACCGGAGCTCCGGGCAGCGGCAAGGAAGTGCTCGCAGCGGAGCTGGCCAGTTTGGTTAATGGCACGGCGGCCAAAGATGTTTTTTCAGCCAAAGCTCGCGAGGTGTTCATTGCCCGTCCCGAATCGAAATCGCGGCGAATCGTCACTGCGCAGATCCGGGCGCTGGAGCACGCGCTTCAGATGCGAGCAGCGAATGGCCGGCGCAAAGTAGCAATCATTTCAGACGCCGACCGCCTCGGAGGCGAGGCGGCAAACGCATTTCTCAAAACACTTGAAGAACCGCCAAAGGATTCGCTGTTGCTTCTGCTAAGCGCTTTGCCGGAGGCTCTCCCGGAAACGATTCTTTCGCGGTGCATCGCCATCCCACTCGCATCAAACGGCGAGGCTCAGAGCAAAAAGGAGGAAGAGAAACTCGTGAAATTGCTCCAACAAGCATCCCGCCATACGACCTGGAGTATTCAATTTGCTTATCGACTTGCTCAGGAATTTCAACAACTGCTCCGAGGCATACGTGAGGAAGTGAAACACGAAACCGACAGCGCGTTAAAGCAGGATCAAACGCGTTACAAGGACGCAACCGACGGCGCATGGCTGGAACAACGAGAGGAATACTACAAGGCGCTGACGGAAAGTCTTTACCTGCAACGACGCGCCGCGCTGGTCGAAATCCTGTTCGCCTGGTGGACCGACGTTCTTCGCGCGAGCAACGACGTGGCACAACGCGACGTCCCAGCTGCAAAACAAGAAACCGCGATGCTTGCACGCCGATTCAGCACTGTCGAAAGTTTACGGCGGATCCGTTCTCTGGAAGAATTGCGAGATCACCTCGGTCGAAACATCCACGAAGGCCTCGCGATTGAAGTCGCCTTTCTTACGATCTTCACTGTCTGATTGCACCGTTTGCATTGTTTCTGGAAGGCTTGCCGACTTAGGTTCAGCCGAGGGCAGGGTTGACAAAATGCTGTCTAATCTTATCCAGTATCCGCTTATGCGACATATTTGCCGATTACTTTTGCTGTGCGCCGGCTCTTCACTCTTGTTGCTTACTGGTTGCGCAACAGGAGGCCATGTAAGCGCGGGCGGTCCGTACCACGTCACCGCGTACAAGCCGAACAATCCTTCAGCCGTGCGGGTGAAAGTCTCGCTCTCGAAGGAAAACGTTTACGTAATGGAGGGCGACCGTTGCCTGATGGCGGCGGCCATTTCGGTTGGCATGGCCTCGAAACCAACGCCCAGGGGCAATTTCAACATTTATTCGAAACAGGACCACAAACGTTCTGGATCGTACGGATTCAGCGTGCAAGGGAATCGAATAGTTCCTTCTACCGGGGGTGGGCCAGGGCGTTACGTCGGATATCCTATGGGATATTGGTGTGAGTTCGCTCCCGCCTACGGTTTTCACCAGGGTTTTGTGCATCCCACACCACACACACATGGATGCATTCGCTTGAAGGGTGAAGCCGCAGCTAAATTCTACGCGCTAGTGAGAATCGGGACGCCGGTGAATATCGCTAATACCCAGCCGGAAGACGAAACACTTGGGCCGAAAGTGCAGCGGGTTGATGACTCTAGAACGCCTGATCCTCCAGCCGCCCTTATGGTCTCGGAGGCGGCGTTTGAGAAACCGAGCGGTCCTCTGCTTCAATAGACAAGACGCGGCGCGTTGCCGCCCTCGCTTGATTGTGGCATCTTGACCGACGCCAAACATCTCTGAGCCGAGGTGTGACAGCGAAAAGTCTGAGATTCTTTGCTGCGCTCAGAATGATAGGCCGAACATGAGCACGAACCTGATTTCCAGCGGCACAACTGCCCGGCAAAAAGTGAACTTGCGTACTCCCGATGTGATGGCGGCCGTGCAGCAACAGGTCGAGTCACACTATCGCAGCGACATCATCGAAAAGGTCCGTCGCGCCGGCGGAACCATTTCGGCGGGAGATACCACAGTGCGCCTGGCGAAGCAGTTTGGTTTCTGTTACGGCGTCGAACGCGCGATCGATCTGGCGTATGCCGCGCGTAAGGTTTTCAAAGACCGCCGCTTGTTTATTGTGGGAGAGATTATTCACAACCCGGAAGTCAATCATCAGATCGCCTCGTTAGGTATCAAGAATCTCACCGGCAGAAATAAAGAGGCAGACATCTCCGATCTCGGCCCCGACGACGTCGTCATCGTGCCGGCGTTTGGAACCGAATTGTCCATCCAGCAACAGATCAAGGATCGTGGCTGCCAGATCGTCGATACCACATGCGGCGACGTGATGAGCGTTTGGAAGCGGGTACGCAAATACGCAACCGAATCGGTGACTTCTATTATTCATGGCAAGGCAGAGCACGAAGAGACGAAGGCAACCAGCTCCCGCGCGCTCGGTGACGGCAGCGGACATTACGTTGTGGTCCTGACTCTTGGGGACACAGATTACGTTTGCGATTATATCCGACGTGGCGGCGACAAACAGGCGTTCCTCGAGAAATTTAAAGGCGCGCACTCGCCGGGATTTGATCCTGATGTGCACTTGGAAACCGTAGGCGTGGCGAATCAGACGACAATGTTGCGCGGTGAGACTGAGGAAGTGCAACGTCGAATTCGCCAGGCAGTGATCGACCGCGACGGACCCGAGCTCGCGCAGAAGAATTTCCGCTTCTTCGATACGATTTGCGGCGCTACACAGGAGCGGCAGGATGCGTTACGCGAATTGCTGAACGTTCGTATGGATCTTTTGCTCGTCGTTGGCGGTTACAACAGCTCGAACACATCACACCTCGCCGAGATGGGCGAAGAGAAGTTGCCGACCTATTTTGTGCTGAACGCTTCGCGGCTCGTTTCCGCTGCGGAAATCAAGCATTACAACTTGCACGAAAAACGCGAAGTCGTTTCGCACTTTTGGTTGCCGAACGGGTCCGCTGTGGTCGGCATCACTGCCGGCGCATCTTGTCCGAACAATTTGATCGAAGAAACACTGATTCGGCTTTTTGAATTACGCGGCATTTCGCGGCGAGATCTCGAATTGGCGGCGTAGTCATCCTTGCCTGTGCGTAGTAACAACGGGACTTCAGCCCGGTGTAATCACTTCGGCTCAACCGAAACCGTTTAGACGGGTTTGATCACTTGCGGTATGTGCACGCACCTCACTGAAGTGAGGTGTTGATGACATAGCCGATATGCGGTCGCCATCTTCACGCACGCGAGATCGGGGCGCCGCACGAACTCAATTTAGATATGGCACGAGCGATTTGGAAGGGCAGCATCAGCTTCGGACTGGTCAACATACCGATCGCCCTCTATTCAGCTACGCGGCGTGAGGAACTCAAGTTCCGTCTTTTGCGCAAGACCGATCTGAGCCCGGTGAATTACAAACGTGTCGCTGAAAAGGACGGGAGGGAGGTTCCCTGGGACCAAATCGTCAAGGGCTACGAGTACGAGAAGGGCAAATACGTCGTGCTGCAGGACGAAGATTTCCAGCGAGTTGATCTCGAAGCTACCCAGACTGTCGACATCCAGGACTTCGTCGACCAGGAAGAGATTGATCCGATGTTCTTCTATAAGCCGTACTATCTGGAACCACAGAAAGGCGGAGACAAAGCCTACGCGCTCCTGCGGGATGCGTTAAAAGACACTAACAAGGTTGGCGTCGCCAAGGTGGTCATCAAAACCCGGCAATACCTGGCTGGTGTTAAGCCCGAGGACGGTGCCCTCGTTCTCGAATTGATGCACTTTGCTGATGAGCTGGCCGACCCGGAGAAGCTGCACGTTCCGAAGAAACTGGAACTCGGGAAACGCGAAATGAACATGGCCAAATCACTTATCGGCAGCATGACGTCGAAATGGCAGCCTGAAAAATACAAGGACGATTATCGCGAGGCACTCATGGAAGTGATAGAGGAAAAAGTTGAAGCCGGTGGCAAGGAAATCGAAGAGAAGCCGAGGAAAACACCGAAGCCGACAAAGGTGATCGACTTGGTGTCGGTTTTGCAGAAGAGTCTCGAACAGAGTGGAGTGAAAGAAAAAAGCAAAGGCAAATCGCGCTCGAAAAAAGCGCACCCGACCAGGAGAGCAGCGTAGCTGCAGCCGAATCTATCGGGCCGCGGACGCGCACTGTGAAGCTCCTGACTTGACACTTTAACTGCAAATCATTCAGCCTGAACGGTCATGAATTCACTAACTCGGTATGCGATTCCATTCTATTCCATTATGCGACTGGTTGTTGGTCTCATGTTTTTCTGTCACGGTGCACAGAAAATTTTTGGATGGTTCGCGCCGCCGGGCCAACATGGCGGAGCGTTGCCGCCGCTCATGATGACGGGCGGTTGCATTGAAATTGCGGGCGGCCTCCTCATAGCTTTTGGATTATTTACACGTGTAGCCGCTTTCATCGCCAGTGGCGAAATGGCTGTGGCCTTTTTTATGATGCATGCCAAAGGCAGCATCTTACCCATCGTTAACAAAGGCGAACTGGCCGTCGTTTACTGCTTTCTTTTCTTTTACATCTTCCTTTATGGGCCTGGCGCTTGGAGCCTCGATGTGATGTTGCGTAAAACTACGCCTACTAGCTAGGCCTCGGAACTCGACGTTTGGTGTTCATTATGAAACACTTTGTATTCGCGCTGATGCTGCTTGCTGGCTCGGCGCTTGTAGGAGAAGAGGTCAAGGATTTCGGTCGCGATCGGCTAAACAATTCCCCACGGCATGCCGATTGGGTCGATATCAAATCGGGAGCGCGCGCGATCAAAGCGTTTGTTGTTTATCCCGAGCGTAAAGACAAAGCCCCGGCGGTGCTCGTCGTCAGCGAGATTTTTGGCCTCACCGACTGGGTTCGGAGTTTGTGCGATGAATTGGCCGAGAATGGCGTCATTGCCATTGCACCCGATTTGCACGGTGGCCAGAAGTTCGAAGATCTCGACGCTGCGCGCAAAGCAACGTCGGCACTGCCGCAGGAACAGGTGAAAGCGGATCTGGATGCAATATCGGATTATGCGCTCACGAAAATTCCGGCGTGCAATGGCACGCTCGCGGTGTGCGGATTCTGCTGGGGCGGGGGCGTCACGTTCGCGTATGCGAATGAAAATCCAAAACTGAAAGCTGCGTATTCATTTTACGGTGTGGCGGCGGATTCGCCCGACAAAGTGAAAAACATCCCGTGTCCGGTTTACGGTTTTTATGCTGAGAATGACGAGCGCGTAGACGCGACGATTCCCAAGGCGCAGGAACTAATGAAATCCGCTGGGAAAACGTATGAGCCAGTTATCTACAAAGGCGCTGGTCACGGTTTCATGCGGATGGGCGAACCAAGCAATCCCGCCGTTCGCGAAACTGACAGAAAGGCGCGCGATGAAGCTTGGGAGCGCTGGAAGAAACTGATCCAGCAACTGCCGTAGTATCGTGATCGTGAGCGGACCCTGGCGGAGTTGAACGATCCCGAGGCGATACCGATCGGCTGCATCACGGGATTCCTCGACTTTGCTCGCAATGACAAAGATTGGGTTACTTTTTGCCTTCCAACTCAGCCGCGAGCGCACTGGCGTCATAAACTTTTCGAACCGCCTCGATAATGGCGGCGGAATCAACGGAGACGGCGCGTGCCTGTGTGTCGGTGTAAATGCAATCGAGCACGAGTGACTGAATGTTGCCGTCGAAAATGATGCCGACGAATTCGTTTGCCTTGTTCACCACAGGGCTGCCGCTGTTGCCGCCGATAATGTCGGCATCGGAAACGAAGTCGAATTTCGTGCCTAGATTAAAGTTTGCTTTCGCGTCGATCCAGCGCTGAGGCAAATCGAATGGTGGCTTGTTGTCGTGTTCGGCAGCGCGCTGGTATAAACCGGCGAAATCGGTGAACGCGGGGATTTGCTTTCCGTCCTGCTCGTATCCCCGCACCGCTCCGTAGGAAAGCCGCAGCGTAAAAGTCGCATCCGGATAACCGCTCGCGGCTTCAATGGCAAACCGCGCCTTTGCAATATCTGCATACGCTTGCTTTTTGATTTCATCCTGTGCGTTGAAAATCTTTCGCGCTTCTCTCGCTGGCGCATCGATCATGCGAGCCAGATCGATCATCAGATCATGCACCGCCTGCAGCGCCGCTGCGTCTTTGCCGTAGAGATCTTTCCGCACAAAGGCGTCCTTGAGCTTTGTGCCGGAGACAAGCTCAACTGCGCGCGCGTGCGGCGATTTTCCAGCGAGCACTTTTTTTACCAGCGGATTGTCTGCGCCGAATGCAGAGGCGAGATCGGTCAACGAGTCCGTGAGTCGCAAAATCTCGTAATCGTCATAGATGGGTTCGTCGGAAAAAAGCTCCAGTTCCAATGATTCGCGCGCGCTATCACGAAAAGTCGGGATCCGTTCTCCGTTGAGTTTCGCGCGCTCATCGGCTGCACGAAGCAGCAGGCGCGCATACTTGAAAAGATTCCCGGCGAAAGCTCGTGGCCCGCGGTAACCAACCGTGACCGGCCGTTCCTGTTCGAGGTAATTGTACACCGGCGCGTTCTTCGCAATCTCAGCCTGCGCACGCTTGATCCGGTCGTAGGCAGAAAGTGTGGACTTGAATTTCGCATCGCGCCCAATCGCGTCGCGCAGTTTTTCCTCGCGCGCTTCAAGCGCTGACCAGATTTGCGGATCAAGCAGTCCAGCCAGATAACCGTCGTAGCGCTTGCGGTTGTTTTGATCTCCAAACAAGTCCTCGCGCGCTTTCCGTGCGTTCTCGAATGAACGCGCGCTGTAGGCCAATTCCAGCACTTCGCGACGATAAAACATGTTCAGGACGTACGGCAGAAAGCGATCGCGCATATCGGCCATCTCAGCCAGGGTGAGTTGCCGATCGGTTTTGCCCGGGCTGCCGCTTACGAAAATAAGTTCGCGGTCGTTCGGCCCATTGGAATTGAATTTGAGAAAGTGCTCGATCTTTGCCGG
>Ga0209807_1001324_pt1 | contig 11759 bp, 9 predicted proteins | sample GraSoiAngelo_154_FD_186168 | JGI IMG/M metagenome (GOLD analysis project Ga0209807, IMG submission 186168) | Grasslands soil microbial communities from the Angelo Coastal Reserve, California, USA - 14_1009_13_20cm (SPAdes) (version 2) | ecosystem: Environmental > Terrestrial > Soil > Grasslands ... | reverse complement strand
TCCATGATCTCGATAATCTTGGTCCTAGACACCAGTCCCCTGCTAACATTCCTCATTCCTGACACGTACGCTCTCGGATGATAAGCAGGACTCAGACTCGGGACCCTCAGGCGAAGTCTGCAACGAACAACTTCTGCTGCTCCCTGTCCACAGGCAACGCCTTGAAGGTCTCCGCTAGTTCGACCTTGATGAGTTCGAGTCGCTGCCGATAGTATTCTCGGATATTGTAACGCTGAACCATCTCAGTGGCCACGTCTAGATACTTCTCGACGCCGCCTCGGAAGACGGTGGCCGCAAGCTTTCCACCGCATCTGTGGCATGTTCCTCCCAGAGGGACACGGCGCGGCTTAGATCCACACTTTGTGCATCTGGCTCGCTGGGAAGTGAAAGTTCGGAGATTGCCTACAAGATCTCTGAGGATGTGTGTTGACAAGACCTTTACGGCCACCTCCTCACCCTTGACCGCGACAATCTGATCCGCGAGGTGGAGTTGCTCCTTGACCTTGTCAAGCATTGTGGGAAGTTCCTTGTAAGAACTGATTAGCCTTCCATTGTCAAGATCCTGTGTCGGGTGAGTGAAATCAATAGTCCAGTGTTCTCCACCATTCCCAAGATTCGAGTTCAGCGTCGGAACCAGACTCTCAACTTCACTCGGGTGAGCGCCCTGCCATGTCTTCTCGTAGAACTCGACGGGGAGCTGGGAGACGTTTTCGATGTTGAGGGCTTGCCTTGCGATCTCTGCCGGATTGAGCAGTGGTGACAGTAGCAGCGGGGCGTCCATGAGACCACCGATTCTGTCGGGCATGAACTCCCGGGAGAAATTCAGGAGCACGTCTAGTAGGAGGGACACCGAGTCTTCGTCCCCGTCGCAGTCTCGTCTCTTCGCCGCGTGCCAGAATGGGTGGGCGTAGCAGACACTCGCTTTGGTGAAGCCTACTATGCGGCCGACGACGCCTACGGAGGTGTGGGGAGAAAGGCCCACGACGAGGCGGCCTATGAGATCCTCGCTCTTCGACGCATTATAGAACCTCTCGAGGCCATAGTAAGAGGAGAGAAGGTCATCTAGAAACTTGGAGGCCTTTAGCAGATATTGCGCGCATGTCTCTGGGACCACGAGATCTTGGACTTCGAGTGCGCAGAGCTGGCTCGGGGATTCGAGCGGTTTGTCTTCCATGTCCTTCTCATAACCAAGCGTGTGAGCCTTCTCGATCGAGAGACCTACCTCGCTCGGCCGAAACTGTGTCAGGATCGCATTAGTCGCGTCGAACCGGATAGTCCCGTCTTTGAAGACCGACACTTCCCTCCCAGCTCTCAACAACCCCTTCTCAAGCGGCTCCGGCGTCTTCGTCTTATTCAGCAAGCCCTTCGTTCCCTTGATTATCTCAGGTGATTTCGCTAGTCCAACGCGTCTTACGGCCGCTTCCAATACCTGCTTGAGATCTACTGGCTTGTTCTTGTAAGAAACGGTCTCCACGTTGCAATTCTTGCAGAGCCCGAGCCCAGGCAAGCCGCACTTTGGACAAGACCGGTGTTCTACTGTCAGACTCCCACATGTAGGGCATCTGATGCGAGGCTCCCAGGCGTCGCAGCTGGGACAGACTCTGTCTACAACATCCAGGCTGACGGCCAGTTTTCGAGAGGCCTCCACGATATCGCGGCGCATTCCTCCGAACTGTCCTGTCGGAAAGAGGCAGTGAACCTTTGGCGTCATGACTCGCTCTTTGGCCTTCTCAGGTCGGCCCATACGGGCTCCCACGTAATTCGGAGCCTTACTCTTCACAGGGAATCCAGCGAGAATGCTAAGACGCTCTAGAGTGCTAGACCCGTCCTCCAGCTGTCGGCTCTCGGGCTTGAGAATTGCCCGCAGAATGAGGGTCTCGTCCTCCCTGATCTCCGCAGAGTCTCCTCGGATCCTGTGGGGAAGACAAAGCCTCTCCAAGAGAGACTTGAGCATTGCATCGTTAGGAATTAGAATAGTCTCCTCAGATGGTTTTGAGAACTCGAGAATTCTCTCCCGTAAGTATTGCAGCTCATTGGGTTTGATTGCATCCCAGAAGTGAGTGTAGAGGGGATGTAGGGGAACATTGAGGCTCCGGGATATTTCCAACGCCTCTCTCGCGGAGGGTTTTGTTGCTAGCGGAGTTGTGGCTAGACTGTGAAGGCGTTCTTTAGTAATCGAGAGCGACGGAACCCCAGTATCAGCTTCGAACGTTTTCATCTTCTCAGCGAGAAGCTGGCTCCACCACTCCTCAACGAAGCCCGAAGGGACGAGTGTGCGGTTGTTTTCTAGAAACTCGCCGTAACCAACTATGAGGTCGCCGAGAAAGAGGATTCTGTCAATCCGATCCTTGACGGCTCGGGCCTCACTCGGGTTATCGATCCTTACGACCGAACCATCCATCATCCTAACTACCGGTGGTTCGATCGAATCCACGGCCGTAACTATCCCCGCCTTGCCAGGACGCTCAGTTCTCATCTGAACTCCTACAGCCAAGAATCCTCCAAGAATCTCCATCGTCGCTGGATGGACCCCGACAGACGCTAGACCCGTGTTTCTCGCTCGGCCATACCTTACTCGAAATCCGCCTTGAGCGCCTGGAAATGCGAAGATGGGTCTACCCCCAACCACATCCTCCATGAACATGAACTCTTTCGCCTCTTCACCCTCAGCTGAGGTCGTCTTCAAGGGGCGTAGCCAATCCCAGCCCTCGAGGCTGAGCCTCTCTACAATACGGAGAACCTTCTGAGAACGGCCTAGGAGACCGTCATTTATGACTCGTAAGGCTCCGCCACGAACCCTGTTGGTCTCGATTCTGGGAATGTTCCGGTTTACAGCTACCTCCACAGGATCTGTTTCGACGCCGTTCGGCTCGACGGGGAGTCTGAGCATCGCATCGTGCAACACAGTATCAGAATTACGATACTGGAACCTGGCAACGGCCCGCTCGTAGATACGCAGCTCCTCGACAAAGCGGCGAGCTTCACTCTCAGTTGCCTTGTAGGGCTGGAGGTTTAGCCTTCGACGAACATGATCTCCAACAATCATGGTCATGCCCATCTCAGTGCCTCCTGCGGATCGCATTGGTCCGGCAAAATAGATGGCTAGATGTCTCGAGCGGTCATCGTTTCTCCGAATCCTGACATCATAAATTCCCTGTATTGGGGCGACAGTCACCGCTTCATCCAGAACAGCCAGAGCGGTGCGAACTGCCTGCTCTGCTCCTTGTTCTTCCTCAAAGCTTCCGAACCGGCCTAGGACAATTTCTTCGCTGACCTTGAGCGCTGTCTCTTCTCGTGAGATGATCTTTACAAGCTCCCTAATTCGTTCAGCAATACCGGCGGGACCGACGGCCTTCTCGACCCTCTCAGCAAGGTCGTACGTGGTCTGGGACTCAACTTTCGCCGACGGGTCCAGGCCTTTTGATCTGGCCAAGCTGGCGAGCGAGTATTGACGGTTGTACTCATCATGCAACCTTCTGGCGTAAGGATTGCCGAGTCGATTCTCCAAAGGATCCAAGAGCGTCGAGTCTCCGTTGCTTTCACGCGTATGTAATATGCTATTGTGGATCTGTTGTGAGTATAGATGAGAACGTTAGAGTAGTGAAACTAATCAAACATAGGAGGCTCTCGTGATGGCGCTTGACACCGTGCCGGGGTCCGGGGCGTTCGAACTATTGCGTACTAGTAGGCATGGTTCTGGCTTGGCCACAATTGGGACAGAACTTCGACTGAGGCTGCAGGATTGATCCACAATGGGAACAGGATACCGTCATAGGTCCTGTAGAGATCGGAGTCCTCACTGTCACGCTTTTGACAATGCCTCCCACAAGTCTTGAGTTTACTATTAGGCCCGCAACCGAAACCACCACTGCGGCTAGAAAGACATAGAATCCGCTCTGGAATCCCCAGGCAACGCTAAGTCCAGCGACCCTAGAAACCGACTCAACTCCGACTGGTCCAGAAACGCAGAATGGAGAGAGACAGTAGTTCATTGTTACGTAGTTTATCGCGACAGCGTAAACGACCGGTGCAAGAGCTGAGAGAACTAGTCCTCCCAGGAGATAACGTCTGAGAAGGGTAAGGCTACCCACAACAACCAGAGCTGTAGCCACGAGCACTAGGACCAAGACAGAGACACTGGAAATAGTAAAGTTCCAGGAGACCATGGCCCCGCCGGGAACCTGTGTGTTGAATCGGGGTGGATTCCAGATAGTCCAACGATGCGCCTGGTTGATGCTAATGCCTGAGACGTCGAATCCCCACCATGGTAGGAATGCGCCGATCAAAGAAATCGCCGCAGCCAAGATGGAGACAGGATTGATTCTCCACGGAATCGTGCTCAAGCTATTCATTCAGAGTAACAATCCTGAGCTTTAACTCTGGCTATCCCAGCCGCGTCTGTCGTCCTTCAGCCGGCTTCAAGTCCGATAGGCGAGCTCCTACGAGCCGAACTCTTCGCCGATCCTTTTCGAATTCTCGAAAAAGAGAACCAACATAATCACGAATAACATCCTGGTCGTCAACATAGCCCGTGTGAGTCTTTTCACGAGTGAAAGTCTGAAACCCCTCAAAGCGGACCTTGATACCCACGGTCCGGAAGAGCAGTCTCTCCCCAAGGAGACGCTCATGTACTTCCAAGACGAGAGACTCGAGAGCTTCCTTCACGACATCTTTGTTCTGAATATCTCGCTCAAAGGTCTGTTCTACACTGATAGATTTGCGAAGAGGTCGCTCTTCCACGGGCGTCTCTTCGATCCCATTAGCGATCCCCCAGAGCCACACCCCACCTTTTCCGAACCAGTCGGTAAGCTTCTTCGCGGGGAGCTGGCGTAGCTGTCCAATCGTTTCTACTCCTTGCTCTTGTAAGAATTCAGTTGTCTTCTTTCCGACGCCGCTGATCTTGTTGACAGACAACGGTTCAAGGAATGCTTTCACATCGTCAGGCCTAACTGCTGTTAGTCCGTCGGGCTTGTTCATGTCCGAAGCCATCTTCGCAATTGACTTGTTAGGCGCGACCCCGACACTAACCGTGAGCCCTTCAACATTCTTTAGCTCAATCTTCAACTTCCGTGCAAGGTCAATTGCCTCATCAAAACTGGCGCATCTGTCGCCCACATCGAGGTAGACTTCGTCGATGCTTGTTTGTTCAAACTTGTCGGCGAACCTCCGTAGCATGCTCATGACTCGGTCGGAGACCTCGCCATAGAATTCGAAATCCGGCCTTACGTAGACGCCTAGAGGACAGAGCTTATAGGCCTGTGAAATCGGCATCCCCGATCGAACTCCGAACTTCCTTGCCTCGTAGGAGCATGACATCACGACTCCACGTCCATGACCCGCCTTTGGATCCGCGCCCACGATGAGAGGCTTTCCGGCAAGTGAAGGGTTTCGCTTTATCTCACAAGACGGATAGAAAGCGTCTAGGTCACAGTGCAGTATGATCCTTGGACCTAGACTCGGCCGCATCAAGTTCTCGAATTAATGATGTGACGGTAGTCTTTTTCAGTTGTGTTGTGAGAAGAAATTGAGGTAGCCCAGGTTCGCTTATTCGGAATTATTCCGGCCGTCTTCCGGTTAGGGTTTCTAGATCACTGGCGAATTTGAGAAGACAATTCCCTGCTGAGTGATCTGATAGAAGTAGCCTCGAGACATGATCGGATTCCGGCCTATTCGTAATACCTTCATTGTTCCACCTTTCAATAGAATCTCGCCGGTCCGTTTCTTCATCTCGATTACCCCGTCCGCCAGATTGGCTGTTGCATTTTCAAGCGACTCGTCAACAACCTCGGTGTGGAGGATTGCGATTGTTACCGCGCGAGCAATCCTCGTTGCGAAACGCATAACCTGCACGTACTGGAAGACCTTTCGGGCCTCCGTAAGAAGGAAGAAGGGAGTGATCGAATCCATCACTATGATTTTAGGACCCATCCCAGGCTTGAGCGCGAAACTCCGGCCGTAGGCGAGAAGATCCTGAAATCTCAGCGTCTCCTCAAGTATCTCTGAGGGGTCCATCTTTGGCAGAGACTCTGCCAATTTCTGGGCGCCAAGAGAGAACATGTCCACAAATTCAAGGCGACCTTCCTGTTCGATCTTGTCGACAGCGATGTGATGATCCTCCAATCCAAGTTTCACGATATCCGCTGGATCATCAATGCAATAGTAGAGAAGACTGCATCCTTGACGGATGAAATTCGTGACTAGTTCTCTGACGAGTGAAGACTTGCCGCTGCCGATAGGTCCCATCAGAGCGATCGCGGATGGCCGGGGGAAGCCGCCGCCGGTGACTTTGTCGAGGATTGGAATTCCGGTCGGCTGGAGAGCTTCAACTCTGTGATCCTCCGCCGACCTCTTCAAAGACGCCCGCACCCTAAAGAGACAGGCTTGGGCTCTGCTTCGAAAGGCGGCTTGTAACCAGAATCAGTCTCGGCAAGTGACACCGGGGCGGAGCATTACGCAGAGCCTCGCGAATCCGAGGACTTGTGCTTGATTCGGCTCAGCTTTTATTAGATCCCCGAGGCACGCGTCCGTTCCCCCATGATAATACTAGGCGGCTCCGCCTCAAGTGATTTGGCCGAGAAAGTTGCAAAAGAAGTTGGCGAGAATGTTGGCCGTTTAGAGATCAAGAGGTTTCCTGACGGTGACAAATACGTAAGAATACTCGATGATGTGAAGGGTCAAGATGTGGCCGTAATCCAGTCGCTGTACCATAAACCCGACCAGCACATCTACGCCGACCTGCATATCTTCGAACTCCTAATGATTGTCGACACATTGCGCGACTTGCAAGCGAAAACCATTACAGTGGTGGCTCCGTATCTGGCCTACGCCCGGCAGGATTCTCGTTTCTATCCTGGAGAGGCACTCAGCTCTCAAGTTATCGCCCGTCTCCTAGAGGATGTGGGAACCACCAAATTCCTAACTGTGGATTGCCACCTTCATCGACTTGGCGACGTAGCGAAGATCTTCAAGATTCCTGCCCAGAACCTTTCAGCCATGCCTCTCTTGGGAAAATATGCCCTGAAAACCATACATCCAAAGAAGCCATTCGTCATAGGCCCAGACGAGGAGGCCGAGCAATGGGCTGCTACCGTCGCCAAGGAGCTGGATGCCGAACATACAGTCTTCCAAAAGAAACGGGTACGTAAGGAGGGTGCTACGGAAAGTAAAGTCGAGATAACCGCAACCGAAGTGGATTTGAAAGGGCGCGATGCAGTATTTGCTGACGACATAATTAGCACGGGGGATACTTTAGCAAAGGCCACAAAAATTTGCAAAAAAATGGGAGCCAGAAGAATCTATGCCTTGTGCACACACCCCGTGCTAGCGGACGGAGCCCTCATGCGGGTCAAGAGCGCCGGCATCCAGAAAGTAATTGGAACCGACACAATACCAAGCATCGTAAGTCAAGTCTCAGTGGCCCCGGTGATCGCTGCAGCACTCAAGAGCTAGGACCAACCCTCTCAATCTTGATTAACTAATCGTCATCTCTCCCTACTCGCGAGTACAATTGTCCCCCGATCTAGCAGTCACAGGAGCGCTAAATTGGGACATCAACCTCTTTGTCAAACATTTACCTCTGTCTGGGCAGGAAGTCGTAGTCGAGAAGATCGATAGGGTCCCGGGGGGCAAAGGAGGCAACGTGTCAGTTGCGGCCTCCAGAATACTTGGGCCGGGACGCGTTGCGTTGCTCGCCTGCGTCGGAAGCGATGAAGTGGGCAAGAAGCAGATCGCCATCTTGAAACTGGAAGGCGTCGACACGACAGCGGTACAATCACTGGATCGGCTTGAATCTGGCCAAGCCTACATAACAGTCGATGAGAAAGGAAGCAATGTCATAGAGACTCATTTTGGCGCAAACGCTGGACTAAAGCGTGAGCACCTGATGCTCCCACAAGTCCAGTCTATGTTCGCGAGCATACGAATGCTGGTTGTTATCGACCCACCACGGCACGTTGCCGGAAAACTGCTGGCAGAAGGTCGTCGGCTTGGAAGGTCAGTAATGTGGCATCCAGGGGTACTAACAAGATTTGGACTAGACGAGTTCGAGGACGACATGGAAGATCTGGATTACCTTGTTCTCAACGAGCACGAGGCTTCGTTATTTGCAGGAGTCAAGGGACTGGACGCCTCCTTGGCGAAGCTGGCCAAGGTGTCGCCGAAGGCGAGGATTCTTGTGACCCTGGGGAGTAGAGGGGCCGCGTTCTATTTGGCAGGGAAGCTGTCGAAGATTCCGAGAGTTTCACTCGAAAAGCTGGGACGGAAAGTGGTCAATACAACTGGAAGCGGAGACGCATTTGTTGGAGCGTTTTCAGCCTACAAGGTCTTAGGCTCGGATGACATGGCCGCCTTTCGCTATGCGAACATGGCAGGAGCATTGAAAGCGTGTCATCCTGAAACCCGTGGAAGCCCTACTAGGAAGGAACTAGAGGAAGCTTACCGGAAATACTTCACGTAGACGGCTCTAAAGTAGACTTAGAGATCCCACGACCTGTAGTTCGGACAGCGAGTTCATTCCTATCATTGCGGAAGAGATCGTATACAGAACTCCACCGATGTACAGCTCCCTCGTGATGGTTAACGGGCTTGTTAGGGCACTGGGCGGCAAACCGTCCGGGACGTGAGTTATCCCGCCTCTGAAGGTGAGCGTGTTCGTAGTAATTTGGAAAACGTAGGCGCCCTGCCATACTGGAGAACCGTACGCGTTCGGGACACTTGGATTCGGTGATAGGGAAACGGTGACGGGAAGAACTAGAAGATTCTTCTCAGCATCTAGAAGTATTGATTTGCTGTCTCGCAGTCCAAGAGAATCGGATCCGCGGTCTCCTATGACATATCTCGCCACCTCTGAGGGCTTGGTTGGATCAGAGACGTCGAAGAGGGATACCTTAACGCCCTGATACCATGCAAAACTTCCTTCGTCTACTGTGTCCTTACCGATGCCGATAAGATGCGACTCGTCCAAGGCTTGCAAATAGTCCGAGTAACCTGTTGTGTTCAACTGTCCCAAAACTTTCGGTCTCGCCGGGTCTTTGAGTTCTATTACGAAGAGAGGGTCTGTCTTCTTGAATGTGACTAGATAACCCATCTCTCCTATGAAACGGGCGGAGTGGAAATTCTCGCCTTGGCCCAGGCCTTCGAGTCGTCCTACGATCTTGAGGCTATTGCTGAGCACGTAGACGCTTGTTGTCTGGCCAGTCCAACCCGCATATCCGGTGGTCGCGACTCGGAAGTATCCTTGAAACTCGTCCATTGAGAACTGGTTCAGGACATGGCCCTGGACGGTGCCTGTCGCTTCGTAGCTTATGTTCGAGTTGTCAATGCTGATTCTATGTATAGCAGTCTCACCTTGACCGTCCCAGACGGGCTGGGTTAGGAAGATGTTTGTGAGCGAGACGTAAATGGTGCTGCTTGTTCCGAGCAAATAGGTTTGAACATTTGGAGACGGGTTGTCCTGTGTCGCATTGAGTGCTAGAACTGTCGTATAGCTGAAAGCAGAGTCTGAAATGTCGGAGTGGTAGATTTGCGTGGCCAGGGTTTCTTTGGCGTGGCCATTGACAACCGTTACTGGGAGCGTCTGATTGTACTGTGCCGGCGTTGTTGCTACTAAGTAGACAAGGTCTCCTATCAGACGGGCTCCCACGAATGCACCATGGGTTGTAACTGTGGTCTTAAGTGTCGGGCTGGAGCGGCTTGTGAGGTCATAAACTGAGATCGACGTGTTCTGGATCTGGACTGACGAGTAACAGAAACAGCGTCCGAGAGGCATTTGGCTCGTCCGCATTGTTAACGGTCCACAGTATACACCTCCAGAGTAGGGGTTTCTTGGTGCCTCGCTGACAACGGAGAGCCTATCTCCTTCAACGAAGATCCCATCGATCGTCTGGTTGACTAGTGAAATTCTCGATAATAGTCGTGCATTTATGGTAGGGTATGCATCGACGATTGCCACTGTATTGTTTGACACTGTATAGATGTATTGTCCGTCCGTCTTGACGGTGTCCAGTTCATCAACGCCAGCCACTTGATTATTTGTTTCGGAATGTGACGGCGCAGTGCTGACCGTCGTCGTAGCGGCATTCGCGCTTAACGCTCCCGGTACTGCTGGGCCGAAGGATGCGGGTCCACCGTAGAGTTGGAGCTGCTTGTTGTATCCGTTCCAGTATCCATAGCTGCAACTGCTTCGAGTGAGCAAGAAACGTTCCAGCTCAGAGTACGAGCTGAATCTGACCAGTCCATGAGCAGCCGGGACCGTAAAGTAGATTGATAATGGCATGACCCCTCCCAGCGTTAAGAGTACGAGGAGGGCTATCTTGGCTCGAGGCTTCATCTTGTTCCGCTCCAGTAGTTCTATGATGGGGGCGGCTGGGGGCTTAATCCCAGTGTTTAGAACACGACGTCTGAAGACCAGAACGGCACTGTTCGGGGATAAGAACAGAAGCGCTGAGAGGGCAAGATTGAACTGAACGATCTCGAGACTAGAGGCCTCGGAGACTCCTTTTGCAAGAAGAACGGGAGAGGATCATTGAGTCAGAGCTGAAAGGGCTCACACTCCGAATCTACTGGTACATCCTCAGCTTGAACAAGAAGGACACGATCGGGATCCGGTCGATTCAACGAGCTCTGGGGCTCAGCAGCCCGAGCGTAGCCTCTCATCACCTCGAGAAGTTGAAGACACTGGGTCTTCTCGAGAAGGATGCGACAGGTGAATATCGGCTCGTGGGCCAAGTTAAGGTAGGAATATTGCAAAACTTCGTTGGATTTCTCGGAGTTCTCCTCCCGCGCTACCTATTCTACTCGACCATGTTCACAGCGATGCTCATTCTTTACCCGATTATTTATCCGCCGAATTTTTCAGCAGACAACATAATGGCATTTGTTTTTGGAGCGGCCGCGGTTGTCGTTTCGTGGAACGAGACTCTGAGGGTCTGGAGGATGAGGCCGTTCTGATGTCAGTACAGCGTGTTCTAACATGTGGGATTATGCGGGACGACCGACCCATTACTCATGCGGGAGAGAAAGCGACGGGAGACATTAGGAGGGCAGGGCTGTGACCAATTCACGAATCATACTGCGCCTTGCCCTCGGAGTACTCTGCGGGGTCGTCCTAGTTCTGCTCCCCGCAGTCTTCTCTGCGGGCCCCACGGCAATGCCATCCACATCATCTACCCAGAATCTTGGCAGAGCTTTTGGGCCAACTACTACAGCTCCGGCAGCTCCATCGTTCTTCGGATTGGACAATGCTACCCCCGGCGGGCTGTCCCTTCTAACCATTATCCTATTCATTTTCTTGCCATCGACAATATTCTCGATTTTGGTCAGAAGATGGGCGGAGAAGAAGGCTCACGACTATGTTGAGTGAGACGACTTGAGCACTGACAATCAGGCTCCACGCATATTCTTCAACATTCTCGGAGGCTCACTGACCCTATTGTCCGTCCAACTGCCTTGGATGACTATCAATGGGACTTATCCAATCTCGGTCGAGTCAGGTGGGATATTCGCTGTCATGTTCTACTGGGCGCTCGCAGGCGCAATCCTTTCGTTCCTTTCGCGATTCGGAGGAGCCATGACACTTGTTGGTCTCATAGGATTCATGGGCGAGCCTTACATCTCTTATCGTCTTGCAAATCCCGGCTTGGGCGTCTTGCTCGCGTTCGCCGGGGCCATCTTGACGTTTGCCGGTGTTAGATGGTCGATCCCTAGTGAAATTGTTAGGGGGCATGAGATAGTTGGCGGAGTCTTATATTCTGTCGGATTCC
>Ga0209807_1001323_pt1 | contig 11763 bp, 9 predicted proteins | sample GraSoiAngelo_154_FD_186168 | JGI IMG/M metagenome (GOLD analysis project Ga0209807, IMG submission 186168) | Grasslands soil microbial communities from the Angelo Coastal Reserve, California, USA - 14_1009_13_20cm (SPAdes) (version 2) | ecosystem: Environmental > Terrestrial > Soil > Grasslands ... | reverse complement strand
GCCGTGCAGCTTGAGATCGCGCCCGATGTGGCCGATGGCGTCGATGGTGGGCGCGCCGTGCTGGCCGCTGAAGAACATGATCTCCGACGCCCACGACACACGGCTGCCGGGCACCTGGCCGAAGATCTCGTGCGTCATCTTGTGCGTGCGGTTCAGCGCGAACGAGTACGGCGGGTTCAGGTTGAGCACGGGCGACTGATCGCTCCACGTGAACGACAGGTCGAAGACGCGCGCCGACTTGAGCGCGGCCAGCAACGACTCCGCGGAGCCGGCCTGGGCGCTCGCCACCGCCGGGCTCCGCATGTCGGTGCCCCCTGCGGCCGCCAGCGCCGCCAGCCAGCCCGCCGCTCCAAGCCACTTCCGCCGTGTGAGCTCGCTCATGTCTGTCCCTCCGTCGGCCTCCGAGGCTGCGTCAGCCCGCGTGCGGAGTCAAGCGAGCGTGGTAGTGTGCAGGCGCCACCGCCGTGGTTCGGGGACCCGGCGAACGCGGAGCCGGGACCTATTCCGCTTTTCGGCCCCTCAGACGCAGAGCCTGCTGGTAGTGCTCGGTCGCCGCTTCGGCGAGATCAGGCTTCAAGCGCAGCGCCTGCCGGAAATGCTCCATCGCTTCGATCGGCTTGCCTTGCTGTATGAGCGCCTGACCCCAGTTGACGTGGACGAGAGCATAGTCGGGCTTCAGGTGCAGCGCCTGCTGGAAGTGTTCGATCGCCTCCGCGAGCCTGTCCTGGCGACGGAGCGTTCGATCCGCCTCGACGAAGTCAGGTTTGACATTCAGGGCTTGGAAGATCTGCTCGAGCGCTCCGGCGACGTGGCCGTGCTGAGTGAGTGCGACGCCCCAGACGCGGTGCGCCTCGGGGAGATCAGGCCTGATGCGCAACGCCTGCTCGAAGTGCTCGATCGCCTCGGCGGGATTGCCCTGCTGGACGAGCGCGGCGCCCCAGTTGACGTGAGCCTCAGGGAGATCGGCCTTGATGCGTAACGCCTGCTGCAGGTGCTTGATCCCTTCGGCGGGATGGCCTTGATGAAGGAGCGCGGCGCCCCAGTTGACGTGGGCCTCGGGAACATCGACGTTGATGCGCAACGCCCGCTGGAAGTGTTCGATCGCCTCGGCCAGCTCGCCTTCCTGGGCGAGCGCGACCCCCAAGGCCGTGAGCGCGAAGGGTTCGTCGGGTTGGAGCTGCAGGCCTTTCTTGAAATGCTCGATCGCCTCGCGCGGCTTGCCCTGCTCACTCAACACCTCGCCGAGGCTGAACTGAGCGAACGAAGAGCCGGGGTGACGCGCAACCGTGTAGACCCACAGCCGTTCGGAGTCATGCCAGATCTGGACCTGGTTCCAGGTGAGGACGCCAAGGCCGGCGGCGACACCGACGGCAAGGCCAACGAATGTGAAGGTTCTCCGTGGTCGTGCGTCCTCGGTCGGCCAGGCTCGCCAGCAGGACAACAGGCCGCCGCCGGCCAGAGTCGCCCATCCGAGACCTGCGAGGTAGGTGTATCGGTCGGCGACAATCTGTGGGCCGTTCTGAACGATCCCGAGCACCGGCAGGAGGATGACCACGTGAGCCGACCACGCCGCCAGCAGCGCGGGCGCTCGACGGCGGAGCGTGAGAGCGAGCGCCGTGACGGCGAGCACCAGGGTGGAGGCCAGGACGAATGGCAGCGCCCATGGGTTCACCGTTGGCGGCAGCGGATAGAGCGGCGACAGGTTCACGGGCATCACCGTCTTCCAGAGGTAGAAGCTCAGGGAATACGCCGAGACCGCGAACCGGCCCGGCACGCTCAGCCGAGCCAGCGAGGCCATGTTGTGGACGGCGGAAAGCGCTTGAAGTGCGACCACAACTCCCGCAGCACCGAGCAGGACGAAGGGGATCTTCTCCCTGTAGACCCGGCGGGCGGGCTCGCTCCACCACCCGGTAGATCCGCCGAGACGTCGGAGTGGATAGACGTCCACGATCAACAGCACGACGGGAAGACTCACGGCCATCGACTTGGAGAGGAGCGCACACGCGAACAAAGCAACGGACACCCAATACCACCGCCGGCCGTGCTCCGGCCGCTCGTGGGCTCGAAGGTACGCCAGGATCGTCAGCAGGTAGAAGAGTCCCGAGAGCACATCGCGCCGTTCCGTGATCCACGCGACGGATTCAACCCGAAGGGGATGGATGGCGAACAGGAGAGCGGTGAAGGCGGCAGAAAAGCCCAGAGCTGGATCTCGTTCAGAACGATCCGGCAGGGCCAACGTCACGAGCCGAAGGACCAGGAAGTAGAACGCCACCGCATTCGCGGCATGCAACAGGAGGCTGGTGAGATGGTAACCGAAGGGGTTCATGCCCCAGACCCAGTAATCCAGGCCCAAGGTCATCCACGTCAGAGGAATATAGTGACCCATATGAAATGTGGTCCACATCCAGCAGAGGTGTGTCCACGCGAGTCCCCGATAGTGGGGGTTGCTGAGGAAGTTCAGCTGATCGTCCCAGATCAGAAACTGGTTTTGCAGCACCGGGAGGAACGCAGCAACAGTGAACGAGGCGACCAGCGACGGCGCAAGCCACCGGACCCACCGCCGGGCCGAAGCGCACACGATCGAACGATCGATCGGGGGACGTGCCTTCGTGGTCTGGACGGGCTCACGCCCCAGACGTCGTAACAGTCCCGGTCGGCACTTGGCGGCGGCCTCGAGCGCGCGAGACTTACTCTTGCGGCTCACCGATCCCTGGAGGGTGTGTGACGGGAGTCATATCCCGTGCGAGCAGTCTAACTATTCGTCGAACAGTCTCTCATAGCCCTGATTCGCGGACGAAATTTAATGCGTTGTCGCGCGGCTCAACCTCATTCGAGCGCGACATAGATCGCCCCGCCCTCCTCACGCAGCCGGTACCCCGTCAGTCCCTCCTCGGCCTCGCCGACCGGCGCGCCGGTCTTGAGGTCGAACTGCCACGTGTGCTCGAGACAGGTCAGCAGGCAGCCGTCGTGAATGCCCTGCTCGAGCGGGATGGCTTCGTGCGGGCACATCGCCTGAAACGCCACGAACTCGGCGCCGGTGTGCACGATGAGGACGCTGGTGCCGCCGACCGCGAACGCCTTCATGCCGTTCGCCGGCACTTCGTCGGCCCGGCACACGCGCGTCCAGACCGCTTCATCCTCCTGGCCCATAGTGGCTCCTTTGCCCGGGCGCTCGCTCAGCTGAACTTGTCGTAGCGGATGTCGGCGGGCGACAGTCTCGCCTCGCGCAGCAGCAGGCGCAAGCTGGCGTCGACCATGGGCGGCGGCCCCGCGACGTACGCGCGCACGTCGGCATACCGCCCTTTCATGCGCTCGCCGGCCACGGCGTGCACGAACCCGCGCGTGAACGTGAACGCCGGATAGGCGTCGGCCAGCGCCGGCGGAACGTCCTCGTCGGACAGCGCCACCGTCACCGCGAGCCGCGCGGGAAACCGTCGCCGGAACGCCTCGAGCTCGTCGAGGAAGAAGCCGTCGCGCGCGGTGCGGACGCCGAAGAAGACGTGACCGTCCCAGCCCGCGAAGTGAGCCTCGCGGCAGGCCCGCGACAGGATCGACATCATGCCGGCGATGCCGCTGCCGCCCGCGACGCACAGCACGTGCTTGGCCACGTCGGGATGGAAGGTCGCGTGGCCCAGAGGCCCGAAGAGGCTCAGCGGTGCACCGTCGGTCGCCTCGCCGAACAGCCATTCGCTCACGGCCCCGCCCGGCTTCTTCTTCACCACGAACGACAGCCGCTCGGCGCCGTGGTCGAAGTTGACCATCGAATACGCGCGGGCCCCCGCGATGCCCGGCACGGTGAGGAGCACGAACTGGCCGGCCGCGAAGTCGAGCGGACCGTCGATCGCGACGTCGAACGCGGTGACGTCGTGCGTCAGCGGTCGCAGCCCGCACAGGACGCCGCGGCGGACGCGGGGGGCGGACGTGTTGGGCTCGCGCGACTTCAGCGGGCCCACCTCCAGCGCGCAGTCGTCGTGGGCCACGCTCTGGCACGTGAGCAGGTCACCCTCGCTCTTGAAATATTTGCGGCCGGGGGCCTCGGGCCACTCGCTCTCCGTGCGTCCGCTCGTGAGCCGTGCCTTGCACGTCCCGCACGTGCCGGTGGCGCACTCGTAGGGAAGCTCGACACCGCTGCGCAGCCCGGCGTGGAGGATCTTCTCTCCGGGCTCGCACTCGAACTCGCGCGTGCCATTCCTCGCGGTGACGACGACCTTCATGGCCGCGCATATCCTATCGCATCCCGTTGACACCGGCCGGGGGCCTGCCTACTGTAGCGCCACCAGCACTGGCGGGAGGCACGCATGGCCCGTTCGATCACCCTGAAGCACCCCGAGCGCTTCAAGGACCCGGCCAATCTCACCTGGGAGCGCTACGTCGCGCTGCAGGCGCGGGAGCGTGAGCGCTATCTCGCCGAGCGCGCCACCATCCCGGCCGACGCGCTGGCCTACAAGACCGTCAGCCCGCGCTACCTGGAGCGCGCGGTCGACCAGTTCGCCAACAATTACTATTCCGAGCTGTCGGCCACCCACTACATCGCCACCGCGGCCGCCAACGCGCCCTTCGACGACCTCAAGAAGTGCTGTCTCTTCCAGCTCGCCGACGAGCAGCGTCACCTCGAGATGGACCGCGAGGTCTTCGAGCGCGCGGGCATCCCCGAGCGCGACTGGCTGCCCGCCTGGGAGTCGCCGGGCACGACGTGCCGATTCTTCCGCCACCTGCTCGAGCTGGAGGACACGATCGAGATCGTCGTCAAAGGCAACTTCGTGGCCGAGGGCGCGGCGGGACCCGGCACCTTCGCCGTCCTGGCCGACGGCGCCGAGGCGCGCGGCGACGTGTTCTCGGCCGTCAATCACCGCGCGCGCGTGCGCGACGAGACGCGGCACATCTCCTTCGCGCGCGTGCTGGTCAAGGCGCTCATCGACGACGACCCGGCCAACCTCGAGGTGATCCAGCGCTGGCAGGACGAGAGCCTGCAGCTCTTCGTCGAGGTCGCGCGCGGCGGCGAGCGCCGCGAGTGGTGGGAGGGCTTCCTCGCCTCCTACTACAAGATCGCGCTGCCCCTCGGGCTGCGCCCCTCGTCGCTGCCCGTCTGAACCAGGATCTTCGCGTGGCGCTCGGGTGAGGCCAGCGCCTCGAACGCTTGCGCGACGCCGTCGATCCCCACGCGCCCGGTGATCAGCGGCGTCGTCGGGATGCGGCCCTCGGCGATGTGGCCGAGCGTGGCCGCGAACTCCTCCTGCGTGTAGCCCAGCACGAACTGCAGACTGAGCTCCTTCACGATCCCGAGCATCGGATGGATCGCGTCGGCCTCCATGCAGACGCCGACCACGACGATGCGCGAGCCGCGTGGGGCCGCGGCCATGATCTGATCGAGCACGCCGGGCACGCCGACACACTCGAAGACGACGGCCGGCCGTGCGGGCGGTCCCGGCAGCCAGGGTGGCGCCTGCGGCGCCCGCGACGGCTCGCGCCAGACGGTCGCGACCTGCCGCCAGCTCTCCCACGGCGTCGTCTTGGCCGGGTCGACGACGACGTCGGCGCCGAGCGCGCCGGCCAGCTCGCGGCGGCGCGCCGAGAAGTCGGCGGCGACGATGGGCCGCACGTCCAGCAGGCGCAGCGCCGCGATCACGGCCAGGCCGACCGGACCGCAACCGATGACGAGCGGCGCGTCCTCATGCTCCAGGCGCGCCTTCTGCACGGCGTGCAGGCCGACGGCCATCGGCTCGGTGAGGGCGGCCTGCTCCGTCGGCAGCCCGTTCGGCACCGCGAGCAGCAGCGCCTCGCCGAGCCGCATGAATTCGCCGTAGCCGCCGGGATGCTCGTTGGAGTAGCCGATCGTCTGCGGGCCCGTGTCGCGGATGAGCACCGGGCGCGAGCACACGCGGGCGCCGACGGGCAGCGTGCGCGCGGTGCCCGGGCCGTGCTCGACGATCTCCGCGCAGAACTCGTGGCCCATCACCACGTCGCGGCGGAGGTCCATGGGCCTGCCGCCCGCCCGGCGCGAGGTCTCGACGAACTTCTCCGCGTGCTTGAGCGCGTGCAGGTCGGAGCCGCAGATCCCGCACGCCAGCGTGCGCACGAGCACCTCGCCGGGCCCCGGCGTCGGCACCGGGACGTCGGCCACGATCAGCTTGCGATCACGCATGACCGCCGCGCGCATGGCTGGGGGCTCAGTCGAACATCAGGACCGTGCGCGCGACCTCGCCTGCCTTCATCGCGCGGAAGGCCTCGTTCACGTCCTCGAGCTTGCCGCGGCGGCTGACCATCTCGTCCAGCTTCAGCCGGCCCTGGCGGTAGAACTCGATGTAGCGCGGCATGTCGACCTTGAAGCGGTTGCTGCCCATGCTGCAGCCCTGGATCTTCTTCTCGCGCAGGAACATCGGCCCGTCGAGCTCGATCTTCTGCCCCACCGGGATCATGCCGATCACGGTCGCGGTGCCGCCGGGTCGCAGGCAGTCGAAGCACTGCTCGGCGGCGATCTTCAGACCGATGGCCTCGAACGAATAGTCCACGCCGCCGTTGGTCAGCGTGCGAATCGCCTTCACCGGATCGTCGGTCCTGGCGTTCACCGTGTGCGTGGCGCCGAGCTCCTTGGCCTTGGCGAACTTCGCCTCCATCGTGTCCACCGCGATGATCATGCGGGCGCCGGCGATGCGCGCGCCCTGAATGGCCGCGAGGCCGACGCCGCCGGCGCCGAAGACGGCCACCGTGGAGCCGGGCTCGATGCGCGCCGTGTTCAGCACGGCGCCGACGCCCGTCGTTACCCCGCAGCCGATGAGCGCCGCCTGGGCGAACGGCATCTGGTCGTCGATCTTCACGAGGGCGTTCTCGTGGACGAGCATCTTGTCCGCGTACGCGGAGAGATTCGCGAACTGGTTGACGGGCTGGCCGTTCCACGTCAGCTTCGGCGGCTCGTCCTTCTTGCGGACCGGCCGCGTCTGGCAGAGGTGCGTCTTGCCGGTGAGGCAGTAGTCGCACGCGCCGCAGAAGACCGACAGGCAGGCGATGACGTGATCGCCCGGCTTGAACTCGCCCACCTGCGGCCCCACGGCCTCGACGATGCCGGCCGCCTCGTGGCCGAGGATGGCGGGCGTCGGAAACGGATAGAAGCCGTCGACGAAGTGCAGATCGCTGTGGCAGACGCCGGAGGCGACGGTACGCACCAGCACCTCGCGCCCGATCGGCTTGTCGATCTCGACGTTCTCGATCGTCAGCGGCTTGTGCGCTCCGTGGAAGATGGCGGCTTTCATGTCTGGCTCCTTTGCTTGGGGAGGCCATCATATACACGGGCGCGGGCGGGCGTTGCGCCATGAAGTGCGGCGGGCGTAATGCCTCGACCGCGCCGACAACTGATCAGAAACGATCCGCACCGCAAAGACTTGATGGTCAAATTCCCACCGGTCTCCCGCTGAAAAGGCGACGAAAGCCGCGCCAAACGGCCTCCGTAGCGTGGCACGCGGCGTGCTCCGTCTGCGGGCCAATGATAGACGCGAGACGGTACATCATCGTGCGGCGGGGCGACAAAGAGCTGTTCGACCGACTTCGGACACGGTTCGCCGACGATCCCCAGACCGTGGTCCGCTACGATCGCCGCACGGGGGCCCGTCGCACAGCGCGCGCGCCGCGGGTGGCCGAGCGGCGCCGTGGCGAGCGGCGCCTTCCCCATGACGCCGACCGTATTCTGGCCACCCGCGGATACTTCGTCATCCGCGGGACCCGCCTGCGTCTCTCGCCGGCCTGACGCGCCCGAGCCGCTCCTACCCGCCGGACACGAGGCCGGCCTCGAGATCGGCCCGACGCAGGAGTTCGGCGGTGGTGCTGCCCGTGCTGGGGAAACACGACGCGCCGAAGCTCAGCGTCACTTCCGGCGAGAATTCCGCGCGGACCCGTTCGATCACCCCGCTCACGTCGTCGAGATGCGTGTCGACCAGGAGGATGCGGACCGCCGGTGCGTTCGGCACCAGCCCGATGAGATCCGACGCCTGAGTCACCCGGCTCACCACCGCGGCAATGGAGTCGGCATCCGATCCCCCGTTCGCGGTGGACGGGCCTCGAGCCGGCTCTCGGACGATTGTCAGCACCGAATACATGTATTGAAGTCGAAGCGCCTTACTCATCTCCATCTCGAGGACGAGCCGGAACACGCGGTCATCGACGACGTGGGCAGACGAGCGAACTTGAGACATCAGGATTCCTTCCTCCAGGCGAGGCCGTTCACTTCGGCACGAGGTTCTTGAAGCGTGGCATGACCTCGCGCGCCAGCAGCTCCATCGAGTGGCGCCAGGCCTTGGGGTTCTCGACGTAGTCGAAGCAGAACAGCAGCAGCGTCCCGAACCCGCCGACCTCCTCGTAGATCGCGTGGAGGCGCTCGGTCACGGTGGCCGGGGAGCCCACCAGCCAGTTGTGGCGGGCGCAGTACTCGGGCGTCACGTCGGAGTCGGGTACGTCCGGCCGATGCTTCAGGAACTCCGTGAAGCCGAACGAGGCCAGCAGCGGCAGGAAGTACTCCTTCATCATGCGACCCATCATGCCACCCGCCGACAGCCGCATCGCTTCCGCGTCGGTGTCGGCGATGAAGACCTCGCGCACGAGGCGCCAGTCGGCGCGCTTCGGCGTGCGGCCCGTGCGCGCGGCGCCCTGCTCCACCGACTCCCAGTGGCTCGCGACGTACGCCGGGTTGAGGTTCAGGCTCATCGGCCAGAAGCCGCGCTCGCCCGCCAGCTTCAGCGTGTCGGATCCCTTGCTGACGCCGGCCACGGCGATCGGCGGATGTGGCTTCTGCAACGGCGTGATGTGCGGCCGCAGCGTGTCGAGCATCGTGCCGGTCTTGGTGACGTGCCAGTACTTGCCCTTGTGGTCGAACTCGCCCTCGTTCCAGAGGCGCAGGATGATGTCGAGCGCCTCGCGCGTCATCTCGCGGTGCTGGCCGGCGTTGCCGTCGACATTGAACATGGCCCAGTCGCTGGGCAACCCGCTCGCCGCCACCCCGAAGTTCAGCCGCCCCTGGGCCAAGTGGTCGAGCATGGCCACCCGATTGGCGAGCTCGGCCGGGTGGTGATACGGCAGGAGGAACCCGCCGGGACCGATACGCATGCGCTCGGTCTGCAGGAGGGCCTGGGCCACCAGCAGATCGGGCGAGGGATGCGGCTCCCACGGCGCCGTGTGGTGCTCGCCGATCCACGCCTCGCTGAAGCCGAGCTCGTCCGCCCAGCGGAGCTGCTGCAGATCCCACTGGTGCCCGTCGTACAGGGCGCGCTCGGGCGGATGCGAGGGCATCGTGAACAGTCCGTAATCCATGCGGGCCTCCTTCGACTGCGCGGGCGTCTTGCGGCCGGCCGCGGGAGGCTTATCCTATCGCAACTGCGGATCAGCATGACGACTCCCATAACCGACGCGCCGGTGCCTGCCGCCCAGAAGTGGGCCATCACGCTCACGGTCATGGTGGTGGCCTTCATGCAGATCCTCGACACCAGCGTCACCAACGTCATCCTGCCGCACCTGCAGGGGTCGATGTCCGCGGGCCTGGACGAGGTGTCGTGGGTGATCACCTCGTACCTCGCGGCCAACGCCGTGATCATCCCCGCCACGGGGTGGCTGGCGGGATTGTTCGGGCGCAAGCGGTTCTTCCTGATCTGCGCCACGCTCTTCGTGGTCAGCTCGTTTCTCTCCGGTATCGCGCCCAATCTCACCACGCTGATCGTGGCCCGCATCTTCCAGGGCCTCGGCGGCGGACCGATCATCCCGCTCTCGCAGGCGATCCTCTGGGAGATCTTCCCCTTCCACCAGCGCGGCCTCGCGATGGCGATCTGGGGCGTCGGCTTCATCCTGGGGCCGATCCTGGGACCGACGGTCGGCGGCTACCTGGCCGACGAGTGGTCGTGGCGCTGGATCTTCTACATCAACCTGCCCGTCGGGGTCCTCGGCTTCCTCATGGCCAGCGCGTTCCTGTTCGACCCGCCGTATCTGCGCCGCGCGGCGCGGATCGACTGGTGGGGCCTGGGCCTGATGGTCGTGGGCTTCGCGTGCCTGCAGCTCGTGCTGGACCGCGGCGAGCGCGAGGAGTGGTTCGACTCGCCGAGGATCGTCGCGATGACCATCGTCGCCGTCTGCGCGCTCGCCGGCTTCCTGATCCGCGAGCTCACGACCAGCGATCCGGTCGTCGACCTCACCGCGTTCTCCGACCGCAACTTCGCCACCGGCGTCACGCTGATCTCGGTGGTGGGCTTCGGCATGTTCTCGGGCATGCTGCTCGTCGCCGTCTTCACGCAGCAGCTCCTCGGCTACGATGCGTGGACCTCGGGCCTGGTGCTGGCGCCGGGCGGCCTCGGCAACATCTGCTCGCTCTTCGCCTCGGGAATCGTGACGCGGGTCGACCAGCGCTTCATGCTGGGGTTCGGCTGCCTGCTCAACGCCGTCAGCCTCTACATGATGACCTCGCTCACGCTGGGGATGGACTACTGGGCCCTGGCCCTGCCGCGCTTCATCCAGGGGTTCGCGGTGGGCTTCATCTTCGTGCCGCTGTCCACGCTGACCCTGGCCACCGTGCGGCGCGACAAGCTCGTCAACGCCACCGCCGTGTACGGCATGATGCGCAACGTCGGCGGCAGCGTGGGCATCGCCGTGGTCACGACGCTGCTCGCCCAGCGCAGCCAGTTCCACCAGTCCACGCTCGTCAGCCACATCACGGCGTGGGACTGGGAGACGCGCCTGCGACTGACGCGCTGGGCGCGCCACTTCGTGACCCAGGGCAGCGACACCTTCACCGCCGACCGTCAGGCGGTGGCCATGCTCTATCGCGAGACGGTCTCGCAGGCGCAGCTGCTGGCCTACGCGGACGACTTCTGGCTGCTGGCCATGATGTTCGCGGCGGTGCCGCTGGTCCTGCCGTTCATGCGCCGCATCCGGCTGGAGCCGACGTCGCCGGCGACGGCGGCGGCCACCGAGCGCGCGGCCGCGCACGTCGCGGAGGAAGGCGCCGTCTGAGTCAGCGCTTCGCCTCCAGCTCGGCCCAGCGCGCGTAAAGCCGGTCCACGTCCGCGCGCGCGGCCTCGAGCGCCGCGTAGCGCTGCTGGAGCGCCGTCGGGTCGGAGGCGATCGCGGGATCTTCGACCGCGCGCTGGCACGCCTCCAGGGTGCGCTCGGCGGCCAGGATCGTCCGCTCCATGCCGTCCCACTCGCGCTGCTCGCGGTACCCGAGCCGCTTCGGCCGCTGCCGCTCGCGCTCGGACGCCGCCGGCGCCGCCTTGCTCGGCGCCGGCGGGGCCGCGCGTCGGGCGGCTTCCCACTGCGCATAATCGGCGAACGTCGCCGTCCCGCCCGCGCCGTCGAGGGCCAGGATGACCGTGGACACGCGCTCCAGCATGAAGCGGTCGTGGGTGACGAGGACGAGGCCGCCGTCGAACTCGGCGAGGCTGTCCTCGAGGACTTCGAGGGTCGGGATGTCGAGGTCGTTGGTGGGCTCGTCGAGGATGAGCAGGTCGGCGGGCTCGCGCATCAGGCGCGCGACGAGGATGCGGGCCTGCTCACCGCCCGACAGGCGGCCCACGGGCACCTCGAGCTGTTCGGGTCGGAACAGGAAGCGCCTGGCCCAGGACGCGACGTGGATGCTGCGGCCCTGCCACGTGACCGCATCGCCCTCGGGCGCGAGCGCGCGGCGCAGGCTCTCGGTGGGATCGAGGCCACTGCGCGCCTGCTCGAACCGGACGATCCTCAGCTGATCGGCGCGCTCGATCTCACCCGCGTCGGGTGGCAGCGATCCCGCCAGGA
>Ga0209807_1001322_pt1 | contig 11771 bp, 12 predicted proteins | sample GraSoiAngelo_154_FD_186168 | JGI IMG/M metagenome (GOLD analysis project Ga0209807, IMG submission 186168) | Grasslands soil microbial communities from the Angelo Coastal Reserve, California, USA - 14_1009_13_20cm (SPAdes) (version 2) | ecosystem: Environmental > Terrestrial > Soil > Grasslands ... | reverse complement strand
GGCGCTTTGAGCTGGCGACTCTTCAACCAGCCACGCTGGTCGCTCGATTTCGCTGCTGGCACACACTACACCAGCGTATACGAACAACTCGAACTACATAACGACCCTGCCGCCATCCAACGGGCCAGCGAACAATTCGTCAACGACATTGCCGCCGATTTGCGCGAACGATTGGATCAAGACATCTCCAACAGCGAATTTCTTCAAATACTCAAGAGTACAATTAAGGAAAACATTATTAGTCGAATCGGTGATAGGTTGGAAGACCACGAACGTCACCCAAACATTCCAATCGGTCCGTTGGGCGGGCGTATTCGGCAAAAAATTGCCAATATCGTTGAGGATTTTATCGACCTGAAACTTGACGCTTTGAGAGCACGGATAGATGCGCTCCACCTCAGAGGTGAGGCACGTCGTGCCGCGGTTGCTCGCGCCGTTAACGCGGCAAAGGCACAGATCGCGAATCAGCTTGCCTCTACGCTGGACGCAAAGCTGGGCCAAACTCTCTCGCGAGACGATTACTGGTTCGATCCCTATATCGGATTGCGCGCCCGTTACAATTTTAACAAGACGTACTACACTGCCGTCCGTGGCGAGATTGGAGGGTTCGGAGTTGGTGCTGACTTAATGTGGGAAGTCGAGACCGTGGTTGGTATTAACCTAACGCGTTCCATCTTTACTGAGATTGGTTATCGGGCACTTGGCGGTAACTTCGAGGACAACGGTTTCCGTTTCGACACTGTCATGCACGGCCCGCAAATCACCACCGGCATCACCTTCTGAAGCGATTCGCGAAACGGCTGCGACAACCAGCGCATTAACTGCATCCAGCAAGAGGCCCTTTTCAGTAACTCGCTCTGATTCTGCCACGGTAGCCGGAGTACCTAACGAGCAACAATGGATTCCGCAATCACAGCCGCAATCGTATTCGCATGCCTTTTTGGAGCCGGCTTATTGGGAATGCGCGTGCGTGCGATACTTCCCGAAACTCACCTGAACCCTGATACGAAGGACGCTGTAAAGGTTGGAATGGGATTAGTCGCGACGATGGCAGCCTTGGTCCTAGGACTGCTGGTCGCCTCAACGAAGGGAGCGTACGACGCCCAGAAGGGCGAGGTGACGCAGATGGCGGCCAAGATCGTTTTCCTGGACCGGGTGCTGGCAAATTACGGACCTGAGACCGCGGAGACGCGTGATCTTCTCCGTCGCTCAGTCGGCAGCGCGATTAATCGCATGTGGCCGGATAGGAAGATTTCTCAAGTTGCGCAACTGGACCCGAGCGCAACCTCGGGCGAGGCATTCTTTAACTCAATCCAGCAGCTCTCACCACAGAACGACGCCCAGCGCTCTCTCAAGTCTCAGGCCGTGCAAGTCACCACCGATGTTGGGCAAATGCGCTGGTTGCTGTTTGAGCAGACGGAAAGCTCGATATCCGTCGCCATGCTGATCGTTCTCATCGCTTGGCTCGCGATCATCTTCACGAGTGTAGGCCTGTTTGCGCCACCAAACGGCACGGTCATTGTTGCGCTCATGCTGTCAGCACTGTCGGTGGCGGGAGCGATTTTCCTGATCATGGAACTGGATATGCCGTTCGACGGTGTGATCCAGATCTCCCCCGCGCCCATGCGGAACGCGTTAAATCATCTCGGCCACTGACACGAAGTTGATTGAGTTAGCTAATAATGACCGTCGGATCGCTCTTGCGCAAACTCTCTGGCGCCGATAAAACAAACCCGAACAACCCCAAACTACAAGGAACCAAGAAAATGAAACAGATAGTGTCATTCAAGATGATCAGTGTTGCAGCGCTGTTAGCGCTGACAATTGGTTGCGCCAGCACATCGACTAGCACGCAGAATAGAGAGAACATGCTGGTGGCATCCGGCTTTAAGATGATCACGCCTAAGACGACAGCCCAGCAACAAAAGCTCCAAAACCTTCCGCCGGGCAAGGTAACCATGATCCAGAAGGGCGGTAAAACCTACTATGTTTTCCCGGACCCGGCTCACAACCGCGCCTATGTCGGTAGACCCAGGGAGTACCAGGCTTACCAACAGCTCCGCGCTACAAATAAACTCGTGGCCGAGAATCTTGAAACCGCCGAGATGTACCAGGATGCGGAGATGCAGTGGAGTTTATGGGGCGGCTGGGGAGGAGGCTTTGGGTCATTCGGACCAATAGCAGGGCCGGGGCCGTATTAACCCAAGCCGAGCTGGGCGTCATCTATTACTAGCTGGAGCCAGCTGACTTTGTTCCGTAAGCTACAGAATATTTACTTACTAGCGGGACGTTTGGGTGGCTTCCCGGATCGCTTGTTGACGAATTGCCTTTAGTTTTTGGTACTGGTCAGGCGAAAGGATCGCCTTCATTTGTGGATCAGTCTGTTGGTGGATGGCCCTGATCTTTTGCACTTTCTGAATCTTCGAAAGCGAGTTGTCGTTCTTGATTGCTTGCACCTTCGGCCCTTCGTCGCGCAAAATGGGTAGGATTTTGATTTTTTGCTGCCGCGTAAGGTTTAGCTGCTGCGATATCGCCTCAACCTTTGAAATTGCTCCCGACTTTTGAGCGTACGATGTCGACGCCAGTAATACAAATGCGGCGGAGCACAGAGCCGCAGTAAAAAGATAGATACGGTTTTTCATATTTTTGTTTCTCCTGATTTCGTAGCGCCATCGTGCTTGTGGCACAGAACAAGTCAAGCCGAATCGGGACACACGCTTGGTCGCAGCATTGCCCTAAAGTCTTATAGACAACCAAAACTCAAAGCGGCATGGTCCCGTCTTATAAAACCAACCAAAAACTTCAAAACCATGAAAACCAACTTCATCAATTCCGCCTTCACCAGTATCACAATCCTCCTCATCGCCGGATGCGCATCAATGACTCAGGCCCCAAGTACGCCACCCTCAGCCACTGTGAGAATTCAAGAGTGGTCAGCTGCCTATTACGCTCAGGCTGAATCCGGAAAAGGCACTCTCTATTACCACGGCGGGCGGCACCATTTCACCATCTCTGGTGGCGGCGTGGGCGGCTCGGGCGCTCAAAAGGTCTCTGCCACCGGCAAGGTCTATAATCTAAATAATCTCTCCGACTTCTCCGGAACTTACCATGGCATCAGCCGTGGACTCACCCTGATCGAGGGGAAGATGCATGCCAAGCTGACGAACGGGAATGGGGTAACCATGTATCTCGCTGGCCAGACCGAAGGCCTGGCCTCCTCCCTTGGAGCGCAGGCATTTGAGGTCAACCTAACCGATTAATCGAGCCAATTGTTTGCGGGCCGAGGGCGGCCCCAGCTCCATCGACACGCAGAGACAAGCAAGCTTGGAGACAGCCTGCCCTCAGGCTGTTTGAATTTATGAGATGGGTTTCAAGCCGAAGGCCGGAACAGGCCTCGGCGTGGAAATTCAACGATTTAACGTGGCGATAGCCGTTGCCCTAAAGTCCTATAGCCATTTCTCGGTCGGTCTGACAAAATTCTTAACTCAACACTGAGAAACCAATGAAACTATCAATTATCAGATACACATTCGTGGCGCTCGTCGGCGTGCTTGCGACGACGGCATGCCAGACCCAGCAGCAGATGGTGCAGAGCCAGCAGGGGATGGCCGTTCAAACAGCATTGAATCGGGCGCGATTCGATATGAATTGTCCCTCCGCAACAGGAACAGTTCTTTCAACGAACGTCAGCCAGCCTGAAGTGCAGGGACGCTTCGCTTCCGCTTACGGAGTGCAGCGCTTCGAATACACAGTCGGTGTGCGTGGCTGCGGGCAACGCAGGACATACATCGTCGTGTGTCCGCAAGGCGGCGGCTGCTTTGCTGCTCCGGGGCGGCAGTAATTGCGGTGCCGCAATGGTTTCCTCGATAGGACCGCCTTGAACGCTCCCTCCGCTCAAGCCGGACCAACCTTTAGGCAATTCGGGCTGCCTGTTTAGAATTCCGTCTGCTCCGCCACCGCTGTATTGGACTAAGGTCCTATAGACAAAGCCCACTAAAACTGCGGAAGTTGCTGCGCGAACTCTCTCCTGTCAATGAAATCAGCCGGCTCTTTAGCAATGCTGTGGCGTCGCTGCGTTCAAGAAACCTTCGTGCTCATCGAGTTCGTGATCATTCTCCTAGTCATCACCTTCTTGCTGGCTACTGCGGTTCCGGGTCTCCTGCGTGTTCGCAAACGCTCGCAGGCATCCAAGATTGCGACCTTGACACGATCATCAAATCGCCTCGCAACCGTATAAGCGAGCGGTCGAGTCTTTCCGGAAATTGCTACGACGCTACCGTCTTAACTTTTAACGCTGTAACCTTGTAACCCGCGTCGATAGACCTATTGGCCTAAAGTCCTATAGGCAAATTGTCGAAGGCACGATGAAATTGTGCTTATCAACTGAGTCCGATGAGCTACAACAAACCAGATTGACACCTGTGAAATCAGCAAGACGCTCGGTAAATCAAAGCCCTGGGGACTCGACGGCGTGGCCAGCGAGCCACAAATCGCTTTTGAAAAGGCACTACAGCAGATTTCTGTTCGCAGCCTTGACGGTCATTCCTGTCGGCTTACTGGCTCAGAGTCTTGCTCCAACACCTCGCTTTGCTGACCAGGCCGAACTTTCCAAAGCAGAAGAATGGGTGCTGTCTCAAGGCGCTGCAGAATCTATCGCCCCAGAGCTGGCGGCCATATTGGGACTTGGCAGTGATCGTCTTCCAGTGAAACTAAAGTCGTATCGCACCTCGGACGGTATTAGTCTCGCATTTGCTGTCAGCACCAACCCAAAGCAAGAAGGCATCGTACTTTCTGCTCTCAAAACAGTAGCAGATAAGATGAAAATTTATTCCGTAGGCACTGCCTGGCTTACGGACAGATCAGGAAGTCTTCGCCGAACGATAGCGGTAGATGCTTCCGGCGCCAGAGTTATTCCAGACAGCTCCCGCGCGTCAGAATTCAAAAATATCAAGGCCTTCTTTGTTAAGAAACTTCAGGCTACCAGTCCCAGTACTGCTTCATCCCCGTCTCCCAGAATGTCTGCAACAGCTGCGGGAGGGAAAAAGGGAACCAAGTGAGAAGGAGCTCTCAATGAATACCAATCTTGCCGCTCTCATCGTGTTCGGATGTTTGGCAGGAGCCATATTGCTCGGAAGGGCTCTTCGTCGGTTCCTTCCAGAAGATCATTTGACCGCCGACTCCAGGGATACGATCAAGCTGGCCATGGGTTTGGTGGCGACCATGACCGCCCTGGTCTTGGGGTTACTGGTAAGCTCAGCCAAGGGCGCTTACGACACCAAACGAAGCGAAGTGATCCAGATGGCCGCGAAGGTGGCATTCCTCGAGCGCGTGTTGGGCCTCTACGGACAGGAAGGTACGGAGGCTCGTGCCGGCATTCGCGAGGCAGTCGAGGAAGCGGTCCGGCAAATGTGGCCCGAAGAAGCGCGCGTGTCGGCGCGCCTGGCTCCCGACACGCGAGCGGGCAATGCAGTCTATAGTGCCATTGAGGGTCTTTCACCACACGACGACGCGCAGCGCAAGCTCAAAGACCAAGCTACGACACTCGCTACTGACTTCGCCCAGCTTCGGTCGCTGCTGCTAGCGCAGTCGGTCGCCTCCATTTCGATGCCGATGCTGATCATCCTTGTCTCCTGGCTCGTCGTCATTTTCCTAGGCTTCAGCGTGCTCGCGCCGCCCAATGCTACTGTCATGTTCGCTTTGATGGTTTCCTCCCTCGCTGTCTCCGGCGCTATTTTTCTGATCCTAGAGTTAGATCAGCCTTTTGCCGGGCTGATCCGGATCTCCAGCGAGCCGATGCTCAACGCCTTGCACTAGTTCGCGAAATGATGGACTGAGAACGTAGGAGAGACGACAATTCCAAAGAAGCGAACGGAGTTCACATGCCTCTGGTTCCTGTGCGTCCTTCCGTTCGAACGTCACGGGGCGGGTATCACGCTGTAGTAAACGCCGTTTGCGCCGTGGGCCGCGCTGAAGCGCGATTATGAAATTCATGTAATCTTAAGGCGCCTAAAAAGATGTCCACCGAGGTTAAAAAAGAAATCGAGCTGGAGATCGCGCACGTCTTGTTCATCGACATCGTCGGTTACTCCAAGCTGGCAGTTAATGAGCAGCGCGCCTTAATCGAGGGACTGAACGACATCGTCCGGGCCACGGATGAATTCCAAGCCGCTGAAACGACCGGCCGGCTAATTAAGATCCCAACCGGCGACGGCATGGCACTGGTTTTCTACCAGAGTCCGGAGGCGCCGGTTGATTGTGCTCTGGAGATCAGTCGGGGGTTGAAGGACCATCCGGAACTTCGTCTGCGTATGGGTGTGCACAGCGGCCCAGTCAGCGGCGTCATCGACTTAAACGGCAAAGCGAACGTGGCTGGCGCCGGCATTAACATGGCGCAACGAGTGATGGATTGCGGCGATGCGGGACATATTCTGGTTTCCAAACGCGTCGCCCAGGATCTCGAGCATTATCCTCACTGGCGCCCGCACCTCCATGACCTTGGCGAAACTGAGGTGAAACACGGCATTCGGCTTTCGATCGTGAATCTCTACACAGAAGAACTTGGGAATGCGGCCATGCCCGACAAAGTGAAGGCTACGCGTGTTACTTCCGCAGCAAGGGAACGGGCAGTTCGACGGCGAAAGGTTTTGGTCGTAGCGGCCCTGCTCGTCGCCGCGGGTGCGACTGTCTTCGTCATGCTGCGTCATAAGCGGCCGTTGCCAACGGCAGGATCGGCGATTCCAGAAAAATCGATCGCCGTTCTGCCATTTGAAAATCTCAGCGATGATAAATCGAACGCCTACTTTGCTGACGGCATCCAGGATGAGATTCTGACACGCTTGTCGAAGATCGCCGACCTGAAGGTCATTTCCCGGACATCGACGCAGCATTATAAGAGCGCGCCGGACAACGTGCCTGAGATCGCCCAGCAACTTGGTGCAGCCCACATTTTGGAAGGCAGCGTGCAGAAGAGCGGCGAGACCGTGCGCGTGAACGTGCAGCTGATCAAAGCTGCCAATGATTCCCATCTTTGGGCCGATATATTCGATCGCAAATTGACCGACATCTTCTCGGTCGAGAGTGACGTGGCCAAAGCCATCGCCGAACAACTGCGAGCACACCTCACTGGTCAGGAAGAGCAAGTTATCGCTGCCAAGCCGACAGACAATCCTGAGGCTTACGATGCTTACCTGCGCGGTCTGGCTTATGATTTGAAAACGGCAGACACACCCGCTAACGCCCTCGGCGCACAGAAATATCTCAGAGAAGCGGTGCGCCTGGACCCGAAGTTTGCACTTGCTTGGGAGCTATTGTCATACGTTGAAGCGCGCGGCTATATCACATCGACTCTTCAGCCAACTGTCGCCCTCCGCGAAGAGGTACGACAGGCAGCCGACACCGCCCTCACTCTTCAGCCCAATCTCGGCGAAGCCGTATTGGCCAAGGGTTACTACTACTATGCTTGTTTAAGGGACTACGATACCGCGGTAGGTTACTTTGAGCAAGCACGCCAGTTCCTGCCCAATAGCAGCCGGATTCCTGAGTTGCTAGCTTATGTTGCGCGGAGACGAGGCCAGTGGGACCGGAGCGAGTTATACTTCAACGAAGCCGAGCGGCTGGACCCGCGCAACGTTACCCTACTCACACAACACGCGCTTTCCTACGTCGCACTTCGTCGTTTTCCAGAAGCGCTACGAAAGTTTGATCAGGTTCTCAATATTACACCGGATGATCTCGATACCCTCGCGCAAAAGGCGGTTATTGCACAAGGCGAGGGGGACCTGCCGCGGGCCTCGGCGCTCCTCGCTCCGCTTCATCCGAACGCCGACGACACGAGTGCGTTGGAAACACAAGTTTACCAGGCGATCCTGGAGCGCCGCCCCGCCCAAATCATTCCTCGGTTAAAGGAAATACTCACCAAGCCGGACCCGGCGTTGGGTTTTTACAATGGCGAACTACGCTTTTGGTTAGGCTGGGCGCAAGAAGTCGCCGGCGAGCATGCTGTCGCCCAGGAAAGCTGGCGACAGGCGTCCAGCGAACTGGAATCTTTCCTCAAAGAACAGCCGGAAAATTTTCAGCTGATCGGTGATCTCGCGCTGACCAACATGGGTCTTGGTGATAAAGCCAGTGCCTTCGCTTTCGTCGACAAGGCGGTCGCCGCGAATCCGATTGAAAAGGACGTGCTTTCTGGTGCCGCTCCGATCGAGATCCTCGCCCGGGTGGCGGCTCGGATGGGGGAACCCGAGCGCGCCATTGCCGCTTTGCAGAAACTACTCTCGATATCGTACGCTGGTCTGCTGGCTACACCGCTTACTCCTGCGCTGCTCCGGCTCGATCCCATGTTCGATCCGCTCCGGAATGATCCACGCTTCCAGAAACTCGTCGCCTCGCCCGTGTCGAAGTCAGCGAACAAATAACGCGATGCAATCCGACTCACCTAAAGAATTCAACAGGAGCAAACAGAGAAAAGGGAGATGAGGAAGATTTCTCTGTTAACTCCTGTTCAAGACCAAATGCATCCGTCGTTTAAAAGAGCGTCAGGGTTAACCGAAACCATCATCAGCGCGGCCATTGAGGTTCATCGAGACAAAGAACCCGGCCTGATCGAATCCATCTACGAATGGTGTCTGACGAAAGAGTTTGAACTGCGCGGGCTAACAAGCGTGAGCCAGAAACTAGTGATGATTGAATACAAGGGCTTCACGCGAGAAGAGCCGCTGCGATTCGATATGCTGGTGGAAGGATGCGTACTAGTGGAAGCCAAGGCCGTGGAGAAGGTGCTGCCGATCCACAAAGCGCAACTCCTGAGCTACATGAAATTGCTGAATGTCCCGCTTGGGCTGCTCATCAATTTCCATGAGATAAAACTGACTGACGGCGTTCACCGCCTGATCCTCCCCGGAGCCAACAGATGAAAGACAAGATTTAACAGGAGCAAACAGAGAGAACAGAGATGGAAAGCAAGAAGCCCTCCGTTTCCTCTGTTACCTCCTGTTAGTCGGTTCTGTTTGCGTTCAGGGAGCAGTTACCACGCGGTAGTAAACGCCGTTTGCGCCGTAGGCTGCGCTGAACCAGGTATTCCCACACAAGTAGTAGGTCGTGCCTTGGACGGTGGGAGTAATGCAACCGGCCGGAAGAGCTCCAACAAGCTGCCCTATGGAATAGGTGGCTGCTGGTGCCGTCGTAGTCGCAGCCGTCGCTGAGTGGCTCGTGGTTGTGCCGGCGTTGTAAGCGTTGGCTGACGCGGCCGCAGCATTGGCATTAGCGTTAGCCGCGGCTGCATTAGCATTGGCAGCGTTTGCATTTGCTGAAGCGACAGCCGCACCAGTAACAGCGGCGGTTGTGACAGCGGCGGCGGCCGCCCAACCGTTGCAGTTGGCGCATGTTGATCCGTAGTAGTTCACCGTGGCAGGCGGATGATAGCCATAATAAGCGGTTGGTGGATGATACGCAGTGCCGTAGCCATAGGCGCCGGTGTGGTACGCGCCTTCACCGTACGCGGCAGAAGTGGTGCCGCCGTAAACATTTGTATGCGTCGCTCCCTGCCCGTATTGAGCTGAAGTGCTGCCGCCATAGGTGTTCGTGTGGGTCGCCCCTTCTCCGTATTCACCCGAAGTTTTGCCGCCGTAGGCATTCGTGTGCGTGGCGCCTTCTCCGTATTCGCCCGACGTTTTACCGCCATAGGCGTTCGTGTGAGTCGTGCCCCCGCCTTCATTGTGTGACGTGCTGGTACCGTAGGCGCTATCGTGGGTCGTGCCTTGTCCAGCGGTGTGCGAACTGCTGCCACCGTATGCGTTGCTGTGGCTCGTCGATCCATAGCTGTGGGACGTGCTGCCACCATAGCGGTTGCTGCTTGAGAAATTGCCTCGACTACCGCTATAACTACCGCCACGCCCGAAAGCAAAGGCAATTTCGGATGGGAGCAGGATTACCATAAGACCTAGGAATCCAACGATAATGTTTTTCATGATGTTTTCCTTTCTGGCTTCTTCTAGTTCTACTGTTTTTTAGGTGGCTTGCCTTTTGCTGTGGGCTCAGCACCGGGTGACGCCTCCGGATGGGGATGTGCAAACGGCATCGGGTTCGCGCTGGCAGCCTTCACTGAGGTAAATGTGTCGGGTGGAACAGCCGCGTCAAGTTGCCAATCGGAGAGCAACAAGGTATGGCGCAGTCGCTCCGGATCGTCGAGGTAAATGGCGTGGAGCAAGCGAGGTAGTTTGTCTTCGGCTCCAATCCAAGCCTGTATGAACACCCCGTGGTCGATATACGCGACCATGTCTGTCGTCGTTCCGCCGATCACTTTGGACTGGCCGATGTAGTATGCGAGGTTCATGCCTTCTGACATCTCCTTGTAAGGATCGGCGACAATCCAGTCAGCAAACGGGAAATAGATTGCCGCGGAGTGATAGGCCTGCTCCAACGCTGCGTCGATAGTGGACGGCGCGTCTGCTACGGCCACCAGGTTTTCAGCCGGTGCGTAGGCCATCATTTTTTTTCCATCGTAGTAAAACTCAGAGGCAGGACCATCACCTGGCATGATCACTCGCAATTTGTCCGGTCGCTCGAGAGTAACCTCGGATTTCGTGGTGAAAGCGAGAGGATGACCATGGCGGCTCGGGTTCTCGTAAAAATGCACCGCGTTGAATTTCATTGTCCGCGCCGCGGCGAGCCGGCTGCTTGCAGCTTTAAGAATGTCGAGTGCCTTTGGCTCAAGCGAAGGTGTGGCTTCGGGTGCGGGGCTTGCCTCGGCCGCGGCGGTCTTGGCCTTCTTCTTCGCTGGCTTACTCTGTGCATTCGGGACCGCCAGAAGCGCGGCTGACACGATCAGCAGCGCCCAGCGAAGCGATTTAATTCGCATCGTCATGTCTGGCGATGATTAACAGAATGGAACGCGGCACCGATCATGGAATCATACCGCATTCGAACATTTTGTTGGCAATTGGAGCGGCTATCTTATTGATAAAAGCTGAGCGCATCTGCGGATCGGATTTCAACATCTGGAGAGCTTCCTGTTCCATCTGCGGTTTCGGCGCCTTGCCTTTCTGGGCTCTCTCCTGCCACAACTGTTCGCAGGTAGATGTCTGGTACTTCTGGATCACCTTGTCGGCAATCCTGTCCATGATCGGGAATTGTTGAGCGTTTACGGCTGCGCAAAGCAGAGCGATCGCTGACGTAAACAAGGATGCAAATACAACTTTTTTAACCATGGCGCAATTTTGTCGTACTACTTTTCGACCGTCTATGGGACTTTAGGCCTACATGAAGTCCGATCTGCGGATGTTGCTGTTGAAGTCCCATTCGCCAATAGCACCGGCGGGCACCAGGAATCAGGGTGATCGAACTCTACCGCTATGACTGAACGCTGGCGGCGCTGTCCCGTGTCGGTCATGCCGGCCAGGATCGCGTCGCACTTCTTCGTCAGCAGCGCCGCGATGATGCCGTCGAAGCCGACGTTCTTCCACTCGGCCTTGACGCCCATCGACTTGGCGATCGCCGCGCCGATGTCGATGTCCGAGCCGATGTACGTCGTTCCCTGCAGCGACTCTTCCGGCGGATACGTCGGGTCGGTGCAGAAGACGATCTTGCCCGCGTGCTGGACGTTCGCCGGCGGCTTGACGGCTGCGGCTGCCGCCGCGACGCCCGCGGAGCGTGATGAATTCGAGCCCATGCCCAAAATCGGCGAGCGCCGCCTTTGCTTCCGCCGGCGCTGCAGCCGGAATCGACGCGGTAGGCACGTAGGGCGCGCGCGGCGGCGGCAGGGGTGCCGCCGCCGC
>Ga0209807_1001319_pt1 | contig 11781 bp, 12 predicted proteins | sample GraSoiAngelo_154_FD_186168 | JGI IMG/M metagenome (GOLD analysis project Ga0209807, IMG submission 186168) | Grasslands soil microbial communities from the Angelo Coastal Reserve, California, USA - 14_1009_13_20cm (SPAdes) (version 2) | ecosystem: Environmental > Terrestrial > Soil > Grasslands ... | reverse complement strand
GCTTCGACCGGAGTCGCCCAGCTTGCACCGTCGTCATAGCTCCGCGAGACGGTGACCTGCTCGCCACCGACCTTATCTCCGAAGGGATCCGCGAGGCTCGCGTAATAGACCACGCTTCCACAGGACCACTTGAACGTCCCGTCGGCGCAACGCCGCGGGCCGACGTCGAGGCTCGGATCGCCACCCGACAGCCGGTTGATCGTGTCGAAGCCGGGGAGATAGCCGCCGCTCCAGGTGCTGCCGTTGTCGAGCGATCGGTAGAAGGCTGAGATCGGCCGGCCCGGCGTGAACGGGCATGGCGTGGCGAGAGGAGTCGTCGTGCCACGGCACAGGTCGAGCGAGAGCTCGTCGTTCGCGCCCGCGATCAGCGCGCCGGTTAGCGGATCGCGCGTGATCGATGGCTCGTTCTGCTTGTTCTGCGGAAAGAGCGCGCCGCGGTCAAGGTCGACGAGATTGTTTGGTCCCGCGGTCGGCCCGCTCCGGGCTCCCGCCACCGGATCTGCGACGAGCGTGAGCGTCATCACGAACAGAAGCGTGGCGCCGAGCTTCAAGGTCTTCACTGTGAACCTCCCCCGACTCCCGGCAGGCTAACTCAAAGCGATTCCCTAGCGAGCTGGTCCTCACTCGATCCGGCCGCGCGCGGCGATCGTCCAGACGACCTCGACGCGATCGTCGTGGATGGCCACGAGGCGGTCGTGGAGATTCACCGCGGTGCAGACGTGGTTGGGGACGATCGAGACGCGGTCACCCACGCGAAGACGTCGTGCATTTTCCGCAAGGCGGAGCACGCCGTGCTCCTCCCACAGGCCTGCCACACGAGTCGATGGGTCGGACGCGAGATAGCCGAAGCCGCGTCCCGGCTCCCACGGTCCATCGGTAGAAAGCGTCTTGCTGCCGGCATCGACGACGGCGCGATCCTCGGCCGGCCGGCTGATCACCGTAGCGCGGGCGAACAGCGCGACGTCCTCGGCTCTCATCGCGCCCTGCGCGACGACGTTCGCGCACCCGAAGAGGTACTGACCGGGCCGGATCTCGGTGACGCCGCGGACGCTTCCGGCGGGGACGGCCGTGGGTGTAGAGCCGGCGCTGACCTCGACGATCGGAAGACCGATCGCGCGCAGGTCCGCAGCGGCGGAGACCAGGGCTTCGCCTTCCGCGCGTCCCCAAGCCTCGCGACTCTCAGCTCCGTCCGCGAACGCGCGGAAGCCGCGGAAGCCGTAGACACCGATGAGCCGCAGACCCGGGAGGTCCGCGACGCGCTGCGCGAGATCGAATGCCTCCACACCCGCGCGCACTCCAGTTCGCTCGATGCCCAGGTCGATCTCGAGCATGACCTGCAGCTCGACGCCGCCATCCTTCGCCGCGCGCGAAAGCCTCTCCGCTCCATCGCGGCTATCGACGGCACACCGGAGGCGCGTTCTGCGGGCGAGCCGGATGACCCGCTCGAGCTGAGCGGGCGAGACGATTTGGTAGGCGAGGAAGAGGTCATCGATCCCTGCGTCCGCGAACACTTCCGCTTCGGAGACCTTGGCGAGGGTCACTCCGCTCGCCCCGGCCGCGATCTGCAGGCGAGCGATCTCCGGCACCTTGTGCGTTTTGGCGTGCGGTCGCAACTGGACGCTGAGCTCGCGCGCGGCGGCCGCCATCGCGTCGATGTTGCGTTTCATGCGGTCGAGGTCGACGTAGAGAAACGGCGTAGCGAGGTCGTCGAAGCGGGCGCCCATCGGGATGGCCAGAGACTAGCGCTCCTCCCTGAATCCTCACCCGTGACCGCTAGTCTCATCGCCATGTGCGTGGCCCATGAGGTTGCGATCGAGCGGCCGAGTTCGCTCTGAGGTCCCGCTGTGGCGCAGATCGTCGACGCTCAGGAGTACCCCGCCAGCGCCAGCCGCCGCCGCTGGCTCGCGCTCGTCCCGGTCGCCGTGGTCCTGCTCGTCTTCGCGGCCACGCTCGAACCGGTTCAGCGGACCGCGCGCACGCTGCTCGGGCTCGCTGGGTTGGCGCCGCTCGCGGTGACGATGTCCGGCAACATCGCGGACGACGACGGAGCGCCGATCGCGCATGCGTTCGTCCGCGTCGGTCAGGAGGGCCAGCTCGCCTCGACGTACTCCGATGAAGCGGGTCGCTACCAATTGGCGTATTCGATCCGTGCGCGGCTGCCAGCGGACGTGTCCGTCGGCGCGACCGGCTACGAGGCGAGCCTCCGCGAGCTGCGCGTCACGTCGACCGACCCGCAATACGACGCGCGGCTGCATAAGGTGGTTCGCATCGACGCGGGCGCGACGGCGCATGCCGTCATCGCATCGGAGGACGGGCTCTGTTACCCGGTGCGGACCGACGTGCGCGAGCCGGACCAGTCCTGGCCGTGCCGATTGCTGCACGTGCTCGTCCCTAACACCGGCGTGCTCAGCGTCGCCGTCGTGCCAGATGATCCACGCGACCGGTTCGGTCTTTCGTTCGCGGTCGGCAGCGAGCCGACGCTCCTCTTCGCAACACCGTGCTGCCCGTCGGACGATGTGGTTCGCCTACCCCAAGGTGCCGAAGCGCTTGTTCAGGTGGTCGCGCTCGATCTCGACACGTCAGCTGCGACCAGCGATCGCAGCCGACACGGCTTCACGCTCCGCACGGCACTCGGCCCGCCCTGAAGTCTAGCTCCGGAAGAGCCTCTCCTCGAAAGCTTTCCGATATCCGCTGAGCTCCTCATCGAGGTCGTCGGCGGTGAAGTCAGTCGAAGCGGCTCGCTCGCGTACGAGATGGCGTGCCGCGCCAAACGCGATGCTGGCCAGCCCGCGCTCGATGATCCGTGGAACATGGTGCTCCTCGGAGATCTTCCGAACGCTCGAGACGAGATCGTCCAGCTTCTGATCACGCGCGGCCGCCGTTGGTTCCGTCAGCACGTCCAAAGCGGCGGGGAGCAGGGCACGAATCCGCTCGCCATAGCGCATGGCGGCGCTGCCGCGCAGCCCAAAGAACGTGCTCGCGCGGACCGCCTCCGAAACGACGCGATCGACCATTTCCATGGCGACCTGGTCGAACAGTTTCGCAAGAGCGATCCGGCGCTTCGTCGCGGCCTCATCATCCACGCGCGTCTCGATAGAGTGGCCTAACCGGGAAGCGACGAGGAACATTCGGCTATCAACCCGAGCGACCTGTAAATCTCCCTAACGGAGGCAGCAGAACGTACAGCGCAGAGGAGCGCGAACGAGTGCGCGCCGAGCTCATCGCCGCAGCCCGCGCCGACGGTCGGCTCACCGGGGTGGCAATGACCGGCTCGGCGTCGATGGGACGCGAGGACCGCTGGTCCGACATCGATCTGGCCTTCGGCGTCAGCGGTGCGACTCAGATCGAACCCGTGGTCGCCGACTGGACCTCCCGGATGCATGCGGAGCACGGCGCGGTGCATCAACTGGACGTACGCCGCGATGCGTGGCTCTATCGCGTGTTCCTGTTGAGCAACAGCCTCCAAGTAGATCTGGCCTTCGCGCCCGAAGCGGAGTTCGGGCCCCGAGGGCCGACGTTTCGACTGTTGTCCGGCACCGCGAAGGAGCTACGCCACACGCAAGCGCAGACAGTGGAGGAGCTCATTGGCTTCGCGTGGCTGTACGCGCTTCACGTCCGTTCGGCCGCTGCGCGGGGAAAGATGTGGCAGGCGGAATACATGGTGAGCGCCGCGCGTGACTACGTCCTCGCCGCTGCCTGCCGCCGTCAAGGAGTTCCGGCTAGCGAGGGCCGAGGTATCGACCAGCTTCCTGATGCGGTTACGCGTCCGCTCCGCGAGGCGCTGGTCACGCGTCTCGATCCGGACGAGATCGTTCGGGCCTTCGGTGTCGTGATTGAACGTCTCCTCGATGAGGCCAGACAGAGTGACGCGCGGTTGGCGACACGTTTAGAGCCGGCACTGCGCGATCTGCTGGAGAGCACACGTGCGGCCGTTACCCCGCGGCGGCTCACGTGACGGCCGCCCTCGCGAGTTCGAGAGAGCACAATCGTGAGTCGAGCCGCGCATCTGCGGCGCGGCATGGGAGGAGACCGGCGTGAGAAAGCTCAAGGTCACCACATTCGTGACGCTCGATGGCGTGATGCAGGCTCCGGGCGGGCCAGATGAGGATCGCAGCGGCGGGTTCACCCACGGCGGCTGGTCCGTGGGCTACTGGGACGATCAGATGGGAAAGGTGATGGGCGAGTTCATGGGCCGGCCGTTCGAGTTGCTCCTCGGCCGAAAGACGTACGAGCTCTTCGCCGCGCACTGGCCGCACTCGACCGATCCCGGCGCGGACGCGTTGAACAGCGCGCGAAAGCATGTCGCGTCGCGGACCCTGCGAAGCGTCGACTGGAACAACTCCACGCTCATCGAAGGTGACGTCACGAAGTACGTCTCCGAGCTCAAGAAGCAGTCCGGCCCCGAGATTCAGGTGCACGGCAGCGGCGATCTGCTACAGACGCTGTTGAAGAACGACCTGGTCGATGAGCTCCACGTGTGGACGTTCCCGGTCGTGCTGGGAAGCGGAAAGCGTCTCTTCGCCGATGGCACGGTCCCGGCCGGACTCAAGGTAGACGCGGTGACCACCTCGACCACCGGCGTCGTGATCGCGACCTACGAGCGCGCCGGGGCGATCAAGTACGGGTCTTTCGCGCCGGAGCAGCCTTCCGAGGTGGCAACCCTAGGCTGATCTGCTCACCGCGTTCGGGGTTCCAGCGTCTGTCCCAGCGCGGAAGCTCTCCACGAGGGCTGGACGCAGGGCTGCCGGCTTGACGCCATGGTTCTGCTTCGGGAGGACCCGCTCGGTGGCACCGGGGACCGTGCGCGCTGTCGCGTCGGCCCCTGCGCGCAGCGTCGGTGTTGTGCTACCTCCCACGAGGACCACGGTGGGCACGCGGATCTCGCTCAGCCGCTTCTCGGGGAACGCGAACCCGTGCATCACGGCTGCGTCGTAGGGCAGAGTGTCCGCGGCCGCGACCGCGTCCTTCCAGAACGGCATGAATCGCATCACCAGGATGAAAGGGCCGGGCACGCCGACGGTCCGCATGAAGTACTTCACAGCCTCGTCGCGTTTGCCGCGCGCGATGAGCTCGTTCATCTTCTGCTCGTAGTCCGGATCCGGCGCATCCTTCGGGTTCCCGACCATGTAGGGGGGCTCGTGCGCCGCGAGCATCTTCATCGGGACGCCGCTCGCGGCTGCTTCGAGCGCGAGGGCCGCGCCGGATGACGTTGCGGCGACATACGGCCGTCCACCCGCGGCCTCACACACCGCACGCAGATCCTCGACTTCGCGGGCGACGGAATACGGCTTGGTGTCGCCGCTCTCGCCGCGACCGCGCCGGTCGTAATCGAACACGGTGAAGTCCTTCGCGAGCTCCTCGCGCATCCCCTTCGCGAACGGGGACGAGCGCACGCCGAGCGCGCCCCATACGAACACGAGTGGCGCTCCTTGTCCTGTCGTCTCGTATGCGATACGGGTACCGTCCGCTGATGTCACGAACTTGGTCGCCATGACGCTCCCCCAGTGCTGCCGAATGCGGCCGGAAATCGATCCTGGTCGCCGCATCCAGCGTGCCACACTCCGCGCGTCTCATGGAGCGCTCGCCGCGGCCACGCCCGGCTCCACGCTCTGGGCGTCGGCGAGGCGTTCACCGACGAGAAACCACGTGCGCATCGGGCCCTTCCCCTTCACCTCGATCGTTCCGCGCGGCTCGCAATCGAACTCGTCGCGGATGAGCTCGTAGGTCGCGTCGCTCAGCTGTATTCGCCCCGGCACGCTCTGCGACTCCATCCTGCTCGCGGTGTTCACGGAATCGCCCCATATATCGAACACGAACTTCCGCAAGCCGATGACCCCGCCCACGCAGGGCCCGCTGTTCATGCCGATCCGGAAGTCGATGCGGTCCTCGCCCGCCGCGCGGAGCTCGTCGAGGTAGGCGCGAATACCCAGGGCCATGCGGGCCATCGCCTGCGCGTGATCAGCGCGCCGCCGTGGAACTCCCGCGACGCACATGTAGTTGTCGCCGATGGTGCGGATCTTCTCGACGCCGTGCCTCTCCGCGAGGAGGTCGAAGCGCGAGAAAATCCCGTTGAGGAGCGCAACCAGCTGCTTCGCGTCGAGCCGCTCGGCGAGCATCGTCGATCCGACGATGTCCGCGTAGAGCACCGTCGCATGCTCGTACGCGTCAGCGATCGGATTCTCACCGGCCTTGAGCCGAGGCGCGATCTCTCTAGGCAGCACGTTCAGAAGGAGCCGCTCCGAGCGTTCCTGCTCGCGTGCGAGCGCGTCCATGGCGCGGTCGCGCTGGCCTAAGAACGTCGCGATCAGGATGAAGACGATCGAGCCCCCCACGGCGACGTTGAGGCCGAGCATCGTGCTCGTGAACCACTCCGGAAGCGTTGAGAGCGGCCCCACGATCTGGCCGGCGATGCCCGAACTGATGAACACCGCGAGGTAAGCGAAGAACCAGCGCAGTCCGGCGCGCGGCCCGCGGAAGACGAGCGCGCCGACCGGAGCAAGGATGCCCCACAGCCCCACACCGCCTGACGGGAGAAAGCCGCCCAGCGGGACCATCGACAGCGTGGGCGCGAGCAGAATGTCGACCACGCTCACGTACAGCAGGAGCGCGAAATTCCGTGTGCGTGCGAACGCGATGATCGCGCCGAGCAGGACGATGGCATACACGAACGGCACATACCCGACCGGTGAGCCGAAGATGAGGTACAGGCTCCCCCACACCACAGCGATCGGTAGGATCACCACCGAGGTCAGGACGAGCAGCGCCTTGCTCTGCCGAGTTTGCTCGTCGTCCCGGGGATCCGCGCCGACCGCTGCCAAGCGCGCCAGGACCGCGTTCGACACGATCCGGAGGCGACGCATCAGATCCATGCCCGCGTCAACCACTGAGCGTTACGGTACATCGAGGCCGTCGCGAGCTTTGTTGGTGGACGGCCGGAGGTCACTCCGTCACGACATTTGAAGTCTCGTCCTGCTCAACTAAAACCACGCCAGGTGGTCCGAGCGACAGGAACCGCGACCACGCATCTGGCAAGGCGCGTACCTTCCTGCGACCGTAGCGAGAATGCAAGGAGAAGTGGCGCTGCGGCAAGGCTTCGGTGTCGTCCTGGGCAGGAGACCTCGTCGCTTGCGGCGCTCAGGCGGATCGATGTGAGCAAGAGCACTGGCGAGCTGAAGCGGGAGCTCGCGCCGGTGGGCGCGACGCTCTTCACCGCGGGAATGATCGTGGGTACCGGGATTTTTGCGGCGTTCGGCGCGGCGACGAACGCTGCGGGAACTGGGATCCTGCTCGCGATCGTCCTCGGCGGCACGGTCGCGCTCGCGACGGGCATCAGCGCGGCGCAGCTCGGAGTGAACTTCCCGGAAGAAGGAGGCGCTTTCACCTGGGCGCGCGCCTTCGATCACGACACGATCGGTTTCATCGCCGGCTGCGGCTACCTCGGCAAAGCCCTCGTCTCGATGAGCGTCGTCGCACTCGCGCTCACGACCTACCTCGGCCAGGTCATCGCGGGTCTGCCGGTGCACATCGTCGCTGCAATCGCCGTGCTCGCGATCACCGGCCTCAACGTCTTCGGCATCGAGCTGACCTCGAAGCTGGTGATCGGTCTGCTCGCCGTCCTCGTCGTCCTGCTCACAATCTACGCGGGTAGCGCGGCACAGGCGGTCGATCTCGCACAGCTCGGCCCGCTCCTCGGCGACAAGGGAGTGCTCGGCGTCCTTGCCGGAGCGGCGATCTTCTTCTGGTCCTGGGACGGGTTCATGCGCACCGCGATCATGGCCAGCGAGATCAAGGATCCGCGGCGCACGATCCCGCTCAGCATCGTCGGCGGCGTCGCCATCGCCGCTGCGGTCTTCCTGCCGGTCGCGGCGATCACTCTCGGCGTCCTCGGCGCTGACGAGCTTGGTCGCGACGATACGCCGCTGCTCTCCGCGGCCAGGAGGGCGGCGGACTGGCTCTTGTGGCCGGTCCTCGCGGCCGCGATTGTCGCCGCGCTCGGGGACATGCTGGGCATCTTGCTAACGGCCTCGCGCGTTGCCCTTGCGATGGCGAAGGCTCACGAGCTACCCCGCGCCCTTGCCGCGGTGCACGAACGGTTCCGGACGCCGCACCGCTCGGTGGCTGCGCTCGGCATAGTAAGCGCCGCGCTCGTGCTCTTGTTCGACCTGCGTGCGCTCATCGAAGTAGCGAGTGCGTTCATGCTGCTCTGGTACCTCGTCACTCACTTCGCCGCGCTCCAGCTGCCAAGAACCAAGCGCATCGCCTCGCCGGTCTTCTCGTGGTACGGGATCCTCGGGTGTGTTGGTCTCATCGCGTCGCTGCCGGCCGCCGCGCTGCTAGCGGCAGCAGCGGCGCTCGCCGCGCTTACAGGGGCGCGCTGGATGGCCCGCCGCAGGGTGGTCGCGCGGTGAAAGATCTAGCTCAGTTGGTGAAGAAGCGATCCTATGTACCGACTCTCACATTGGCTGATCGAAAAGGGGTGGAGGCGGCGCCGCGATAGACGCGCCACGCAAGAGACCGACGCTGATCACGGCGTCGACGTGGGCTCGCGCGGCGGCATCTGCCCGGCTGCGATCTCCCGCACAAGACGTCCAGTCCGCTCGGCGATCTCGTCGCGCAGCGCCGGATCCGCCGTAGCTTCCGTCACCCAAAGGTCCGCTCCATCGAGCGCGCAATCGATCGCGATCAGGTGGTCGGGAAGGACGGCGTCGACGCCACGCGGTGGGCCATTCTCGAGGTGCTCCGCTGCGGCCGTACCCGCTAGCAGAGGCTCGAGGCGCGCGCTGACTTCGGCTTGCGGGTCCCGACCCGCCGACACTGCGCGCCAGCCTTTTGGTGCCGCCGCGTTGAAGTACGCGGCGGCGATCCGGCTACGGAACGCGCCGTGCTCGCACACGAACAGGACGGTGCGAGTCATCGGAGCGCGAATGTGAGGAGGCCGACGAATCCCGCCGCCCCAACGAGGAGAGGTTCGGGAACCTTCGTCCGCCAAAGCACCAGCAGCGCCGCGAGGAAGACGAGCGCCGTCGTCACGTCGACGATCACCTGCGTCCCGATGACCGCTCCCGCGCCGACGATCGCCCCGGCGGCGGCGGCAGTCGCGCCCTTCGTGAACCCGACCACGATGGGATGTTTCCGGTAGCGCATGATCCAGGGCGCGAAGAGCACGACCATCAGAAAAGGTGGCAGGAAAACTCCGAGGCCCGCCACCGTAGCGCCGGCAAGGCCAGCGACGAGATAACCCACGAAGACCGCGGTGATGACAACCGGCCCGGGCGTGATCATTCCCATGGCGACCGCGTCCAGGAACTCCCGCTCGCTCAGCCAGCCGAAGTCGTGGACCACGCCTTGCTGCAGGAAGGGCACGATCGCGAGGCCGGACCCGAACGTGAACGCTCCGGCCTTGAAGAAGAAGACGCCGAGCTGCAGCAGGACGTTGGGGTCGGCGCTCTGCGCCGCCGTCCACACGGTGCCGAACCCCATGGGCACCGCTATCGGAGCGGCCTGCGCCCGGCGGAGCCAGCCTCGCGGCGCGTAGATCGCGACCCCGACGAGCCCGGCGAGGATGAAGAGCACCGCGACCTCACTGCGTGCCACGAAGGTGACGACGCCGACCACCCCGAAGATCGCCCACAGCCGCCGCTCGTCTTTCACCGTCACGCGGACGAGCTTCCATGCCCCGCGAAGGATCAGCGCGATGACCGCCGGCCCAATGCCGTAGAAGAGCGCCTGGATCATCGTCGTCCCGCGGAAAGCGACATACAGGGCGGCGACCGCGCTCACGATGATGAACGGAGGCAGGATGAAGGGCACCGCCGCCGCGCATGCGCCCCAGAACCCGCGTCGGACGTACCCCAGCCACATCGCGAGCTGCGCGGCGAGCGGACCGGGCAGGGTCTGCGACACCGCGAGTCCCTGAAGGTATTCCTCCTGCGTATACCAGTGGCGGCGCTCGACGAGGTCGCGCTGCATGTACCCCGCAAGTGCGATCGGGCCGCCGAATCCAGTCGTCCCGAGGCGAACGAAGTACCCGGCGATCTGCCCGAGCGACAGTCGAGGCGGACTCTCGACGCTCACCCGCTCTCCTCGTAGATCGCGACGCCGCAGCTCTTGGGTTCGAAGACGAAGAGACGACGACTTGCCGGGTCCCAGCCGATCGTGTGCGCTCCTTCTTCCGTCTCGATCGTCTCGCGGTGTGCACGCCTCCGAGCATCGAAGACCGAAACCGTGCCGGGACTGCCGACGGCCACGTAGACCCGGGCAAGATCGCGGTCATACATCACGACGTCGGGAGTCCCCGGCAGCGGGAGCGTCGCCTCTACCGCCCGGGAATCGCGATCGACCACGATGAGGGCTGCGGCGTCGGCCGCGCACCAGAGCGAGGCGCCCCGCTCCTGAGCCACGATCGCCAGCCCATGCGGTCCGGCAGCTGGCACGGGAATCGCGCCGAACATGATCAGCTTTTCGGCCGAGATGACACCGATCGTCGCCGGATCGGCGATGTTCACGTAGACCGAGCGGGTTGAATCGTCGTAGATCGCCCAGCGCGGCCTTCCCGGAAGAGCAATCGTCTTGGTGACTCGGCGCTCGTCGACCGACACCACCGAGGCGGTGCAGTTGGTCCCCACGGGGTCGCCGAGATTGAAGCTGAAGAGTCGTCGGGACCGTCGGTCGTACGCGAGCGCGTTTGGTCGCGGACCGACCGGAACCCGACCGAGAAGCGTTTGGTCCGAACACCGAAACAGACTCACCCGTCCCGCCGAGCGGTCGGACGTGATGAGCAGGTCCTGCCCGCTGTCGATAAGGACACCGGCTACGCCTAGCAGATCCGGGATGCCTCCGAGATACGTCGCGCTGCGGCAGTCCAAGATGTCGACCCGGTCAGCGCCGGTATGTGCGACGAAGACCCGGCTGCCGCGCGGGTCAAGGTACGTATCGGCATGATCGAAGCCAGGTTTAGCGCCGGGCGGCACGGGCACGAAGCCGACGTGCCGCAGCGTCACGCCGCCTTCGCCTCCACCTTCTTCTGGCAGAAGGCGTAGAGCGCGTCGAGCAGCGGCCGGGATGCCTCACGCTGCTTCTGGTCGTTCGGATAGTGGACGTGCCTTATCCCATCGAGGATCGCCTCGACCCCCTGCGACTCCGGGGTGATCGTCTTGTCAGCGGTATCCGCGCCGCGGATGACCTTGGCCATGTAGGCCATCGCCGGATCTTTGTCGAGCCCGTACTTGTGCACGAACGCGTCGAAGCTGCACTCCGCTGCGTGATGCCCGAGCTCCACGTCCTTGATGTCGTACGGAGTCGCACCGCGCTTCTGCGCCTCGGCGGCGACCTGATCGCTCGGCACGTAAAGAAACTCGGCTTGTTTGTCGACGAACCTTTCGATCAGCCAGGGACACGCCACCCTGTCGACCCGAGGATGCTCGCGCGTGATCCACTTCATGGTTGTCCTCCCCAAACACCTGCTGCTGTCATCGGTAGCATCGCAGAGCGACTCAGGACTTTCTCATATATGTCGTTGGTGCGCTGCTCGCGGCGGTGATCGTCGCGGCGGTGCTGTATTGGCGCTCTCCCTGGTCACGCCCGCGCGGACGGTTCGGGACCGCCGCGATCGCCACGTTCGTCGCATGGATCCTCTGGCGCGTGGTGCTCCAGCTGAGCAACGGGGACAACCTCGATGTCGATAACCCGTTGCACCTCGGCGAGTTGTGGCGCGAACTCGCGGATCCGGCCGTCGTGATACATCCTCATCGACCTGCGGGTGCTTTCTGAGCGGAAGACGGG
>Ga0209807_1001318_pt1 | contig 11782 bp, 13 predicted proteins | sample GraSoiAngelo_154_FD_186168 | JGI IMG/M metagenome (GOLD analysis project Ga0209807, IMG submission 186168) | Grasslands soil microbial communities from the Angelo Coastal Reserve, California, USA - 14_1009_13_20cm (SPAdes) (version 2) | ecosystem: Environmental > Terrestrial > Soil > Grasslands ... | reverse complement strand
CCCGACGCTCGGCTCCAAGGACGGTATCAGCCACGTGCCCCTCGCCCTGGTCGATCCCGGCGACATCGTGCTCGCGCCCAACCCCGGTTACACGGTGTACGTGACCGGCGCGATCATGGCCGGCGCCGAGCCCCACATGATGCCGCTGACGGCGGAGAATCGATGGCTTCCAGACCTCGAGGCGATTCCGTCTGACGTGGCCGAACGCGCGCGCCTGATGTGGCTCAACTACCCGAACAATCCGACCGCGGCCACCGCGGACAGAGAATTCCTGGAGCGCGCGGTTGAGTTCTGCCGGCGACACGACATAATCCTCTGCCACGACGCGCCCTACTCCGAGATCGCGTTCGACGGGTACCGGCCGCTGACTCTTTTCGAGATTCCAGGAGCAAAGGAAGTCGGCCTCGAATTTCACTCGCTCTCGAAGACTTACAACATGACCGGCTGGCGCATCGGCTGGGTGTGCGGTCGTGCCGAGCTCGTGAACCTGATCGGGCAGTTGAAGACCAACATCGACTCGGGCATCTTCCAGGCCGTGCAGTGGGCCGCGATCGAGGCGATGAACGGGGGAGAGGAAGAGACAAAGGCCGCTTGCGCCGTATACGCCCGCAGGCACCGCCTGGTCGCCGACACGCTGAACTCCCTCGGTTGGAAGATCAAGCCGCCCCGGGCCACCTTCTATGTGTGGGCGGAGGTCCCGAAAGGGTATGACTCCATCGGTTTTGCGAGCCATGTCCTGGACGAGGTCGGCGTGAACATCACACCCGGCATCGGTTTCGGCGCCCACGGCGAAGGCTACTTCCGCCTCTCGGTCACGGCTCCGGACGCACGGCTCGAAGAGGCGATGGCGCGAATGAGGAAGCTCAACCTCTGAAATCCCCACGAAATCCGAGGCTCCGCCGCGATTTCGTGGGGACCCCCGTCAAATGATCACGACCAGGAGCCCGCGCGAGCGAGCGTATCTCGTCGGGATCCTTCTCCCCGGCACAGCTCCCGAGGCGGTGCGCGAGCAGATGGGCGAGCTCGCCGACCTCGCCCGGACCGCGGGTGCCGAAGTTGTCGGATCCGACGTGCAGAGGCGATCCGACGTCGACCCCGCGCATCTCATCGGGATGGGCAAGGTCGAGGCGCTGCGGGACATGAAGCTCGAGGGCGAGTTCGACCTCGTGATCTGCAATGAGGACCTGAGTCCCCGCCAGCAGCGCAACCTCGAGCTCCAGGTCAAGGCCCGGGTGCTCGATCGCACCGAAATCATCCTCGAGATATTCGCCCAGCATGCGCGCACCCATGAGGGGCGCTTGCAGGTGGAGGCAGCCCGACTCCACCACCTGCTGCCGCGGCTGATCGGCGCGTACGCCTACGACCGCCAGGTGGGCGGGAGGCGGGGGGGAGTGGGGGCCCGCGGCGGTTTTGGCGAGCAGCAGATTGAGGTCGAGCGACGCCGGATTCGCAGGCGGATGCGCGACCTCGACCGGGAGATCGAACAGGTGCGGAACCAGCGCCATCAGCAGCGGACCGGTCGCCGTCGAGCCGAGCTGAAGACGGCGGCCATTGTCGGATACACGAATGCGGGGAAGTCGACCTTGCTCAACGTGCTCACCGGCGCGGGGGTTCGGGCGGAGCAGAAGCTGTTCGCGACGTTGGACCCGACGACGCGAAAGCTCGAGCTGCCTGCGGGGCGCGAGCTGCTTCTGACCGACACGGTTGGTTTCATCCAGAAGCTGCCCACCGACCTGGTCGCGGCGTTCAGGGCCACTCTGGAAGAGGTGACCGAGGCCGACCTGGTCATCCAGGTCCTGGATGGAAGCTCGCCCGCCGTCGACGAGCAGGCCGAGACGGTGGAGCGCATCCTCGCCGACCTGGACGCCGCGGATAAGCCTCGCGTGGTGGCGATGAACAAGGTCGATCTGCTCGGACCGGCCAGCCGCCGGCGCGCGGTCAGCGCGCTTGCAAAGAGATATCCCGCAGCCGTCCCGATCTCCGCCACTCAGCGCCTGGGCATGGCCGAGCTCCTGCAGGCGATCGATCGGGCCAGCCGCGACGACGCGGTCCAGCTCGAGATCCTGGTCCCATATGGGCGCGAGGGCGTGCTGGCCGAGCTGCGCAAGATCGGCGGCGTGGAGCGCACCGAGTACGTCGAGGGTGGCACCAGGGCGTGGGGTTGGGCGCCACGACATGCCGCCCGCCGGTTCGAGACGTTCTCTCAGAAGGGCGCCTTGCCCGCGCCCGGCGCCTAACGGAAAAGCCTGATCACGCCCCGGACGATGCCGACAAGGCTGACGTTGCTGGTGATGATCGGTTCGTAGGCGGGGTTTTCCGCGCTCAGCTTGACGTGGCCGTTGCTGCGCTCGAACCGCTTGACCGTGGCGTCGCCGTCGACCAGGGCGACCACAATCGATCCGTTGGTCGCTTCGTGCTGCGGTCGGACGAGCACCAGGTCGCCGTCGAAGATGCCGGCGTTGATCATGCTGTCGCCTCGGACGCGGAGCAGGAAGTAGCCTTCCTTGGCCAGTTCGGAGGAGAGCAGGACGTGGTCTTCGATGTTCTGCTCGGCCAGGATCGGGCTGCCCGCCGCCACATTGCCGACGATCGGGATCGAGACAGCGCTCCGCCGCTTCTGGTCCAGCTCCGCGTCCTGGACGACCTGCACGGTTCGGGATTTGCTGGGGTCGCGTTTGATGAGCCCGCGGCGCTCGAGCTGGTTGAGGTGATTGTGGACGGTCGAGCTGGAGCTCAAACCGACCGCTTCGCCGATCTCGCGGACGCTGGGCGGGTAGTTCCGGCTCTTGGTGACGGAGCGGATGTAGTCGAGGATCCTGGTCTGCCGTTCGGTGAGGTTTTCGGTCAATTCGAGTTCTTCTCCAAAGCGTGGTGGGGACGTTGCTGGCCATGCTAGCACCTCAGCGCGGGAAGCGCAAACTTTTGTTCGCTGCCTTGACAGCCGAACGCGCGTTCGCTATTCTTTCGAACGTATGTACGCCGCCGGCTACGGGATCGAACCTTGGCGGGCAACCCGTACCGGCGGCTTTCGCCAGGTCCGGCGCGCTGCGCTCGTGCTGGGCGCGGTGGTCATGTTCAGCCTGGGCCTGGCCGTGGCGGCCCGTGGCGGCCCGCCGCCGGCCGAAACGACGGTCGTGGTCCAGCCGGGCGACACCCTGTGGTCGATCGCCTCGGAGCACTATCCGGCGGATGATGTGCGGGTCCGTGTCGACGACATCGAGCAGGCCAACGACCTGGCCGGGCCGGTCATCCAGGTGGGGCAGAGGCTGCGCCTGCCCGGCTAGGCGGGGGCCCAGGCCGTGAGCCTGGTCCTCGTCACCCGTCAGGGCTGCCACCTCTGCGACGAGGCGCTGGGCCTCCTCCGCTCGCTGGGCCACGAGCCGGAGCTGGCCGATGTGGATTCCGACGACCGCCTCCACGACCTCTACGACTGGCGTGTACCGGTGCTGCTGCTGGATGACCGTGTCGTCGCGGAGGGCCGATTCACCCAAGAGCTGTTGGTGAAGACGGTGGGCAAGGGAGCTGGCTAGGCTCGAAGCCTGCTCCATGTTGCTCTTGATAATCACTGTTAACCGTTCCATAAGCTGCGGATAACGGGGCCGCCGGCCTCGGATTACGCACGTCTGGCGTCGGCGGTGCGTCTCAGGTCAAGGAATTCCGCACGTGTGACGTCAGGCGTGCGTTTGAGCGGTCCCTACTGGCTACGCCGAGCGCTGCAGCGCCGGCTCGGCGTCCAGGCCGCGTAGGAACACCTCGAGCGGCAGCGCCGCCGACTCGAAGTCGCCTCGCAGCAGCTCCAGGTCGGCTCCGCGCTGCTGCAGCCCGGCAATCGCCAGCTCGATCGAGCGCAGGGATTCGCCGACGTACATGAGCAGCGGCCCTTCCAATGTGCCGGCGCCCGGCTGGCTCTCGCGGCGCCAGGCCCCTCGGACCTCGGCCGCGAGCTCCAGCAGCCGGTCCGCGACCGAACCTGCCCGGGCGCGCTCGAGCGGGTCCGAAGCGAGCCGGCCCCAGTCCTGGGCCGACGTCCGGATCAGCCGCCGCAGCTTGACCTGGGTCGCGAGCGTACGCATGGAGTCACATATTACCGAACAACTGTTCGGATTGCAAGAGCACGCCTAAGGGGCAAAGATCCGGCAGAGGCTGGCCGCCAGCAGGTCGGCGTCGGCGCCGGGATGGGTCAGGAAGTACCCCACCGCGTCGCTCACCGCCCCCACCACCGCGCGCCCGAACACCGCCGGGTCCTTGTCGGCATAGAACCTGTCGTGGGTCATCGCGTGGCGGACTTCCTCCGCCACGGCGTCGGCAAACTGGGCCTGCAGGTCGTGCCGGATCGCCTCGACCCCCGCGCTCAGCCCGACCGATTCGACGATCAGCAGGCGGGCCACGTCCGAGCGTTCAAAGCACGTGAGCACGAAGCGCGTGATGCCCAGGCGCAGGCGCTGGTGGTGGTCATGACCGGTCGCGGCGTCCGCGAGCACGTCATGGATCAGGGCGCCGCCCTCCAGCGACAGCAGGTCGCGAAAGCAGTGCTCCTTGGATTCGAAGAACTCGTAGAAGGCCGATTTCGAGACCCGCGCCCGAGTCACGATGTCGTCGACCGACGTCACGGTGTAGCCCTGGCCGGCGAAAAGGGCAAGCGCAGCCTCGACGATCCGCCTGCGGCGCCTCTCTATCCTCGCGTCCCGCCGCAGCTGGGCCGCCGGAAGAGCCAACTCAGCCGGCGGCGAGGGCGCGGGAGATGACCAGACGCTGGATCTCGCTCGTGCCTTCGAACAAGGTGTAGATCTTGGCGTCGCGGTGCCACTTCTCGACCGGGAAGTCCCGGATGTAGCCGTAGCCGCCACAGATCTGGATCGCCTGCTCGGTGACCTTGACCGCCACCTCGCCTGCCTTCAGCTTGGCCATCGAGCCCTCGGCTTTCTTGAACTCGCCGCCGCTGCGGCCCTCCCACAGGGCCCGCCAGATCAGCGCCCGGGTCGCCTCGATCTCGGTCGCCATGTCGGCGAGCATGAACGCGATCGCCTCGTTCTCGATCAGAGTCCGTCCGAACTGCTTGCGCTCCTTGGCGTACTGCAGAGCGAACTCAAACGCGGCGCGCGCGATGCCGAGCGCCTGGGCGCCCACGATCGGCCGCGACAGCTCAAAGGTCTTCAATGCGACCGATGAGCGCTGGTGGTTGCCCTCGCGGGCCCGCTTGAGCCGAGCCTCGAGCTTCTCGACGCCACCCAGCACGTTCTCCAGAGGGATCGTGCAGTCCTCGAGCAGCACCTCTGCGGTGTGCGAGGCCCGAATGCCCATCTTCTTTTCCTTCTTGCCCATGCGCAGGCCCTTGTTGCCCGGCGGCACGACAAAGCTCGCCTGGCCACGCGTCCCGAGCTCAGGCTCGACCGCGGCGACCACGACGTGGACGTCCGCGATGCCGCCATTCGTGATGAAGATCTTCTGGCCGTTGATCACCCAGTCGCCGTTCTTGCGGATCGCTCGCGTCTTCATCGACGACACGTCCGAGCCCGCGTCCGGCTCGGTGACCGCGAAGGCGCCAAGGGCCGGCTTTTCGGGTGTGCCAAAGCAGGCTGGGATCCAGGTCGAGATCTGGTCGGGGGTGCCCTGGGAGAAGATCGCCGCCACCGGCAGGCCCGTGCCCTGGATGGCGAGCGCGATCCCGGCGCAGCCCCAGGTCAGCTCCTCGGCCACGAGCGCGGGCATGATCCCCGTACCGTCGCCAAAGGTCTGCTGGAGGAACTCAGTTCCGTAGAGGCCCACCTCGGCCGCCTTCTTGACGATCGGCCAGGGGAACTCCTCCGATTCGTCGTACTGGTGAGCGACCGGACGGATCTCCTTCTCGGCGAAGCTGTGGACCCAATCCCGGATCTCCTTTTGCTCGTCGGTCAGCTCGAACGAAATCATCTCGGTATTCGTGCTCCTCGGCTGTATAACGCCCTGGTACTCGTACGTACCGTTTCCGCCGAGGAAGTTACGCCGTTAGGCCTCTGGAAGTCAATCCGATTCCTTAACCGGGCGCCTTACCGCCTGCGCGGCGAGCCGGTAGGCGCTGAAGACCAGGAACGCGCCCCAAACTCGGGCCAGCAGCGGACCCGGCACCTCAACCGCCACCAGGGCGCCGATCACGGCGCCGAGCACTCCCCCACCTCCCATCCACAGCGCCGCGTCGAGCACCACGTTGCCCTGCCGGAAGTGCGTGACCCCGCCGACGATGGCCGTAGGCACGATAGCGACCAGGGACGTGCCCTGGGCGATGGCTTGGGAGGCGCTGAAGCCGAGCGTCATCGTGGGCACGAACAGCAGTCCGCCACCGATCCCGATCGTGCCCGAGAGAAAGCCGGCGCCGAAGCCGCCCACCACCGCCACGATGTCGCGCCAGCTCACGGGAACACCAGCTCCTTCACTCCGACCAAGCCGAGCACGACGGCGACCGCGATGCGGAGAGGGCGTTCTGGGATCCGGCTCAAGAGCCGGGCTCCGAGGTACACGCCCACCACGCTGCCGATGATCAGAAACAGGGCGGCGTGGAAATCGATCTGAGGCGAGCCCTTACGGAAGTAGTAGATCGGCAGCGCCGCCAGCGCGATGGGAATGATGGCGACCAGGGAGTTGGCGTTGGCCTGGCGCTGCGGCATGCCCGTCCACAGCACCTGCAGGGGCACCAGGACAAACCCGCCGCCGACCCCCAGCAGCCCGCCCAGCAGGCCGCCCAAAAAACCGATCGCCGCGAAAACGGCGGGTCGGTTTCCTAGCGGTCCCCGCGAACTCACGGCGCAGCCTCTGAGTTCGTGGGGTCCTATTCGGTCGTCCGCGGGGTCTCGGGCTGGTTGGTCACCACGGTGTGGTGCCGGAACTGGACGTTGTCGGGCACCCCCGCGTTCGGCTGCTTGGCTTTCTTCTTCTTTTTCTGCTCGCGGCCCTGTTTGTCGCGTCCTTTAGCCATGGCGCCCAGTTTCCACGACCAGGGCCAGTTCGCGCAAGAACGATTCCACGTCGGTGACCAGGCCGACCGACTGCCAGCTGCCTCGGTCGGCCAGCTTGGTCACCACCGCGGGGTTGATGTCGACGCAAACCGTGCGCACGCCGGCCGGCAGCATGTTGCCGGTGGCGATCGAGTGCAGCATCGTGGAAAGCATCAAGGCTATACGGACCCCGGGCAGCGCGGCCCTCATGCGGCGCTGCGCCTCGACCATCTCTGTGATGACGTCGGGCAAGGGGCCGTCGTCGCGCACCGAGCCGGCGAGCACGACCTCGACCTGGTGCTCGATCGCCGATCTCATCACGCCCGACTTGAGCTGCCCGCTCTCGACCATCTGGCGAAGGCCGCCGGCCGCGCGAACGCGGTTGATGGCGCGCATGTGGTGCTCGTGGCCGTGCTCGATCGCAAGCCCGCTCTCGATGTTCACGCCCAGCGCCGTGCCAAACAGCGCCGACTCGACGTCGTGGACCGCGAGTGCGTTGCCGGCGAACAGCACCTGGACGAAACCAAGCTCGATCAGCCGCGAGAGATAGACACCCGCGCCGGTATGCACCACCGCAGGCCCTGCCACCACCAGGATGCGACCGCCAGACTCGCGCACCTGCCGCATCTCGTCGGCGATCCCCGCGATGAGGACCTTCTTTGGTTTCTCTGCCGACACCTCGCTGCCCATGAAGCTGAAGATCTCGGTCTGCCGCGACCGCTCCAGCGGAGTCACGCGCACGCCCTGGTGGCCGATCACCACCTCCATGCCGGGCTTCGCGTCCTGAAAGACGATGCAGCGCGCTTTGCCTGACTTGCGGTCGACGGCGATCGCCGCGTCCATCTCGATGTTGTCGACACCCACCCAGCGCCCGTCGATCAGGATCTCGGTGGGCAGATTGCTCGTCGAATAAAAACCCTCCGGGAACACTCCCTCATGGGTCACCTTGTCGACACGCACGGGCTGCTCGTGCTCCGCCGTGGCGCCGAGAGAGCGGGCACGCTGCACGATTCGGTCCAGCACCTCGGGTGAGTCGGCGTAGACCTCCATCCGGCAGATCGACGTGTCGGTCTTGTGCTGGCCGACCTTCAACTCTTCGATGGTGAAGTTGCCGCCCAGGTCCATGACAATGTCCATCACCTGGGGCAGCATCATCGAGTCGATGATGTGGCCCTGCAGGACCAGGCGCGCGGTGTGCCGGCCCTCCGTCAAGCTCGCGCTCCGGCCGCGGCGTTGATCTGCGCCTTCAATGCAGCGGCTTCACGCGCCGGGCTCTTCGCGTAGAGCACGCTGCGGCTTGCAGCGATGAGGCAGGATGCCGGGTCGCCGTTCCACGCGGCGCGCACCGCAGCCTCGACGTCGCCGCCCTGGGCCCCGACGCCGGGCAGCAGGAATGGAAGGTCGCTCACGGCGCGGACCTCGGCGACCTGCTCCGGCGCGGTCGCACCCACGACCAGGCCGACATTGCCCTTCTCGTTCATTCGCTCAGCGAGCGCGGCAACGTGCCGATAGACAGGCTTGCCGTCCGAGGCCAGATGCTGCAGGTCCGCGGCCCCGGGGTTCGATGTGCGGCAGAGCACGTAAACGCCGCGGTCTTCGTACTTCACAAACTCCTGGAGCGAGTCGGCGCCGAGGTACGGATTGACGGTGGCGGCATCCATCCCCAGGGTCCCAAAGGCCGCGCGCGCATAGGCACGCATCGTGTTGTCCATGTCGCCCCGCTTGGCATCGAACAGGAACGGCGTCGTCGGCGCCTCGTCGCGAAGCTCCATCAGCACCTTCCATCCGTCGGGCCCGTATTGCTCCCAGAAAGCGCTGTTCGGCTTGAAGCAGCAGACGTGCTCTTCGGTCTGGCGGACGACCTCCAGGCAGTGTCGCAATGCACCCGCCGCGCCGCCTTCGATGCGGTCGGGATCAGGATCGAGCCCGACGCAGAGCAGCGTCCGGCGATCTCTCGAAAGCGTGCGGAGACGTTCGAAGTAGCCCAAGCCCTACAAATGGTAATTAGCGCCGCAAGCGACAATTGAAGGGTGAGAATCGCACTCGCCCAGGTCAACCCGACGGTCGGCGACCTTCCGGGCAACGCGCGCCTCGTCATCGACGGCATCGAGCGCGCTCGCGACCAGGGGGTGGACATCGTCTGCTTCCCCGAGCTGGTCATCACGGGATATCCGCCGGAAGACCTGGTCCTCAAGCCCTCGTTCGTCCGCGACAACCTGGCTCAGCTGGACCTGATCGCGCGACAGACAAAGGGCATCTCGGCGGTGGTCGGGTTTGTCGACGAGGACGGCGACATCTTCAACGCCGCGGCATTCCTGCACGACGGCGAGGTGAAGGCCGTCTATCACAAGGTGTTCCTGCCCAACTACGGGGTGTTCGACGAGAAGCGCTATTTCCAGCCCGGGCACAGGTGCCCCATCGTCGAGCTCGACGGCGTGCGGATCGGCCTTTCGGTTTGCGAGGACTGCTGGTTCCCGTCAGGCCCGATGGCGTGGCAGGCGCACCACGGCGCCCGGCTGCTGATCAACATCAACGGCTCGCCTTACCACTACGGCAAGCGCGCGCCGCGCGAGGCTATGGTCGGCGGACGCGCAGCCGACTACGGGGCGTTCGTCGCGTGGGTCAACACGGTGGGCGGACAGGACGAGCTCGTGTTCGACGGCAACAGCGTCGTGTTCGACCCGCACGGCAAGCTGATCGCGCACGCCGAGTCGCTCGTGCCCGACCTTCTGGTTTGCGATTTCGATCCCGCGTTGCCCATCCACCACTCGCCAGAGAAGCTGCGTTACGAGGCGGATGCGGCGCAGCGCCTGGACCTCGACGTGTCCGAGGTGTCACTCACGACCGCTTCCAAGTCGAGGATCAAACCGCAAATCAAGAATCGGCTCGCGACGCCGCTCGAGGGCGCGGCCGAGATCTACGCCGCCGTCGTCCTCGCCACCGGGGACTACATGCGCAAGCAGGGTTTCAAGAAGGTCGTCATCGGAATGTCAGGCGGCGTCGACTCGGCGCTGACCGCGGCGATCGCTTGCGACGCGCTCGGTCCGGAGAACGTGATCGGCGTCCGGATGCCTTCTCGACACACGTCCTCCGAAAGCCTCGACGATGCCGGGATGACCGCCGAAAACCTCGGCATGCAGCTGATGGACTTCTCAATCGAGCCGCCACACGAGGGCTTCGAGAAGATCCTGGCGCCCGCCTTCAAGGACACCAAGCCAGGGGTGGCGGAGGAAAACGTCCAGCCGCGAATCCGGTCGACGATCCTCCACGCGCTTTCCAACAAGTTCGGCTACATCGTGCTCAGCACCGGCAACAAGTCGGAGCTGGCCACCGGCTACGGGACCCTGTACGGCGACATCGCCGGCGGCTACGCGGTGCTCAAAGACATCACCAAGACCACCGTGTACGAGCTCTGCCGCCACCGCAACACGCTTGGCCCCGCGATCCCGGAGCGCGTGATCACCAAGGCACCCTCGGCCGAGCTGAAGCCCGACCAGAAGGACACCGACAGCCTGCCGCCCTACGACGAGCTGGACCCGATCCTGAAGGGCTATATCGAAGAGGACCTCAGCCCTGAAGAGCTGGTCGCGGCGGGGAACAAACCGGAGACCGTCGCGCGCGTCATTCAGCTGGTCGACCGGAGCGAGTACAAACGCCGCCAGGCGCCGCCGGGCGTGAAGATCACCCCGCGGGCCTTCGGCCGCGACCGCCGGATGCCGATCGTCAACCGCTACAACCCGAATGGGGCCCGGGCGAAGTAAAGCCCGCGGCATAATTTCTATCGATGGGACGTATAGACAGGAGCTATGGCCGGGGCGTTTGACGTAGTCGTGATCGGCGGCGGCCCCGGGGGCTATGTCGCCGCCCTCCGGGCGGCTCAGCTCGGGGCCAAGACGGCCATCGTCGAGAAGGACCGGATGGGCGGCACCTGCCTGGTACGGGGCTGCATCCCGACCAAGGCGCTGCTCCAGTCGTCTGAGCTGTATACGCAGGCCCGGGAGGGCGCCGTGTTCGGCGTTGTCGCCGACCATCTCGCCTTCGACTGGACCGCCGCCCAGAAGCGCAAGACCTCGGTCGTCGACCAGCTCGTCAAGGGCGTCGACGGGCTGCTCAAAGCCGGCGGCGTGACCGCGTTCAAAGGCGGCGCCCGCCTGGCCGGCAAAGGCACGGTCGACGTGGCCGGCGAGCAGCTGACGGCGAAAGACATCGTCATCGCCACGGGGTCCGCGGTCGCGCGCATCCCGCTGCGTGGGGTCGAGCTGACGATCGACTCCGACCAGGTCCTGGAGCTCAAGGAGGTCCCACGCCGGCTGGCGGTCATCGGCGGTGGCGTCGTGGGGATGGAGTTTGCGGCCATGTTCGCCGCCCTGGGCAGCAAGGTCGCGGTGCTCGAGATGCTCCCGCAGGTCCTGGCGATGGTCGACGCCGACCTCGTCGCCGTCTACACGAAGCATCTGACGGGTCTTGGCGGCGAGATCCACACGGATAGCAAGGTCTCCGAGGTGACCAAGCAAAACGGTGCGCTGCAGGTGCGCTTCTCGACCGGCGGCGAAGGTGGCGCTGTGGACGCCGACCAGGTCTTGCTGGCTGTCGGGCGGGTGCCCTACACGCACGGTCTCGAAGCGGATAAGGCCGGGGTGAAGCTAGACCGCTACCGCGTCGTGGTGGACCAGCACCTCCACACCGACGCCGACGGCATCTGGGCCATAGGCGACGTGATCGGCGGCATCATGCTCGCGCACGTCGCGTCGTACGAAGGGGTGTGCGCGGTGGAGAACATCGCCGGGCACGGCAACCGCATCCCCGATTACCAC
>Ga0209807_1001315_pt1 | contig 11786 bp, 8 predicted proteins | sample GraSoiAngelo_154_FD_186168 | JGI IMG/M metagenome (GOLD analysis project Ga0209807, IMG submission 186168) | Grasslands soil microbial communities from the Angelo Coastal Reserve, California, USA - 14_1009_13_20cm (SPAdes) (version 2) | ecosystem: Environmental > Terrestrial > Soil > Grasslands ... | reverse complement strand
CGGGGCCCGCCTTCGAGCAGCACAATTCGAGTGCGCCGTGGATCAATAGAATGAAATTCGTTCTTAAGAACGTTATGTGCGATTTCGGCAAGCGTGCCCGCGAGCTCAACGCCAGTTGGACCTCCTCCAACCACAACAAAGTTGAGTGGCGCGTGCCTGCCAGTTTCGGCCGCGTCGCGCTCCGCCAGCTCAAACGCCAACAATACGCGCCGCCGAATTTCGATGGCATCTTCCACCGTCTTGAGGCCAGGGGCCAGAGGTTCCCATTCATCGTGACCGAAATAAGCATGGCTCGCGCCCGCAGCAACGATCAAATAGTCGTAAGGAATGTCACCGTCGCGAAGCTTCACAATTTTCCGCGCAAGATCGAAATCTTCTACTTCCCCCAGAAGCACCTGAACATTGCGATAGCCTCGAAGAATCCAGCGAATCGGGGCGGCGATTTCACCGGGGGACAGGCCGGCCGTCGCGACCTGATAGAGCAGCGGCTGAAAAGTATGAAAATTCCTGCGGTCGATTACGGTGACGCGGACCGGATATCGCGCCAGTGTTCGCGTGGCGAGCAGGCCTCCAAAGCCGGCGCCGATTACAACCACATGCGGACTGGGCTTGCCGTCCATCCCTGTACTTTATATGATTCCAACCGGTGGCTACAGTCTCGAAAAGTTTTCCTGGGGAAGCCGTGTCCTCAGCTTTTTACCCCTCGGCAAAGCAGGGCCTCTTTACCCGGCCGGCCCTTGCTATCTGGTTACAGATCGCGTTCGGATACGGTCTGTTGGAAGCAGCTTTGTGGACTCCTCAGGGGCGATTGGATCTCGCTTGGATGATCCTTACCGCGGGGTTCATTATTGTGATGGCATCCCGCGGGCCGTACTCTTTGCGAGAAATGGGCGTGACGATCCCTTCGGCGAAAGCAATTACGTGGATTGTAGGCGCGGGATTGATCTTGGCAATCGCACTTTGGCTCTTTGCTGCTTTGATGGGAGCCGATGCTGGTCCAACCCACGCCATGCCTTTGCGGACTGCCTGGCAGTATGCCATTTGGGCCTTTCTGCAACAATTCATGCTGCAGTCGTTTTTCTTTGTACGATTAGAATCGTTGCTAGGCAGCCGGCGCGCGGTTCTCGTTACTACAGTTTTGTTCGCAGCTGCTCATATTCCGAATCCGATCCTGACGATTGGCAGTTTCCTCGCCGGCTTGTTCTTTTGCGAAATGTTTCGCCGCTATCGGAATATCTTTCCGTTGGGCGTAGTCCATGTGATTCTCGGCTTGACGATGGCCGCCAGCGTTTCAGACGCGCTCCTGCATCACATGCGGGTGGGCATTGGATATTTGGAATTTCATTGAGGCTATCCGAAACTGCACGCCTTCTTAGTGAACTCTGCGGATTTTCTTAGCGTCCTTTGCGGTTAAAAGCTTTAAACCGCAGAGAACGCCAAGGTCGCCGAGAAATAAGATTTCTCATCCCTCTAGACGCTTTTGTAGAAGGCTTCAAAGATCCTCCCGAATCCCTAAAATTCGATTAACATGGCTGCGGGTTCATGCCATCCGCTTTAGGCCAAAACACATCGCAGGCTAATCTTGATGCAGCGGCAAGCTCGCCTCGCTGGATTCATCTCATCCTGCCCTCAGTCACCGATCTTATCTTTATCGTCGTGCTTTTCTCGTTGAGTTACAGTGCGCTTTCGTCGCGGTTGTTGGGCGACGCTGGAATCGGATGGCACATCCGCAATGGCGAGCTCATGCTTCGCACGCACGCAGTCACGCGTGTCGATCCTTTTTCCTACACGATGAGTGGACGCCCATGGGTGGCCTGGGAATGGCTTTACGATGTGATCATCGGCGGGATTCACCAGTGGCTGGGATTGAATGGAGTTGTGTTTTTCACTGCCATCGTGATTGCATGCACGTTTGCCCTCACGTTCCGCATTCTGCTTGCTCGCGGAAGTTTAGTGCAGATTTCTCTGGTGCTCCTGCTGCTTGCCATGGGTGCCGCGATGATCCATTTCCTGGCGCGTCCGCACGTCCTCAGTTGGCTGTTCACTCTTTGGTTTCACTTGTTGGACTTAGCGGAGGTGTCGCCAGAAAAAAGAAAACGACTGTTCTTCTTGCCGCTGCTCATGTTGCTTTGGGTGAATCTGCACGGCGGATTTTTGTTCGGATTGGCGCTGCTCGGTTTGTACTGGATCGCGGCAGTGATCGGGTATTGGAGAAATAAAGATTCCCAGGCCCGGCGAGCTTCTAGGTTATGGATTAAGCAATTGTCGGTCGTAGCCATGCTTTCATTCCTGGCGACTTTCCTAAACCCTCAGGGATACAAGCTCCATGTGCACATCTATCACTATCTTTCCAACCGCTTTTTGATGAACCACATTGACGAATTCCGCTCGCCGGATTTTCACGGTGTCGCGCAAGAGTGTTTTGCAATTTTGCTGGTGGTTACGATCATTGCTTTCTACGTAGCGCATGGCAAGGTGCGAGCTTCGCAGTTGCTGGTAGTATTGTTTGCTTCGTATAGTGGGCTGTTTGCCTCGCGCAACCTGCCTGTCGCCTCGATTCTGCTGATTCTCGTTGCTGGTCCTCTGCTTTCCGCGGCGGTACGCGACGCGGCAAACAACTCAGAATTGCCGACGTGGACGCGTAGGTTTTTGTCGCGGTGCAGCTCCTTCGCGATGCGCATGGGTGGCCTGGAACAACGCTTACATGGACATCTCTGGCCTGTTGTCGCCGTGATATTCGGACTCTTTGTCTGCATTCAGGCCGGCAAGATCGGCTCGCATCAACTCATGAGCACGCATTTCGACGATAAACGGTTTCCCGTCCAAGCTGCCGAAGTGTTCGCTGAACGCGGCATCCACCAGCCGATCTTTACCTTGGATTCCTGGGGCGGATATTTTATTTACCGCTTCTATCCAAACATGAAGGTCTTCGTAGACGACCGTCACGACCTCTATGGCGAAGAGTTTCTGCGCGAATATCTGACCGCAATTCGGCTGGCGCCCGGATGGGACAAGGTTCTGGATGAGAGACACATCAATTGGGTGTTGATGCCCTGGGGATCGTCATTGGCAAATATGCTGGAAGTAACTCGCCGATGGCGAGTCGCGTATTCCGATCAGGTGGCGGTGTTACTGGAGCGCAAGCAAGGCGCGGGTTCGAAGTAGCCAGGCGCCTGCATCGATGTTCAGACCTAAAACCTATCTTTGGTGTCGATATTGAATCCAAGATACACAGTAACTTCGACGGGCTGCTCGCCACGCAACGCGGGGGTAAATTTCCAGGTCGAAAGAGCAGCAAGAACTTTTGCGGTGTCCTCCCCCGTGCCTGATTCGATAACCCTGGTATTACGCAGCAATCCGGAGCGGTCAAGAATGCATGCAACAACAAGCCGCGACCGCTGCAGGTTCTGAGGAAGATCGGAGCGTAAGATCTGCGGCGCAATCAGATCCTCCGCGTATGGATGCGACGAAGACGCTGGATCGGTATACTGCAAGACCGTCGGCCCAAGCGACGTTTCGAAGTAGATGGTGTACGCTTTGTCGCCTTTCAACGCGCCGTAGAAATTAAAGGCGCCACCCGCTCGGGCACTTGCGACGATGGTAATGTCAGGGCCCTTGCGATTGGCATCCTTGGCAGAACGTTTTGCGAGCGAGGGGTCGTTAGCCTCAGTATCGAAGCTGGGCAATGTCACAACATTGCTGCTACCACCTTTTACCTCCACGCCACGCATCGGGGGATTTCCATTTGTTCCGCTGCCCGCGCCGCCCGGGCCTGGGTACCGTGACGTTCCGCCCCGTGCCATCACCTCAGAACCGCGTCCTCTGCCTTCCTTTCCCGCGCCGGAGCCTTCGCCAGTAAATCCGCTACCCGGCCCGTTGCCGCGACCGATGCCTGTGCCACCTCCGGATCCGCCCAAGCCGGCTTTCTCACCGCCTGACGGCGATAAGGCCAATGATCCGGCGCCGCCGTTACCGGGAACTCCTATCTTGGAGCCCGGTCGATCTGATGCGATGATTCCGGTTCCAGACCCTGTGCCGCCGCTTTTGGGCGGCGCGGCGATGTCCCCGACGTCGAGAGCACCGCCAAATCCAGCGCCTCGACTTCCCCGCCCATGACCCGATAGCGAACCACCAATTGAACCGGGTGGCGGCGGCACGACGCCTGCGAATGTGCCGCCCAAACCTCCGCCGCTTTGATAAGTGCCCCCTACCCCGCCTCCTAATTGCGCCGGAGGCGGTACAACGTTCCCGCTGAGCCCATTCCCTCCTCCGGCGCTCGATTGGTACCGTCCTGCGGACGCCCCGCTTAACTGGCTCGGAGGAGGCACGACGGAGCCATTTCCCAAGCCGCCAAAGGTACGGTGCTCGTCCGAGCCTCCGCCCAATTGCGCTGGTGGAGGGACAATCTGCTTTCGCAGATCACCGGACCCGAAACCTGGGCCTGCGGAAGCGACATCGCGAGTAATCTGAGTCGGCGGAGGAGCCACCACGCTTGCGGGCAATGCAAGTCGCGGATTGGAATTTGTAGCTTGGACCGGCGCTGAAACCGGCGGTGGGATGACCTGTAGGCTTTGCGAGCCGGGCAAACGGAGCATGGTCGCATCTGTCTGAGGCCCCGTCGGTGGGGGCGCAATCACGCCGGTGTTCAGTGCTGGCGTAGCAATTATTTTTTCGCGCTGAACATCTGGACTGGGCGCGATCACACTTGTCGTGAGTGCCGGGGCGCTTTGAAACTTGTCGCGCTGCATGTTGGAGCTTGGCGGCACCACCGCGGAATTCAGCGACGGCGCGGCTTGTAATCTGTCGCGTTGCACATCGGGTGCGGGCGCAATAGGCGCAAACAGCATCGCGGGAGTTCGTAGCGAAGATTGCAGCCCCTCTGCAGGAGGCGGGCCGGGGACGCCTTTATAAGCCAGCAGGTTTGCTACAGCCGAATCAGAGCGAGGCAGGTCGAGCTTGGGGGCGTCCACAACCTTATCCCGAAGCGAATCTCCGCGGGCTACCCGAATCGTCTGCGTGCGGTGATACGCTTCCTGGCCACCGGCGCTCCCCGAGCGGCCTGTCTGCGCGCCGCCAGCATCTTCTGTGCGCGGAAGTTCGTCGCCGGAATAGTAGATTACGTCATATTTTGGCATGGGCGGCGGCTGATAGGGCTGCATGGCCGCGAACTTCTCTGGCAGCACTATCGCCGCGAGCAGCACGGCGGATTCCAAGACCCACGAAACCAAAATACCTCTATACGGAAATAAGCCGGTGCGTGCTTCTCCCGAAAGACGTTCAGGTGAACGCCTCAGCGCAGGACGAATCGCAGTGCGAAATTCCTCCCATGGCGACGACCAGTCGACCAGCAGTTTGGGGGCGTCATTCACAGCAGGGCCGCCTCCGATGCTGAAGCGATCTCGACTTGGTCGCCGACGGCAGTGCGCGTTGAATGCAGCGTGTTTGCAGGAAGCTCCAGAACCGAGACGGCATTCATCCGAACTGGGGCCAGCCGCCAGGGTTTGAGATTTTCTTCGAGATGAACCACCATTTTTTCCCGGTTGAGATAGAGCACATCAATGGGGAACCGCATGGCAAAAGTGTGCACTCCCCGCGAAGGAACAAGCCACACACCACATCCTTCGAAAAAGCTGCTGGAATCAGTGCACATCAATCCGCGAAACCGAGACCAGTGTGTTTCCGCGATTCGCAAGTGAGTGGCCAGATAAGCTTCGCGTGTGCGGTTGAAAGCATATGCTGTGGGGCCCGGGACTGACATTACTGCTCCTGAATGCACAGCTAACCTTGCAAAACCTTCAGCGACCCTGGCTTAATTGGCGAAATAGCTGGATCATCGCCGGCCCCAGGGTCACAAAAATAATGGATGGCAGAATAAACACTGCCAAGGGAACTATCATTTTAATCGTAGTCTTGGCCGCCTGCTCCTCTGCGCGCTGACGGCGTTCCGTTCGCAGTGTTTCCGAGTGCATGCGCAGCGCGCTCGCAACGCTTGTGCCGAAGCGATCAGTCTGGACGAGGGTGGTTACCAGAGCGCGAACATCGTCGACGCCTGTGCGTTCGCTCAGATTGCGCAGCGCTTCCGCGCGCGGCTTGCCGGCGCGCATTTCGAGATTCACAAGATAAAATTCGTCGCTCAAGTCCGGATGCGAGTGCTTGAGATCTTCCCCAACCCGCTGAAGCGCCTGATCGAGCGCGAGGCCGACCTCCACGCAGATGACGGTAAGATCGAGCGCGTCGGGCAATGCGATGGTGATGCGGCGCTGACGGTGTTTGATCATGCGCTTCAGCACGAAACGCGGGACAAAAAAGCCAAAAGCGCCGACGCCGATCATCAGCAGAAGATCGAAGCCTTGCTCGACTGCGACCACGCCCAGCATTCCAACCAACGCCAGCAGCACACGGCTGCCAACGTACATGGTGAGATGGCGGGGCTCGCGATAGCCCGCTTGGATGAGCCATTTGCGTGTGCGCGAGACTTCACTTGGCGACAGCGGCAGAGCTTTACTGAGGGGATCGAGGGCGTGCTCCAACCGTTCCCTAAATGCAGGCTTTTCACGCGGCTGAGTCTTCTGCCAGCCGAGTGCGCGCAAGCGGGCGCCCAGCACCGAAGATGGAGCATACGCCGCCGCGCCAAAGGAAAACACCCCGAGCGCAACAGTGAGGAACAAAACGATTGCGAGCGCCAGTGCCATAACCTAAACCTGAATCTGAATCACCTTTCGGATAATGAAATAGCCGATTGTCTGCAAGGTGATACCGGCCACAATCAGTATGTGTCCGATCGGATCTGAGAATAAGGGCTGAATGAAGCTCGGATTCAATATCTGCATGCTGATGACGATTATCGGCGGCAATCCCATCAGCAGCATCATGGTGAGGCGTCCCTGAGCCGTATGCACGCGCACCTGGCGCATAATCTTGAAGCGCTCGCGAATCATGTAGGAGAGGTTGTCAAGAATTTCCGCCAGATTGCCGCCGGTTTCGCGCTGCAACATCACCGCAGTGACAAAGAATTTCACGTCTACGAGCGGAACCCGCTCGGTGAGGTTTAGCAGCGCATCGCGCACAGGAAGGCCGAATTTTTGTTCTTCGAAAAGCTTGCGGAATTCGGACGAGACCGGCTCGCCAACTTCGTTGGCGATCAGCTCCAGCGCAGTGGTGAATGCGTGCCCTGCACGTACTGCACGCGCCAGGGTATCGATAGCTTCAGGGAACAGTTCCTCGAATTTCTGGAAACGCTTGCTGCGACGGTAGGATGCAAACGAGTAGGGCATCAGTGCCCCAAGGATCACACCAACAACCGTGAACAGCAAAGACTCGTTTCCGGATAACGGGCCGCTCACGACAAAGGCGACGAACCCAAGGACTGCTCCGCTGACCGCACAAAGTCCCAAAACATTGCCCGCGCGCATGCGCACACCAGCTTGAGAAAGTAACGTCTGCAAATCAGAAATCCGTTCGGAACGGCGCAGCAGGTTGTCGAGCGCCGGGAATTTGCTCAACATCTCGTCCCGCACCAGCGCGAGTTCCTCGCTGGGCTTGCGTTCCGCTGTTTTCTCTACTGTTTCCAAACGTTCGCGGAGCAGGCGAGCCTTGGCACTGCGCTGATCGAGGGACCAGCCGAGCATAAAGACCAGCAAAGCAACCAGAAAGAAAACCGCGATGGCGATTAAGATTGGCATGTGTAAATACGCTGTCGGTTTCTAGCCTCCAGCTTTTAGTGTTTGCTTTTAGCTCCCAGTAGGCTGCGGAAAAATCCGAGTTCGGGACGGTTTTGGGAAGGGCACGACATCACCCGTGCCAATAAGTCCCTTCCGTTTTGTCATCCCGAGCAGACTTCAGTCCGCGAGGAATCTGCTTTCCTGAGTCTTCCCGCCGCACCCAGTCCTTAACGGAAGGCTCTCCAGCGTGCAATAGGAGCTTCTTCCTCAAACCTCCATGATGGAATCGAATATTGCAGCCCGCAGCCGGCAGCCTGCTGTCGCGAGGCGGTCAGCGAAGCTGGGCCGGATACCGGTAGCGCGAAACGCGCCGCGCACTTTGCCCGCTTCATCCAGGCCGTGCCGGTCAAAAATGAAGATGTCCTGCATGGATATAACCTCCCCCTCCATGCCCGTGACTTCTGAGACTGCAACTAGTTTGCGCGAACCATCGGACAGACGGGCAATTTGTATGACGGCGTGCATTGCGGACGCAATCTGGTGACGCACGGCACGCTCGGGAATGTTGAGATTGGCCATGGAAACCATGTTCTCGATGCGGGCCAGCGCGTCGCGCTGCGAATTAGCATGGACGGTTGTCAATGACCCTTCGTGACCCGTGTTCATGGCCTGGAGCATGTCAAACGCTTCCTCACCGCGCACCTCGCCAACCACAATGCGGTCAGGACGCATACGCAAGCTGTTGATCACGAGTTGGCGCTGCCGGACCGCCCCTTTGCCTTCGATGTTCGGCGGCCGTGTCTCGAGCCGAACTACGTGCTCTTGTTTCAATTGCAGTTCCGCCGCGTCCTCGATCGTGACAACGCGATCAGTATTCGGAATGTATCCGGAGAGCACATTCAGCAGCGTGGTTTTGCCGGCGCCAGTACCGCCAGAAATCAAAAGATTCAAGCGGCCCTTCACCATGGACGAGAGCAGCTCCAGCATCGGCTCGGTCAGCGTCTTGTTTTCGAGCATGTTACGGGCGGTGACAGGATCGCGACCGAAACGGCGAATTGAAAGGCATGCGCCATCGATCGCCAGCGGCGGGATAATGGCATTCACACGCGAGCCGTCGCCCAGACGCGCGTCCACCATGGGCGAAGACTCATCCACGCGCCGTCCAACGCGAGAGACGATGCGGTCGATGATCTGCATCAGGTGAGAGTTATCTTTAAAGCTCAGCCCGGTACGCTCGAGCTTGCCGCCACGCTCTACGTAGACTTTGTCGAAGCGATTGACCAGGATGTCAGAGATGCTTGGGTCTTTGAGCAGCGGCTCGAGAGGGCCGAGTCCGAAAATCTCGTCCAGAATCTCACGTGAGAGGCGTTCCCGTTCCGCGAAGCTGAGCGGCACAGCTTCGCTGTTAACGGTGTTGCGGATGAGCAGCAACACCTCTTCGCGCGCGGCATCATTCGGCGTGCGGCCTAGTTTTTCAAGATCGAGCCGGTCCAGGATTTTGCGGTGGAGGTCCGCTTTGACCTGCTGGTACTCGGCCCGTTCAAAGGTCTGCAAATTCGGCATCGATCAACCCAACGCTTTGATACTGCTTCACCCGCGCACGGGCGAGGGCACCCGCGCCCATACAAGAATTAAACTGTTTTGAACAGCGACCAGGCCCGCCGTTTTACATCGACATCATTTTCCGTCAAGCGTCCGGCAAGTCCGGTAAAAGAACGCGCAATCTCTGTATGATTCTGATGCATCAGAGGAATGCCCCTGTCGATCGCGGCAGAGACGGCAAAATACTGATTAGGAATCTTCCAGAGTAGCTTGATTCCGGCGGCCGCTTCGGCGTCAGACTCGCTGAAGCCCGGAATCTTGCGGAACCGGTTGAGCACGAGCTGTACACGCTCGCGGCCTCCGGTTTCGCCGAGATACTGCTGCAAGCGCGCAGCGCTCCATAGCGAGGCCACATCTGCGTGCGCGACCAGCAGAACACGTTCAGAGAGGTTGCACACCAGCCGCGCGGTCGCGTCCATGCGCGTGGATGCATCCACAACCACGTAACGAAAATGGCCTACCAGCAGATCGCAAAGGCGCGCGAACTCGGCGGTCGAGGGCTCTACAGCAGCCGGAGCATTTGGGCCTGCGAGCAGCTGTAAGCCGCCGTTGTGCCGGGTCATGAAACTTTCCAGCAGCGAGCTATCCAGCCGGTGCAGGTTGCGGATGGCGTCAGCTACCGTGAACAGCGGCTTCAGGTTCATGTGCAGCGCGGCGTGGCCGAGAGTGGCAATATCCACCAGCGCAACGTTTCCGTGAGCCGACTGCAAAGCAAGCGCCAGATTCACTGCGACAGTTGTCGCGCCACTGCCGCCCTTTGCGTTCACAATGGTGAAAACCTTGCCACGTAAACCTTCGCGACTTACCTTTCTCTGCGCCGTGGTAAGCCGCACAAAGGCCTCGAGCAGATCCGTTGTTGTAGTCGGGCGTTCAATGTACTCGCGCGCGCCCGAGCGCATGGCATTGACGATGGCTTGCGGCTGCGCCATGCTGCCAATGGCGAACAGAGCGGTTTCCGGCAATTCCTGGTGGACGATTTCGATTGCCCGCAATGCCAGTGCCGGACTGTCACTGGGAACATCCACCAGCACCACGTCTGGACTGGCGCTCTGGATGCGCCGCACGACCGGATCGCTGGCCACGACCGGAAAGCTGGCGCAACTGTGTACCGTTCGCGCCACGCTGGTTCCGTCTACCAGAACCTGCAAAACCGAACGCTGCTCGCTGTCTTGCGCGACGATGACTACCGACAGTTCGGGCATGTGTTGCTGCTCCATTTACAAAACTTCATCTACTTTGCCCCGCCTGATGGTTTCTTCCCATCAAACTCTTTCTGATCCAGAAACGGCTTAGGGTTCGTTGGCCCGGGAGGCGGCTGACTCGTCGCCCCAACCTTCCGCGCCGTGCATAGCACCATCAATTCCGAATTGCTCTTTGACGTACTCTTGCTCTTAAAAAAATTACCCAGAATCGGGATGTCACCCAGGCCCGGAATCTTATTGGCGATATTGGTAACACGGTTGTCCATCAAGCCGGCGATCACGAAGCTCTGACCATCTTGCAATTCAAACTCCGTGTCCGCACGGCGTGTACTCAGTGCAGGTATTGTAAAGCCGGAGATGGTCAGGGAATTGGCGAAATCCAGCGTGCTTACCTCGGGCACCACGCGCAAATGAATGTTGCCATTCGGCATGATTACCGGCGTGAATTTCAGTTTCACCCCAAACTCTTTGAACGAAATAGTGACCGCGGTAAAACCCTGCCCGGGCTGAACGATGGGAAAGGGAAATTCTCCGCCGGCAAGAAAACTCGATTCCTTACCATTTACCGCAATAAGGTTCGGCTCGGCCAAAATCTGCAAAAGATTCTTCTGTTGCAAAGCTCGGATCACTGCCCCAATGTGAATGTCTGGTCTGAACAAAAAAACGTTGAGCAGATCACCGATTGTGTCCGTGCTGGTGAACGGTGGCGTCGGCCCCGGAGGCCGCGGGAAGGTGTCGGTGATTTCTCCAATCTTGGTGCCGCCAAATTGTCCCGTCGTAGTGTTGCCGATAAAGTTCCCCGCGCCAGTGTTAAAAATGTTGACGCCTAGCTGCGTCGCCGCTGAGCGGTCAACTTCCGCGAACTTTACCTCGAGTATGACTTCTTGAGCTCCCACTGGACCGAAAGTTAGGACGTTCACAACGTTCTTTGAGTAAGCTTCGGCAATCATTCCGGCGCGCTTGGCCACATCCTCGGTTGAAACGTGCCCGGAAAGCACAATGGCAGAACGGGACGGGCTAACAGAAATCTGCTCGTCCGGAAAGATGCGCCTCTCTTCTTCAGCGGCGGCGCTCACATCGACATCCACGCGCAAGTCGAAGCTGCGGGAACGCTCGAATTCGTCCCAGATCAGCAAGGAAACTTCGCCCGGAGAACGTCCATGGACCAGAATTTGCGTGGGCGTAACGACCAGGGCATCCGCCACGGTGGGGTCAGTGACTGAGACTCGCCTAAGCCGTTCTTGGACATTGATGAGCAGAGACTTACCTACCATGACGCGGAGCGGCGCGGCCCCCGGTGCTTCGCCCTGCGGCGCCTGCG
>Ga0209807_1001312_pt1 | contig 11795 bp, 11 predicted proteins | sample GraSoiAngelo_154_FD_186168 | JGI IMG/M metagenome (GOLD analysis project Ga0209807, IMG submission 186168) | Grasslands soil microbial communities from the Angelo Coastal Reserve, California, USA - 14_1009_13_20cm (SPAdes) (version 2) | ecosystem: Environmental > Terrestrial > Soil > Grasslands ... | reverse complement strand
GGTTTTGCCCTTTACGAAGTGCTTCTCGGGGTAACGATTTTCGCGGTTGGGGTGTTGGCGCTGGGGCGTGCGGTGGAGAATTGCTTGAGCGCGAGCATGCTCAATGCGGAAGAAGAGAGGGTGCGCCAGATATTATCCAACCGCATGGCAGAAATTCAGGCCGCTCCAGGTCTTCCTGACACCTCTAAGGAATTTAAGATCGATACAGGTTATGGCATTGTAAAATTGCTTCAGAAAAGCGCGCCCGCTAATTTAACCGAACCCGGCAATATTCAGCTAAGCGGAATCTATCTTACGACTTTGAGCGCACAGTGGATGCAGGGCGGGGTTACGCAGTCGAAACAGATTAGCTTTTATGTTTATCGCGTTCGCTGATCAGAAAGCAGCCTCGGGTTCAGGCAGGTTGGTCGCTCCCCGAGGCGGCTTCACGCTGCTGGAGATCACGTTGGCAGTAGCGATTCTCGCCACGATGTCGCTCGCAATCTATCGCTTTGTCCAATCGAACCTCACCGCCCTGCGCACTTCAGCCGACGCGAACGCTGCAGACGCGTGCTATAGCGGTTTACGCGATCTTTTAGCGGCACAATGGCAGAGCTTGCCGTCAGGACAGGGTGGAATGACAGGAGCGCCGTTCAAGCTGAACGATCGACAGCGCGATCAAATCCAATGGATTTGCGGTTCTGGTTCTGGATTACTTACGCGGTATGCGCCAGGCCAGTTTACGGTGTCGCTACGGTTACAACCCGAAAATAAGAAAAGTGATCAGCTCGATCTCGGTTTCTTGCGAACACCGCAGGAGGATTCCGGCCAGGAGACATGGGTGCCTCTGATTAAGAAAGTTAACAGCCTTCAAATCCAATACTTCGATCCTCAGTTAAACAGTTGGATCGACCGATGGACGAACGCGGCCCGGTTACCTTGGCTCGTAAAGATAACCGTGGGACGCACTGATGCGGCCGAGCCCTGGGAAGCGATTATTCCACTAAGACGGACACCGTTTTAACGATGTCGATCTTATGAAGATGTCGTCCTTAAATTTGAAATTCGATCCGCCGCGGCGGACGAAATTCGTCAGTGGGGCAGCGCTTATGTTAACGCTTTGGGCGCTGTTTTTACTCAGTGCGATGGTAATTTCCTGGGCTCTCGATATTGATTCTCGACTCACGCTTTCCGGTGATGCAAACCGCGGTCTCGCGGCCGAGGCGATGGCGGCTTCGGGCGCGGAGGTTGCGTTGCACCCAAGCGTTAAACCGAGCTCCCCAAACCTGCATCGAGCGCTCGGTGCCCGGGAAGGTTATGATGTTCGCATCACCGGCGAAGGTGGCCGTTTGAACTTAAATTGGCTCACTGCGGGCGAGGACCCGATTCGTCTCGAAATTCTGCGAAAATACCTTGAGCTTAAAGGAGTAGATCTGAACGAGCGCGACGGGATGATGGATGCTCTGCTCGATTGGGTGGAACCAAATACCGGACTTCATCGCTTAAACGCACCTCCGGAAACAGCTGATTATCATCCACCGCACGCGCCGCTGACGTCAGTGGACGAACTTAAGAAAATCTTTGGCTGGGGGGAATTTACTTCACAACCAGGCTGGGACGACGATTTTACGATCGACAGTTCAGGCCCGATTGATCTCGCCTGGGCCTCGCGCGATGTGTTGCGCGCGCTGCCTGGAATGAGAGATGATTTCGTAGATCGATTTTTGCAACTGCGGCGCGGTCCAGACGGAATCGATGGGACCGCCGATGATGCCCAATTCAAGAATCTGGCCGACATTCAATATGCTCTTGGCCTTTCCCCGGAACAATTTCAGCAGCTTGCTGCCCTGGTTGGATTCAACGATCAAGTAATGCGTATCCTGAGCGTTGGAAAATCAGGCAATATTGCGCGGACTGTGAAGATGGTGGTGCGTAAATCGGGCAATATTCCTCAAGTGATCGTTTGGAAGGAGCTTTGATATCGAAGTCGAATCGACATCCGTCTTCATAGTTCCGACCGCGCATGGCTGGAATTTTCTGCGCTCAGCCGAACAAAACGGTGCCTGGGGTGTGCGTATGCTCCGCAGTTTGGATGAAGCCGTGCCACTGCTCACTGCTACGGACGATCTTGTGCTTGGGTTACCGATTACGGCTGTGCTCGCGCAGCGATTTCGTTTGCCGACTGTTGATCCAGCAGAATTTCCCGAGATGATTCGGATCCAAATCGAAAAGGCGTTGCCGTTCTCGGCGGACGAAGTAACAACCGATTTCGAGGTAATCGAGCAGTCCGAGGGTAGTAGTGTAATTTCCGCGGTGGCGGTACGAAACGAACAGCTGGCCGAGATTGCCGCACCACTGCTGGCGCGCGGCTACATTCCGCGACAAGTCACGGTTTATGCCGCGCAGCGGGCGAGCACTTACGCGCCACATGGAAATGCACTGCTGATTTATCCCGAAGGCGAAGCGCTTGTTTCAGCTGTGACTGAGAACGGCAAAATTAGCCTTACTCGTGCGCTTGAAAGTCAGCAGGTCGAGCATCTTCGACTGGAATTGCCGCAGTTGGCATTGAGCGCAGAATTGGAAGGAATTAACACGCCGTTTCCAAACGTGTTGCTGGACGAAAGCTGTTATCAGCTGCGTGATACCGTCCAAGGCATCCTGGACAGCCCGACCGAGATCGTCGGCATCGAGCTGCCGCCGGCACGCGTCAAATTAAACCTTCTGCCGGAAAGCTGGCGCCATCGCCGCTCGCAATTAGCCAGACAGGTGGAATGGCGGAAGCGACTCATATGGGCAGGCGGCGCTTACGCTGGGCTTCTCATTGTCTTGCTGGTGTGCCTGACCTACATGCGTCTGGAAGTTGGACGGCTTGACCGGCGCATCACCCACGATGCGCCGCAAACGGAGTTTGTTCGAGCCACAGAAGCGAACTGGAAGGCGCTCGCGCCGGCAGTTGATTCACATTATTATCCAGTTGAGATTCTGCTGCATCTTTTTGAAAGTCTGCCTTCCGCAGACGTGCGGATTACTGCCTACAATCAATCCGCACGACAAATCTCAGTAGACGGAGAAGCCAATACCGCCGCGCTTGCCTATCAATTCATCGATAAAATAAAGAAGAATCCAGAGCTGCGTATGTTTCAGTTCGACATGGCTGCTCCCCGAATTTTGGCGAACGACCATGCGCAGTTTCGATTGGAGGGCAGACCGCGATGATGCCGGCTTGGTACGAACGGATGAATCCGCGCGAGCGCCTGCTTGCCTGGATTGTCGCTGGCGCGATGTGCCTGTTGCTCAACCTCGTGATTTTAAGCTGGCTCTTTGGCGCATTGGGTCGCGCGCGTAATGACCTAACCACGCGCAAAGCGGCTCGTGTCGAGCAGACCATTTACATAAAAGAGCGGGACCTCTGGGTAAAACGTGACCAATGGATTCAGCAGCATCAACCGACGCTCAAGAATCCTGCGGAAGCCTCTGCCCTTCTCGATCAATTGAAACAAGTGGCCAGTAAGTATAGTGTTTTGATTCAGAACCCCGCGATCGGCTCCGGCGAAACGACGCCCAATCATCAGACGGTTTTCGCTTCAATTGAAACTAGAAGCCCATGGCCGCCCCTGGTGCATTTTCTCTACGACGTGCAAAAACCGGATGCCTTTGTGGTATTTGAAAGTGTTAATCTGGCAATCGATAGCAGTGACCCAACCATGATGCTCGGTAAGTTTAAGATCGCGCGGTGGTTTGCGCCTGCACAGCGGGCGAAATAATAATTATGAAATATCTCTTCATGCTCATGTCGATCTTCGCCGTGTCCGGCGCGATCACGGGCCGGGCGGACGACGTGCTTCCGCCGCGTTTTAATTTTAACCGCTACTCCGCGATGGTGGATCATTCGCCATTCGCAATTGCCACCGCGGTTGCGTTGCCTTCTGCAACCGCCGATTTCGCGAAGGACCTTTACGTGGCCAATGCGGCACGTTCGCCGGAAGGCGATATGGTTACAATTGCTTCGAGTTCGGACCAAAATTTCAAAAAATATCTCAGCACCAGGCAGCCGGTAGATGGCTATAGCATCGCCAGCATAGAATGGTCAGATCGTGTGGGCGCGACGAAAGTGACAATTAGTAAGGACGGAAAATTTGCGAGCATTACTTTCAACGAGGCGCTGCTCTCGCAGCCTGCGCCGAATGCGCCGCCGGTTCCTGGCCCGCCTACCGCAGCCGCACCGGTTGCACCCTTCGTACCTTCTCCCTTGGTAGCGCCTTCAGTTCCACGGAAGGCACCTCGACCTCATGTGCGTGGAACGATTCAGCGAAATCCAAGGGCTGTGCCAGTACCAACGCCAAATCCCGTGCCGCCACAGGTGGAACAGTAGAATCTGATCAGCCGCGACGGCTTCAACCGCCGCCCCAATCGTCATCTGTTGTGTCTGGTTTCCGATCGGCGCCTGCCGAGAACAGGTCGTAACCGTTTGGATTTTTGAGACCCGGATTACGGTATATGTAATCATTCTGCCAGGGATCTTTTGGCATCTCCTTATACAACTGATACCAACGCGTCGGCCTCGGATCAGTATCCGGCTGGGTAACGAGCGCCTGCAAACCTTGTTCGGTCGTTGGATAAAAACCGTTCATGCTCTCGTAGAGCTTAAGCTGGGTATTGATCCCTTGGATGTCAGCTGCAACTCGAATACGCCGCGAGTATTCCACGTTGCCTGCGAGTTTGTAGATCGCGGTGCCAAGCAAGAGAGCAATGATCGTTACCACGAGCATGATCTCAAGAAGCGTAAAGCCCTGTTGATTATTTTTCATTATCATCTTGAGCGGTAGGAACCTCCTACGTCGCCGCCCCGTACATTAGCTGTGTACCGAGAATTTTCTAGTAGCCGGTTTGCAGCAAGTAATCCGATTTGTCCCAAAGATATTTTAATTGGATCTGCGTGGCACGGATTGCCGAAGGCCCAGTGCCAGCCCTGTTAACGATAACGAGATCATTCGTCCCGACTTTCAGGTTCGTAGTCGGCACAATTTTTTGCGCACGCAGCCAGCCGGTATATTGGAAATGCATTTGCCTTGTGAGCGACTGCATTTCGCCGCGGTAACCCGGGTCGGCCAGGTCCGGCAATGCTAAAGAAGCCGTCCCAATGTTCTGGCCATTAAGATAAATCTCGGGCGCAGCATCAATCTGCGAATTCGCGATTTCGAAAGTAAGCAACGCCGCAAGAGGTTGGGTCTCAATGCCAAACTGAAAAGCGGCGCTTTCTTGAACGTTGGCACTGATCCGGATTGGCTCTGCGGCAAGTGTTGCCGTGATTGTTCCGAAGTGCTCTTCATCCTCAGTCGGCGAATGCAGCGGCGGCATCGAAGAAAAGGGTTCGGGGATCACGTCACGATGGTCAGCGTTCAGCGGATGAACCACAGTGCTGCTCGTCATCCAATCGAGATAGGCTGCCCGAACTGTTTTACCGTCTCCCGCAACTTCGATATCGATCGACGAAGCCCCCGTCATCGGAATCATCACCGAATCTGAGCTCGGCAGGTTGATTCCGGAGCCAAGCGCGCCTGAGCGCAAAACATGCGTGCCGGATTCATCCCACGCAATTAACTCCGGCTGCTGACCTGGCTTGTCATCGAAGAACAGACGGAAAAAGAGAACCTGATAATTTGTGCTCGGCGGCGTCACCCGGATACGAAAGATGCTCTTTGAACCGCCTGTCGATTGTGCGGGCAACAGCGTAACTGCCTCCACCCAGCCCGGTGCGTTTTGTGTGCTCGAATTGGGAGACGTGTTTTGACGCAAGTCCAGCCATGCGATTTCCAGCGTTGCCTGTCCGGGCTTCGCATCGCTCGAGGGTGGCAAAACGTCGCTGAAAGCTTCCTGTGCACAAACACGAGAAGTGACGCCAAATAACAACGCGAAAACGATGATGCGAAGAAACATCTGGCCGGCCAGATTATTTTAGCGCGACTGGAGCTGCAAGCATTTAATGCGGGCGGAATTGCAAGCTATGCGTCATCTCAAATACCGCCGAAAGAATGCTGTAAACGACAAATCCAACCAGAACCGCGATCACCACGATAATGACCGGCGGAATCAATTGGGAGATCACTGCAACCGTACGGTCAAGTTCGCGTTCATAAACATCCGCGATTGCTTGCATCGTCTCAGCGAAATGTCCCGTCTGTTCTCCTACTGCCATCATGTCAGTGAGCAGATCTGGAAATAATTTTTGTTCCTGCAATGCGACGGATAATGTTGCTCCATCGATTACGGCTCGACGGACCTCACTTAACTTCAGCTCGAGAAATCGGTTGCCGGCAATTTCTGTTACGAGATCGAGTGAGCGAAGCAGGGGGATTCCGTTTTCCATCAATGTTCCCAGCGTGCGCGCGAACTGCGCATAATGACGATGGCGGATGATACGCCCGTAGCCGGGAATCACGAGGCGAAAACGGTCCCACGCGGTTCGTCCTTCGTCGCTGCGGACAAACGCGCGGAAACCAACAATCACGCCAACCGCGAGGAGCGCGCCGATCCACCAGTAGCCGGTGATTGCATGATGGATATGCACCAGGATGCGAGTGGGTAATGGTAGCGCACCGCCGGTTTGCGACATAAAGTTGGTCAACTGCGGCACCATGAATGTGATGAAGACGGTTATCAGAATAGCGCCAGCGAGCGCCAGAAATGCCGGATAAATCAGCGCTTGCTGCACGCGATCGCGCAGATCTTTTGTCTGCATTAAATGCTTCACCAAACGCAGCAGAATTTGCGACAGCGCGCCGCTCGCCTCACCAGCTGCCACCATGTTGACGTAAAGTGGCGGGAAAATTCGCGGAAACTCACTTAAGGATTGCGAGAAACTGCGGCCGTCGATCAGGCCTTGATGAAGTGCATGCGTCATTTGTTGGACGCGCGGTTGTTTCAAGCGTTTCTCCAGGATCGACAATCCTTCGTCGAGGGTCATTCCCGCTTGGAGTAAATGGGCAAGCTGTTCGGTAAAAACGAGCAACTGACCGTATGGAATTTTCAGGGACTGCCTGGGAGGTGCAGCCGCTAAAACATCTCGCCGGCTGATCTTCGGTTCAGCGCCGACTAAATCGATCCGAATCGGAATGCATTGCAGCAGCTCGATTTGGCGAATCGCCACCGCGCGATCCGGACAATCGAGCACCCCTTCAACGAGGTTGCCTTGGGCATTACGCGCTCGATAAGCAAATTCTGGCACGGCTTGCAAAATAGTCTGAATTCTGAAACCTCAAACTTGAGCCGATTCTATGTTCGACAATCTGCAGGCGCGTACTCTAAGATTGACCTATTGATTTTCCCACGGTGAGCACACTCCGTATCGCTTTCATTCCCGGTCTCATCGCCGGAGTCATTTCCGTTTTTACCAGCTGGCTCTGGATGGGCGTCATCTTTCATCGCTATCAGCGTGAAACGGCCGAGATATGGCGACCGGAAGGCTCGCGCAGTTACATTGCAGCGAGCCTTCTGCACATTCTCGCGGCGATTGGCATCGCCTGCCTGTTCACACTCGTTGTGCGCTTCAAAGTAGGAATCTTTGCGGTTGGGTTTCAGGGGAGTTTTTACTTTGCCATCTGTATCTGGGGTGCGCTGGCGCTACCGATTCTTCTCGAATCTGCGATCTTTGTTCGTCTCCATCGCCATGTTGTCCTCGGCCGACTTCTCGACTGGCTCACCACTTCCGTGCTCGCTTGCACCATTATATGGTGGTGGCTGGGAAGGTGACCACCAGCGGCAGCGGAGTTCTGTAAAATTAGCTTGCCAACACCAGATTGCTTCTGCTACGAGACAACACACATGAAATGTGCGGCAGTGTTTCTATTCGTTTCCCTTGCACTTGCATCGGAAGGTCTCGGCGTCTTGCGCCCGCGCTTCCCGGTCAAGTCGGCGCCCCCATTCCGCGGCGACGTCATCATCATCGGAGATGACGAGATTCAGAATGCCGCCAAGACTTCTCCGCCTAAAGCATCCAAATAATCCGCGCGGCAGTGTGTCACACCGATGGCAAATGCTGGTCTCCTTCATTCGGAAATCGGCAATCTAAAATCGAAAATGGAAAGAGGCGGGGGCGGGAATCGAACCCGCGAATAGCGGTTTTGCAGACCGCGACCTTACCACTTGGCTACCCCGCCACTTGCGCGCGAATTGAGATTAACGCGTCAGCGTAGCGTGTCAAAAAGTGTGCAATTCCGCGTTGGACGTTCGGGCTTGGGCGTTCGAGGTTGTCCGACGCCTCTTTCTTTGAACGCTCGTTCTTTACAACTATTCCGCAGTGCACAGCAGCGCATTCCCAGTGGTGTAAACTCGCCCGTGCGCGCATTTCGTCATGTGGGCGCTAAGCCGTTCTTCGTTGAACGCGCGCAAGGTGCAAAGGTTTGGGATGTCGATGGAAACAAGTATATCGATTACGTGGGCAGTTGGGGTCCGGCAATTCTGGGACACGCGCCCAAGGTAATTGTCGATGCCGTGCGCGAAGCTGCTGCACGCGGCATAAGTTTTGGAATACCGAATCCGCTGGAAGTGGAAATGGCGGAGTTCATCTGCGGCTGGATGCCATCAATCGAGAAAGTGCGCATGGTCAATAGTGGCACAGAAGCGACCATGTCTTGCATTCGTCTGGCCCGCGGTTTCACCGGGCGCGACAAGATCATCAAGTTCGATGGGTGTTATCATGGGCACGTTGATGCGCTGCTCGTGAAATCGGGAAGCGGCCCCCTTACGCATGGACGGCCCGATAGCGCGGGCATTCCACAAGCCTTTATCAATCTAACGATTTCGCTCCCCTTCAACAGTGTCGATCTTGTGCGAAAAGCATTTCGTGAAAACGAAAATGAAATCGCGACCGTAATCCTCGAACCGATTCCCGCAAATGCAGGCCTGTATTTTCCGAGCGACGATTTCCTTCCGAGCTTGCGCGAAGAATGCGACAAGCATGGCACGGTGCTGATTTTCGATGAAGTGATGACCGGTTTCCGTGTTGCGCGCGGTGGAGCGCAGGAAATTTATGGAATCAAACCGGATCTCACTGCCCTCGGGAAAATAATTGGCGGCGGATTACCGGTCGGCGCATTTGGTGGACGCGCCGAGATCATGGACCAACTGTCACCCGATGGCCCAGTTTATCAGGCGGGAACATTGTCCGGAAATCCTCTGGCGATGGCGGCGGGTCTCGCGCAGTTGCGCGAGCTCGGACGAATCGACGGCTGGAAGTTGCTCGAAGAAATTGGCATGCGATTTGAAACAGTCGTGAGAAATGCCGTCACGCAAGCAAAGATCGACGTCACCTTTCACCGAATCGGGTCGATGTTTTGTTTGTTTTTTGCGCCAGGACCGATTGTCGATCTTGCCAGCGCCCAGCGGAGCAATTTGAAAATGTTCGCGAAATTTTTCCGCGCGTGCTTAAAACGCGGCGTTTATTTTGCGCCATCACAATTTGAGACCGGATTCATTTCCACGGTGCATACATCGGAAGATATCGAGCGGACGGGCGCCGTCGTCGGCGAAGTACTTTCCGGTGTAGCCAGGTAGGGCGCGACTGGCATCCGAACCAAAAACTTTGCGTCGGCGCGGTGCTTAGACTAGGAAGAGGCCGCTGTGAGCGCAAACTCGCGAATTCGCCCGGTCGCGAAATTTCTTTTCGAAGGGTACCAGAAGTTTTTTGTTAAAGGCGTCACTTACGGACCCTTTAAGCCGGACGCGCACGGGAATTATCTGGGAAAACCTGAGCAGATCGATATCGATCTTGCACTGATGCGCGAGGCTGGCCTGAACCTCGTGCGGATTTATCATGCTCCGCCGCGCTGGTTTCTTGATCGCTGCGCCAGCGCGGGGATGCGAGTGCTTGTTACGCTGCCATGGGCGAAACACGTCGAATTCCTACGTAACAGGAAAACACGCCAGGAGATTGCCGAAGCGCTTCGTATCGCAGTGAGTGAGAATGCCGGCCATTCGGCGATATTCGGGTATCTGGTCGGGAACGAAATCTCCAGCACGATGGTGCGGTGGCTCGGTGTGCGCCGTGTCACGGAATTTATCGAGAGATTAATTCAGATCGGGCGCGCAATTGATCCAAATGTTCTTTTTTCATACGCCACTTATCCACCGACCGAATATCTCCTGCCGCAGAATGTCGATTTTTGCTGTTTTAATGTTTATCTGCATGATCAGCGCGATTTCGAACGTTACCTCCTGCGCCTTCAAAATCTGACCGAGGAACGTCCGCTCATCCTTGGCGAATTCGGCATGGACACGATTCGCCATTCGCAGGAGGAGCAGGCGGAAATGCTCGGCTGGCATGTGGATAGCGTGGTGAAATGCGGTCTTGCCGGAACCATCTTTTTTACCTGGACGGACGAATGGTTCACCGGCGGCCGGGATATTAGCGATTGGGCGTTTGGGATCGTCACGCGCGAGCGCGAGCCGAAGAAATCGTTTTACATACTGAAGGAGAAACTTGGTCGCGAACATTCTGCATTGCCGCACCGGCGGTTGCCGCACGCGCCATTTGTTTCCGTAATTGTTTGTTCTTATAACGGCGGCCGAACGCTCGCCGCCTGCCTGGATTCTTTAGGCAAGCTGAACTATCCCGATTATGAAATCATTCTGGTCGATGACGGTTCCACCGACGATACGCGCGATATTGCTGAGCAATTCCCGCACGTTCGCTACATCTATCAGGAAAACCACGGCCTGAGTCACGCGCGGAATACCGGGGCGGCGGCGGCGACGGGCGACGTTTTCGCCTACACCGATTCGGACTGCATGGCCGATCTTGATTGGCTTTACTATTTAATCGGCACCCTCGTGAGCGGCGATTACGCGGGAGTGGGCGGTCCGAACGTGACTCCACCCGCGCAGAATTGGATCCAAGCCTGCGTGGCAGCAGCGCCAGGCGGACCCAGCCATGTTTTGCTCACAGATACAATCGCCGAGCACATTCCTGGTTGTAATATGGCATTTTATCGGTGGGCATTTGAAAACATCGGCGGTTTCGATCCCGAATACCACAAAGCCGGTGATGATGTCGATTTTTGCTGGCGGCTCCAGCAGGCCGGTTGCATGATTGCTTTCAGCCCAACCGCGCTCGTGTGGCATCATCGCCGTTTTACGCTGCGGGCGTTTTTAAAACAACAGGACGGCTACGGCGAAGCGGAATCGCTGCTCCGCTTTAAACATTTGATCTTTTTCGGCCCAACCGGCGCGGCGAAATGGCGCGGGCAGATCTATGGAACGCCGCGTTTTAGTTGGTTCATTAATCGGCCCGTTATTTATCACGGAATATTCGGCGAGGGTTTTTTTCAGTCGATTTATCCTACGCCACAGTCGGAAGTCGCCACTTATCTGAGCAGCATTGAATGGTTCGCGTTGACGATTTTTCTTTTTGGTCTCGGATTTTTTTTGCCCCCTTTGCGCATCGTGCCGTACCTCATGTTTGGCGGTACACTCTGCGTGGCGCTCTCCTACATGGTACGCACGTCGATCGAGCCAAAATTCGACACAGTGCACGCGCGACTACTCGTCATGCTCCTGGCTTTCGCCCAACCACTCGTGAGAGGGTGGTCGCGCTATTTCACCTGGCTGCATTTTAAACGGACACCGCGGAGTGTAATTCGCGCGCACGAGTATTTGTCTACGGGTGGAAGCGCTATCGGCCATCTGGGGCGCCGAATTTTTTGGAGTGAAGAAGGCCGCGATCGGCATTATTTGTTGGGCGCAATCTTCCAGTTGCTTGAGGAAGAAGGCTGGCGCTATTCCACTGATACAGGCTGGAACGAGTGGGACATTCAGATTTA
>Ga0209807_1001311_pt1 | contig 11800 bp, 7 predicted proteins | sample GraSoiAngelo_154_FD_186168 | JGI IMG/M metagenome (GOLD analysis project Ga0209807, IMG submission 186168) | Grasslands soil microbial communities from the Angelo Coastal Reserve, California, USA - 14_1009_13_20cm (SPAdes) (version 2) | ecosystem: Environmental > Terrestrial > Soil > Grasslands ... | reverse complement strand
AGCCGAATACAGGTCGTAGCCGTTTGGGTTTTTGAGACCAGGACAGCGATAGATGTAATCGCTCCCCCACGGATCTTTTGGCAGTTCTTTGTACAACTGATACCAGCGAGTAGGTTTAGGATCCGTGTTTGGTTGGGTCACCAGCGCCTGCAAACCCTGTTCTGTAGTCGGATAAAAACCATTCATGCTTTCATAAAGCTTCAGCTGAGTGTTGATTCCCTGGAGGTCAGCGGCAACTCGAACATGCCGTGAATATTCCACGTTGCCCGCTAGCTTGTAGATCGCAGTGCCAAGCAAGAGAGCGATGATCGTTACCACAAGCATGATCTCGAGAAGCGTGAAGCCCTGTTGATTCTCTTTCATTGTTTTTCGAGTCGGAAGAGGAACCTCTCATCTCGTCTCTGGTTGCGCCAGCGGCGCGTTGAGAATTTTCTAGTGATCGGTCCGCAGAAGATAATCCGATTTATCCCAAAGATATTTTAATTGGATCTGCGTGGCGCGGATTGCGGAAGGTTCGCTGCCACTCCCGTTCGCGATAATTAGATCATTTGTTCCTACTTTCAGGTTCGCAGCCGGCACAATTTTTTGCGCCCGCAGCCACCCGGTATATTGAAAATGCATTTGCCGAACCAGCGATTCCATTTCGCCGCGGTAACCCGGGTCGGCCAATTCCGGCAGCGCCAGAGAAACTGGCCCGATGTCCTGGCCGTTAAGATAAATCTCCGGCGGGGCGTCAATGCGCGGATTCGCGACCTCGAAAGTAACTAGTGCCGCCAAGGGTTGCGTCTCGACTCCAAATTGGAACGCCGGACTTTCTTGAATGTCGCCGCTGATCTGGATTGTCTCTGCGGCTAGTGTTGCCGTGACAGTTCCGAAGTGCTCTACGTCCTGAGCGGGCGAATCTAACGGTGGCATTGAAGAAAAAGGTTCCGGAATCACGTCACGGCGGTCGGCGCCTAAGGGATGAACAACATTGCTGCTTGTCATCCAGTCGAGATACGCGGCCCGCACGGTTTTTCCGTCTCCCGCAACTTCGATATCAATGGACAAGGCACCGCTAATCGGGATCATCACCGAATCTGAGCTTGGCAGATTAATTCCGGAGCCGAGCGCACCCGAGCGCAAAACGTGACTGCCAGATTCGTCCCACGCGACCAACTCCGGTTGCTGACCTGGTTTGTCATCGAAGAACAGGCGAAAAAAGAGAACCCGATAATCTGCGCCGGGTTGCGCCACCCGGATCCGAAAGACGCTTTTAGAGCTCAAGTCGCCTGTCGACTGCGCAGGCGATAGCGTAACGGCCTCCACCCATACCGGTGCGTTCTGGGTTTTCGAATTACGGGACGTGCTTTGACGCAAATCCAGCCAGGCGCTTTCCGGCGTTAGTTGTCCCAAGTTGGTATCAATCGAGGTTGGCAATGCGTCACTGAAGGCTTCCTGTGCATAAACACGAGCAATCGCGCTGAATAACAGCGCAAGAGCGGCGACGCGAAGAAACATCTGGCCGGCGAGATTATTTTAATGCGGCCGGAATTGCAAGCTATGCGTCATCTCAAATACTGCCGAGAGAATGCTATAAACGACAAACCCAACCAGAACCGCGATTACCACAATAATGACCGGCGGAATCAGTTGCGAGATCACTGCAACCGTCCGGTCAAGTTCGCGTTCATAAACATCCGCGATGGTTTGCATCGTCTCGGCGAAGTGGCCCGTTTGTTCTCCTACCGCCATCATATCTGTGAGTAAATCTGGGAATAATCGTTGCTCCTGTAATGCGGCGGACAATGTCGCTCCATCGATTACGGCTCGACGGACCTCAACTAACTTCAGCTCGAGAAATCGGTTACCCGCAATTTCCGTTACGAGATCTAGGGCGCGAAGCAGCGGGATTCCATTCTCCATCAATGTTCCCAGTGTGCGCGAGAATTGCGCATAATAACGGTGCCGAGTGATACGCCCGTAGCCGGGGATCATGAGACGAAAACGATCCCACGCGATTCGTCCTTCATCGCTGCGAACAAAGGCGCGGAAACCGATAACCACGCCAACCGCGAGCAGCGCGCCGACCCACCAATAACCAGTGATTGAATGATGAATATGCACCAGGATGCGCGTGGGTAGTGGCAGGGCACCGCCAGTTTGGGACATGAATCCAGTCAGTTGCGGCACCATGAATGTGATGAAGACTGTAATTAGAATGGCACCAGCGAGCGCGAGAAATACCGGGTAAATCAGGGCTTGCTGTACGCGATCTCGAAGATCTTTTGCCTGCATCAAATGTTTCACTACCCGCAGCAGAATTTGCGGCAGCGCGCCGCTCGCCTCGCCAGCTGCGACCAAGTTTGTGTAGAGCGGAGGAAAAATTCGCGGAAACTCGCCTAGCGCCTGCGAGAAGCTTCGGCCGTCGATCAATGCTTGATGCAACGAATGTGTCATTTGTTGGACGCGCGGTTGCTTCAACCGTTTTTCCAGGATCGACAATCCTTCGTCGAGCGTCATTCCCGCTTGCAGCAAATGGGCGAGCTGCTCGGTAAAAACAAGCAACTGGCCATGCGGAATTTTCAAGGACTGTCTCGCTGGCGCTGGCGCTGCAACATCTCGACTGCCAATCTTCGGTTGCGCGCCAACTACATCGATCCGAATCGGAATGCATTGTTGCAATTCGATTTGGCGAATAGCAACCGCACGATCTGCACAGTCAAGTACACCCTCTACGAGCCCTCCCTGCGCGTTACGTGCCCGATAAGCAAACTGTGGCATCGCAGTTGGATATTAACTCGAAATTGGAAATTCCAAATTCGAGTTCTGACTTCTGATCGGGAAAATCACCAGGCGCCTCGTCGGCCGCCTTTATCCATTATATAGTGATGTCGGGGTGCGCGGCCCACAAATTGTAGTTAAAATTGACTTGCCAAGGCCCGATTGGTTCTGCTATCAGCCAAGAACATGAAATGTGTAGCAGTGTTTATATTCGTTTCCTTCGTGCTTGCGTCGGAAAGCTTCGGCGTTTTGCGTCCGCAGTTTCCAATCAAGCCAACGCCGCCATTCCAAGGCGATATGATTATTATCGGAGACGATATAGCTTTCCCTAAAGCCGCGTCTTCCACAGCGGCTCACTAACGTCCAATAAAATGCAGAGCACGGGCATGCCGCCTGTGTGGCGAGAACTACCTCGTCTTGGTTCTCAGTTTAGTCAGTGCAATTCGCTCGTCGCACAGATCAGATGTCAACGATTTTAATACATGCTGCCTTCGAAAATTTTATCTTGAATCGCACCAGAGAGGACACAATTCGCACTCGACATGACGCGATCGATTTGAGATTACGACAGTAGGTTAACCGTAACCACCGTGAATGATCGCTGCGTGGCTAGCTGCACTTCGACGAGAAGAGAAGTGGGCTGCAGCTACGGTGTCTGAGCGTTTGCCCGCGATCCGACGCGCCAGTATCGTTCTCTGCCTCTTGGCGATCCTCGTCACCTGCGCGAGCGCGCAAAAGAATCCCACAACGGTCCAGGCACAAAAAAGGCGCATCGTTATCGGCGGGAGTATGCTGCTCGACGGGCGTGGCCACGTCTTACGTGACACGCGCATCGTTGTCGAAGGCTCGAAGATCGTGGCGCTCGATCCGAATGCCTCGCCCGTTGACTACGACCTGCGTGGCTTCACAGTCCTGCCCGGTTGGATCGACTCGCACGTCCACATCACCTGGAGTTTCGGCGAGAACGGCAAAAATGCGGGCGCTGACGAGACAACGCAGTTCGCCGCGTACCAGGCGACGTCCAATGCCTGGCTGACGCTGATGGCGGGCTTCACGACCGTGCAGAGCGTCGGCTCGCCCATGGACGTTCCGCTGCGCGATGCGATCGCGAAAGGAGCGCTTCCGGGTCCGCGCATCCTCACAGCGGTCGAGCCGCTTGAAGGGCGCGGAGAGAAAACGGGCACACCCGACGAGATTCGCGCCTTCGTGCGCAAGCAGAAAGAAGCGGGCGCAGACCTCATCAAAATCTTCGCCTCGGCATCCATACGTCAGGGTGGCGGCATGACGCTCTCACAAGATCAACTCAACGCTGCTTGCGATGAGGCGAATAAACAGGGCTTACGCACGCTCGTCCATGCCTACAAGGACGCCGTGCGCGCCGCCACGCTCGCTGGCTGCACTGAGATCGAGCATGGGACAATGGCGACCGACGACGACCTCAAGTTCATGACCGAGCGCGGCACATATTTCGATCCGCAAGCTGGACTTGTGATCGAGAATTACCTCGCTAATAAGGAGCGCTTCCTCGGCACGCCCGGCTACACCGAGGAGGGCTTCGCGGCGATGGAGCGGGTTTTGTCGATCGACCACGATCTCGTCCGCCGCGCTGTCAGGATTCCCGGACTGAAAGTCGTCTTCGGCACGGATGCGCTCGCTGGCGCGCATGGTCGCAACGCCGAGGAACTCATCGATCGCGTGCGCGATGCCGGAGTTGATCCGATGAGCGCGCTGGTCTCCGCGAACTCGCTCGCCGCCGAAGCAATGCGCCTAGGCGATCGTATTGGCTCCATGGCACCTGGCTACGAAGCCGACATCATCGCGCTCGACGGCGATCCCCTCAAAGACATCACTACGGTACGCCGCGTCACTTTCGTCATGAGAGGCGGCATCGTTTACAAAAACGTCGTGCGCGGGGCAGTTCCGACCTATGCGGGCGTCCAGCCCTGAGCATTGCGCAACTTGGCTCCGAGGCTTCCACTTAGCCGTTTCTGGATTGGTGTGTTCGTCTTGCGTCGCAGACGGAAGCAAGTCATTTGTTGTGAGTTCCTCAATGCCAAGAAAAAGAGGCGGGGGCGGGAATCGAACCCGCGAATAGCGGTTTTGCAGACCGCGACCTTACCACTTGGCTACCCCGCCGCTGCGCAGAACTGAGACTAACGTGTCAGAGTAGCGTGTCAAAAGTGTGCAATTCGGCGTTGGACGTTCGGCGTCGAACGTTCCACGTTTTATTTCTTTGACCTTTCGTTCTTCACAATTGTTTCGTGCCGCGCTGAAACGCATCCCGGGGGGGGTAAACTCCCCAGTGCGCGCATTTCGTCATGTGGGCGCAGATCCATTTTTTATTGAGCGTGCGCAAGGCGCGAAGATTTGGGATGTCGACGGGAACGAATACATCGATTACGTCGGTAGTTGGGGCCCGGTGATTTTGGGACACGCCCCCAAAGTTATTGTCGATGCAGTGCGAGAAGCGGCCGCACGCGGCCTGACTTTTGGCATACCAAATCCGCTCGAAGTGGAAATGGCGGAATTAATCTGCAAGTGGATGCCTTCGATCGAAAAAGTGCGCATGGTCAATAGCGGTACGGAAGCGACCATGTCATGTATCCGGCTGGCGCGCGGATTCACCGGCCATAACAAAATCGTTAAGTTCGATGGCTGTTATCACGGGCATGTCGATGCCCTTCTTGTGAAATCGGGAAGTGGCGGCCTGACGCATGGACGGCCGGATAGCTCCGGCGTCCCGGAAGCCTTTCTCGACCTGACGATTTCGCTTCCGTTCAACAATTCCGATCTGGTGCGGCAAGCGTTTCATGAAAATAGAGATCAAATCGCGGCTATAATCCTTGAACCGATCCCCGCGAACGCTGGGCTTTATTTTCCGAGAAAGGATTTCTTGTCCATCTTGCGTGAGGAATGCACGAAACATGGTGCCCTCTTGATTTTCGATGAAGTAATTACCGGGTTTCGTCTCGCGCGCGGCGGAGCGCAGGAAATCTATGGAATCAAACCGGATCTGAGTGCGCTCGGAAAAGTGATCGGCGGCGGATTGCCTGTCGGCGCATTTGGTGGACGTTCCGAGATTATGGACCAGCTCTCGCCTGATGGTCCTGTTTATCAAGCCGGAACGTTGTCCGGAAATCCGCTTGCGATGGCGGCCGGGCTCGCGCAACTACGCGAGCTGGAACGAATTGACGGTTGGAATTTGCTCGAGGAACGCGGACGGCGATTTGAAACACTCGTGAGAGACGCCATCGCAAGGGCAAAAGTGGATATCACATTTCAGCGGATCGGCTCAATGTTTTGCTTGTTCTTTGTCTCGGGACCGGTTGTCGATCTTGCCAGTGCTCAGCGAAGCGACTTGAAAATGTTCGCGAAGTTTTTTCACGCCTGTTTGAAACGTGGTGTTTACTTTGCGCCATCGCAATTTGAGACGGGATTCATTTCGACGGCGCACGCATTGGAAGACATCGAGCGGACGGCCGATGTCATGCGCCAAACCCTTCGCGAACTGTGATTTTAAGGCAGGCTGATTGACCCTCAATTGCCTCGGCTTAGGACATTGTCACGCACAGATCAATGCGGTTGCGCGAAGAGCGCTTCCTTAAAACCTTTGCGTCGGTGCAGTGCTTGGACTAGGGAGTTGCCGCTGTGAGCGCAAACTCGCGAATTCGCGCGGTCGCGAAATTCTTTTTCGAAGCCGACCGGAAGTTTTTTGTCAAAGGCGTCACTTACGGACCATTCAAGCCGGACGCGGACGGAAGCTATCTTGGACGCCCTGAGCAGGTCGATGTCGATCTTGCACTGATGCGGGAGGTAGGCCTGAACCTCGTGCGGATTTATCATGCTCCGCCGCGTTGGTTTCTCGATCGCTGCGCCAGCGCGGGGATGCGGGTAATTGTTACGTTGCCATGGGCGAAGCACATCGAATTTTTACGCGATAGAAGGGCGCGCCGTCAGATTGCTGAATCAGTTCGGGTAGCGGTAAACGCGTATGCCGGTCATCCGGCGATATTCGGATATCTCGTCGGCAACGAAATCTCGAGTACGATGGTTCGCTGGCTCGGTGTGCGCCGGGTCGCGGAGTTTATCGAGGGATTAATTCGGATCGGGCGTGCAATCGATTCAGATACTCTTTTTTCATATGCCACTTATCCGCCAACCGAATATCTCTTGCCGGAGAATGTCGATTTTTGCTGCTTCAACGTTTATCTGCACGATCAACGCGATTTCGAGCATTACCTGCTCCGTCTTCAAAATTTAACTGGAGAACGCCCGCTCATCCTTGGCGAATTCGGCATGGACACGATGCGCCATTCCCAGGAAGAGCAGGCGGAAATGCTCAGTTGGCACGTTGACAGCGTGGTGAAATGTGGTCTCGCCGGAACCGTCTTTTTTACATGGACGGACGAATGGTTTACTGGCGGGCAGGATATTAGCGATTGGGCTTTTGGAATCGTCACGCGCCAGCGCGCGCCGAAGAAATCGTTCTACGCGCTCAAAGGAAGGCTTGGTCAGGAGAATTCCACATTGCCACATCGCCCGTTGCCGCGCGTGCCGTTTGTTTCCGTAATTGTTTGTTCTTACAACGGCGGACGGACGCTCGCGACCTGCTTGGATTCCTTGGGCAAGCTAAACTATTCCGATTATGAAATTATTCTGGTCGATGATGGTTCGACCGACGACACGCGCGACATCGCTGAGCAATTCCCGCACGTCCGCTATGTCTATCAGGAAAATCACGGCTTGAGTCATGCGCGGAACACTGGTGCGGCGGCCGCGAAGGGAGAGATTTTCGCCTACACCGATTCGGACTGCATGGCGGATGTTGATTGGCTTTATTATTTAATCGGCACGCTGCTGAGCGGTGATTATGCCGGAGTGGGCGGACCAAATGTGACCCCGCCGGCACAGAATTGGATCCAGGCCTGCGTGGCAGCAGCGCCGGGCGGTCCCAGCCACGTTCTGCTCACAGACATAATCGCCGAACACATTCCTGGTTGTAACATGGCGTTTTACCGGTGGGCATTTGAAAACATTGGCGGCTTCGATGCCGAGTACCACAAGGCCGGTGACGATGTCGATTTTTGCTGGCGACTGCAACAGGCTGGTTGCGTCATTGCTTTCAGCCCGACCGCAATCGTGTGGCATCATCGCCGATTCACTCTCCGGGCTTTTTTGAAACAACAGGATGGCTACGGCGAAGCGGAATCGCTGCTGCGTTTTAAGCATTTAATCTTTTTCGGCCCAACTGGGACAGCGAAATGGCGTGGTCAGATCTATGGAACGCCACGTTTTAGCTGGTTCATGAATCGGCCGGTTATCTATCACGGAATTTTCGGCGAAGGATTTTTTCAGTCGATTTATCCTACACCGCAATCGGAAGTCGCGGCTTATCTCAGCAGCATTGAATGGTTCGCGCTTACGATTTTCCTTTTTGGTCTGGGGATTTTTCTGCCTGCACTGCGCATTGTGCCGTATCTCATGTGTGGCGGCACTCTCTGCGTGGCGCTCTCGTACATGGTGCGGGCGACGATCGAACCAAAATTCGACACGGCCCATGCGCGGTTGCTCGTCATGCTCCTGGCTCTGGTTCAACCGCTGGTGCGAGGTTGGTCACGGTACTTCACCTGGCTACATTTTAAACGGACGCCGCGGAGTGTAATTCGAGCGCACGAATATTTGTCCACAGATGGCAATGTTACCGCCAGTCTGAGTCGACAGATTTTTTGGAGTGAAGAGGGCAGGGACCGTCATTACTTGCTGGGTGTGATCTTCCAGCTGCTCGATGAAGAAGGTTGGCGCTATTCCACTGATACCGGTTGGAATGAATGGGATATTCAAATTTACGGGAATTTTTGGTGGAGCGTCGCGCTCCAGACAGTTACCGAGTATCACGGTGGCGGAAAATGCCTGACGCGTGTTCGGCTTCGTAGCCGACTAGTCACGACGACGGTGATCCTTAACCTCGTTGCGCTAGCTCTCTTAGTATATCGACAGCTCAACATTTCTCACGTCGATCTCTGGTTCATCGTCGCATATCTGCTTTTCGTCATTTTTCTTGTTACGCGAGCACATGCCCTGAAATCCCGCGTAGCCGAGCTGGTCGATCTTGCAGCCCGCCGTGCCGGGTTGGAGCGGATCGTACGCCGAGACGAAAAGGCCAAGCTCAAATCGGCCCCGGACGTTCAAGTACCGATGGATATAGTTGATTCTGTCTCTTCCGGTCGGCAGTGAAACTCTGACATACTCACCTTTAAGCAACACAGCTCCCGAGCGATCTTCGCGGTGTCATCCGAGGTGCAGGGTAGAAAGCACGTCCCTTCATTAGAAAACCAAATGAACCTTGCCTGCGCCACGTTCAATACGGCCGATCTGTTTTCCGCGTAGGATCGACATCGTCCGCTTTGCATCGCGCTCCGAAGTAATCGCCACCATGCCGATGCCCATGTTAAAAACCTGATACATTTCCGCAGAATCGACATCTCCATTTCGCTGCAACATTTGGAAGATGCGCGGAACACGCCAACTCTTTGTCTCGATGATGGCGTCGCACTTTTTCGGTAGGATGCGCGGCAGATTATCAATCAAACCGCCGCCCGTGATGTGGGCGAGGCCTTTGATCATGCCGCTGGGAACTTTTGCCAGCAATGGCTGATAATTTTTGTGCACGCGCAAAAGTTCTTCTCCAATCGTGCCAGGTAGATTGTCAATGTTCGATGAGGGCTTGAGCCGCATCTTTTCGAACAGAATTTTTCGCGCGAGCGAATAACCGTTCGTATGCAGACCATTTGACGCGAGGCCGAGAATCATGTCGCCCGGTTTGATTTTGCTGCCGTCGATAATTTTTGCACCATCAACCACGCCAACCATGCAACCAGCCAGGTCGTATTCACCCTTGCGATACAGCCCGGGCATCTGTGCCGTCTCACCACCAATCAGTGCGCAACCGGCAACTCGGCAGGCCCGAGATAAACCACGCAACAATTGATCGAAGCTTCGTCGCTCAAGCTTTTCGCAGCCAATATAATCGAGAAAAAAAAGCGGGCGCGCCCCCAGCACTGCGATATCGTTTACACAATGGTTGACGAGATCGGCGCCGATCGTGTCATGCCGATCCAACGCAAAGGCTATTTTCAATTTTGTCCCCACGCCATCGATGCTTGCAACGAGAACCGGCTCGCGCATTCCAGAAAAGTTCGCTCGAAACAATCCGCCGAAGCCGCCGATTTTACCGAGCACCTGCGGTCCGTGCGTTTGGGTAACGAGTTGCTGAATCCGGCCCTTCAGCCGGTTACCAAGATCGACATCTACGCCCGCCCGTGCGTAGGCCTTTTGTTTTCTCGCAGGTCTCATTCTCCGAATCTGTAGCGGAAACTGTCAGCTTCCCTCGGCAAGGCAACGCCTTCTCTTACAAAAACCTGCGCCACCCGCGGCGATTTACCTACTTCAGATCTGCGAACAACGTCGGGTGTCTTTCCTGATCGGCGAGCGCTTTGGAGCGGTTCTCTCGTTTCTCCATGATGAATTTATCGAGCGCCGGATCGACGGGCAGGGGATAATCACCATTGAAACAGGCCAGGCAAAATTTGTTCATCGGCTGGCCGGTTGCCCGCACCATTCCTTCGACATCAAGATAACCGAGACTATCTACGCCGAGATATTTGCAGATTTCTTCCATCGACATTCTGTTTGCGATCAACTTTTCCGGATCGGGAAAATCGATGCCGTAATGGCAGGCGAAACGATGCGGCGGACAACTCACACGCATGTGCACCTCTTTCGCGCCGGCTTCGCGCAAATTCACCACGCGGGCCCGCGCAGTCGTGCCGCGCACGATTGAATCGTCGACCACCACCACCCGTTTACCCGCGACCATTTCCTTGATCAGGTTCAATTTCACACGCACATCGAAATCGCGGATGAGCTGGCTCGGCTGCAAGAACGTGCGGCCAATGTAGTGATTGCGCACGAAGGCGTGCGAATAGGGAATATTCAATTCCTGGGCGAAACCAAGCGCGGCGTAATTCCCCGAGTCCGGCACCGGGATGACGATGTCTGCCTCGACTGGAAATTTGCGCGCCAGCTCGCGTCCCATTTCGGTGCGCACTTTGCCAACGTTCACACCGCCGATGATGCTGTCAGGTCGCGCGAAATACACATACTCGAACATGCAGAAGGCCGGTTGTTGCGACAAAAATGGCCGCTCTGATCGCAATCCGTTTTCATCGATGATCAAAACCTCGCCGGGTTCGATCTCGCGAATGAATTCTGCGTGAATGAGATCGAAGGCGCAGGTTTCGGAGGCGAGCACATAAGCGCCGTCCAGTTTGCCGAGCGAGAGCGGCCGCCAGCCGAACGGATCGCGCACGGCGATGAGCTCGCGCTCACTCATGATGATAAGCGAAAATGCGCCTTCGATTCTGCGCAACGCTGACAACACGCTAGCGCCGTTGTCGGCCGGTCGCGCGAGCAGATGCAAAATGATCTCGCTATCGGCGGTCGTTTGAAAAATCGAGCCTTTGCGTTCCAGCTCGTCGCGCAAAAGATCCGCATTAATCAAGTTGCCATTGTGCGCGATCGCCATTTGGCCGCGCACGCAATCGACCACAAAGGGTTGCGCGTTTTTGATCGTGCTCGTGCCGGTGGTCGAGTAGCGCGTGTGTCCGAGTGCACGCGTGCCTTTCAATTTTTCCAGCTCAGCCTGACCAAAGACCTGCGAGACCAGGCCCATGTCCTTGTGCAGAACGAACGACGTGCCTGGCCCGTTACTCGTGACAATGCCGGCGCTCTCCTGGCCGCGATGTTGCAAGGCGAAAAGCCCGTAGTAAGTCAGGACGGCCGCGTTTGGATGGCCGAACACGCCGAAGAGCCCGCACTCATGCTGCGGAAAAACAGCCGAGTCAGGCGCGTTGTCGATGTCCAACTTGTCTGAGGGGGAGGTCACACGCAATAATTCACTAGATTGGAACGTATTCAATCTCGCGTTTTCGAAAGTGCTTCACAAGCTGGGAATTCTTTCCGTTTCGCCTTCAACAGC
>Ga0209807_1001310_pt1 | contig 11803 bp, 11 predicted proteins | sample GraSoiAngelo_154_FD_186168 | JGI IMG/M metagenome (GOLD analysis project Ga0209807, IMG submission 186168) | Grasslands soil microbial communities from the Angelo Coastal Reserve, California, USA - 14_1009_13_20cm (SPAdes) (version 2) | ecosystem: Environmental > Terrestrial > Soil > Grasslands ... | reverse complement strand
CGTGCCGGCACGTTCGGTCGACAGAAAGCGACGTTGAGCCCTCCGGACAGTGGGCACGACAACGGACGCGCGTACCGTTATCGAACTGGCGTTTCTCACTCAACGAGGTGTCAATGCTCCACGAATTCATCACGACCTACCGCGACAAAATCATCGCAAGGGCGAGGGGGAAACTCACCGATCGGCCGTGGCCGCTTGTGTCGACGAGTGAGCTGGAGCATGGAGTCCCGCTGTTCCTGACCCAGCTCACCGAGACTCTCCGGTGGGAAACGACGCCAACGCCGTTCTCCCAGAAAGCGATCGCTGCTTCAGCTGTGAAGCATGGGCGTGAGTTGCGGGCGCTGGGGTTCAACATTTCTCAGGTCGTCCACGATTACGGCGACATCTGCCAAGCCATCACGGAGGTCGCCATGGAGCAGCACCTGCCGATCACGAGCGAAGAATTCCACACTCTGAATCGCTGCCTCGACACCGCGATCGCGGAAGCCGTGACGGAGCATGCGCGCCTTACCGCCGACTTGAGATCAACCGAAGAAATCGAACGATCCGGACAACTGGCTCACGAAATTCGCGACATCGTCAGCACCGCGCTCCTCGCATTCCATATGTTGAAACGCGGAACCGTCGCCATCAACGGAAGTACCGGGACTGTGTTGGGCCGCAGCCTCATGAGCCTGCGTGACCTTGTCGACAACACACTCTCCGACGTGCGGATCGCGGCCAACATCCAGCGGAGCGAGCGGGTGTCGGTCACCGCTTTCCTGAGTGAAATCGCCATTGCTGCCCACCTGCAGGCCGAGAGCCGCGCCGTGCAATTCGCCCTCGATGAGGGGGACCCGCGGTTGTCCGTCGACGCCGACCCGCAGCTCCTCGCGTCCGCAGTGATGAACCTGTTGAACAATGCGTTCAAGTACACGCACGCCGGCGGGCGCGTGGTGCTCCGTGGACTGAGCAAAGATCGGCGCGTGCGTATCGAAGTGGAGGACGAGTGCGGCGGCATTCCCGACGGCACAGACGACCCGTTCAAGGCGTTCGCTGACCGGCGCAAGAACGACCGGACAGGTCTCGGCCTGGGCCTCTCGATCGCTCGCAAGGCAGTCAGAATGCAGGGAGGGGACATCCACTTCCGCAATCTACCCGGTAAGGGCTGCGTCTTTGCGATCGAGGTGCTCTTGGCTGGAGAAGACACGCCAGTTCCGCACGCAGTCGGATAAATCGCTTGAGCGGACCTGCCCCTACGAAACGGGACCGTCTTTAGCTTGAGGACGTGACTCCGACTTGCGGTCCTCTACCGGGACGGGAGGATCGCGATGAAGAAACCCCGATTCACCGAGCCGCAGAATATTGTCGTCGTTTCGCTCGTCGGGTCCAGTTGACAATCGCTTGAAATGCCTACGCGGTCGTGCCGACGTGCCGTCGAATGAAGCCACGTACGGTCGACGCCACGACTTCCGGATGCTCAAGCAAAAGCATGTGGCTGCCGCCCTGATCTCGCCGACCTCGCGATTCGGAGTCCCACCGAGAGACCCATCTGGAAACGTTGCAATTGCTGTCCCGATACTCATTGGCGCTGGGGTGGTCGGGTGGCGCTGATCGCGCGGATATCGCTGAAGTGCGGGCCTGAGCAACTAACAACGCGATTCGCCCATCACTGCAAGGCGAGCACATCCTCGGATATACGACGAACGTCCAATCGATTGCGGCGCGCGGCCATGACATAGCTGTAGGCGTGCGCTGGGCGAGTCCGCTCGGACAGCGACCACGGAGATCGAGACCTCTCTGGAAAGGAGTTCGAACGATGCGCAGGCAAACGAGCTGGAAAGTATGGGTGGCGGCGTTCCTGTGCGCGGCGTTCGTGTTGACCGTCGGTCCCTCCGACGCCCAGACGCCCGGCCAGTCGCCGTCCGATGCGCGGGCGCTGCTCCTCAGGATGGCGGACCTCATTGGCAAGACACCGCGATTGAGCGTGACCGTGCATAGCGCCTACGACACGGTCCAGGCGTCCGGGCAGAAGGTCGAGTGGAACGAGATACGCACGCTCACCCTCAGTCGCCCGGACCGCCTGCGTATGGAGGCGGAAAAGAGCAGCGGGGCGCGCACCCTGGTCGTCTTCGACGGCAAGGAGATCAGCGCCTTCGACGAGTCGAGTCGGGCATATGCCCGGGCCGCTCAGCCCGGCGGAGTCGACGACACCCTCGTGTACTTCGTCCGCGATCTCGGCATGCGCCTGCCGCTGGCCGCGCTCTTCTTGAGCCGCGCGGCAATTGAGCTCGATGGCAGGGTTCGATCAGTGGAATACGTGGAGAAGACCGGGATCCTGGGAAGCCCCGCCCACCACCTCATCGGGCGGACGGACAGCGTGAACTTCCAGGTATGGATCAGCGACGGCGAGCAGCCGCTGCCCCAGCGCATCGTGCTGACCTATCCTGCCGCGCGGGGCCAGCCCGAGTTTCGAGCTCAGTTCTCCGCCTGGAACCTGACTGCAAGGCCTGCGGACTCTCTGTTCACGTTCACGCCTCCGGCGAATACGAGCAAGATTCCCTTTGCGACCGCGCTGGCGCAGGCGGCGCCTCGCCCCGGCGGCGCTTCGGCAAAGAAGGGAGTGAAGTGATGACACGTCGATTCTGGCCGATTGTCTGTGCCACCGGGCTCACTGTGAGCCTCATCGGAACGATCGCGAACGACGGCCACGCTCAGCGTGGAGCCGCGCGCGGCGGCCGCGCGGCCGGAGGCGCAGCCGGCAGCGCCGGCGGAGGGTTCTCACGCGAAGGCCCGGCCGCCAGCGGCGGCTTGTCATCGCGCTCGTCGGGCGCCCCAGCGCAGCAGACCCGCGCTCGGGACACGGGCGAGAACCAGGCGGCCCGTCAGGACTCGCGCGCCGGCGCGCAGGCGAGTCGGCAGCAGTCCCGTTCGAGCGCGCAGTCCAGCCGCCAGGAGGTTTACGAGGACGAGCACTGGGACGAGGGCAAAGGACTCGCTGTCGCGGCAACCGGCGCGCTCGTTGCCGGAACCGCTGCTGCTGCGGCGTCGGCGGTCGCGGCCCCACCGCCGGCAGCTGCCGTGCCATCGTCGCAGTTCGCGACCCCCGCGGCGACACCGCTGCCGCCCGCCGCTGCGCCGTGCGCCAGTCCGACGTCGGTGCCCGTTGGAGAGGTCACGTATTCCAAATGCGGATCGACCTGGTACACGCAAGCCTATGGGGCGAACGGTCTGGTCTACGTGCAGTCGGCTCCGCCACCGGGGTCCTGAGAACGCCGGCCTCGCGCCTCTAGATGGATTAAAAGACTCAGCGCTGGACTCGTTCCGGCGCTGAGCGCGGCCGCGCGGCGGCCATGGCCGCGAGACTTTCTCAAGCTGAGCGCGGCCAGCCTTTCCGCGCCAGCTGCCGGCAGCAGCCTCAGCCGACGACCATGGAACAGCGTGGCGGTGAGGTCACCCGCCACTATAGGGAGGGACGCCGATCCTCGACGTCGTGGAAGCCGGCGCGGACACGATCGTTGGGCGAGGCTCGGCCCAGACCCGGCTCGCGGGATCCCGCTCGCGGCGACCCGGGATCAGATCTGGCGGCGTCGTTTGACGCGCAATTGCGCCAGGGAGCGGGCGAGCGAACCGTTGACCGATGCGATTTCTTCGTCCGAGAGCTTTTCCCGCAGACGGGCTTCGGCGCGCTGCCGCGCTTCCTCCGCCTTCAGTTCGTCGATGCGGTCGGCCGGAATGGCGAGGTCCGTCAGGATGGCCACGCGTCGGCCGGTGACTTCGATGAGTCCCTCGCCCGTGGCGATGAACACATCACGGCCCTCCTTGCGCACGATCATTTCGCCCGGCACCAGTTGCGTCATCAGCGAGACGTGTCGTGGATAGATCCCCATCTGGCCGGCCACGCCGGGCAGGGTGACCATCTCCACGTCCTCGGAGTACACCGTGCCGGCCGGCGTGACGATCTCCAGCTTCAGCGTGGTGGTGGCCATATCGCGTCCGATCCCTCAACTGGGTTTGACTTCATCGATCCCGCCCTTCATGTAGAAGTCCCCTTCCGCCACCGCGTCGTGCTTACCCTCCAGGATTTCCTGGAAGCCGCGCACCGTATCGGCCACCGGGACTTGCTTGCCCTCGCGCCCGGTGAACACTTGCGCCACGCTGAATGGCTGGCTCATCGCGCTTCTGGCCCGTTTTCTTCGTGCGACAGCTCGATGTGCACCGTCAGGCCATGCGGGTCGGTGCGGGTCGCCCACATGCGTCCTCCGTGGGCCTGGACGATGGATCGACTGATCGACAGCCCCATGCCCAGCCCGGTGATTTTGGTGGTGACGAACGGCTCGAAGATGCGCTCGAGGTCGACGTCCTTCACGCCGGGACCGCTGTCGCGCACCGAGATCTCGACGGTGCCCGGATGATGCTCGGCGGTCTCGACGCTGAGAAGAGCCCGCCCGGTCGAGCGATCGGCCACGGCTTCCGCGGCGTTGAGCAGAACGTTGAGGACGACCTGCTGGAGCTGGATGGCGTCGCCGAGCACCCGCGGCAGGTCCTTCGCCAGCGCGAGGTGCACGCCGATGCCCTTCGCCTCCAGCTCGCTGCGCAGCAGCATCATCACCTCCATGATGAGCGCGTTGACGTCCGCAGGCTTGTATTCCGACGGCTCCTTGCGGAACAGCGCCCGCAGCCGGCGAATGACCTGGGCTGCCCGCTTGGCGTCGGCAGCGATATCGGCCAGCGTCTCCCGGAGCTCTCCCTGATCGGCGGTTCCACCCGTGAGCACCAGGCGAGCCGCCTGGGCGTTGGCGGCGATCGCGGCCAATGGCTGGTTGATCTCGTGGGCCAGCGAGCCTGCCAGCGCCCCCAGCGTCGAGGCGCGCAAGGCGTGGGCGAGCTCGTCGCGCTGGCGTTGTGCCTCGGCCTCCGCCCTCCGCCGCCGCGTGATATCCACGTGCAAGACGATGGCGCCACCCTCGAGACGCTCAAACGGCTCCACGGTCATCTCGAACCACCGCTCCTCGGCGCCCGAGCGGGCCGCGTACTCCAGGGTCGGTTGGGGGCGCGCGCCGTCGAGGACGGCGCGAATGGCGTGGGCCATTGCGCCTGCGCCGACGTGGCCCGCTCGCTCGCAGGCCTCGAGGTAGTTCGCGCCGACTGGGGGGCGAGGCGTGTTCCAGCCACCGGCCGCGAACTCGGTCCACGACGTATTGACGGCGACGACCACTCCGTCCTTGTCGAGCGCCGCGACGTGCCCGTACAGCGAGCCGAAGATGGCGCTGTGAAGCGCGAGGCTTTCGAGCCATGCCGCGTGGGCGACTTTGGTCTCCGTCACGTCGGTGCACCCGCCGACGTAGCCGCTGAACGCGCCATCTCGCGTGAACCTCGGGACGCCATGATCCAGGAGCCAGCGATACGCGCCGTCCCGGCGGCGCAGGCGGTACTCCATCGTGAACGGCTCGCGCGCATCGAGCGCCCGCTGATAGCGGTCGAGGCAACTCTTGCGGTCGTCGGGATGCACGCCCGCCGCCCACCCGTTGCCCAGCTCCTCCTCCACCGGCCGCCCCGTGAACTCGAGCCAGGTGTGATTGCAGTACGTGCAGCCCCCGTCGACGCCGGACATCCACATCATGACCGGCGCGGTATCGGCGGCGAGCCTGAATCGCACCTCGCTCTCCCAGATGGCGTGGCTCGCGCGCCGGCGGACGAGGGAGTTGGCGAAGATGTCGCCCAGGAGCCGCAGCCGGGGGATCAACGCGTCAGGCCACTCACGCTCGGCCCGGACGGTTGCGAGCGAGATGCCACCGACGATCACGTGCCCGACTTCCAGCGGGACGCACACCAGCGAGCGCGTGCCCAGCTCCTGAAAGGTCGCACGGTCGGTCGCCGCGTCGTCGGGAAGGTCCTCGGGTGACCTGAACCGTACGAGGTCGCCCCGGCGCAGCGTCCCGAGCGTCCAGGGGTACCGATCAGTCTGCATCGTTGTCGGCAGCGGGACGACGCCGGCAGCGTCGATCGAGAACCCGATCCGCTCGACCTGTCGATCGTCCGTGAACTCGAACAGGCTTGCCCGATCGCATTGGAGCTCTTCGACGATCCGACCGAGAGCCGTTTGTACTGCGGCCTCGACGTCATCCAGAGGGGTGGCGGCGAACGTGGTCGAAGTCTCGGCAACGAGGCGCTCGAAGCGCAGGCTCAGCGCCAGGGCCTGCTGCGCCAGAGCGTGGCGCCGGCGCTGCATCAACAGCCCGGCGATGAGCAGCGCTTCGACCCCGACGACGGCCAGTCCTCCGACGACGTACCATCGATATAGTTCCCACACCGACGGGGTTCGATTCACGACGACGCTGCCCGGCGGCAAGCGGGTCTCGCCGATTCCCCAGCGCTTCAGCTCCTGCGCGTCGAACGTCGTCACGTTGAGGTCCAGATCGCCAGCGCCGGGCGGGCCCGGCGATTCTCCGCGCAGCGCGCGAGCCGCCAGGGCGGCCGCTTGCCGCCCGTGCTCGCGGAAGCTGATCACGCGGCCGCCGACGATGCCGTGGCCGATGAACGTGTCGCTGACGCCGTAGACGGCGACCCGCGTCGCACGCGCGATCGCCGTTAGCGCATATGTGGGGACGTGGTTGGCTCCCGCGCCGTCGCGCAGCAGCACGTGGAACAAGATCACGGTGCGGTCGGGAAGGGCCGCGACCTTCTTCAATAGGTCCGCGAACGGCAAGTCGGTCAGCTCAATGAGCTCGAGTCGGCCGCGGTAGGCCGCGAAGGCATCGCGAATCTTCCCGGTCTCGTTCCGGTCGAAGGCCGACGTGCCATAGACGACCGCGACGCGCTTGGTGTCGGGCTGGAGCCTCAGGATGAGGTCCAGGTTGGCCTGCCAGTCCACGGAGAACCAGGTCCCGGTGATGTCGGCGGGAACGGGAGAGACCGCGCCTGGCGGCCGTAGGCTCACGAAGACGACGGGAGCGCCGCCGAAGAGCACCGCCCGATGGCCCAGCGCGAACTGAAGAGCGCCGGGGGCGGCGGCGATGACGAGGTCGATCTTCCGCCCTTTATACTTTCGTCGCAGGACATCCGCGATCCCACGCTGGACCGCGGGGTTCGGAAACCACGCCGCATCGAGATGCTCGGTATAGAAGTGAATCGGACCCGCTGCCGCCGGCAGCTGTGTCCGGATCTCCTCATCGAGGGCCGTGGCGCCCGGCAGAGTCGTCGCTTCGCCGTAGAGCAGCAGAACGGTCTTCGGTGCCTGCTCGGCGGCGCCATTGGTCGCCCACGCGGACAGCAGCACGAACAGTAGGCAGACGGGTCTGCGCGCCGCAGGGCCCGCGGAGGCGCGGGAATAAAAACTCATGGTCGCATGTTGCATAAGTAACCAACGAACCGCAATCGCTGAACGCTCTATAGCACCAAAGTCCGATGTACGGAGAATCCGCGATCCGCACCTGTAATTCGCGTACCTCTTGGCTTGGGTGCGGGTTCCCGGATCGTGCCGAACGCGCTCTCGTCACGGCCCTCACTCCGCAGCGTGTGCAGTGTGCAAAAGGGGCTCCCGCCACCATGGGCGCTACTCTTCGCGAACTTATTCGCCCGGCGGCCGGCGCGGGGCGTGGAACGATGAGCGCCACATGGTCTGGAACCTTTGCTGTGGCGAGCGCCGCTGAAGCCGCCTACCGACCCGCCAATCTGGCTCGTGAGACGTCCGCGAATTTGGTCGGCCCCTGCAGGATCTCTACAATCGTCGAGTGCGGAGAGGTCGCGAACGTGATCGAGCGGAGCATCGTCCCGAGTGTACGTATGTCCGCGTGGCGGAACTTCCCGATCATGCCACCGTTTGAGCTGCCCCACGGCTGACACGAGTCGATGCATCGTAGCCGTCGGCGGTGCCGCTGATCGACTCGGACACCGGTGAGGAGCTCGATCGCGACCTCGGCAATCGAATCTCAAGACCGTCGGCGTCTGTTGGAGTGCCATTCGTCGGTACTATCACCGCCTCTCGGAATACTCTCCGAAAACATCCTCCGGACGGCTCCAAAACGAGCCTACGCGGCAGCGCGTATCTATCGGGCTTTGTTGTAGGCCGATGTTGCGGCTGATGGCTCGAATTCTCCTCATAACCCAAAGGTCGCTGGTTCAAATCCAGCCCCCGCAACCACGCAGGGACAAGGGGTTAGCGGCCATCGCCGCTGACCCTTCGTCGTTTCTGCTACCGTTTTGCTACCGCTGCACCGCGCCAGCGGCGCCATCGATGCCGCCCTGCCCCCTCTCGCCAAACACCAGGCGATCGAGTTTTCGCGCTTCCGCCGCGTGTGCATCAGGCATGAGATGCCCGTAGCGGTCGAGCGTCGTCTGGATTGAGGCGTGGCCGAGCTGCGCCTGGATGTACTTCGGGTGCGCCCCCTGAGCGATCAAGAGACTTGCGTATGTGTGGCGCAGGTCGTGAAACCGGATCCGCCGGAGCCCCGCACGACGAAGCACGCGTACCCAGTCCCGGTGAATGAAGTTATCCGGATCGACCGCCTTGCCGTCTGCGCTGCAAAAGACGAGATCGCCTTGAAAACGGCTGGAGAGCTTGGTCAGCGCCGCTCGCAACGTCGGCGCCAGGTCGATCGTGCGGCGCGAGCGCCGCGATTTCGGCGTGACGAACCTTCCTCGCCACAGAGCACGGCGGATGAAGAGCCGATGGCTCTCGAGATCGACGTCCTCCCACCGCAGTCCAAAGAGCTCACCTCGCCGCATCCCCGTCAGCACTGCGCACAAAAGCAGCGTGCGCACCGGTTCGCTCGCAGCATCAACCCTCGACGACGAATGAACGCAATCGATCGTCAGGAATGTTGGGATAGATTCTGCGAAAGCCCCGACTCGCGTCGTCGATCTTCGGGAACGTTCGGGTGACAGAAGCGACGCCTTGATGGAAATATTCGACCTGCCGACGGGGGACAAACGGGTCGAGATCCACCCACACGAATGCAACTGGCATTGGGACTTCCGGCGGTGACGTCGGGATAAAACGCGCTGCTGCGAGCGCGCCTGCAGAGTGAGCCAAGGATCGCGTATGGGCCCTGAACGAGACAACCGACGACGTGCTCCAAATCGCGGGCGTGATCCTCGGGGTTATACGCGGGGGCGACACATGATCACTGTCGCCATGGCCACGGAAGTCCGGCGCCTGTGACACGAAGGCTGGCAGACGACTCAGCCATGATCGATCCTGGGAATAGGTAGCGTCATAAGACCGGTCAAGCTCTCGTCGGGCGCCGGGATGTCGGCGACCGGGTGCGCGCTCTGCGGCGCGGCGTCGGTCGCCGTGTCGGCCGACGCGGCGGCGACCAGCCTCGTCTCGCGCTCGGGAGCGGCGAAGGGCGCCGATGCGAGGTCGGCCTCACCTGGCAGGGCGGTTTCGATGGTGCGCGGCGGGCCGACGTAGAGGGCGGAGTCGACACGGGCTGCGCCGGACAACGTGCCGCAGGCCGTCAACCCGAGCACGAGCGCACCGAAGCAGGCAACAGTGGCGAGGCGCTGAAGCCCGAGCCGATCGACACCCGTAGCGGTCTTCGTCTTCGTTGTCATGGGTGGTGCCTTGTACCGCAGCGAGGAGCCGACGCCCGTGGGACCTTCGTCCGATGAGATCAAGGTCTCATGGAGCCAGGGCCGCATCGCCGCTAGCATCGCCTCGTGCTCGCCACCATTGCGCCTCGGACCCATCGTCGGCTGGTCGACATCGTGGACGCGACCGACCCGGCGTTGTGCGAAGGCAAGGTGGTGGGCCTGGCGAAGCTGAAGCGGATCGGTTTGTCTGTGCTCGCTGCGGTGCTGAGCCTGCTCATGGTAGGCGACGCTCTGGCCGGCCCACCAACCGACCAGCTGCGCGGCGCGGTCGACCGGGTCTTGAGCGTCCTGTCCGACCCGGCGCTCAAGAAAGAGGCGAAGACGCTCGAGCGGCGCCGCGCGATCCGCGCGGTCGCCAACCAGATCTTCGATTTCACGGAGATCTCCCGGCGTAGCCTCGCGCTGCACTGGCAGGCACGCACCGCGGCGGAGCGCGAGGAGTTCTCGCGCCTGTTTGGGGACCTGCTCGAGCACACGTACATTTCGAAGATCGAGAATTACTCCGGCGAAAAGATCCAGTACGTCGGGGAGACGCTCGACGGCGATCGCGCGGTGGTCCGGACCCTGATCGTGACGAAGCAGGGCACGGCGATCCCGTTGGACTACCGCATGTTCCCGCAGGGGGGCCGCTGGCGCGCCTATGACGTCACGCTCGAGGGCATCAGCCTCGTCGCCAACTACCGCACGCAGTTCAACGCGATCATCCAGCGCTCCGGCTACCCGGACCTCGTGGCGAAGCTGCGGGTCAAGTACGACCAGCGCCCCGGGCCTCGCGAGACCGCGTCCCGCGACGCGATCGGCGGCGCGGCAGCCGCCGCGCCGGCGCTCCTGCCGCGCCAGGTGCCCTAGATGGGACGGCTCAGATTCTCGAACGCAGACGGTATCGTGAGCAACGCCGGCGTCATCGCCCCATTGCCGACCACGGCGGTGGGGCCGTTGCTCGCGAGCGGTGGCCCGAGCCTCGTTTTCGGGCTCACCACGCTCGCCAAGAGGGCGGGCTCTCTGCGAACGGACGGCCTTTCCGTGAAGTGTCCGGGCTGACCGGACGAACTTTCCGTGCATTTTCCGGGTTGACCGTCCGACAGCCGACCAACGAGACGAAAAGGCGGCGCGGAAATGCCTGCTCCTTCGGTCGGGTGTCGTCCGCTGTGGACACCGCCGACGCCCTCAGAACCCAAAGGTCGCTGGTTCAAATCCAGCCCCCGCAACCACATCGAGACTGAGCCCGTCAGGGCGGCCAGAAGAGGCACACGCAGCGCGGTTTCGTCTCCACGTTCAACATCCGGCTCGCCTTCGCGTCGAAGAACTCCACCGAACGCTTGAGCTGCATGGGGCGGATGCCCGCGTAGACCTGCGTGGTGTCGATTTGGTTTGCCTGTCTGCGCGATTAAAAACACGGTTCGAGTCGCGACAGGTGACTCTGTTGGAGTGACGGACTGGAGGGGGCCGATGGAACGAGCTACGTAGCGGAGTCTCATCGCTGACATTCGTAATGCCCGGCACCGGCCGCAGGTGGGGACTAGGGTCAGAGGGTGCGCCCTCGCCATCGCCATCGCCATGCTCGGAGCGACCCCGACTGGAGCTGCGCAGCTTCAGCCGGTACTCACCGAGAGGATTCGCAGACGTAACTCTGCGAATCCTCTCGGGGGGGATAAGCTCCTCATCGGTCCCAACGATATTGTCGTTGAACTCGGCCGCTCTGTAGCACAACACGACGGCGAGTGACTAACGCTGTTTCCGTATCTCGAGGCGCACCGCGTGGAATGTCTTGCCGTCCGGCGCCAGCGTTCCGATCGCGACGATGGCCTGGCCTCTCGCGAGCGCCATCGTGATGCCGCCGAGCGCAGACATATGGACAACCACCGTCCGACCTTCCGTGGCGAGGATGAATCCCTGCGGGTGAAGCTCAGTGATCACACCTTGCATGCGGCCGACGTCGCCAGCGCCTGCCGCCAAGCACGCCGCCGCGATCCCGAGGCCCAGAAGGAGGAGACGCATGACGATACATCGTGCGTTCGGAGCAGAGGTATTGCCCGGTGTCGAGCAGCGTGGCATAGACCTCCGCCGGGGCGAGGTCCACGAAGCGCGGCTCATGCAGCACGGCGAGCACGGCCCGCAGCGCCATCGTCGCCCCCTCAGGAATCACGCGCGCGTAGTCGCATCACCAGCGTCTTGACGCCGGTCCTTCCATATCAGTTCGGCGTCGGATCACGCCGCGTGAACGGGA
>Ga0209807_1001309_pt1 | contig 11803 bp, 12 predicted proteins | sample GraSoiAngelo_154_FD_186168 | JGI IMG/M metagenome (GOLD analysis project Ga0209807, IMG submission 186168) | Grasslands soil microbial communities from the Angelo Coastal Reserve, California, USA - 14_1009_13_20cm (SPAdes) (version 2) | ecosystem: Environmental > Terrestrial > Soil > Grasslands ... | reverse complement strand
CGCGGCCGAACCTTCATACCAGCTTCAAGGGTTCATCCTGGTGTGGGAACGGGCGAGGGATATGTCGGTCCTCATCGACAAGTTGTTGGCCGACCCACAGTTTGGTGCTCACATAGACCCATCCCGAATCGGAGTCGCAGGGTTCTCGCTGGGTGGGTATACCGCGTTGGCAACGGTTGGCGCCAGGTTTGCGCATCAGCAGTGGAAGAGTTTTTGTGCCGGCCAGCCAGCAGAGCCAAGCTGCAACTTGCCCCCGGAAGCGTCCTTCTCGATGGCAGACGTCCAGCGACTTCTCGATCACGATGATCGTGTCAAGGAGGCGGTGAGCCACTCGCACGAGTCATTCCGCGATGCACGAATCAGGGCGGCATTCGCAATTGCGCCGGTGCTCGGGCCTGCCATGACAAAAGCCAGTCTGGCTGAAGTGAAGGTTCCGGTCCGCATTATCGTCGGCTCGAAAGATGACCAGGCGTTTCCCGACGTCAGCGCGAGGCCGATAGCGTCCGCAATTCCGAACGCTGAAATCGAGATTATCCCCAACGTCACGCACTACACGTTCCTCGCCAGATGCAACCTCTGGGGTAAAGTCGTTGCGCGCTCGCTCTGCGCCGACCCTGACGAGATCGATAGAGAGGAGGTGCACAGAAGGGTCAGCGCCGACGCTCTCAAATTCTTCAACCGCACACTACAAAGATAGCCGGCGGCAATATAGCTGTCGCAATCCTACAGTCATCGGAGAGATTCGCGTGGGTCGCATCATCAGCGTTCGCGAATATGACCTCAAGCCAGGGATCAACATCGGCAGTCGAACGCATTCCCGGGACACAGAAGCACGCAGCCTGCTGCAGCTACCTGGAAGGGACATCACGCGAGAACGTCCTACTTCATCGTGGTGACCTGCGTGCTGCGGTTTGGACTTGTGACCGGCGGGTTTTCGGCTGCCGCTCCAGACCCGCAAGAACCGTCTCGACGAGCGTCTCGATATAGGCGTCGGACAGCGCCGCGTTGTCATACGGGACGAGAAGTCGATGGTAGATCGGGCCGTACAGAGCATCCAACCCGAGCTGCCGTCCGGGTTGTACGCGCGTCAGCGCTGATACCGTACGGAGGGGCGTTGCGAACACGTGCCGCGGGATCGTTGGCGCGCTGAGGTCAAAGGAGACACGAGAATGAGCAACTCATCAGTGGGCGACGCGGCGATCGCCGTAGTTCGCCGGAACACCGAGGAAGTACAGGGCAAAGGCAACTGGCGCCTGTTCGAGGAACTATTCGCCGATGACTTTGTCGACCACACGCCGCAGCCTGGCACGACACCCGACAAAGACGGGGTGCGGGTGCTTTACAAGCGCCTGCGTGCCGCGTTCCCCGACTTCCATCCCGAGATCCACTGGCAGGCGGCGGCCGGCAACCTCGTGACCACCTACAAGACCTATCACGGCACCCACCAGGGGGAGTTCCTCGGTATTCCAGCCACAGGGAAGAAGGTCAGTTTCTATACCGTCGACGCCATGCGGGTCGTCGACGGCAAGATCACTGAGCACTGGGGTGTCGCCACGCTGCTCGACCTGATGCAGCAGCTCGGTGTCGTCCCTCCTCTAGGACGTCAGAGATGACGACACCGATCGCCGAACGGGTGACCGCTGCTCGCACCATACAGGTAATCGAGTAAGACGCCGACGTGTCTTCCTCTCGGGGGCGTTCCCGCTACTTGCTGCGCCATGCGCAGCCGGGCGCAGATTCGGAGGCTGGCGAGAAGGAGCCTGGCGGCAGCGCCTTCAGCGCCTCTCGACGAAGGTTTGCACAGACGCCGGGATCATTCCCGCCGGCAGCGAAGTGGTCGGTGCCGGCCTCGGCGACGAACACCCAATAGACCGACGCAGCGCCCTCACGACGCGGTAGAACGTCCAGCTGTTGGCAGGGAGCCGAGAGCTGAGACGGAACCGGCACACCACCACGCGTCTCCGATCGTACCCGGCTGTACTCACACGAGGGTCGGTCGGCCGTGTAGCCGATGATCTCGAGGCTCGGCACAGCCCCGGGCGTCCAGAGGTAGCCCCACATTGCCCCGGTCGGAGGATGCGGCGGCGTCGCGCACGCGACGGTCAGCAGCGTCGCGAGTACGATCGTAGCCGCCCGAATCGTACTCAACGGGATGGTCTGAACCGACGAGCGGCCCTCGCGCGACCGCAAGCGAAGGAAGACGGCTCGAGGACGGGGCCGGTCATGTCCGCGGACTGTAGTGACGGCGGCGATGTCGTCGAGCACCAGGGCAGACGCCTAGTGCGTGGTGGTAACCGGCGCGCTGGCCCGTCGCTTCTCGCGCTCGCGTAGCGCTTCATCGTGCATCCGGTCGCCGTTGGCCAGGATATCGATGATCGTCTGATGGTCGAGCACGCGCGCGAAGCCGCGGCGCATCGTCCTGATCGTGGCCTCGTGGGCGAAGGCGTTGTCGCTCGCGTTGATATCGCTGCCGAATACCACATGATAGTTGAGGAAGTAGGCCGTCCGGGCCGTGGACTCGCAGCAGAAGTTCGTCAGGGTGCCGCAGATGATGACCGTCTTGACGTCGCGGTCACGCAGGACGTAGTCGAGGTCGGTGCCGGCGAAGGAGTCGTACGCGTGCTTGACGCGGATCACCCGCTCATCGGGGCGCGGGTAGATCTCGTGGTAGACGTCGGCGCCGGCGGTCCCTTCCTTGATCGCACCCGCCGCGATCGGGTCCCAGAACTCGTAGAAGTCGGCGCAGCAGTCGCTGGCGATGTTGTGCGCCGAGTAGATCACCGGGACGCCGAGCGATCGGCACGCCTCGATCGTGCGCTTGACGCGGGGAATCTGCCGGTAGGCCTCGGGCACGCACATGGGATTCTTCGGATTGACGAAGTCTTCCTGCAGGTCGACGACGATGAGGGCGCACTGCTCCCGCTTGATGCGGAACGCCCAGTGCCGGTCCACGTCGTAGTCATGGTCCGCGAACTGGATGAACTGCCGCTCGCCCTCGAAGACACCCGGCGCGCTCAGAACGTCGGCGTCCAGCAGATCTCCGGTCTTGCGTCCGTAGACGTCGAGGAACCCGCGGACGGGATCGGTGAAGTCCTTGCTCGCCATCATGGCCTCCTTCGGGGTTCGTGCGACAGCGGACGCACAAATATCGCTCGCCGGGCCATCCTGTCAAGCGCCCCGGGAACGACGACGGACTTGACACGCTGTACCCGGGCTGCTAAAGCTCCGGCGACGCGCGGAGAGCGTACGCCTCGGGCCGCGGACCGGATGTCTCACCAACGTCGTCATAGCCGGCGAGGGAGAACGCGATGGCCAGACAGCTCGATCGACGGAGCTTCCTTCGGACAGCGGCGGTAGTCAGCGGCGCGACCATGGTTCCCGCGATGATCGGGCTCCGGCCCTCCTGGGCGCAAGGCAAGAAGGTGCCGGTGGGAAGCCTGCTCGACAAGACCGGTGGGATCAACATCTACGGGCTTCCCGCCATCGCGGGCACGGAGTACGCGGTCGCCGAGATCAACGCGAAGGGCGGCCTCCTCGGCAAGCAGCTCGAGCTGATCCAGTACGACACGCAGTCGGACATCGCGAACTTCCCGAAGTTCGCCAAGAAGCTGATCCTCGAGGACCAGGTGGCCGTCATCCACGGCGGCATCACCTCGGCCTCGCGCGAGAGCTTCCGCCCCGTGATCGACGAGTACAAGCAGCTCTACTTCTACAACATCATTTACGAGGGTGGCGTGTGCGACAAGTACGTCTTCGTCACGGGTGAGACGCCGACCCAGCAGATGGGGCCGCTCTCGAAGTACGCCCTGAAGAAGTACGGGACGAAGGCATATACCGTCGCCGCCGACTACAACTTCGGTCACATCTCGTGGAAGTGGTGGGACATCTTCTGGCGGAACGGCGGGGGGCTGGAGCCGGTCGCGGGCGGCAAGAAGGGGCAGCACGTGGGCAAGGTGGAGTTCATCCCGCTCGACGTGACGGATTTCAACGCCACCATCAATCGCATCCAGGAGGCGAAGCCCGACGTCCTCATGTCGTTCCTCGTCGGCGGTGCTCACATCAACTTCTATCGGCAGTTCGCGGCGGCGGGCCTCAAGAACAAGATCCCGATCATCTCGACCACCTTCGGTTTCGGCAACGAGCACATCGTGCTCGACGCCAAGGAGGTGGAAGGGCTGGTCGCCTGCTATCCGTACTTCGACGAGGTCGACAACGCGCAGAACCGCGTGTTCAAGGCCGCCATGAAGAAGAAGATGAACAACCCGAACTACTACATCGGCGACGCCGGCGCCGAGAGCTACAACGGCTGGCACTTCTGGGCCAAGGGCGTCCAGAAGGCCGGGAGCTTCGAGCGCGAGGCGGTCACCAAGGCGCTCGAGAGCGGGATCGAGTGGGACTCCCCCATGGGCCGCGTGAAGCTGGACCCCGGCAGCCACCACGTCGTCTTCACCATGCACCTGGCCGCTGTGAACAAGAACCACGGCTGGAACGTCATCGAGAGCTTCCCCAACATCCCGCCAACCGAGACGATGCAGTTGTGTGACCTCATCAAGAACCCGGACCAGCACACGCAGTACCAGCCGAAGTAGCGGCAGGACCTGGACCCAAGCCCGGGCGGCGGCGCCGCCGCCCGGGCCTGTCGATCTCGGAGACGGTGATCATCCTGACCACGGCTGCCCCGCGGGCATGAGCCTCGACACGCTCGGCATCGTCGCGCTGGAGATCCTCAACTCCATCACGATCCTCGTCCTGCTCGCGCTCGGCCTGGCCCTGATCTTCGGCATGATGCGGATCGTCAACCTCGCCCAGGGCGAGTTCTTCACGGCGGGGGCCTTCACGGTGCTGACGGCCGTCCGGTACGCGCACCTGCCGCTGTGGGCCGGGATGCTGCTCGCCCCGCTCGTCGTCGGCGCGCTCGGCATCGCCATCGAGCGGCTCATCATCCGCCGGCTCTACGGTCGACCCCTCGACGTCATGCTCGCGACGTGGGGAGTGAGCCTGTTACTGATCGGCCTCATCACCGTGATCTTCGGCGCGGTGACGCAGGGCATCCCATTCGCCCTCGGCAACTTTCAGGTGGGCCGGTATTCCTATCCGGAATATCGGATCGTCATGACGTCGGTGGCGGCGTCGCTGATGCTCGGGGTCTACCTGCTCTTCCGCTGCACGGCATTCGGCCGGCGCGCCCGCGCCACGATCGCGAACCCCCAGATGGCCTCGGCGGCCGGCATCAACACGCCCCGCATGTTCATGCTCACGTTCGGCCTCGGCGCGGGCCTGGCGGGCGCGGCCGGCGCGATCATGGCGCCCATCGTGGGCGTCGTCCCCACCATGGGCGTGCTCTACATCGCACGTGCGTTCATCACGGTGGTGGTGGGTGGCCCCGTCGTCCTCCTGGGCACGCTGTCCTCGGCCTCCGTGCTCGGTTTCATCGAGGCGCTGATCTCGCGCTTCTCGCTCTTCAAGATCGGGACGGGGGGACACTGCGCGCCGCCGCCGTGCGAGATCAGCATCGGGGGCTCCGCATTCTTCGGGCAGATCGCGCTGCTGATCTTCGCGATCGTGCTCCTTCGGCTCCTGCCGCAGGGGCTGTCGGGATTCTGGAGGGAGCGCGAATGAGACGCCCGTCCTCGACGGAGGCGCTGGCGGCGCTCCTGCTGCTGCTGCCCTTGCTGGCGGTGCCCTGGGCGTTCAAGCCCTACACGGCGAACGTCCTGGCCGTCTACATGATCTACGGAATCCTCGCGCTGTCGCTCAGCCTCATCTGGGGCTACGCGGGGATCATGAGCTTCGGCCAGACCGCCTTCTTCGGCATCGGCGCGTACGCCTATGGCGCCATCGGGCTCAATCTCATCCATCGCACGCACCAGACCCATCTGGCTCTGCTCGGAGGCCTGCTGGCCGCGACGGTGCTCGCCGCCGTCGTCGGCTACTTCATGTTCTACGGTCGGATCTCCGACGTGTACGCCTCGATCATCACCATGGCGCTGACGCTCGTCCTCTTCGCCTTCGCCGTGTCGACGGGCGGTGACGAGTGGGTCATCGGGGTCGCGCGCTTCGGCGGCTTCAACGGCATGTTCGGACAGGGCGAGAGCAGCCAGAACATCGCCAACTTCCAGATCCCGCCGGTGACGGTGTGGTTGCCCGGGATGTCGGCGCCCTTCGAGTTCAAGATCAACCGGGAGAGCGCGGGGGGCTACTTCCTCGTGCTCGGCGTGAGCGGGGTCATGTACGTCCTGGCCCGCGCGCTCCTGGCGTCGCGGCTGGGGCGCGTGGCCATCGGGATCCGCGAGAACGAGGCCCGGGTCGCGAGCCTCGGCTATGACACGCGCTTCTACAAGCTCGCGCTGTTCACCCTCGCGGGCGCGATCGCGGGCCTGGCGGGCATGCTCTTCGCCGCCTGGGGCCGCTTCGTGAATCCCGATCGCTTCGGCCTCGGGTTTGCGGCGAGCACCGTCGTCTACGTGCTGCTCGGCGGGCGCACCACGTTGCTCGGCGGCTTCGTCGGAGCGGCCATCATGGGCTACCTGACGAGCTACCTGGCGGAGATCGTCCCGTTCGGGACGATCCCCGGCGACACGGCCCCGTGGATCGCCGCGCTGATGGAGGGCACGCGACGGATCGTGCGCGAGGCGCCGCTCCTGGTCCAGGGCGCCGTCCTCGTGGGCGTCGTTCTGGCGCTCGAGGACGGCATCACCCCGCCGCTGTTCCGGCTGCTCAAGCGTCACGCCCGCTGGGGATGGTGGATCGTCCTCCCCGCCGTCATCCTCTATTTCGGGCACCGCATCGCGTGCCAGCAGGCGGATCTGTGTCTGTACTGAGCGCGCCGGGCCGCGCGGCCGAGCCGATCCTCGAGGTCACGGCACTGACGAAGCACTTCGGGGGCCTGCGCGCCGTTCACCTCGATCTGAGCGTCGACGCCGGCGAGCTGCGCTGCGTGATCGGTCCCAACGGCGCCGGCAAATCGACCTTTTTCAAGATTCTGAGCGGAGCCATCCGGCCGAGCTCGGGCACGGTGCGCTTCCGCGGCCGCGACATCACCGGCTGGGAGGCGTTCCGGGTCGCCCGGCTCGGGATGAGCATCAAGTTCCAGGTGGCGAGCGTGCTGGAGGAGCTGACGGTGCTGGAGAACCTCCACCTCGCCGCCGAGTTCAGGTTCGGCAATCGCGATGGACGCCGGCGAGCGGAAGCGATGCTCGACGTCGTGGGGTTGACTGACCGCGCCGCCCACCCGGCCACCTGGCTGTCGCACGGCGAGAAGCAATGGCTCGAGATCGGTATGGCCAGCATCGGGGCGCCGGCGCTGATCCTGCTCGACGAGCCCACGGCGGGTATGACGCTGCCGGAAGTGAAGAGCACCGTCCGGCTCCTCAGAAGGCTGAACGAGACGGCCACCGTGATCGTCGTCGAGCACGACATGAACTTCATCCGCATGATCGCCCGGCGCGTGACGGTGATGCACCAGGGCGAGGTCTTCGCGGAGGGCTCGATGGACGAGATCGAGCGCCACGACGGTGTCCGCGACATCTATCTCGGCAAGGGAGCGCACTATGCTGTCCGTCGCTGACGTCCACGTCGCCTACGGACGGACGCCGGCCCTGACGGGCCCAAGCCTCACGGTGGCGGCCGGTGAGATCGTCTCCATCATCGGTCGCAACGGAGTCGGCAAGACGACGCTGCTCAAGACGATCATCGGCCTTCTGCGCGTCACCTCCGGCTCGATTCACCTCGACGGCCGGGACGTGACGCGGGCGCCCGCCCACGAGCGGGCCCGGCGCGGTCTCGGCTACGTCCCGCAGGGCCGCATGATCTTTGCCGGCCTGACGGTGGAGGAGAATCTGCTCATCGGGGCCGACCTCAGCCCCGCCGCCGGCCGCGCGCTCGTCGAGGAGGTGCTCACCGAGCTGCCGCGTCTGCGCGAGCGGTACCGGCAGCGCGGCGATACGCTGTCCGGTGGCGAGCAGCAGATGCTCGCGCTGGGCCGGGCGCTGGCAGGCGGTCCGAAGGTGCTCCTGCTCGACGAGCCCTCGGAGGGAATCCAGCCGAACATCGTGCAGGAGATCCAGGCGAAGATCGCCTCGATCAGCCGCGCGCGCGGACTGGCGGTGGTCCTCGTCGAGCAGAACATCGAGTTCGCGGCCGCCCTCGCGCGGCGCATCTACGTCATGGAGAAGGGCCGCATCGCGCGCGAGATCGCCCCCGAGCGCGTGATGGACGAGGACATCGTCCGCGACTATCTCGCCGTCTAGGAACATGGGGGGCCCCGAAATGGCCCCCCAACCCCCCGGCGCTCGTCGCGCCCCGGCGAAGCCGTGGCGCGCCTCGACCCCCGACGGGCCTAGCGCCGCTTCTGTTCCTAGGCCGGCGCTCGCGTGTGCCAGTCGGTCGCCTGCTGGTAGGCGTGGCCGAGCCGGAACAACGTCGCCTCGTCGAACGGACGCCCGATAACTTGCATCCCGACGGGCAGGCCGTCGGCATCGAAGCCCACCGGCAGCGAGAGCGCCGGCAGGCCGGCCAGGCTTGGCACGCCCGTGAACTGCATGATCGCGGACAACATGTCCTCCTCGCGATTGCCCTCGATCGCCACCGTGGTCGCGCCACACGGTGTCGCCGTGAAGGGCAGCGTGGGCGTGACGAAGACATCGACTCGCCTAAAGCCGTCGAGAAACTCCTTGCGCAGCACGCTCCGGTAGCGCTGCGCTTGGAGATAATGCGTGGCCAGGTACATCTCGCCGAGCTCGAGGAGCGTCCGGACGTCGTCGCCGTAGTCCGCCGGCCGGGTGCGGAGCCACTCTTGATGGTACGTGCTCGGCTCGCATGACTCGATGGTGAGCTGCGCCGAGATGTTGCCGTGAATGGACGGCATGGCGATCTCCTCGACCTCGACGCCGAGCGACTGCAGCGTCTGGAGCGCCGTCCGGATCGTGGCGCCGACCGCTGGCTGGACGTGAGTCAGCGAGTAGTCGCGGATCAGGCCCACGCGCAGCCCGCGCGCGCCGCGCGTCAGCTCGGCCCGGTAGTCCGACACGGGGGTTTGCGACGAATGCTCGTCCAGCGGATCGTGACCGGCGATGACCTCGAACATCAGCACGCAGTCGTCCACCGTTCGCGTCATCGGCGACACGGTGTCCATCGTCCACGCCAGCGGGACGACGTTGTGGTTGCTGACCCGGCCGATCGTCGGCCGGATCCCGACGATCCCGTTCACCGACGACGGCAGGCGGATCGACCCGCCGGTGTCGGTGCCGAGAGCGCCCAGGCACGTGCGCGCGGCGACGGCCGCGCCCGAGCCGCCACTGGAGCCGGCCGGGAAGCGCTCGGGGTTCCATGGATTGCGGCACGTCCCGTAGTGCGGATTGTCCGTGGTGCCGCCCCAGGCGAACTCGTGCAGATTCGTCTTGCCGATGATGAGCGCGCCCGCTCGCTTGAGGCGCGTGATGACCGTGGCGTCCTCGTCGGGCACGAAGTCGCCGAGGATCTTCGAGCCCGCCGTCGTCCGGATCCCGCGCGTGTAGATGTTGTCCTTGATCGCGATGGGGATGCCGTGCAGCGGGCCCAGATGATAGCCGGCGCGGATCATGGTCTCCGCCGCCTGCGCGATCTCGCGCGCCTGCTGAGCGCAGACGGTGATGTAAGCGTTCAGCGTCTTGTTGACGCGCTCGATGCGCTGCAGCAGGGCGTCGGTGAGCTCCACGGGCGACAGCGCCGATCGCTGGATGCGCGCCGCCGCTTCTCGGATCGTGAGGTTTTGCACGTCAGAGTGTGTCATGCAGACTCCCTAGCGCTCGGGGAAGCGAAGGATCGGCACGATTCCGCGATACCCGCTGCCGCTCATCTTGCGACTGAGCTCGTTGGCAGCAGCCACGAGCTGCGCGAGCATCGGCGCGAGCGCCCGGCGCCGCTCCGCCGGCAGGGGAAGCTGGGCCGCGCTGCACAGGCGGTCGATCGACTCTGCGGTGATGGGTTCGTCGCGACTCATGCGGTCCTCCCCTGTTTCGAGCGAGCCAGGGCCGAACAGCCATCCAGTCGATGACGGGTGAAGATCGGGGGTCTCGCTGCGGGGCCGAGTCTAGTGCCCGCCAATTCGAGGTGTCAAGGCGCCGCCTTGACGATCGACGGCCGCGTTGTTCTGTGTCGGAATTTTTAGCGGGCGAAGTGTTCGTCGACCGATTCGGGTGTTAGATAGCGGAAATGATTACAGGCCCTATCATCGCCGAAATCGGGGCGCTGGTCGGGGACCCGGCGAGAGCGACGATGGTGTCGGCGCTTCTCGATGGCCGTGCCCTGACCGCGAGCGAGCTTGCCTTGGCGGCGCGAATCACGCCTCAAACCGCCAGCACTCATCTCGCGAAGCTGACGGAGGCGGGCTTGCTCTCGGTGGTCCGTAATGGGCGGCATCGCTATTTCCGGCTTGCCTCGCCGACAGTCGGAGACATGATCGACGGGATCGTCGCCGTCGCTCTTGCGAAGAGACCGCGATATCGCCCGCTATCCCCTCGAGCACGCGCGCTGAGTGCGGCCCGAATTTGCTACGACCACCTTGCGGGCCGCCTCAGTGTCGATCTCACCGATTCTCTCGTCGCCCGCGAATACGTGGTGCTCGACGTCGAAGCCGCTGAAATCACGAGAGCAGGCATCCGTTTTCTCACCGAGTTCGGGATCGAGCTTCCCAGGCTGCGTTCGACCCGCCGCCACTTTTGCCGACTCTGCCTGGATTGGACCGAGCGACGCCCACACATCGCGGGTGCGGTGGGGGCCGCGATCACCAAGCGCTACTTCGATCTCGGCTGGATGGAAAGGATGAAGCGCAGCCACGCCGTGATCGTCACCTCGTTGGGGCGGCGGGGCTTCCGGGAGACCTTTGGCATCGACGTGTCCGAACCAGGCGACCGGGAGAAACGCTAGTCGACGCTTCGGTTGCCGTCGAAGTGTTCCATCGGCGCGTCCGACCATTTCGAATGTACGATCGCGGCGATGATCGAGCGGCCCTCGCATTGCCGAGATTGTGGGCCTGGTCGGACAGCGTGCGCGGGTGACGATGCTCTGGGCGCTGACGGGACGTGGCACGCCGCATAGCCGGACGTGGAGGAGGTCGCCATGCTAGAGGGGAACACGCGCATCTCGCCGGTCGACGTCGAGACGCTCCCGGACGACCTGCGCGAAACGCTCGAGGAACAGCGCAAGCTCCACGGCGCCCCGCTCTATCCCTACCTTTTCTACGCGCGGAACCCGGCTTACTTCCGCGCGGCGAAGGCGATGTGGACCGCCCTCCAACAAGAGACGAAGCGCGTGCCCGTGACACTCCGGGCGCTGCTCAATCGGCGCGTGGCCTCGTGGAACGGCTGCGAGTTCTGACAGGACGTCAATGCTGCCGTGGGCAGTCGCAACGGCCTCTCGACGGAGAAGATCGAAGCGCTCGACGACTACGCGAAGAGCTCGCTCTTCACGGACGCGGAGAAGGTGGCGCTCGAATACGCCGACACGGTCACGGATACGCGCCGCGACGTCGACGACGAGCTGTTCGCGCGCATGCAACGGCACTACGACGATGACACCATCGCGGAGTTGACGATGATCATCGCGTGGGAGAACGCATCCTCGCGCTTCAACCGGGCGTTCCGCATTCCATCGCAAGGATTCTGGAAGCCATGAAGTTCGGCATTCAGCTCGGTAGACCGCGTCGATCACGAGAGTGCTTCAGCTCCTGGACCGGCCGGACCTCGATCACCGCGACGCGCGCCGGCGGGAACCTCGCGGCGACCGCGCAGGCCTCGTCCATGTCCTTGGCCTCGATGACGAAGAA
>Ga0209807_1001305_pt1 | contig 11812 bp, 7 predicted proteins | sample GraSoiAngelo_154_FD_186168 | JGI IMG/M metagenome (GOLD analysis project Ga0209807, IMG submission 186168) | Grasslands soil microbial communities from the Angelo Coastal Reserve, California, USA - 14_1009_13_20cm (SPAdes) (version 2) | ecosystem: Environmental > Terrestrial > Soil > Grasslands ... | reverse complement strand
CGCATTGGATTGCCGCTGACGTTGATCTTGCCGGCCCCGACCGCTTCCGGAAACGTCGTTAGCTTGGCAATCACCTCATCGAGCGTGCCGCGGGCCAACGTGAAGCCGGCGTCCGCGCGCTCCGCCTGCACACCCTCGGCATAGGTCAGCGCGCAATTCTCAAGCGTGAGCACAAAACTCTCCCTGGTATCGGTGAACTTCCAGTTCAGCACGATATGCTTGCCTTCTGCCTTGGGGCCGTTGAGACGGACGCCAAGCACATCCCACAACTGCCCGGTGCGCAGCGCCGCCAGCGTTTCGCGCGGCATCGGCGGTCGTGGCGGCGTCTTCGGCATCCCTTGCCGCAACTCCTGTGCGCCGAACAGATAGGCGTTGCGCCAGGTCGCGCTTTCCGCCGCATAGCCGAGTTGCTCGAAAGTATCGGCGAGCAGCGCGCGGGCCGCCTGATTATCCGGCTCGGCGAATACCAGGTGACTTACCGCCTGCGCGACAAAGCGGAATTCGCCTTTGACGAAATCCCTGCGCGCCCGCGCCAGGATCGCCTCGCCGCCGCCCATATACTCGACATATTTCTTGCCGGCCTCGACCGGCGGCAGCGGATCAAGATTGACCGGGTTGGCGTCATACCAGCCGAGATATTTCTGGTAGATCGCTTTCACATTGTGCCTGATGTGGCCGTAATAGCCTCTGCCGTGCCAGGCGCCCTCCAGGCTCGCGGGCAACCGGATGGTTTCGGCGATCTCGGTTGCCGTCAGGCCGTGGTTCATCAGGCGGATGGTCTGGTCGTGCGCGAATTTATAGAGATCGCGCTGCTGGCGGATCATGGTGTCGATGCGTTCCTTTCCCCAGACCGGCCAATGATGCTGGCCGCACATCGCCTCGGCCTTGCCGCCCCACATCTGCAGGGCCTCGCCCAGATATTTCGACCACGCCAGCGCGTCGCGCACGTCGGCGCCGCGGAACGGCAGCAGGTTGTGGAAATTATGCGTGCAGTTTTCCGCGAGGTTCAACAGCTTGTAGCGCGGGATGTAAAAATGCATTTCCGCCGGCGCCTCGCTGTTTGGCGCCATCTGGAATTCAAATTCGACGCCGTCGATCACCCGCTTGTCGCCGGTCGCCATGATCAGATCGGTCGGACGCAATAGCGCAACCGAGCCTGCCGCCATCGACTTGCCGAGGCCGCAATCGACCTGCCCATGCACGCCCTTGGCCAGCAGCGGCCCGAACTGATATTGCGCGCGTCGCAGCATCGCCGGTCCGGCGATGATGTTTTCGGAAACCGCGTGCTCCATGAACAGATTGGGCGCGATGATCGGCACGCCGCCGCTTGAGAGCATCTCGTCATCGAGCACGCCGCGCGCGCCGCCCCAATGGTCGGTGTGGGTGTGACTGAAAATGACCGCGGCAACCGGGCGCTGGCCGCGGTGCTTGAAGTAGAGCTGCAACGCCGCGCGGGCGCCCTCGATCGAGGTCAACGTATCCACCACGATCACGCCGCTATCGCCCTCGATCAGCGTCATGTTGGCGATGTCGAGGCCACGCACCTGGTAGACGCCGGGGACGACTTCGAACAATCCGTGATTCATGTTCAGCCGCGACTGCCGCCACAGGCTCGGATTGACGGTCGCGGGCGCTTCCGTCGCCGACGGGAAACCATAGGGCTCAAGGCTCCAGACCACCCTGCCCTGCGCTGAAGTGATCTTGGCATTCTCGATGGTGCCGAGAAAACCCCGCGCGGCATCGTCGAAGTCGCTTGTATCCGAAAACGGGAGCGCGTCGAGCATTGCCGCGTTTTGCGCAATGACGGCGGCCGAGGCTTCTTTCGGCGTCTCACGGGACAGGTCACCGTTGGCTGCCTCGGTCATGTTGTCCTCCTCACGCGCAAATCAAATGAAGTGGTTAGCCGGGATGCGCGGCAGGGCGATCCGTCGATCGACCGGAGGCACCGAACTGGAAATGCGCTAATCGTACGACGACGGCCCGCTGTCGCGATAGGCCCAACAGGCGTCCCGCGGCAGGCAAATCGGCGTTTCAGCGCCGACCTGATGGCGCGCCGCGGTGCCGAGTTCGAGCACCTCCAGGCGGTGGCCGAACAAATCGATGTCGTAGATGGTTTGCGTGCCCTGGTAGCGGCGATCAACGACGCGCGCGGTGAACGAATTGGCGCCGTCCTCTTTGCCAATCGCGATATTTTCCGGCCGAAGCGCGATCCGCACCCTTTCGCCCGACGTGAGCGGATGCAGCAACGCCGCGTGGGCGCGCTGCCCGCCGCCGAATTCGACCACGCCGAATTCGCCGTTGCGCTCGACCAGCGTGCCGGCAAGCTCGTTGGTGGCGCCGGTGAAATTGGCGACGAACAGATCGGCCGGCCGGTTATAGATCTGGTCCGGCGTGCCGATCTGCAACAGCTTGCCGTCGCGCATGACCCCGATGCGGTCGCCGAGCACAACCGCCTCGGCCTGGTCGTGGGTGACATACAGCGCGGTCATGCCGGTCTGCTTGAGGATGACGCGCAAATCGTCGCGCAGCCGCAACCGCAATTTGGCGTCAAGATTCGACAAGGGTTCGTCGAGCAACAGGAGCTGCGGCCGGTAGACGATGCTGCGCGCCAGCGCCACGCGCTGCATCTGGCCGCCCGATAGCGCAACCACCGACCGCTCGGCATATTCCGATAACCCGACCAGCTCCAGCACCTCATCGACCTTGCGGTTGGCCTCGGCTCGCGTGAACTTGCGATGCTTGAGCGGATAGATCACGTTCTGCCGCACGGTCATGTGCGGCCACACCGCATAAGACTGGAACACCATGCCGAGATCGCGCGAGCGCGGCGGCACCAGGATGCCGCGCTTGGGCGACGATACCACCCTGCCGGCAATGCTGATGTCGCCCGAGGTCGGATGCTCGAGGCCTGCGACGCAACGCAGTGTCGTGGTCTTGCCGCAACCGGACGGGCCCAGCAGCACGACGATCTCGCCGGCCGGCACGACAAAGCTGACGCCGTCGAGCGCCGGCCGGCCGATCGCAAACTGCTTGCGCAGGTCGGTGACCTCGAGCGTCGCCGTCATGATTTCACCGACCTTGCGAACGCCTCGATCACTGGCGGTAACCGTAAGTCTTGTCCCAATCGGCGACCCAGGCGCCATGCAGCTTCACATACTGATCGAAATTTGGGTACCAGACCTTGACGATCTTGGGATCGAAGCCTTCGGGATAGACCGGCGACACCTTCAGGGACGTGAGATTGCCCTGCTCCTTGATCATGAAGGTCTGACCCTCCTTCGATAGGCACCAGTTCAGATACAGCTTGGCGGCGTTGGGATGAACCGCGGTCTTCGGAATCCCGGTCGCGTAAGGGTTGGCCGGCACGCCCTCGGGCGGGAAGACCATCTTCACCGGCGCGCCCTCCTTCTGCTTGGGATAGACCGCGTTGTAGAGTAGCGGGCCCATGCCGATTTCGCCGCGCACCAGCGCATCCGACATCGGCGCACCCGATGGATAGAGGATCGGGTGGGTGGCGGCCTGTTTCGCCCAGTAATCCTCTCCCAGCACCTGGCGCTCGAACATGATGCGGGTCCAGGTGGTGCCGCCGGACTGCGCGAACACCTGAGCGGTCAGCTTGTCGTATTGCGGCTTGGTCAGATCCATCCAGGTCTTCGGCGGATCCTTCACCAGTTCGGTGTTGTAGGCGATCGACCATACCACCGTGGCGCGTGGCCAGAATTTTGGCGAGACCAGCGATGCGGGATCGTAATCGGCGGCATTCGGCGGGGCGTAATCCTGGAACAGGTCGGCCATCGGCAGCATCAGCGCACGATCGGAATGATCGACGATATCGGCAATCAACTTGCCGGCCGCGGCTTCTGTCCTGACGCGGGTGATGAGCTGGCCGCCCGGCGCGCGGATCATTTCGACCTTGATTTCCGGAAAGCGCTTGTTGAATTCCTTGATGACGTCCTGTTCGACCTCAGCGTAGTTCGCGGTGTAGAGGACCAACTTACCTTCCGCTTTCGCCGCCGCGATCAGCTCGGGCGAGCCGAAGCTCTCCTCGGCTAGCGCCGGCGCCGCGCCAAGCGCGAGGCTGAGACCGGCGACGACTCCGAGTGCGGCGATCTTTCCGTACATGACCAATCCTCCCATTTTCATTGTATTGTTGTAATCCGATTTATCTAATTCGCTGTGCAATGTTGCCCTGGGCAGCACTTCGCGCCAACCAGTTTGCACCGCCAATGAGAACGCCGAGCAAGACCGTTTGCACCAGGCTGAACGCCGCAGTCTTGCCGACGTTGCCGCCCTCGTAGTAGTCGAGCAGCAAGACCGACATCACCATGGTGTTGCTGGTATAGAGAAACAGCGACGAGCCGAGCTCGCGGATCGACAGCACGAACAACAGCGTCATGGAAGCGATCACGCCGGGCCGCGCCAGGGGTAATACGATGGTGCGGACAGTGCCGAGCACGCCCTTGCCGCAGACCCAGGCCGCCTCCTCAAGCTCACGATGGATTTGCAGGAACGAGGTCGACAGCGCCTTCACCGTATCCGGCATGAAGCGCGCGATGAACGCCAGCGCCAGGATCCAGATGGTGCCGTAGAGCCCGCCGGGAATGCCGATCCACGCCCACAAATAGGCGACGCCGATCACGAGGCCGGGAATGGCGACCGGCACGGTCGAGATCAGGTCGATCGCGCGGCGGCCACCGAGACGGGTGCGGTGAATGGTATAGCCGATCGAAAACGCCAGCGCGCCGCCGACAATCGCGGTGATGATGCCGACCTCGACCGCGTTGTAGATCGAATTCATCGTCAGCGGATTGTCGAAGATGCTGTAGAAGTGCATCAGCGAATATTGCCGCATGTCGAACAGGCTTGCCGCGTCGCGGATGAACATGAATTTGCGGAACGCCGCCACGATCAAGGCCAGCATCGGCAGCACCACGACAACAATCAGGTAGATGATGCCAAGCGCGAAGGTGAACCAGCGCCACGGCCCGAGATCGAGACTGCGAGGCCGGAACGCCTTGCCGGCGACGGTGGTATAGCTGCGGCCGCTCAGCACCTTCTGTTGCAGGAACACCAGAAGACCGGTGACCATCATAAGGATGATCGCGACCGCGGCCGCCGTGTTGTAGAGCGGCGGCGACCAGTTGGTGAGCTTGAAGATGTAGGTGGTCAGCACGTTGATGTTGCTGGGCGCGCCCAAGACCGCCGGCACGCCGTAAATGCCGAGCATGACGATAAAGGACAACAGCATGCCGGAGACGATCGCCGGCATGATCAGCGGAAACGTCACCGTGAACAGCGTCGAGAACGCGCTGGCGCCGGAAATCTCCGCGGCCTCTTCCAGGCTCGGATCCATATTGCGCAGGGCGGACGCGGTGAACATGTAGACATAGGGTGCGTAATAAATGCCGAATACGAACACCAGCCCCAACATCGAATAAAAATCGACATGCCAGTCGAGGCCGGCCCATTTGAACAGGGTGTTGAGCAGCCCGGTCTTCGGCGAGCCCAGGATCGACCAGGCGACGCCCGCGACCAGCGGCGGCGCGAACAACGGAAGGATGCTGGCCGCGGCGATAAAGCCCTTGAACGGCGTGTTGGTGCGCACCACGATCCAGGAAAACAACAGCCCAATCGCGACCGCAATCAAGGTGCCGCCGCTGCAGGCAACGAGCGTATTGAACAGCGCCTCGGCGACGTTCGGATTTTGCAAGACGATCAGGAAATTGGCGATCGACAGATGGCTCAGGCTCAAGCCTTCGATCACCGGGTTGGTGTCGGTCAGCGCGCCGAGCAGCAAAGTGAGCACGGGATAAACGACCAGAAAGCCCAGGATCGCAAGCAGCGCCGCGACCCAAAGGCGCGCCATCATGCCCCTGCGCCGGCCCTCAACGCCGCTCTGCACGGCTTCGATACGCCCGCCTGGCTGGTGGTTCAAAACGCGCGTTCCCCTCACCTGTGACGCCCGTCTTGTTGGTGCGGCCGCCCATCAGTCGAAGCCTAGGGGATCGGGTTCCGTCCGGGAAGGTAGCAGAAAGTCGCGCGTAAGGGAGCGTATGCCGCGCTGCGGTACGGCCGATCGAGGTGCCGATGGTCGCCGGACTAGCGCGGCACCGCCAGCGACGCCAGTTTGGAAACGTCGGCGCTTTCATCGAGCGCCCAGATCGCATCGATCAGCGGCGCCGCATCGTAGCCCGCCTCCCAGCCGGCGGCGGCCGTCTTCAGCTTATGCTCCAGACCGGCATCGTCCATCGGATTGACGTCACTGCCGCGCGCCGCCGCTTGCGACAATTTGTGGATCGCGCCGTCGGCGGTCGTGATGTCGACCGCGGCCGCGATCGTGGAGAACGCGTCATCGCTGATAACCTCGACCTTGCCTCGCAACGCCAGCACATCGGCGTCGCGCACGCAGGCGTCGGTGAACTGGTCGAGACCGGCCTTACCGCTCGTGAGCGCGGCCGCAACCGCGTGCTGCACGCTCACTTGGGATGCACGCCCGCTCGAAACATACGGACGATCCGTGCGCAGGCTCAGCAACGGATTGCCGCGCACCACGACGCGCGTGACTTCGGCGGTAGGGTGATCGCGCCGCCAATCGAGCACGCAATCGAGCACCGGATGGATCACGAACCCGCACGGATAGGGCTTATACGACGTCGCCATGATCTCCCAGCTCTCGCCCAGGCCATCCGTGACGACGGCCAAATCGGGCGTCTCGTTCAAGGCATGGTAGAATCCCTGTACGCCTGTCAACGGCTCCGGCGGGCCGTCGAAGCCCTTGCTCGCCAGCAACGCCGACCACAGGCCGTTGCGCGCTGCGTTGCCGACGCTGAGGCTCTTTGCCGGCGTGCCGAGAGCCTCGCAGAGGCCGGACGATTGCGTGGCAGCAGCGCCAAGCGCCCACACCATCTGCCGCTCGTCGAGCCCAAGAAGCTTGCCGCTCCCGGCCGCGGCGCCGAACACGCCGCAGGTCGAGGTGATGTGCCAGCCCCGGTTATAATGGCTGGGCGAGATCGCAAGACCAATGCGGGCCTGCACCTCGTTGCCAAGAACAAAGGCGAGCAACAGCTCGGGCCCGCTCACCTGTCGCAACTCGGCGAGCGCGAGCAGTGCCGGCGCCACCGGCGCGGTCGGATGAATCACCGTGCGCACATGGGTGTCGCAGAAGTCATGGACGTTGGCGCCGGCTGCGTTGAGGAAAGCCGCGGATAGCGCATCGAGGCGCTCGCTGCGTCCGATCACGGTCGCCTGCTTGCGATCCGAAAATTCCTTAAGCGAGCGCAGCGTCATTTCGATGGGTGCAGTGCGGCAGCCGGCGAGTGCTACCGCAAAGAAGTTCATCAGCGAGCGTTTGGCCTGATGCGCGACTGCCGATGGAATGCCTTCCCATCGCGTCGCCACAACAAAGCGCGCAAGTTTTTGCGTAACGGCTGACTTGTCCGACATGCTTGCCCTCTTGAAGACCCGGCCGGGAGCATCGACCGATCAGCGCCAAAGCACAACCGCGCCGCCGGTAGACCGGACACGAAATAGTGCACTATGCTGCCGGCCGCGAGACAACGACCCGACCCGAGATGCGGGTCAACAGAAAACGATCCGGGAGGCTGAGGCCGTGCGAACACATTCGAGGCGCGTTGCGCTCGCCTTTGCGTTGACGACGGCCACATTGGCAACGGCGTTCGCCGCGGACGCCGACGAATATCCCTCGCATCCAATCCGGCTGATCGTGCCCTACGCCGCCGGCGGCGGCGCCGACTCGGTCGCGCGCATCATTGCCAAACGGGTCGGCGAGACGATCGGGCAAACGATCGTGATCGAGAACCGCGGCGGTGCCGGTTCGATCATCGGCACCGATCTCGTCAACAAATCCGAGCCCGACGGCTACACGCTGCTGCTCGGCCAGTCCGGACCGATCTCGATCAACCCCGCCGTCTATAAAAAGCTGCCTTACAATCCGCTGAAGGATTTCGCGCCTGTCACGATGACCACCTCCTATCCTTACATCATGGTGGTCAATCCGAAGCTTGGCGTCAAAACCGTGCAGGAGTTCGTGGCGCTCGCGAAAAGCAAGCCCGGCGAATTGAACTACGGCACGACGGGTATCGGCGCCGCCAACCATCTCCTCACCGAGCTGTTCGACAGTAAGGCCGGGATCACGATGACGCATATTCCCTATCGCGGCACCGCGCTTGCAGTGACTGATCTGATCGCGGGCCAGGTGCAGGTCGTGTTCGCCGATCCGGTCTCGGCGCTGTCCCACATCAATGCCGGCACCCTGCTGGCGCTGGCGGTCACCAGCAAGGACCGCTCGCCGGTCGCGCCCGATGTGCCGACGGTTTCGGAGAGCGGCTATCCCGATTTTGACGCCATCGCCTGGCACGGGATTCTGGCGCCGGCCCATACACCGCCTGCCATCATCGACAGGCTCAACGCCGAGATCGTCAAGGCGCTGAAGGAGCCGCAAACCAGAAGTTTACTGGAAAAGCAGGCGATGCAGATCGTCGGCAGTTCGCCGGAGGCCTTTGTCTATTTCATCAAGCAGGATATGGCGCTCTGGAAGCAAGTGGCCGATCAGGCAAAGGTGGAAGTGAGATAGGCTCTTCGCACATCCCACTTCCTTAGTGTCTGTCCCCACTGATGGCGACTATTCGGCAGGCGCTGCCGCCATCTCCGGATGCGAAACGTAATGTTGGGTTGAACCAACCTTGCTCAGCGCGAACAATCCGCCCGCCACGACGGCATAGGCCAGCGCGACCGCGGGCGTCACGCCCAATCCGCTGCCGACGCCCACCGCCTCGCCATGCATGAAGCCGAAGTAAGTGAGCACCGCGCCGGATAGCGCAAACGCCCCAGCCTTGGCGAAATCGCGCTCGATCACGAACACGCCGATCGCACCCAGCACGAGGCCGGCAAGGATCGAGCCGCCGCCCATCACTTCCAGACCGTGATAGAGCACGCCCTGCTGCGGCAGCGCGGCGATCGCCGCGGTCTTGACCGCTGCCACCTTGTCGGCGGCGAGACCGCCGACAGCTTGAGCCGCACTAATGGTCGATCCGAGCATGGTGTCGATCTGCAGCTTGGCCCAGGCCGCAAGGTGCGGCGTCAACGCCAGCACGATGGCGGGCGCGTGCTTGACCGGCGTGGTCTGGAACGCCTGTGCGCCGATCAGCATGCCGATATAGAGCAGGATCGGCGAGATCGCGACCACCGGCACCAGCGCCAGCAGCACCGAGATGATGCCGAACCAGGACAACAGCACCACCATGATGCCGGTCGCGGCCGAATAGCCGATCCGTCCGCCCATCGCCTTCCAACCGGGATGGCCGATATAAACCGCGTTGATGAAGGGGTTGCCCATCAGGCAGCCGATCAGGCTGACGACGCCGTCGGCGGTGAGCACGCGCGTGGTCGGATATTCGTCGCCGGCCGCTTCCGCGCTTTCGACATTGTCCATCGCTTCGACGAGGTCGTAGATGCCAAAGGGTACCGCGGTCACCAGGATGATGCCGAGGAATTCGAAGCCGGAGAAGACGTGGCCGACCGCGGGGATCGGCACCGAGAAGCCAAAGCTCGCAAAGGCGTCGCCGAGGCCCTTGACGCTCAAACCGCCGATCCCAAGGCCAAAAATGTTCGAGCCCCACGCGATGATCATGCCGACCGCGATGGCAACGAGCCCCGCAGGAATGCCTTTCGGATATTTAACGCCGCCAAACCAGCTCACCAGGATGATGGCAAAACAGACAAGACCGATCTGCGGCGTCATGTACATCTCGAGCGCCGGACGCATCGAGATGAAGGTCACGGACACGCCGGCCAGCGTGCCGAGCAGCGCGGCGCGCGGCGTGATCTTTCTGATATAGGGCGCGATAAAACCGCCGATCATCAGAATGAAGCTCTGGAAGAACACCCAGACCAGACCCGCCGACCAGCCCTTCATCGGATCGCCGGTCTTGATCGTAATCGGCAGCATGATCACGAAGGTGACGATGAACATATGCGGCACGCTGACGCCCGAGGGCAGCGCGCAAACATCGCTGCGACCGGTTTTCTGCGCCAGCCGATAGGCGAGCCACGCATAATAGAAGGTCGAGAGGCACATCATCAGGCCGAGGGCGGGGAGGATACGGCCGAACACCAGTGAATCCGGCATCTTCAGCACGAAGCGAAGAAGCCCGGTCAGCACCAGCATGTTGACGAGAATATTAGTGCCAAACCCGAAAAAGGCGTTCCAGTCGCCTGGCGTCCATAACACCGGTTTGAAATCTGATTTACCTGCCGTCCCCGTCCCGCTCGTGCTCATCCTGATGCTCCCGCTGCCAGCGTCTGTGATGTCTCCGATGCCATTGCCTTGAGAACTGCGGCCGAGTCCGAGACCCAGCCGAAGATGCCACCCTGGGCCTTGATCATTTTCAGGCCCATCTCGTGGAATTCGGGGAAATAGGAGGCGCAGCCGTCTGAAAGCACGACGCAGCGATAGCCGCGGTCATTGGCTTCGCGCACGGTGGTATTGACGCAGACCTCGGTGGTCACGCCGCAGACCAGCAAATTCTCGATGCCGTATTTCTCCAGGACGTCGCCGAGCTCGGTGGCGTAGAACGCGCCCTTGCCGGGCTTGTCGATCACGATCTCGCTGTCGAGCGGATAGAGCGCGGGAATAATGTCATGGCCGGCTTCGCCACGGATCAGGATCCGCCCCATCGGGCCGGGATCGCCGATGCGAAGGCTCGGCGCACCGCGCTCGACCTTCGCCGGTGGCGCGTCGGACAAGTCAGGCAAATGGCCTTCACGGGTGTGAACGACCAGCATGCCCATCGCGCGCGCGGCGCTGAGAACCGCGGCGATCGGCTTCACCGCGCGCGCCAGCCGGAAGACGTCGTTGCCGAGTGTCTCGCCGAAGCCGCCGGGCTCCATGAAATCGCGCTGCATGTCGATGATCACAAGCGCGGTCGATGACCAATCCAGATCGATCGGCTCCGGCTCCGCAGCGACCGTGCCCACACGTGACTTTCTTGAGTTCGCCATCACCATACGCCCCCCTCGGCGCAAGAACTCTCGAAGTCAGTTAAGCAAGCGCCATGCCATTGTGTACAACGCGGTCGTGCGTTGCCGCGTTCGCAAATCTCCCATGTTTTCAGCCGGTTGTATTTTGAAGGCGCGTCTGCTTATTCTCTGTGCGCAGGTTTCGTGACGAGCATTTGCTTATTCGTTGAGCGGTGTGTTCGGCGCGCGCATTGACATTGGCGGCACATCCTCTTCACTGATCCACCGCATCGAACGGAGCACGCAAGATGACGCTGATGCAGGTTGGGCTGGACGACAAATACCGCCTCGACGCGAAGCGAATCTATCTCTCCGGAATTCAGGCCCTGGTGCGACTGCCGCTGTTGCAGCGCGAGCGCGATCGGCGGCAAAACCTCAATACCGCGGGCTTCATCTCGGGCTACCGCGGCTCGCCGCTCGGCATGTACGACCACGCGCTGTGGCGGGCCAAATCGTTCCTGCAAGCTCACGACATCGCTTTCGTCCCCGGCCTGAACGAAGATCTCGCGGCCACCGCGGTGTGGGGCAGCCAGCAGGTCGGGCTGTTTCCCGGCGCCAAGGTCGATGGCGTATTCGGCATCTGGTACGGCAAGGGACCCGGCGTCGACCGCTCGGTCGATGCCTTGAAGCACGCCAATTCGGCGGGATCGTCACGGCACGGCGGCGTGCTTGCGCTCGCCGGCGACGATCACGGCTGCCAATCCTCGACGCTGGCGCACCAAAGCGAGCAGGTGTTCGCGGCCGCGCTGATGCCGATCCTCAACCCGGCGACGTT